>Ga0247727_10006711_pt1 | contig 22456 bp, 19 predicted proteins | sample WisWelCaveWW1625_FD_202498 | JGI IMG/M metagenome (GOLD analysis project Ga0247727, IMG submission 202498) | Biofilm microbial communities from Wishing Well Cave, Virginia, United States - WW16-25 | ecosystem: Environmental > Aquatic > Deep subsurface > Groundwater > Cave microbial mat | place...
GCCGCGGAGCTTTTGGAGTGCGGCGCGCCAGCGCCGCTTTGGTTCGCGCACGAAGCAGCGGGCGGGATGCTCAGGAGAATCCGCGAAGGCGGTGTGAACGAATGCCAGGGTATGGCTGCTTGCTCGCCCCGAGGAACACGCGGCAGGATGCGGGCCGCACCTTCGCCTGGGACGCAGTGGTTTGCCCACGAACCAAAGCGGTGCTTCGCACAGCACTCCAAAACGTCGCGATTTGCTCGCGAACCAAAGCGGTGCTGTCGCACCGCACTCCAAAACTGCGAGCTACGCACGGATCCATTGCTCACGCGGCGCATTGAGTGCGGCGCGGCAGCGCCGCCTCGGACGCTTGGCGAGGCTCAGCCGAAGAACCTGAGCTCGGCCTTGGCGTCAATCCAGCGTTGCACGTACAGGGCGGCCTCGCGCGCGTGGTAGTCGCCGAAGATGCAGGACTCGCCGCGCGGGACGGCGCTGCCTTGAGGCCGGTGGTCCCAGTCGTTGGGGCGGTGGTAGACGGCGTGCAGGATCAGGCCCTCGTGCCCGGGGTCGATGGAGAGATAGGGCTCCTCGAGCAGCGCAGCCAGCACGGTGAGGCCGGCTTGAACGTACTTTCGTCCGGATTCCTGGTCTTCTCGGCCCGATCGATCGCCGTCTCGTCCGGACAGGTGGCGGCCCAGGCGCATCAAGCCCTGACAGGCGATGGTCGCCGCGGAGCTGTCGACCGGCTCGAGAGCGTTGAACGGATCGGCGGGCCGCCCGCGGTGATCACCGAGCTCGCGAAGTCCCGGTGCGCCCGTGTCCCAGTACGGGATTCCGTCGCACGGCGACGACTCGAGGTAGTAGTCCGCGGTCGCTCGCGCCGCTTTCAGCATCGTGCCGTGGATCCTCGCCCGGCCGCCGATCGGCGCGAGCTCCTCGTCCGCGCAGGTGTCCAGGAACTCGAGCTGCTCGGCGAATCCCAGCAGCACCCAGGCGAGCGCCCGCGTCCAGGTGCTGAACGGCGAGTAACCCTGCTGGGTGGAGGGACAGCGGTAGCTGCCGCCCTCGACGTTGAAAATCGACTCGTGAGCGACCCTCCCGCGGACGTCGTAGTGGTCGCGGCCCTCGCCGTAGTACACGCTGAACTTTGCCGTGGCGCTGGCGTGCTCGACCAGACGGCGCAGAAGCGAGATGCGCACGTCCTGTTCGCCGCACAGAACCTGTCCGAACCGATGGGCGAGGGCGAGCGAGCGCAGCGAGCGCATCGTGTCCGCGAACAGAGACTGGGAGCCGTTGAAGGAATGGATGAAGCCACCGCCCTGGATCGTCGTCCAGCGCCGCGCCTGCACCGCGCCGCTCGCGCGCAGCGCAAGCTCGTAGTAGCCTCGCTCCCACTCGTTCTCGGCGAGGCGGCCCTCGTTCATCAGCCGCCAGAGGTTCCCGAACGTGCTGACGTTGTTGAAGCCGTGGTCGTGGACGCCGAAGTGAGTGACGTGATTCAGCATCCTTGCCCGGGTCGCTGCTCGTCCCATCTCGAGGAACCGCGCCTCGCCCGTGGCGTCGAACTGGATCAGCGGCGATCCGTGGACGAATCCGTCGGTCCAGTCGGTCCAGGCGCGAGAGAAGTACCGGCCCTCGATGGTGAAGACCGGCGAACCGTCCCCGGGCTTCAGGCGCCGCGCGAACGCGTCGATCTTGCGGGCCGACAGCTCCCAGAACCGGCGCAACGCCGGGCCGAGGTCGGCTGGCTTGATTTCATCTCGGATTCGGATCATCGAAGAGTTCTTCCTGCGACACATTGTTCGGCGCCGAAGACCTGCGCGGATCGCGTCATCGCTGAATGCGGGCGCCGCCGCCCCCCGCGACGTGCAGGAGCTCGGGGAGAGTCACCTGCGAGGTGTCGCCGCGCGTCGTCTGCAGGAGCGCGCCGTGCGCGGTGCCGAGGTCGACGCAGCGCTGCAGCGATTCTCCCGTGAGCAGCCCGTAGATCACGCCGCTCGCGAATCCGTCGCCTCCGCCGACGCGATCCTCGATCTCCAGGTTCTCGTACTTCGGGCCGAGATAGAAGCGATCCTCGGCGGTGCTGTACAGGATCGCCGACCAGTCGTTGACGAGGCCGCTCCTCACCTCGCGCAGCGTCGTGCCGATCAGCGCGAGATTGGGAAAGTCGCGCGCCACCTTGCGCACCATCTTCTGGTACGACTCGACCTTGAGGCCCCGCAGACTCTCGCCGGCGCCCTCGACGGGATACCCGAGCACCTTCTGGAAGTCCTCCTCGTTGCCGATCAGGCAGTCGACGAACGGCATCAGCGGCCGGGTGGTCGCGATCGCCAGCTCGCTCGTCCACAGCTTGCTGCGGAAGTTTAGGTCGTACGACACGACGGCCCCGCCCTTCTTGGCGGCCGCGAGCGCCGCGCGCGCGAGCTCCGCCGTCGTCTTGCTGAGGCAGGTGAAGATCCCGCCGGTATGAAACCAGCGGGCGCGCTCGGACTCGAACAGACGCGAGAGGTCGACGTCGCCAGGCTTCATCCTCGAGGTGGCCGAGTACCCGCGGTCGTAGAGCGTGACGCTGCCGCGGACCGAGGTCCCGACCTCGGTGAAGTTGAGGCCGATGCGCGCCTCGCGACCGACACCGTCGTACTTCATGCGCACGCAGTGTGAAGTGTCGAGGCCCGCGGCGCGGGCGTGGTTCTCGACGATCCGCCCAAGGGCGTTGTCGACCAGCCCGCCGATCCACGAACAGCGCAGTCCCAGGCGCGCGAGCGCGTAGGTCACGTTGTACTCGCCGCCGCCGACGAAGACCTCGAGCTGCCGGGCAGATTCGAGCCGGTCGTGGCCCGGGGGGCTCAAGCGGATCATGCATTCCCCCAGGCTCACCACGTCGAAGCGGCAGCTCGCGGAAGGAAGGATCGACAGCGGCATGTCCAGGTTCTCCGGGATGGACGGCGGAGGCCGGTCCCGATTATGCACCTCCCACACGGCGGCCGCATCCGGCCCGCCGGCCGCGGCACGCTCGAAGGCGCCCGGACGATCGACCCGTCAAGACGCCTTCCGAGGGCGGGCGAAACGATCGACGACCGACTGCGCTCCTTCAGGCGGTTATCGCCATTCCCGCGAGAGGAAGTCATCATTCCCGCGAAAGCGGGAATCCAGTTTCATGGACGGCAGGCTCGGGCAAGGTGAACGGGATTGGGGCTAGAGTTCCTGATTCACCGGAAGCCGCGGGAGCCGACGCGAGACCTTTCACTCAGAGAGCATTCTTTTTTTTGAGGAGCAACCATGAGCACGACAGGATCCAGAAAGCAAGTTGCACCGTTCGCGATCACAATCCTCTGCTGCGCCGCCATCATTGCGGCACAGAACGCACCCAAGGGAACAGAGCCGGAGCACAAGAAACCGGAAGTGAGCATGAAGATCACACTGACGAGCGTGATGGTGAGCGACCAGGACAAGGCCCTCCTGTTCTACACCGATGTGCTCGGCTTTGTGAAGAAGACCGACGTTCCGGCGGGCCAGGGCCGGTGGCTGACCGTCGTCTCTCCCGAAGATCCCGACGGGCCCGAGCTGCTGCTCGAGCCGATCGGGTTTCCGCCCTCGAAGACCTTCCAGAAGGCGCTCTTCGATGCGGGCATCCCGTGGACTTCCTTCCAGGTTGCCGACGTGCGCGAGACGTTCGCGACGCTGAAGGAGCTCGGCGTCGTGTTCTTAACCGAGCCGACCGAGATGGATCCCGTGACGATCGCGATGTTCGAGGATACCTGCGGAAACCTCATCCAGATCATGAGTGAGTGACGGCGCGGTGCGGGTGGTACCGGAGTCTTCCGCAGGATTCTCCGGGCGCCGGCAAGCCGGCCGTTCCGTGTCCTCAAGTGTTTCGTAAGTTATGTCTCGACGAGAGGAATCGAGGAGCCTCGTGATGAAGTGGCTGCGAACGAAGTGGTGGCTGCTGCTGATCCCGCTCGCCGGGATCGCTCTGAAGCTCAAGTTCTGCTGAGGGCATCCGGCGGGCACGCTCGGTACGGGCATGCTGATCGGCGGAGTGCTGCTTCTGGTGGTTCTGCCATTCAAGCCGCCTGCGCGGCGGGAGTGAACGGACAGGGAGTCCCTCGTGACTCAGCGCGACTGGAGATAGGCGAACAGGTCCCGGATCTCGGCGGGGCTCAAAGCGTCGAGCAATCCTTCGGGCATTCGTGAGGTGGGGGAGATCCTGAGCTTCAGGATCTCGTCGCCGGCCAGGGTCGTCCGACCGCCCTCTCCGTCGTCGAGCGTGAGCGAGTCCGGAGTGCGCTCGACCAGGAGCCCGTTCACCAGCCGTCCGTCCTCAGTCGCCGCGATATGGTTCTCGTAGCCTTCGCGGATCGCGAGGCTCGGATCGACGATCGAGATCAGCAGCCCCTCCAGTGAATGCCTCTCATAGTCGGTGAGATCGGGCGCGAGCGTTCTGCCTTCTCCGAAAAGGCGATGGCAGTTCGCGCAGACACGCTGGAAGACCTCTCGTCCGGGCGCACGCTCGCCGGAATCCGCGACCAGGAGCCTTCGGATCTCGTCGATGCGTCGGGCCTTGTCCTCCGCCGGACGGATCGCCGGTCCCCAGTTCCTGTCCACCGCTGCGTCGATCGCCCCGTCGCCGTGCAAGACGAATCGCTGAACCTGGTCGCCGGGGAGGGAGTCCTTGGCGATCTCGCCGCGCTCGACGGCGTCGAGAAGGGAGTGGACCCACTGCGGACGCCGCCCGATGGCCTCGACCAGAGAGCCCCGCAGCTCCGATGGAGTGTCGGCGGACCGGAGAGCCGAGATCAGGAAAGCGCCGGCGGACTCCCCCTGGAACGCGCTGAGCGCCAGGGCCGCGGCCTTGCGCACGGAGAGCGAAGGATCGCCTGCGAGGCGCTGCTCGAGATTCGAGATCGCAGCTCTCGCCCTGATCTCCGCAAGCAGCTCGACGATCTCGATCCGGTGCTTCTCGTCAGGACTTGTCTCGAGCGCCTGGAGCGCTCGCGGAAGGGCGCGATGGGAATCCAGGCGCAGCGCTACTCGCAGGGGAAGCTCGGGATCGCCGGCCCTGCTCACGAGATTCTGCAGGGACGCCGTGAGCTCGGGCGAAAACGTGAAGGCATGCCTTCCCTTGAGTCCTTCGTCGATCTGGGTGAGGAACAGCGTCGCAGCTTCCGGTGGACAGCAATCGACGAACAACCTCGCGGCGCCCAGACCGGAGGCTTCTTCGAACGGTGCTTCGGACGAGGCGAAACGCGGCACTCTGGACGAGTCTTTGCCCGAGTCCTTGCAGGAGAGCAGGCGGCGTACCAGCCGCGGCAGCACGACCTCGCGGGCGAGAGGATGGTCGAACAGTGAAGGCTCGCCCAGGTGCCGTGTCAGCAGCTCGAGGTCGCCGACCTTGTCCTCGACCGCCCACCACAGCGCCAGTGGAATGTGAGGATCGGCGGCATCCTCGTCGCGGACGAGCAAGGCGCGCACGATCGGCGAGGACTGCTCCGCGGGCAGCCTTCGCGCCGAGCACGCGAGCTGGCGGCGCACGTGCACGCTCTCATCCAGGCCCGCCATCGCGGCGAGCTTGCGCGCCACGGTCTCCGTCACTTGTTGTTGATCGCAGAGCAGTCGCGCGGTCCAGGAGCGAACGCGGTCCAGGGGATGATCGAGGAGCATCCGCGCAAGCTCGGCGTCGAGGCCGCCGCTTGAGTGGAGCGCCCACAGCGCCTCGAGCGCAACGAGCCCGGAAGGCGGCTGCACGATCCGTTCCTTCAGCATCCGGTAGACCGTCCGGTCGTCGCGCTCGTCGAGGATCAGCCGCGCCTGGCGCCGGAACCAGGCATTGGGATGGGCGAGCAGCTCGACCAGCTCGTCGCTGGGCTGACTGCGCAGATCGATCGGCAGGGTGCGGCCGCGCCCCTTCGGCGTGACTCGATAGATGCGGCCGGTTTCCTTGTGCCAGGTGTCCTTGGGGATCAAGTGGGTGGCGCGCTGGTCGTACCAGTCGGCGATGTACAGGGCGCCCTCGGGGCCGGTGGTGACGTCGACCGGCCGGAACCAGGAGTCCGCGGTCGCGATCAGGTGCGCGCGATGGCGGGTCGCGAAGCTGCTGCCGTCCGCGATCACGTCGTGGATGCACACGCGATTGCCGAGCAGATGCGGCATGATCCAGGCGCCGCGCAGCTCGTCGGGGAAGAGGCCTCCCTGCTCGATGACGCCGACGTGAGCGACGTGGCCGACGGCCTCGCCTTCATGACGGCAGTGCGGATAGAAGCCGTACGCGTGCGGGTTGCTCAGCTCGCCGTGCTTGGAGAAGTTCTTGAAGTAGTAACCTCCCTGCACGTAGTGCACCATCGTGAAGTCGCCCCAGTTGGTGCCGGTGAGCAGCTCGCCCGCCGAGTCGAACTCGAGGCCGAAGGTGTTGCCGCCTCCCTGCGCGAACAGCTCGAACTCGCCCGTCTCGGGGTGATAGCGCCACGCGCCCTGCTGGAAGATCACTCCACCGATGTCGGCGTTGCAGGTGCTTCCCTGTGCGCCGTACAGCCATCCGTCCGGGCCGAAGGTGAGTGAGTTGACCACGGCGTGCGCGTCCTCCATGCCGAAGCCGGACAGGAGGACATCCGGCGGGCCGTCCGGGACGTCGTCCTGGTCGCGATCGGGGTAGAAGAGCAGATAGGGTGTCTGGGCGACGAACACGCCGCCGTGGCCGATCGCGACCGAGGTCGCGAGGTTGAGCCCATCGACAAAGTCGTGGAACGATTCGTATGTCCCGTCGCGGTCGCTGTCCTCGCAGATCGTGATGCGGTCCAGGCCGCGCGGGCCGTGAGGTGGAGGCTCGGGAACGCGGTCGTAGACCGTGCGATCCCATTCGTCCTTCTTGAGTGGCGTGAGCCCCGCCGGATACATGTACTGCAGATACTGCACGACCCACATCCGCCCGCGCGCATCGAACTGCACCTCGACCGGCTGGCGGATCTGAGGTTCGTGCGCGACTGCCTTGACCTCGAAGCCGTCGAGCACCTCGAAGGCGCGCAACGCCTCGTCCGGAGTCAGAGCAGAGCCGGTCTCGACCTTGCGCCGCCAGGAATCCAAGGACAGCTCGTTGCGCAGGGTCCAGGCCCGTTCGCCGGCGTCGTCGAGCTCGCCCTCGAGCGGCCGCGACCAGGTTTCAGCGTCACCCGGACAAAACCGCCAGGCGCCACAGAGGTCGATCTCGTGATCGCCGCACGCGAGCCGCGGCCAGCCGCGCTTGAATCCACCCTTGCCACCGTGGTCGTAGACGCGGACGGCGATCACGTGCGCCGTTTTCGCGTTCCAAAGGTCTGCCGGGATTGGATAGCGGCGCTCGCGATCGGTGCCGCTCTGATCGTCCGGCGGCATCAAGCCTGTCGCGCCGACCTTGACGCCGTCGAAGAAGGTCTCGTCGCAGTCGTCGAGATGGCCGAGCTCGAGGACGATCGCATCGCCGCCATTGTTCGTCGGCGTCGCTGAGCCCGCACGGAATGCGATCCTGTACCAAGCAAAGCCGTCGTAATCCCTGACTTCCTCGATCCCCGCGCTCTCCCACACTCCGGGCACAGGGACGAGCCGCCACTCCTGCGAGGCAGATGCGGGCAAATGCAGGAATAACCCAGGGAGCAGCAACGATCTCAGCCAAGCGCGGATGCGGGCGGTCGAGCGGGGCCGGTGCCTGTGCTCCCTCATTGTTCGTTCGAGGCTACCGCCAATCGCCCTCGAGGACGAAGGCGCCCTTCGGCTTCATTCCCGTGGCGCCCAACACCCTCGGAGCGCGGCACGTTGATGGAACGACCATCCGGAATGGTCGATGGAGCAAGGCTGGTCCGCGGTGCGACGAGCACGGGCGCCGTACGGGACTTCGCCGACCTGGCGCCGTGAGGACCGCCACGAGCTTGGAACTTCGACACCCCGCCTTGCTGCACCTGATCTCCATCGCCCTGCTCGGGTTGGCCACGGTGTGGGTCGACCGCGAGCAGCCGCTGGTGCGCAACAGCCTGGTGTACGCCCGCGCGAGCCGGCATGTGATCGCGCATGCGTACAACCCCGCGCCGGTGGTTGCGGACTCGAGGCTGTCCTACGACAAGCCGATCGGATTTGCGTGGCTGGCGGCGCCGCTGGTCAAGGCCCTGGGTGCGCACGCCGGGCTCGTCGCCTCGTCGTTCGCCGGGACGATCGCCTACCTGCTGGCCGCTTGGTACTTCGCGACATCGTTCCGCTGGATCGCGGTCAGCTGCCTTCGCTCATTTGGTGTCGCCCGTCGTGCCGAGATGAGCCGGGTTCTTGAAGGACGCTCGACGAAGGCGACCACAAGTAGCCGCTGCCGCGTCGAAAGCCTGAGGAGAAGCTAGCGCATCTCGGCCAGAGAAGATCTGCAAGCAGCAGAGCCAAGGGGTCTCCAAATGCCGTCGTGGCGTCGTCGAAAGTGGGGCCGAATCATCCGCGTTCGAGGTGGGTCGAGCAACAGGCGGCACCACGGCGACAGCATGGCGGGGTTATGCGGTTTTTCTGTGTTTTCGACTCCTGACTTTCGGAGTCACGCCAGTGAGCGCAAGTTGTTCGTCGATGTACTGTTGCTGCTCCTCAAGCGACATCTTGTTGAAGCGCTCACTCAGACGGTCACGAATTCGCCGCATCAACCGTACGGAATCAACCGTCTTGTTCGTCCTACGCGCGTTCATCGCTTACGACCTCCCTAGGACTTCTTATTTCGAGGATCGGGTAGCCCCGACCCAGGTTCACAGAGTTATAGCCGTGAATTCTCCGCAGGTTGACGATGTGTCGAAAGTTCCAGCTCACGAGCAGGTCAACCCTTCGCACAGCAGCCAAGGCGATGTGCTGCGCATCTAGCCATTGACGCCTAGTCAAGACGCGAGCGGCTAGGTAGGCACGGGCGAGTTTGGTCGCCTCGTCATCCATAGAATGTGTCTCCTTATTGGCGTCGGGGATGTCATCCAGAATCGCTCGAACGGCCTGCGGCGCGTTGAGGAGTTCCAGCAGGGTGAGGTCTGAAAGCACGGCCGTCGCCTTGCCTCGGCGAAACCATTCGAGCAGGCGACGTGAATGGATGCGGTATTCCACATCGAGGCAACCGCCGATCACGGAGGTATCGACATAGATTCGAGTCTTCACTGATCGAGGCTCCTTTCGCTTCACTTCGTCGCGACGAATCGATCATCCGCATGACGCTTGCGCATCACCTGCGAAGGCGCCGTGTCGTCCAGCATCTGTCCACCGGCAACCGTTCGCCGCGACTTCGTCAGGTGCATGCGCATGTCAGATGGCATCTTCAAGAGCCGCCCGTGCCAGTGACTGATCATGCCAAAGTTGTCGCCTTGACCATCCGCAACAGGACGTGCATCGAGTTCCATCCCGATGGCGTTAAGCAGATGACCAACGTCGGCTTCCATTGTCCCGGAACCAGGCAATCATCGCTGTGCGCAGAGAGCGAGAGCACCGGTCTCGTGCCACGCCCAGCAACCTCGATGCGCACTTCGCTTCCAGGCGCAGGGGAGAACGAGAACCGTCGATGCCGGACGATCACTTCGCGTCGACTGGTACCTACTACCGCAACATGGAACGACTTCCCGCGCAATCTTGGATCCCGCTTTCCCACCTTCCGCCATTCGAAGGAGACCCCATCGCCGTTCGCCCCGACCAATGTTTGCAGGTAGCCAACGACGAACTTGCGCCGTTTGCCTCCGCGGCTGACGAGTTCTTCTTGAATTCCTCCGGGCTGCACGTGAATCCGGTTCTGAGAAAGCCCGACATGGATGGCGACGCCCTTGGCAAGAACGAGTCGGATACCGACTGCGGAAAGCAGGCGTCGCCGGCCCACGTCGTCGAATGCTACGAGACGAACGGCTTTGTCTGCGAACGGTTCCACGCACACCCTCGCCAATGTCCATCAAACTCTTACTCGAAGGATCTTCGGAAATGTGTGTGGGCAATGTAAGTGGGCTGGCGAAAGGGGGGAAGGGAGGGGGGCTGCTTTGAGCGTACGGGCGGACGGAGAGATGCTGAGTGGCCTGGGTCCGTCGATTCGTTCTGCACCACGTGCGGCTCAGCGGCGCGTGCGGATTGGCACGGCGTCGAAGTGCAGATGTCCCGGGGCGGTGCTCGCCACGGTCAGGGTGATCACGACTTCGTCCCCCTTGCGGTAGAGTCGCATCGGCACGATGTCGCCGGGACGGGTGGTGGAGTCGGCGAGCAGGAGATCGGCGACGCTGAGAGTGCGCCTGCCGTTGTACTCGAGAATCACGTCGCAGAGACCCACCGCGTGGTCGCGCGGCTCGTCGCCGTTCCAGACCAGGAGCCCGTCTGCAGGAGCGAGCAGGGCGATCTCGAGCACCGGCAGGATGCGTTCATGTCCGCCCTTGGACCGGAGCGATTCGATCGCCGCCTGCGCCTGGTCGCCGCCGACCTCGGCGATCATCAACGCGATCTTCTGACGGGTGTTGTTGTACAGGTCGCCTCGGTCGACCAGCCGGCTGAATCGTTCGACGTAGCGGCTGTCGCGAAACTCCTCCACTGCGCGCAGCAGGGAGCCGAGGACCTTCGCGTCCTTCTCGAGGGAAAAATCGAGGTCGTCCAGCACCGCATGCCGCTCGGAGGGGCCGGCCCGCTCCAGAGTGTCCGCTGCGAACCGGCGCAGCTCCGGGTCGATCCGCGTCGCTTCCATCGCAAACCTCATCGTGCCCGGCTGGCGAGCGAGGGCTGCGGCGAGCTCGATCCGGCTGAGACCCAGTGCGGCGAGCGAGGCCTGGTCCAGGCCGAGCAGCCGCCCCCAGAAGGCCATCGACCTCTCCAATCCCTCGGTCCCCAGACTCGCCAGCTCTTCGAGGAGCTCGAGCACGAGCGCACCGTTTCCGGCGTGCAACGCTTCCTCGATCTCGAGTCCGCACTCGTCTGCGTCACGCCGAGCGCGCGGAGTCGACACGGAAGGCGCGTCGGCAGACTCCGCGGGCACGGCTGCGGAGCTCGATTCCTGTCGCTGCGCGCGTTCGGCGAGCGCTCGCAACAGGTCGTCGCCTGCCCGGCTCAGTCGATCACGCAGTTCGAAGTTCTCTCTCTCGAGCGCCCGCGCGCGCTGCTGCCATTGAACGCCATCGTCACAGCTCGACTCTCCGAGGAGGAGCCTGTCCGCTGCGAGCCCGGACAAGAGACCGATCAGCAGGAAAAGGGCGCGACTCATGTGTTCATCCTCCTTGAGGGCTCGGTCCCGTCAAGACTGAGTGTCGCGTTGCCGAGGCTCACGCCCGCCGGGGCCGTCGATGCGGAGTGTCCAAAGCCGCGATGAGGCGGCAGGAAGGTTAGAGTCAAGGGCGTTCACTTTGCGCGCGGCAGCGGTCCATGAGGCTGGATTCCCGCGTTCGCGGGGATGACGCCCCGATTCTCGCTGCAATGACACTCCCATTCTCGCGGGATGACGGTTTCATTTCGCTGGAGTGACGACGTTGCATCGGAGGCCTGGATTCCCGCTTTCGCGGGAATGACGATCTACTCTCGCGGGATGCGATCTCCTCTCGCGGGAATGACGGGCCAAGGGCGCCGCCCTTGGGAATTCCTCTGTTCAAATCGACTTCTGCTTCGTATCACGGGCGCACTTCCTGGATCGGCGCGTTCCGGTGAACCGGCGGCAAGGCAGGCACTCACCCGGCTCGATCATGGAAGCAAGGAGGAGATCGCCATGAGGCTTGCACGTTCGTTCGTCTGGATCCTGTTACCCGGTGGCTGGACGGCTCACGCTGCGCGCGCGGGAGACGACGTCGCGTCCCTGTCGATCGACGTCGTCGAGCATCGGCTCGAGAACGGCATGACCGTGCTGATGGTCGAGCGCCACGACACGCCGACGGTCGCCACCTATCTTCAGTTCGACGTCGGCGGCGTCGACGATCCCAAGGGGCAGACGGGAATCGCCCATCTGCTCGAGCACATGATGTTCAAGGGCACCGAGACCTTCGGGACGAGCGACTGCGAGGCGGAAAAGCCGCTGATGGCGCGCCTCGACCGGCTCTGGGCCGAGTTCGACCGCGAGCGGACCAAGCGTCACTCTCCGCTCGAGGTCGCCGACGAGGCGCGGATCCGCGAGATCGAGGAGGAGATCGCGCAGGTCAGCGCCGGGCAGAAGCAGCACATCATCAAGAACGAGCTGTGGCAGGCCTACCAGAGGCTGGGAGGCACGGGCCTCAACGCCTCGACCGGCGAGGATTCGACGCAGTACTACGTGCAGCTCCCGAGCAACCAGCTCAAGGTGTGGGCGTACCTCGAGAGCGATCGCCTCGCGCACCCGGTATTCCGAGAGTTCTACTCCGAGCGCGACGTCGTGCACGAGGAGCGAAGACTGCGCACCGACACTCAGCCTGCGGGGCTGTTCGGCGAGGCTTTCCAGGGAATGGCCTACGTCGCGCATCCGTACCGAAACCCGGTCGTCGGCTGGCCCTCGGACATCGATGCAACCGTCAGGGAGGAGGTGCTCGAGTACTTCCGGACGTATTACGCTCCCAACAACTGCGTCGCCGCCATCGTCGGCGATATCGACCCCAAGGTTGTGATCGCGTTGATGGAGCAGACCTTCGGGAAGATTCCCGGAAGGTCCCCGCCGCGCCGCAGCATCACCAAGGAGCCGGACCACCAGGGAGAGCGGCGCTTCACGATGCGCCTCGAATCAGCCCCCCAGCTCAGGGTCGGGTACCCCGCGCCCGCGGCCGGCCACGAGGACAGCTTCGCGCTGAGCGTCGCCTCGCGCGTGCTCAGCGGCTCGGCCGGATTCGGCGGGGGAGGAGGGGGTCGGCGTGGCGGCCGAGGCGGGGGCGGCGGCACGGGAAGGCTGTTCAAGGGCCTGGTTCTGGAGCAGAAGATCGCCCTCAACGCCGGCGCGAACGTGAGCTTCGGCCGCTACCCGGGGTTGTTCAACTTGAGCGCGACGCCGGCGCCGGGAGTGTCCCTCGGAGACCTGGAAAAGGCGCTCGACCAGGCGCTCGAGCGATTCAAGAGCGAGCCTCCGACCGAGGAGGAGCTTGCGCGCGTTCGCAACGCGGAGGACGCGGCGTTCGTCCGGCGTTTGCGAACCAACAACGGCATCGCCGGCGCGATCGCACGCGCCAAGACCCTCGCGGGCGACTGGCGTTTCCTGCTGCGCGAGCGCGACGCGATCAAGGCCGTGACGGCCGATGACGTCGTCCGGGTCGCAAACAAGTATCTGGTACCCGAGCACCGCACCGTGGGCTTCCTGGAGAGCAGCGAGCGTCCGAGCGGCGAGCCGAGGGAGGGACGGCAATGAAGAACACGACGATGCACCTGGTTTCGTGGGTCATGCTGGTCGCGACGGCGCGCACGCAGGAGCTGCCGCACGGTGCGCAGGGAGACGCCGGGCGCGGCGACGTTCACTCCGCCGGATGGAAGAAGGTCGAGGAACTGAGGGGCGAGCCGCTCAGCCCGCGGTTCCCCAGGATCGGCGAGGACATCGTCCGCGAAGTTCTCGACAACGGCCTGGTCGTGTACCTGCGCGAGGACCGGCGCCTGCCCCTCTTGCGCGCCGAGCTGGTCGTCAAGACCGGCTCGTACTACGAGTCGCCGCAGGACCTCGAGATCGCCTCGTACACGGCGACGCAGATGCGCGAGGGCGGCACGGAGAAACTCGGCGCCCAAGTGCTGAGCGACCGCCTTGCGTTCCTCGCGGCGAACCTGAACTCGTCCGCGGGCGAGGAGACGAGCACGGTTTCGCTCGACGTGCTGTCCCAGCACTTGGACGAGGGACTCTCGATCTTCGCCGACGTCGTGCTCCGCCCGGCCTTCGATCCGGAGCGGCTCGAGATCGCCCGGACGCGGAGCCTGTTCCAGCTCCGCCATCGCAACGATTCTCCCGGCCCGGTCCTGCAGCGTGAGCTGAACAAGCTGATGTACACCGCGGAACATCCGCGCGGACGGGAGACGATGCCCCGGGACATCCAGAGGATCGACCGCGACGACCTGGTCGCTTTCCACCGCCGCCACTTCACTCCGGACCGCACCTATCTCGCCGTGGTGGGGAACCTGTCCCGCGAGCGGATGCTCGAGAAAGCCCGCGCGCTGTTCGGCGACTGGAAGCGGAGCGGCGAACCGCCGGCCGAGCTGCCGACGGTGCGCCCGGACCCGAAGCCCGGGATCTTCGTCGTCGATCGCGACATCAACCAGTCGAACCTGTCGATCGTGCACTGGGGCACCAACCGCGACAACCCGGATCGCTTCGCGATCAGCCTGATGAACTCGGTGCTGGGCGGCAGCAGCTTCTCGTCGCGGATCACCGAGAGGGTGCGCTCGGACGAGGGGCTCGCGTACTCCGCGGGCTCGCAGTACGCCACCGGCGACCGTGAGGTCGGCTTCTTCCGGGCGTCGGTCCAGACCAAGACCGAGAGCACCGTGCGCGCCGTCCAGTGCATCCGGGATGAGATCGAAAGGATGCGCGCGGGCGTGACCTCGGACAACGAGTTCCGGACGGCGAAGGAATCGTTGCTGTACTCGTACCTGTTCCGCTTCGACGATCCGGCGGAGAACGTGATGCAGCTCATGCGCCTCGAGGTCGAGAGCCTTCCCCCGGACTTCTACGAGAAGGAGTTCCAGGGCTATCAGGCGGTGACCAAGGCGGACATGGAGAAGGCCGCGCGCAAGTACCTGCGACCGGAGGAGCTGACGATGTTCGTGGTCGGCGACCTCAAAGCGTTCGGTCCGGAGTTGAAATCACTCGGCAAGATCCACGAGATCGAGCTCAAGGATCTGTTCGAGCAGGAGGCGGAGCAGTAATCAGGGGTCGATCGAAGGCGGTGCGGCACCGACTCAGTGGTTCGCGCGGGTCGTGGCGGCGCCTTCGTGGAGGGTGCGCAGGCGGCCGGCCATCTGCAACACGAGGTCCTGAAGTGCGTCCGAATAGGCCGCGACCTTGGTCTCGGGCAGATCGTCGGCGAGCGGCCGGGTTGTCCGGATCGTCTGCTCGCAGAGGGCGGTCATCGCCGGGCTGTAGACGCGCAGCGTTGCGGCGGCCTCGACGAACGGGGAATCCGCGCACACTTCCTCGAAGGCGATCAGCACCACGTCCGCGGTCGACGCCTGAGTCGAACTGCTGCGCGTGAAGCTCTGGCTCTCGAACAGCTCGCGCTCGAGTGCCCGCTGCAAGTAGGAGGTCGGATAGTCGGTCCAGCGCAGGAAGTCGTGGAATCCGACCTCGCCTCCCGGCCGGCGCCACACCATTCGCTCCCGCAGGTGGTTCACCCCGGTCACGGGCCTGAGGCGCAGCTCGACTGCGCGGGTCGTGGAGACGGGATCCGTCAAGGAGAGCTGTGGCTCGAAGTAACGGGGCATCGCCGCGGGCTTGAAGTTGATGCAGCTCGCGCAGACGAACAAGAGGAGTATTGAGAGCTGACTCATCGTTGTCCTCCGGCGCCGGCGCGCTCTGCGTCGGACCGGCCCAGGATCAGGGCGCCCGGATCGCGCTCGAGCAGGTCGGCCAGCAGGCGCACCGACCGCAACGTCTCGCGCAGCGCGACGAGGTCGGTCTCGAGCTCCGCCGCCAGACGGCTGGCGTCCGTGCGAAACGCGAGAGCGCCGTCATTGATCGAGGATGCGGCCGCGCCGATTTCCTTGGAGGTCATCCGGATCGTTTCGCTGATGCCGCCGACGGCGGCCTTGGCGACCTCCTGGCGCAGGACCTCGAGCGTCGACTCGATCGACACGGCGAGTCGCTCGATGGGGCCGTCCTCGCTCTGCAGGCGGGCGATCCATTGGTCCGTGCGCTGCAGAGTCTCTCCACCCGTTCGGATCAGCGATTGCACGTCGCCTCGCAGCTCGGTCACCTTGAGCTCGGCCAGGGTTCGATCGAGCGTCTGGACGAGGAGATGCAGGTCGCTGCCGAGCTCGGGAAGCTTGAGATCGGTCAAGGTTTGCTGCACCTGTTGCAACGTGACGTGCATGTCCTCGAGCACCTGTGGAAGGGCGTTGGCGGCGCGCACCAGCGGGTCCTCGATCGACTTCAGCGTCGAGGTCATCGAAGGCACGTAATTCTGCTCGGGGGTGAACGGCAGGGGCGGCGGAGGATCCTGCCTTGGGTCGACGAAATCGACCTGCAGGAACTTGATGCCGGTGATCCCCCCCGAGGCGATCGACATGCGCAGGTCCTGGGGCCACAGCAGCGTCGAGTCCTCGTCCAGCCGGTGCTGGGGGCTGAGCCCGATCTCGTGAGTGCAGTCCTCGTAGATCGCGCACAGCACCCGGATGTGGCGCCGGTCGGGAGCGAGCGAGATCTTCTCGACCGTGCCGATCGTCACGCCGCGCAACTTGACGGCCGAGCCGATTTCGAGGCCCTGCACCGACTCGTCGAAGTAGGTGACCGCCGGAACGGTGACGCGCAGGCGCGTGGAGCCGAGCCAGAACAGAGCCAGCAGGCCGAGCATGAGACCGCTGAGGACGAACAGTCCGAGCTTCCAGTGATGGGTCGAGTTCACGTCGATGGACTCCGCAGAGTGGCCTTATCGGGGGTGGCGCCGCGCAGGAAGAAACGCCGCACCCGCGGGTCGTGGCTCTCGTCTCGCAGGCGGCGCGGGTCGCCGCGCGCGATGATTCCCTGCTCGCTCTTGTCGAGCAGGATTGAGTTGCGCCCGATCCTGAAGATGCTGGCGAGCTCGTGCGTGACGATGACGATCGTGGTCCCCAGGATCTGGTTGAGATGCACGATCAGGTCGTCGAGCTCGGAGGAGGTCACCGGGTCGAGGCCCGCGGAGGGCTCGTCGAGGAACAGGAGCGACGAGTCCAGCGCGAGGGCGCGCGCGATGCCGGCGCGTTTTTTCATCCCCCCGGAGATCTGCGCGGGCAGGTGATTCTCGTAGCCGGAGAGCCCGACCAGGCGGAGCTTGGAACGGACCACGGTCTGGATGGCCTCTTCCTCGAGGTGGGTCCAGCGGCGCAGCGGCAGGGCGACGTTCTCCGCCACCGTCAGCGAGCCGAGCAGCGCGCCGGACTGGAACAGCACGCCGAACGGAGGACGTTTCTCGTCGATGTGCGGGTGGCCGATGCCGTCGATCTCGATCGAACCGGTCTGCGGAGCCTCCAGGCCGATCAGGTGGCGCAGGAGAGTCGACTTGCCGCAGCCGCTCCCGCCCAGGATGACGAACACGTCGCCGCGCTCGATCCCGAACTCGAGTTCCTTGAGCAGGATGTGGTCGTCGAAGCCGATGGTGAGCTGATGGACCTGGATCATGTTCGGAAATGTCTCTCCCTGATCAGAGGTCGAAGAGGTGGAACAGCACCGTGAAGATGCTGTCGATCAGCACCAGGTGGAACAGGATCGTGACGACCGAGGACGTCGTCGAGCGCCCGACTCCCTCGGCTCCACCGCGCGCGGAAAGACCTCGCTGGCAGGCGATCAGGGCGATCGCCGCGGCGAACACGACGCTTTTCAACACGCCCGAGAACACGTCCCAGGCGTCCAGGGCCGAGACGGTTCGCTGTGCGTAGGTCTCGATCGTCAGGTCGAGGCTCGCGACGCCGACGATCATTCCGCCGAAGATCGCCACCAGGTCGGCGAACAACGTCAGCAGCGGGACCACCACGCAGGCGGCCAGCAGGCGCGGCAGGACCAGGTACTTGTAAGGCGAGACGCCCATGGTTTTGAGCGCGTCGACCTCCTCCGACACGTTCATCGTGCCGAGCTCGGCCGCGAATGCGGCGCCGGAACGGCCGGCGACGATGATCGCCGTCATCAGCGGGCCCAGCTCGCGGGTGATCGAGATTCCGACCAGGTCGGCGACGAAGATGTTGGCACCGACCTGCTTGAGCTGGACGGCGGCCTGGAAAGCCATGATCAGGCCCACCAGGAAGTTGATCAGCAGCACGATGGGGAGGCTGTCCGCGCCCGAATGTTCCATGATGCGGGTGACCGCGCGCCAGTGCATGCTGCGCGGGTCGCGCAGGACCCGGAAGGCGGCATCGAGCACTCCGCCGAAATACTCGAACCCGGCGCGCGTCTCGCCGATCAGGTGCGCGGTGAATCGTCCGATCTGGTCGAGAAACCCCTGCCTCAGCGGCGGCGCCTTGAGGGCGACGACGTCGTCCTCGGCGTGGTAGAGCTTGAGCAGCCGCTCGACGGCCGGGGGCGCGCCGACGAGCTGGGCGAAGCGGCCCTCGTGGAGAAATCGCGCGACGGCATCGGACAACAGCGCGGCGATCGATCCGTCCAGCCGCTCGACCTTGGAGAGATCGATGCGCAGGCCGGCGGGCCCCTTGCTCCGCAGCGCCTGGAGCTGCTGCCAGACGTGGGGGGCGTCGTCGATCGTGAACCCGCCCTCGAACTTGAGCTCGCACAGGTCCTTGTCGCGTTCGACTCGCTCAATCGAGCCCGGGCTGGTGAAGGGCGGTGGATCGTGGGGCAATCGGTGATCCTTGAGTCCTGAGGGTCAGGTGCCGTGAACGGTCTGCGAAGGTGCTCTTCGCAGTATATTTCTGCCCGCATGCACCCGCCGAACGGCGGTGAAGCCGGCTGCTCCGATGGTCGGCAATCGTCGCGTTTGGAGGTGATGCGGGCCGCGGGATGGAGGCTCATCCCATTCCAGGCATCGAGCCTTGGTCGTTCGAGGCTTGAGACCGGGGCGCGTTTCATGGGTGCGGGAGGTCGCCGATCGATGCCGTCCTCACCTGAGGTCATCGCAGAAGGGGTCGAGGGCCGATTCCTCAGCCTCACTTTCAACGGCGGCAAGGGAAACATCCTCGACCTTCCGCTGGTGAAGATGATCCGGGAGAGCCTCCGCCATGCCCTTCTTCCCGGGCATCGGGCCATCCTCGTCCAGGGTGCGGGCGAGCATTTCTCCTTCGGCGCCTCGGTCAAGGACCATCTGCCGGAGAGGATGGTCGAGTTCCTGCCCGAGTTTCATGGCCTGCTCCGCGATCTGGCCCGGACGGAGCGGCCGATTCTTGCGATCGTGCGCGGGCAGTGCCTCGGTGGAGGCCTCGAGCTTGCGACCTTCTCCCACCGGGTGTTTGCCCATCACGGTGCCCGGCTCGGCTGTCCGGAGGTGAAGCTTGCGGTGTTCGCGCCCGTCGCCTCGCTGTGGCTGCCGCGGCGCATCGGCCAGCCGGCGGCGGATCATCTGCTTCTCAGCGGCTCGACGATCGGCGCCAGCGAGGCGCTGTCCTTGAAGCTGGTGGACGAGGTGGGAGAGGACCCCGGCGCGGACGCGGTCCGTTATGCGCGCGAAAGCTATGGGCCTCTCTCGGCGAGCGCTCTGCGGTTCGCGGTCCGTGCGGCTCGCGGTGCAGCCGAGCGCTCGTTCTTCGAGTCACTGCAGGAAGTCGAACGGGTCTACCTCGAGGAGACGATGAGCACCAAGGATGCGCTGGAGGGTATCCGTGCCTTCCTCGAGAAACGCCCGCCCAGGTTCGAACCATAGGATCGTCTGGCGCCTGGCTCCGCTCGCGACCCGCCGGACCCTTGAGGAAAACGCAGCATGGTGTCGGAGATCTTTGCGTGCCTCGTGCTCCTTGCCAGCAGCGCGAATGGATCGCCGCGGCAGGAGACGGTTGCGCGTCACGAGCCCGGTAGGGCCCCGCCGGGAGAAGTCTGTGAATGGACTTCGCCGCAAGGCAAGCCGTTCTGGTACCGCGTGCCGGAGAAGATCGTCCCGTCGCGGCCGCCCAACCTCTTGTTCATGCTGCACGGCACCGGACTCAAGTGGGGCTGGGCGTTCTGGAACTATCCGATCGGGAACGGCGGCTTTCGCAAGAACGACATCGTGGTCGCGCCGGAAGGAATGACGCCCGGAGGGGACACGTTCAACTTCATCCAGGGGAAAGAGGACGGCGACCAGATCGTCGCGTTGACTGACCTGTTCCGGAAGCGCTACCCGATCGGAAACGTGTACTTGTACGGACACAGCCAGGGGGCGTTCTTCTGCTACTGGTTCGCGGGCGAGCATGCGGAGCTGATCCAGGGCATCGTCGCCCACGCCGGAAACGTCCTCGCCAACGTCAAGTTCCCCAGGTACGCCAAGGACAATGTCGCGATCGGCATTCTGCACGGGAAGGCCGACGCGGTCGTGCCGGTGGAATGTGCCGATCAGACCGAGAGCGTGTACCGGGAGCAGGGCTACAAGAAGCTGCGCAAGTACCTGGTTGACGGCTTGACGGAGCAGAGCGGGCACTGGCCCCTGCCGGTGCAGGTCTTGGAGATGCTTCAGTGGCTCGATTCGGTCAGCGCGCAGACGGCGCAGGCGGCGGTCGAGGCTCTGCTCGCGCAGCTCGAGCGTGAATCGATCGACCTCGGGGCGGTGGTCGACGGCGTGCAGCGGGCGCAGGCGCTCCAGAAGAAATCCAAGGCGGACACCGAGCCGGACGTCGCGGCGCGCATCGCGGCGCTCGAGCAGTGGCTGAAAGAAGTGGAAACGGCGGTTCTCGACCTCCTGGTCAAAGAGAAGGGAGAGCAGACACTCTCCAAGCCCGGCTTCGGAACCTACACGGTCCTGGTGCGCCTTGCCGCGCTTCATCTTCAAGCGAGCCCCTCGGCACGTGCCGCGCTCAAGGAGGAATTCAAGGCCGCAGAGGCGCACGACAAGAAAGTACAGGCGTTCCTGAAGAGCTTCGTTCCCTCGAAGAAAAGCCTCTTGAGCGACGCCCGGGAGGTGATCGAGAAGAACTACCTTGCGCTGGCATACGAAGAGCTTCGCGAACGAACCCTCCTGCTCGCCGGCTCGCAACCGGGCGAGGATGCCGAGCAGCTCGAGAGGCTCATCGAAGAACGGCGGTCCGTCGAAGAGGACGCGCAAGCGCGGCTGAAGGCATTGCTGCGGGGAAAGGCCGACGCCTTCCGGGAACTGCATCCCGAATGGAAGTTGCCGGAGTCGTAGACGGGACGCCGTGCTCCAAAGGTGCTTCGGGTCTCCTGATCGACTCGATGCGGACGGGGGACTTCCTGCGAACTAAAGCGGTGCTGCCGCACCGCACTCCAAAGGCGCCTGCGGCGCCATGCATACCCGGCCGAGGAATCTCGCAGAGACATTCGAGCACCCATCCCGCGAGCACAGGATGCTTGGTGTCCGAAGAGGCGCGGAGTGCAGTGCGTCGGTCGAAGCAGGCGTCTCCGACCTTTTGGAGTGCGGTGCTGCCGCACCGCACTCCAAAGGTCCTTCGGGTCTCTCGGCCCGCGGCGCCCGAAGGCGGCATGTCAGGTGCATCCGTGCCTTGCCCCTCGATGCTATATTCCGGCCCGCTACCTGTGTCGAACACCCGGGCTCCACCACATTGATTCCTTCTCCCGGTCGTGTTCCGTCCGCGAGGCTCAAGGCAGTCGCCCTTGACCGGCAGTTCGAGGAAAGACGGAGCTGGGAGATTCCGTTGAACCCGAACAGAAGGAAAACTCGATGCTGAGGGGAAAAGGTAGTTCTCTGGCGCTGGCTGCGGTGGCGTCAATGACGCTGGGCGGCTGCTACGGCTCGTTCAATCTGACCCGGCAGGCCCACCACTGGCTGGGGACCTTCCCGGACCAGAAGGAATGGAGTGACGCCTCCAAGGGCTGGGGTCCCAAGTGGGCCAGCGAGGCCGTCTTCTTCTTCGTCGGTGGATTCATCTACGGGGTGACGGGTTTTGTCGACAGTCTGGTCCTCAATTCCATCGAATTCTGGACCGGCGACAACCCGATGGACCCGCCGGCCACTGGCGAGACCAAGACTTCGTCGACGCGCACTTTGACCAGCGGGGATCGGAAGCTAGTGATAGACTGGACCGGCGATGAGAAGGCCGGAAGCGCCCGCATCAATTTGTACGAGCGCGGCGTCCTCAAGTCGACGTTCGTTGCAGAAGGTCGCGAGGGAGAGATGACCCGCCTGTGCGACGCAGGCGGGAATCTGATCGCCACGGCCACGACATTGGAAGACGGCGAGATCGCAGTGTTCGGCGTGGACGGCAAGTGCCTCGTGCGCTGAGCCGCTCGGGTTGCAGGGCGCGCCGACCCGCCCCGGGTCGGCGCGCCCATTCGTGGAGAAGTACAGATGGTGAAATTCAGGATGGGCCTAGACCTAGTCCTGCTTGGGTCATCATGCCTTCTGTCATCCTGCCTTAGTCTTGGCCGATCAGAGAAGGAACAGCTTCGAGAGCTGGAGTCGTACGGGATCAGTTCTTCGGATATACAGGTGAAACACCCAGGCACGGCAGGGGCGTTGAACCTTCTTCCCGGTTTCGGAAATTTCTATTTGGCGATCGGGACCGACGAAGGAGAAGAGTGGTTGTATGGCTTCCTCAATCTGCTGACCTGGCCGCTGTCAATCGTCTGGGGTATTCCTGGTGCAGCGATCGATGCAGGCAACATCAACAAGAAGGAGACGTTGTACTACTACAAGTTCGATCCTCAGGGCGTGGCTGAGCTGCAAAGACGCAAGGCGGCACGCGGGTCTAGCGGAGGCTAGCAATAACCTAGGCAACCCCGTTGCTTCGTTGGGTGAGTCGGCGTCGAAGGAGAGATGGTGCC
>Ga0247727_10006712_pt1 | contig 22455 bp, 27 predicted proteins | sample WisWelCaveWW1625_FD_202498 | JGI IMG/M metagenome (GOLD analysis project Ga0247727, IMG submission 202498) | Biofilm microbial communities from Wishing Well Cave, Virginia, United States - WW16-25 | ecosystem: Environmental > Aquatic > Deep subsurface > Groundwater > Cave microbial mat | place...
CACTCCAACGAGGAATCCATCACCCAGCCCTGGCTGGATATTTTGAAGCCCCTTGTGATCGTATTAAACACCGCCGAGTATCCGTCCAGCGCACAGCCATCTCCGGAAATGCAGCGACGATTGCAGCAAACGGAAGCACGTGTCTTCCGAACCGATCAATCGGGTGGAGTGATTATCAACCTGGAATCGCCCGCCGGGGCGAGGTCTCGCGGGAGCGGAAGCGGAATCTTTCTAAAGGCGTTTTTGACCGAGGGCACAGCCATCCCATAGGAGCGAGATCAAGGGATGGGGAGCGTACAGGGGGTATGGAAGAAGGGAGCCGGGGCGTGCCGCCCGCGTGCCTAAAATCGGCGGCTCGCCCCTCGACTTCGCTCGGGACGAGTCCTGAGCTTGCCGAAGTGGCTCGCCGATTTTCCTGAGGGAGACTGTTTGGCGAGCCGCCAAACAGGACCCGTCAGCGGCGGGTGCTCCCCTCGCCGAAAATTCTTAATCTTATCGAATCAAGCCAAACGCTTTTTACATTCTGCAAGGATTTCCGCAGTGCGGCTGGTGCCGATTCGTGTCACTCCCAGGGCGCGGATCTCCAACAGCTGATCCAGGCTGCGGATTCCACCGGAGGCTTTTATCCGGACATGGGGTGGTGAGTGTTGGCGCATCAATTTCAGATCTTCGATGGTCGCGCCACTTTCGCCAAAACCTGTTGACGTTTTGATGTAGTCCGCCCGCGCCTCGGCGCAGATTTTGCATAGTTGAATCTTATGGTCTTTCTCAAGGTAGCAGTTTTCAAAAATGACCTTCACCAGCTTTCCGCGCGCATGGGCGACTTCGAGCATCGCTTCAATGTCTGAACGGACAAATTTCCAGTCGCCGCTCAGTACCTTCCCGATGTTCACAGCCATATCCAGTTCTTCGCAGCCTTCATCCAGAGCCTGACGGGCTTCCGCGACCTTGATGGCCGTGGTGTGCCCTCCATGCGGGAAACCAATGGTGGTGCTTGCCTTGACCGTACTGCCTCGAAGAATCTCTGAACACCTCTTGAGGTAGTACGGTTTGATACACACGCTCGCGACGTTGCATGTCAGGGCAAGTTTGCACCCCTGCTCAAGCTGCTCATCGGTCATGGTTGGTTGAAGTAACGAATGGTCGATCATTTTTGCGATTTGTTCGTACGTGCAGTTCATCCATTCCTCCTTTGTAACTCATGACGACGTTCCACAAACCGGCTCCCTTCGTCAACAGGCTTATCCTTGACCTGTTTGGAAAATCTCCCCTCCTTGCCAAGGAGGGGTTGGGGGAGGTCAGTTTTAGAAAGAAACCCCCTGTAGTCCCCCTTGTTAAGGGGGACATCCACTCCACAATTTTGCTTGTATTACCACTTTTAAAACAGGCTCTTATACCATTTTCAGAATGGAACGGGTATTATGACCGCATATGACGCGCTTGATTCTCGCATCCTCTTCCCCGCGGCGCGCAGATTTGTTGCGTGCAACCGGGATTCCGTTCAAGGTCTGTTCTCCGCGTATTCAGGAATATGATGGAGAGAACTCGTTGCGTTTCTCACCAAGGCAAATCGTGATCCATAATGCCATGCTCAAGGCGGAATTCGTAATCGGCAGATTTCGTCACCACTGGGTGCTTGGAGCGGATACCGTGGTTGTTCTGGGACGACAGATCTTCGGAAAACCTCATGACACACGGGAAGCCGGGAACATGCTGAGGACTTTGTGTGGCCGGACCCATCGGGTCATCACGGGAGCATGTCTTTTCCGGAAAGGACGAAAGAAACGTGTGTTTACGGTGACTACCAAAGTAACATTCAAACACCTGAGTCATGCTCAGATCCGGCGTTATCTGAAATTGATTCATCCCTTGGACAAAGCCGGTGCGTATGCAGCGCAGGAACATGCAGACCGGATCATCCAACGCGTGGAAGGATCGTTCAGTAATGTGATTGGGCTGCCCATGGAACGGTTGATCAAGGAGCTGAAAATGTGTTTAAAAAGTCGACTGTGGAATCCTCCCTCCTTACCAAGGAGGGGTTGGGGGAGGTCGGGCCAGAAGGCAGGTCCCCTGTAGTCCCCCTTGTCAAGGGGGACTACCTGACGAGTCTTTCTACTTTTAAAATACGCCAAGAAATAAAATGGAAATGCCCATCCAGGTTTTGGTAACGGGTGTGACAGGGCTTGCCGGCTGGGCCTTTGTACAGGAGTGGCATCAACAGGGACCTAAGAGCGGCGCGGCGCTCGAAGGGTTGATTTCCCCCCTGTCCCGCGCGCCGGCTTTCTGGCCGGAGTCGATTCGATTGAGTCGCGCCGACCTTTCCGACCCGGATGATGTTCGAAGAATGTTGAGCATGAACCGCTGGCATCTGATTGTTCATGCCGATCGGGTCTGTCGGTTGAAGTTTTGCGAAAAAAATCCGGAGATCGCAAGGCGCATCAATGTCACTGGCACACGAAATTTGGTCCAGGCCATCGCGGTGCTTCCGGTCTCTCAGAGACCGCGCCTGGTATTTTGTTCAACGGATCACGTGTTCAGTGGAAATCCGGGGGAAGCTCCTTTTATGCCGGATTCGAAGAGATTGCCGATCACCGCGTATGGGCAGATGATGATGGAAGCCGAGGACATTGTGCTGACCCTATTGGAGGATGCACTGATTATTCGAAATGGTTTACTTCTGGGGAGGGGGCCGCTTGGGACGACCGGACCTGTTGATTGGCTGCACAGTCGATTGCGGGATGGAAAACCGGTTTCCCTCTTTTACAACGAAACAAGAACACCTCTTGGAGTTCGTTGCCTTGGAAGGTTGGGTGCGCGTTTGGCCTGCTCATCAAGACGAGGCATTGTGCATTTGAGCATGCGAACACGGATTAATCGTTATGAACTTGGGTTGAGGATTGTAGAGACGATTGGATGTGAGAAGGCACGGCATCTGATCAGCAAAGCGGATCGTTGTAACGACTCGATCAATCGGGTGCAGGAGTTGATCCTGGAAAATCCGGATTTGGGCGTGGACCGACCGAGGGAGCTGAAGGAAGCCCTGGCCGAAGTGAAGCTTCCACCACCTTAGGTGGTGGCTTCCTTTATTTAATAATGAAGAATCCAGCGAAACCTCGCCAAAGCCCACCTTCTCCCGATCGCGCAAGCGCATCGGGATTCTGCGAGGCCTGTCCATCGCCATTCACCACCCCAGATGGGGTGGTTTATCCCCGCCCTGCCAGGCAGGGCTTTCTGGCGAAGGCGGGTAAATTCCGGACCGGCAAATTGATAGATCAGTTCTGTACCTCTTCGGATGAGGTCGTGCGTTGACCGCTGGGACGGGATGGTGCAAGCGCAATGACGGGTTTTTTCTCACCGGCTTCGATCATGCGACGGATCAGACGGTCCCGCATGACATCGGCTACTTTGCGGTGTGATTCAAACCCAATCAGATTCGTCAGTTCGCAGGGATCCACCTGCAGATCATAGAGAGCTTCCTCCTTGTAGTGATCGGAGGCGGAGTCTTTCCATCCATCTTTTCCGGGAGCTGCTACGCCATATTTCCACCGATGGGTCCGTACAGCGCGACCTACCTGAGATTCGCTGACCTGAATAAAAACCTCTTCCGGCCAACCATCCGCTTTTCCACGTGTCAGTGGAAGGATTGAACGGCCCTGCATTTCCTTGGGAATGGGCAGACCTGCTGCATCGAGCAGGGTGGGGGGCAGGTCAATGAGACTGACCAATTGCTGAAGTTGACCTCCTCCCTGAAAGCCGGGGCCTGTGAACACGGTGGGCACACGGACGGAGCTTTCGTGATAGGAACGTTTGTACTCGGAATTCCGCGTCTTGAAGTGACAACCATGATCTGAGGTGAAAAGTATGATTGTATTGTCATACAGGTTCAAACTCTTGAGTGCGTCCAGAAGTCTTCCGAATGTTTCATCGAGGCGCTTGACCATTCCATAGTATCCACCGAGATGCTGATGGGTTGAGCCTCCGAGCTCAGCCAGATCCGGTGGAATCCATCTGCCTGTATAACGCTCCCGATAACCATCGGGTGGGGGGTAATCATCCAGATGGTTCTGGTGATGCGGTTCCAGGAAGGAAAGGAAGAGAAAGAAGGGGTGTTTTTTTTGCGTGTCAATGTACCGGATGGTTGCATCGGTGAGGGCATCTACACGGTAGCCGGGAAGTTTGACCGGTTTATTCGCGGCATCGAAGAGAATAGTATTGTAGGAATCGGAAACCATTTCCAGCGTGTTGGCTCCCAGCCAGTATGCGTAACCACCGCGGTCAGATTTGGAAAGAGGCTCCGGATGTCCGGCAAGATGCCATTTGCCGATGTACGCGGTCTGGTAACCACCCTTGTTGAAATGGTGTGCCAATGTTTTTGTGCCGGACGGAAGCCCGATGTCATTGCGGTAACAACCTGTCGTTGTCGCATACAACCCTGTCTGCAGGCATGCTCTTGCAGGTCCACACACAGGCTGGCATGTAAAGGAATTGAACACATGGGTTCCGCTTCCAGCGACCCGATCCAGATTGGGTGTCAGATCAAGCGGGTTGCCATGGGCGCCCAATGTATCCCAGCGTTGCTGATCGGTGAAAAAAACGATGACATTGGGTTTCGTTGAACGGGCTTTGGCCATATCCGGTGAACTAAGCAAAAGAATGCGATCGTGAGCAACTAAAATCCACATTGGTGAATATAGCTGCGTCTATGAGGCGCAGCCCCAAGGCCAGACCCCATCGGTGCTTCACAGAAGCACCACTACATCTTATGCTTTCAACGTCGACCGTCAGCTTTTGCAGCGCAAAAACTTCAGCGCCGTATGCACACCCTCGATATGTGCGCGGACCCGTTTTTCAATGGGCAATGAAGTGGGCGTTTCCATGGTGAGGGTGTGGTTGGCATGATGCACGATCTGATACAAGGCTTCCGGCCAATGACGGCGATGGTGAATGGATTGGGTTGGCCGGGTTAGAACCCCGCGCTGCGCGCGGCGACCTTCAATTTGTTGTCGTCGTTCGATGGGAATGAAGCGGGAGACTGCCTTGATGATCCTCGGTCCAAACATGGTACGCATCTTCGAGCTGTTGGTATTCCAGGATAACGTTGGACCGAGAAAGACCCCCTCCTTCTCCCCCTTGCCAATGGGGAGAGTAAGAGGGGGTTTCCGCGCAGTCTGTAACGATCTCCAACAACTTGAAGATGGGCCCCCCAACACGGATATTCCACGCACAAGCTCGTAAATATAAAATCCGGTTGCGTCATAGTCTTCATGGAGGCCGATGGAGAGATCAAATTGCTTGTTCCGGAGTGCGCGGTGGACAAAACCAATTTCCTTGCAATCCTTCCGCCTCCACTGCCGATTTACATCCTTTCCACGTTGGTTGGTTCGAGTGTTGTGCTCATAGCCCCACGGATTCAGACATGGAAAAACCGTCAGCTCGAAACCGGTCAGCCACGCCGGACGATCTTCCAAAAGCGCGAGCACACACTCAACACCGCCGGGCTCATCTCCATGGATGCCGGCCGAAAGGTGAATTTTCCGAGCCGGTTGCGACGGAGAATACTGCCACATCCAAAGAGGATATCCGGAAACGAACCCGAGACGGTAGAACTTTCCCCAACGTATGGATTGGAGACGCCCAACCACTTCCATATAGGGGACCCGTGGATCAGGGGAAAAGTGTGGCGGTTTCATTAAATCGGTTCAGATATCCGGTGTGATGTCATAGTGACCTTCCCCCCGTAAATTAGGCCAGAGGCAGGTTGAGTCCAAGCCGGAAAACGGCGCTCATAGAGCGCCGCTACAGTCTGAGGTTGTAGCGGCGGTCTACGACCGCCGAATAATTGTAAAGAAGTGTTAGATCCACCACACAAGCACAAACATGGAATTGTAAAATCAGGATTTTATGATAATAGTATCAATGTCGAGGTCGACCATGAATGTTATTTTGCGTCTAACCTGTCTGATCTGGTTGATGTTGCCCGTATGGGTTTTTGGGCAACAGGCAGACTTGATCTTTCTTAAATACGCAAAGGATGGTGACGCTTCCGGACTGGTGGGCGCCTTCCAGATGGGAGCAAATATCAATGCGCGGGACGCCGATGGGAGGACGGCGGTGATGCTCACCGCCATGGTAAACGACTGGCCTCATCTGGATTCACTTCAGTCGATCATGGGCTGGAAGCCGGACCTAGATCTGGTGGACAACAAGGGATAGACCGCGCTGATGTATGCCACTGAGGCGAAGCATCAAAGAGCGGTGCAGCTGCTGCTGGAAAGAGGCGCCAATCCAGATCTCAAGCCGAGGCCGGTGAAAGGTGGAGAAGCGGGTGGAAAAAAGGGCCTGCTTTCATCCCTTGCCGGATTGTTTTCGAAGGATAAAAGCGCTTCCACACCCTCAACAACTTCAAAGCCTGCAGCTTCCACTGCCAGTAGTGCCAAACCAGGCGCGCCTTTAGGCCCTTCCAAGATCGAAATTATTGCCGAGGAAGCCCCGCAGGCTGCTGCACCCACGGCACCTGTGCCTGCGCCTGCCCCGGTTGCGTCATTACAGAGCACGTCCCAAAATACGCCTCAAAGATCTCGCTCGGGTCAGATCATGCTGGGTACAAACTAAAACAAGTGATCAAAGCGCACTTAGAGAAAAAGGGGTGTTCTGTTGTTGATTTTGGTGCCGATAGCGAAAGTCCTGTTGATTATCCGGACTTCATTCGGCCTGCTGCCGAAAGTGTCGCGAAAGGAGAAAGTGATTCAGGTATTGTTTTTGGAGGAAGTGGTAATGGTGAAGCGATGGTTGCAAATAAAGTCAAAGGAATACGATGTGGATTGTGCTGGAATCAAGAAAGTGCGCGGTTGACCAAACAACATAACAACGCAAACGTTATCGCCATGGGTGAGCGAATGGTTGCACCCGAAGAAGGCATTGAAATAGTGGATACTTGGTTGGAGTCAGAATTTGAAGGTGGACGTCATCAGAAACGAATAGAGAAAATCGAAGGAAACAGCGAAGTCGCCACAAGCTAACCTGCATATTTCACAAGATTTTTGTAGCGGTGGTCTGTGAGGTTGGGGAGGCGACGGTCATAGACCGCCGCTACAACCGCTACGTTAGTGCATTTATGACCAGGGGCTCACCGCAAGGACGCGGGCGGTCCCAGCAGCTTGATGTGACTTCCCGAAAGGCATTGACTTTAAATCAGTTCCACCGAGATAGAACGCGCCTCGGATTTTCGCAGGCTGAGATGATATCCGCGCACGAGAATTTCGATGGGATCACCAAGGGGCGCCAACTTTAGGACTTTCACGGTTGAACCGGCGGTCAGGCCCATCTCCATCAGACGCTGACCCTCCGAGAGGCCGCACTCCACTTTCATGACACGAGCACTCTCGCCAACTTTGAGTTCATCCAGCGAAGACATCAGGGGAATAACGTCTGAACCCGGATGTGCCGTGCCAGCTCATGACTGAGAGCGATCCGGCTGTTTTCTACAACCACAAGCATGGGGTTGTGACCGCTGACAAGGGAAATCCGGGAGCCTTCACGAATGCCAATACGACGAAGCTGGTCAGCCTTGTCATGGGCAAGGTTGATTGCACGGACAATCACGCAAACACCACAGGGCAGTTTGGCCAGTGCGAAAATACCTGCCGGACAGAGAGAACGGTTGCAATGTCGCGAAGACGCCAGCGCTGTCAAAGGTTTGGAAGTCGCTTCCCATGCCTTGCAAAAGAGTTGGCCACCCTTCTGAACCATCTTGGAAATATGTTTTCGCATGGTTTGAGACTCGTTCTCAATCTCGCTGATGGAATGGTTTCCGTCAAATCGAATCTGTGGTTCCCAAAGTCACCAGAGTCTTTGAAGGATGCCGTATTTGATGATGCAAAAGATGGCCTTCACTCCATCGCGCCACGTGATCTTCTTCCCTTCCCTGTAGGTTCGGCCATGATAGCTGATGCCCACTTCGTAAAAGCGCGCTCCCAATCTTGCCAGTTTGGCTACTATTTCAGGCTGGCCACCAAAGCCATTTTCCTCCAATCGAATCTTTCGGATCAGATCCAGTTTCAGGACGATCATCCCGCATTCCATGTCACTCAGGTTTAAATTCGTGGTCATGTTGGAGAGTGTGGTCAAAAATTTGTTTCCCACATAATGCCAGAAATAGAGCACCCGGTGTGGGCCGCTCCCGGCAAAGCGGGAGCCATATACAACGTCGGCCTTTCCATCAAGCAGCGGCTGCAGCAGATTTCGATACTCGGCCGGATCGTACTCGAGGTCAGCATCCTGGATGATGGCAATTTCACCATGGGCAGCGGCGAAACCAGTTCTCAAGGCGGCGCCTTTTCCCTGATTGGTTGAATGAGTCACCAGGCGAACGTCCGGAGCAAACTTCCTTACAACTTCGGCGGTTGAATCCCTGGAGCAATCATCCACCACCAGAATATCCCATTGGTGCGGTTCATGGAGCGCCTTCAATACCCGTTCGAGGATTGTACCGATCGTATTGGCTTCATTGTAAGCCGGGATGACAACGGAAATGTGCATTGGCGCGTATACCAACACGCGGTTTATCAACATGCAAATCAAAAGGTTTTGCAATACAGTCGACTGCGCAGTAGGAATGGAACTATGAAAAGAGGATCAACATGAGCCAGGAAATTTTGTGTCCTTTGGAAGCCACACACAGCGATGAACGTGGTGAAATCAAAACGGTGATCGAAGGAAAGCCTTTCAGCAGCGTTTTGCGAATAAGTTCCGGGAAGGGATCCGTTCGCGCGAATCATTATCACAAAACCGACTATCACTATTGCTTCCTGGAATCGGGCCGAATGGAATATTACGAGCGGCCGGTTGGCAGCACTGAACCTCCGTTATGCCTGACAATCCAACCGGGTCAGATCTTTTACACCCGCCCCATGGTGGAGCACGCAATGAAGTTCCTGGAGGATTCTGTCTTCTGGTGTTTTTCAAAAAACAGCCGCAAGCAGGCCAATTACGAAGACGATACGGTGCGTGTCAAGTTGATCTGATGTGATGTCACAGATATTCCTTAACGACGACGCTCATAGGGCGCCGCTACAGTCTGAAGTTGTAGCGGCGGTCTGTGACCGCCGAATGGATTCTAAAGAAGCGTTAGGGATACTACATTAACGCATGTCCGCCCCCTTGCTTTTCCAACGCGACACCTGTCGCTTGTGCGATGGGCGCGCCCTGAAGTTTGTCATTTCATTCGGGAAAACACCGCTTGCCAATGCTTTCCTGCGCAAGGAGCAATTGTCAGAACCGGAACACAAATTCCCCCTGGATCTTTTCCTCTGTGAAGATTGCGGGCATCTTCAATTGCTGGATGTAGTCAATCCCGAAATCCTGTTTCTAAACTATCTTTACGTGTCATCAACCTCGCCCTCGTTCGTGGAGCATTTTCGTTTGTACGCAGAGGACCTGATGCATCGTTACATGGTCAAACCGGGCTCGCTTGTTGTTGAGATTGGCAGCAACGACGGCATTCTGCTCCGGCATTTCAAGAAACATGCCGTGCGCGTGCTTGGGGTTGATCCCGCCGTGGATATCGCACAGGCCGCTACTGCTTCCGGCATCGAAACCATTCCCGGTTTTTTTACGTTGGAGATAGCCCGGCGGATTCGAAAGGATCATGGCGGGGCAGCGGTGGTGGCGGCCAACAATGTATTCGCGCATGCGGACGATCTCCGTGAAATCGTGAAGGGTGTGAAGCACCTGCTTGCCGCAGACGGCATTTTTGTTTTTGAGGTGTCCTATCTCCTGGATGTTTATGAAAAGACCCTGTTTGACATGACCTATCATGAGCATGTTTCCTATCATTCCGTGAAGCCGCTCAGCCTGTTCTTTCAACATGAGGAGATGGAGCTGATTGAAGCCATCCGGGTTCCGACCCATGGTGGCTCGCTGCGTGGCATCGCACAATTGAAAGGCGGTCCGCATCAAAAGCAGTCTTCCGTTGAGGAGCTGTTGCGAAGGGAGGGTGCCGTCAAACTGGACAAGGCGGAAACATTCATTCAATTTGGGAAGAATATTGCTGGATTGAAGCATGCATTGAAGAAGCTCCTTCTGGACTTGAAATCACAGGGAAAAAGAATCGCCGGGTTCGGGGCGCCTGCCAAACTCACGACCTTGATGCACCATTTTGAGATCAGTGCGGATATCGTTGAATTTGTCGTGGATGATAGTCCATTAAAGCAAAACCTTTACACACCCGGTTATCACATTCCTGTTGTGCCGGATTCCCACATGTATCAGGCCAGGCCGGATTATGTATTGATTCTTGCCTGGAACTTTGCCGAGAGTATCATCACAAAACACAAGGCCTTTCTGCAGCAAGGCGGCCATTTTATCATTCCATTGCCGGTGCTCAAAATTCATTAGATCTACTTATGAAGTCCAAGAATTTATCTCTCAGATTTTTTGAATTCGGAAGACGACCTCCCCCAACCCCTCCTTGCCAAGGAGGGGAATGGGGAGGTGGACTCTTGTGCGTCTTTGTGGCTAAATTTACAAATATTTTTGATTAGGATTATGCCTTCCAGATTCATTCAAGGCAAGGATCTCCGGGAAATCACAAAAGGCCTGGGCAATGGTGTTCATCAATTCGCCGGCAAAACGATTTTGATCACCGGAGGTGATGGGTTTATCGGCCGCTATTTTCAAAGGTTCTTCGCCTCCATTAACGAAAAGCTCATCGTCCCTCGATGCCGGGTGATTTCGTTGGACAATCACATCACGAGCGACGCATCGGATGTGGGGCCACGGATTTCGGACAGGTTCATGAATCTCAAACAGGATGTCACCCAGCCCGTGGAGTTGAGTGAGCCCATCCATTACATCATTCATGCCGCGAGCATTGCCAGCCCCTATTATTATCGGAAATACCCGCTGGAGGCCCTGGAGGCGGCTACGACCGGCACGCGAAACATGCTTCAACTGGCTCTTCAGAAACAGGTCGAGAGTTTTATTTTCTTCAGTTCCAGCGAAATTTATGGCGATCCTGATACGAAGCATGTGCCCACGCCGGAATCCTACCGTGGCAATGTCGCCTGTCTCGGGCCGCGGGCCTGTTACGACGAGTCAAAACGGGTGGGGGAAACGCTCTGTTACATTTTTCACGGCATGCATGGTGTGAGCGCAAAGATTATAAGACCTTTCAATGTGTATGGCCCCGGCATGCGCGAGGCTGATTATCGAGTTCTTCCCAACTTTGCCAGTCGAGTACTCCGTGGTTTGCCGATCCACATATATGGCAAGGGCAGCCAAACGCGCACTTTTTGTTATATATCGGATGCGATCACAGGGTTTCTAAAGGCGCTTCTGCTTGGTATTCCCGGGGAGGCGTATAATATCGGAAACTCCAGCCCGGAAATTTCGATGGTCAAACTTGCAAAGTTGTTCGAGAAGGTCATGGGCAAAAAGCTCTCAATCAAGCTGATCGAATATCCAGATGCTTACCCTGCAGATGAGCCCATGCGTCGCTGTCCGGATCTGGCCAAGGCTCGAATCCAGCTTGGATATCGGCCACACATCAGTCTTCGGGAAGGTTTGTCCCGATTCATGCAGTGGGCGAAGGCAAATTACCGCTCCGCATCATGAGTGTTCGCCTGGGGCTGATTGGTGTGGGGCGATGGGGAAAACGCTACGTCCATACCATCAACCAGATTTCCGAAGTGCGTTTGACGCACCTGTGCACACGGGATCCGGCGAACGCCCGGCTTGTTTCAAACCCGGTTGAGGTGAGCGATGATTGGAAGGCTTTGCTGCGAAGCCGGGAGCTGGACGGAATCATTATTGCAACGCCGCCTCACACGCACGCCGAGATTCTGCACGCATGCCTGGATGCGGGTTTGCCCGCTATGGTGGAGAAACCCTTGTGTCTCAGTTTCGCGGATGCTTTGAAAATCAAACAGCATGTGGAAGCGTGTGCTGTTCCGGTCCTGGTGGATCATACCCATCTTTTTCAGCCGGCATGGCAGGAGATCCGCCGACATTTTCACGATCCAGGAGAAATCCGATTTATACACTCGGAAGGCATGGCATACGGCCCTTTTCGAAAAAAAGGCATCTCAGTTTTGTGGGATTGGGCGCCACACGATCTGGCCATGTGTCTTGATCTGATGCAAAGCCTCCCACAGCAGATTGTTTGTCTGGGAATAGCATCCGGAAGCCGGTCCTCACTCGATGCGGAGATGCTGGTTTTGAAGCTGAATTTTTCCTCCACGGAGGCATGGATCCACATAGGACATCTTTCGATGCAAAAACGCCGCCGGTTTTCGGTTTTTGGGGAAAATGAAGCGATGGTTTTCGATGATCTCGCGGAGAACAAGCTGAACGAATATCCGGCAGTGTGGGGACGGCAAATTGAAGAGGCTCAGGATATTTTTAAAAGGGGAAGGGTGATTGATGTTTCACGGGATCTTCCGCTCAACCGGGCGGTTGTGGAATTCGCGCAAGGAATCCGGGGGCAGCTTTCCGAACGATTTGGCGTGGACCTGGCGGTCAATGTCATTCAGATACTGGATGCTGCGCAAAAATCATTAGAGGTTAGAGCCTGCCCGGTAAAGATCTGACGGTTTGCAAAGGAATTGTCCTACCACAAGGTTGGCACAGGATAGCGCCGAATATTGGAATCTGGTGTTACAAGAGTACTGCCTTCTGCTATAGCCTGGCAGATAAGAAGACGATCGAATGGATCCTGGTGGTAAACAGGCAGCCTTTCTAAATAATTTAAACAATTGAATTTTAAAGGAAGCTCCTCAATATGAAGAAGATGGATTGCCTGTTGCAGGAAATCTGTGGCTGGCATGGCGAGCTTTAAACGTCTGGTTTTTTGTTCCTTCAAAAGAATCTCCCATCCAGAGATCACGCTGAGAAATGCCTCGTGATCACTGGTTGATAAAACCTGGCGCGCCTTCTCCGATAATTTTTCCGGGGCATTAGCCAGCCAGAGAAATGTACAGGTATCGAGTAAAAGTTTCACAAGGGCTTATCGTAAAAAAGAGCCAACTCTTTCTTGTCCAATGGGTCATTAAAATGATCGCTCATAAAGAGAACGGCTCCTCTTAAACACCCAAGTTTACGTTGCTTGAAATGTTTCGTCGGGGTCAAGGGACGGATCTCCGCCACCGGTTGATTGCGTTCACATAGCAACAAAGACTCACCAGCTTTAACCTGTCGAACATAGCGTGAAAGATTTGTTTTTGCATCTTGAATATTGACTGACTTCATGATTTAAAAGTAAATCAGGTTTACGACTATGTCAATGATTGTTTGGCTGGCAAGAATATTATTGATGGGATATGCGGTGGTTCTCCCCATCAGGGGCACCGCCGCCCTGCAGGCAACGCTGCTCTTGACCGCCTTTACAGCGCTCCTATGGGAACGGCGTCGGGAGCTGGCCGCTGCGTGGATTGAGGCGCGTTGGCTATTGGGTCCACTGCTGATGTTTTCATTCTGGGTTTTTGCTGTCTGCGGTTTCTGGCCGGATCTGCCATCCTATTCGTGGGCAGATCCGAGTCAGCGTCCACAACAGCCGTGGTTCAGCCTGAACTTATGGCGACGGGATATTGCTCAGCCGATGCTGGCCTTACTGTGTGGTTATTGGGCTTTTCGAGATGCAGTCTCACGCCACTGGTTGTTTACTGTCCAGATCATTTTGCTGGCGGTGCTGCTGGCCTTTGCGGTGAATCAGTTTTATATTGGCGAGGAGATTATAAGAGGTCCAAGACTGCCGGATACGAACTACTGGGTAAAAGGCACTTTGTTTGTCCGTGGTTTATCAAGAGATAATATATTTTTCTCATACGTGCTACTGCTTCTCACCCCGGCTGTGTTCTGGATGGTGGTACAACAGATATTCCTTCATACACAGAATGATTCCCTTAAAAATCCTGTAAATTCTGTTAATCCTGTCAAAGAATCCGACCTCCCCCGACCCCTCCTTGTCAAGGAGGGGAGGATTTTTAAAACAGGTTCTAAGATTGGATGGCAGGGATGGTTCTATTTGGCTGCGTTAGGCGTACTATTCTACCTTATTTTCCTTAACAAAAGCCGGGGCACATGGATGGCTCTCTACATCGAGCTGATTTTGATTTCAGCCTGGATGGGGCGGAGGGTGTTGATCTTTTTTATTTTAGGGACAACATTAATGGGAGTAACAGCCTACAAAGCACGTCCCCATTGGTTCCAGCGTGAATATGATGCCAATTCTACGAGTCGTGTTGAGATTTATAAGAAAATCCCGCTCCTGTTGCTTAAACGGCCTTTCACAGGGGTTGGGTTTGGCAAGGATACGGTTGTAAAGAATTACTGGCACATGATTTATCAGCATGCTCATAATACCTTTATTAACATGGTGTTGGGGGTCGGATTTCCGGGTCTTGCACTCTGGCTTTGCGCGCTGGCGGTTTACGGAAGAAGGTTCTGGCGCGCGCGAATGCAAGGTTGGTCTGTTCGGATTGGCCTGGCGCTACTTGTTGGATTTTGCGTTCGAAATTTTGTGGATGACATCTGGTTGTCCAGCAACGCCGAGTTATTCTGGTTTCTCATTGGCGTTTTGATGCCTACAAAGCCTTGAAGAAAGACACCAGCCGCTGACCGTAGGCTTCCCAACTGAAACGGCCGGCGGTCTCACGAGCCTCTTTTCTCATTTCCCGAACTCGTTCCCTCTCCTTCAAACACCACGCCAGACGTTCTTCCAGAGCGCCTTCGTTCCCGAATGGAAAGATGAAACCGTTTTTACCTTCGATCACACAATCCCTGGCGCCGACCCGATCCGAAACGATCACAGGCAATCCGCTGGCAAACGCTTCCAGCACGACCAGACCGAATCCATCCTGCGCGGAGGGCAGCACCAGCACATCGCCTTCACGGAGGAGCGAAGGCACGTTCTGACAGTGACCTTTCCATGTAACATGCGGCGCATCCCTCAACAGCGGCAAGATGATGGATTCTTCCCCGGGCGGCGCCACACCCGCCAGAATCAGTTCCGCATCGGAGGGCTCCAGTTTTTTCCAGGCTCGTAACAGATCGGGAATCCCCTTTTGAATGGACAGTTGTCCTACAAAGACAAACCGCATCCTGTTTTGCGGCTCCCGTCGTTCCACTCCTCCAAACACTTTCAAGTCCACGCCCGGAGAGTTCACCGCAATTTTGGACTCGGGATAACCCCCCTCGTGATAGGACCGGGCCACAAGTGTGGAAGCAGCCACGACAAAATCCGTTTCATCCGCCTCCTGCACCATCCGATTCACTGTTCGCGAATCCATCGGATCGCGCCGCAATCCATGTCTGGCGTATTCTTCCACCAGCCATCGGCGTTGCAATCGCGGCTCCACGGAACCCCGATCCACCCAGGCGTGTCCCCCGCCCTGATGACACTGGCGGATGCAGGCCAGCGACTGGTGCATCCATCCATAGTAGTCCATTCCCGATTCGATCCGGGAAGCGGCCCAACGATCAAACCAGGCATCATGCGCGGAATGCCACCGCAGACGGTTCATGGCCGCCATGGCTTTGCGAAAGGGCCACGGCAGGTCCTGGGCAAGAGGTTCAAGCCTTCCGGCCGCGCCTGTTTCCGGAGCAATCACCCGATGCAACAAGCCCGCTTCCATCAGGGCATTGCACGCATGCCAGGCAATCGTACCCATGCCGCCGCGGTTCAATGGCATTGCGATGCTGTAAATGACTGAAGGAGACACAAAAAAATCAATTAAGAATTCAAACATCCATGGATGAACTTGAGCAGGCCGGGTTTTACGGCATCGAGGCTCAAACGCTGGATCGCAAAATCCCGCGCCTGTTGGGCAAGACGCGTGTGTAAGGGGTGGTCTTGCACGAACCGTGTAATGGCTTCGGCCATTTCGGTGGGCTCGAATCCTCTCAATAAAAATCCGGTTTCCCCGTCCATCACATAATCCTGGGGACCGCCGCACGGAGTGGAGATGACGGGAGTGCCACATGCCAGCGCCTCGGCCCCCATGATCCCGAAACCTTCCTGATGGGAAGGGATCACCAATGCCAAAGCGTTTTGGATATGGACGATTTTTTCCTCATCGGAGATTCCCTGAAGCCAGCGAATGCGGTCCGCATACGGATGCTCTTTCAGAATTCGATCGGTTGCTTCATCACCTGATCCCACCAGGATCAATTGGAGTTCCTGATGCTGGCGGCCCACGATGGAAAAGGCGTCCAGCAACAGGGAGAGGTTTTTGCGAGGGTCCGACAGTCGGCCCACGAAAATAATGCTTTGGCGCCCGGGTTGTTGAACGGGATGGTATCGATGGGTATCCACAGAGACGGGGACGATGCTGATCTTACTGGACCAGGATGAATTCAAGCGCAGGGTGTATTTTTGCGTATAGCGAGTATCCACAATGATTTTTTTGGCCTTGGAAAAGAGACGATATTCCAGTCTTTCGGCCGGCGCTTTTGAAAGAAGGTCGCAGACTTTGCGCGCCGTCCATGGGGCGCGGAGGACTCGATCCCGGCAATCCTCCCAGTATGTGGAGCCGGGCCACATGCCATACGGCAGATCCAAATCAAAAAACGGCCGCGCGGCATGATTGTTGCCGCTCACGGCGACGCAGGCAATGGGCGAGGGTAACAGTTGTTGAAGGGAAGTGTGGTCGAAGCGATGAGCGTTGAACTCAAATTCTGGATAACGGGCGCCGAATTGGTAGCAGGGATAACCATGGAATTCGGTTTTCACCATTGATGGAGGATCTTCTTTGCGAAACGAGCGGCGCATGGTTCGATGGAGCGAGACGGATGGGGTCAGGAAAAAAGGCGAGAATCCATTTTCCAGAGCGACTTTGGCAAAGACGAGCGCTTTGGTCACGACCCCTCCGACCTGGAAAAAAGCCAGGTCGAGGGTGGAAATACAGAGCGGTTGGCTCATATTGTGCTCAACCGCATCGGGTTTGGAGAGACGCCGCCAATCTCAGACACACGCGCTTGACCTGGGTTTTGGTCATCGAGGAGAAAAGGGGCAGGATCAGGCCATCTTTTGTGAGTTGTTCTGTTTGGGGAAGTGACACTTGTTTCTGGATGGCTGTGTAGCAAGGTTCCAAGTGGGCAGGCGCGATGGATTTGCGACAAGCGATGCCATCTGCGGCAAGGTCCTGCACGATGGCGTCCCGTTGAGAGGAAGCTCGTTTCCGAAGTCGGACCATGAACGATTGGTAGTTTGTCTGGCAGTTGACAGGCTCTTCAGGAAGGGCGATCAGAGGGTGTTTGCCCAGCAGCGAACGATATTGTTGGGCGATCGCGCGTCGCTTGGAAATGGTGAGTTTCAGCCGCGCAATTTGATCCACGCCCAGGGCCGCTTGCATGTCCGTCATGCGGTAGTTGTATCCGATGTGCGTGAATGTTCCGTCGGAAGAGGCTCCGTGATTGCGCAGGATCCGTGCTGTTTCGGCGAGTTGAATGGCATTTGTGAGCAACATACCGCCTTCGCCCGTGGTGACGACTTTGCGAGGATGAAAGGACAAGCAGGTGATCGTCGAATAATGGCAATTTCCAACCGGCTTATTCTCGTACTGACTGCCGATGGCGCATGCGGCGTCTTCGATGAGCGCGAGTCCATGTTTTTTGGAGAGCGCCGAAAACGCTCCCAGGTGGCACGGCATGCCGAATTGGTGGACCAACAGGATGGCTTTGGTCCGGGATGTGATGAGGGGAGCCACCGTCTCGGAAGTCATGTTGTACGTGCTCCCATCCACGTCGCAAAAAACGGGAGTGGCGCCGCAATAACGGACCGAGTTGGCCGAAGCAATCCAGGAAAACGAAGGGACGATGACTTCGTCGCCCGAGGTCACGCCCGCCAGGTGCAGGGCAAGGTGGAGCGCTGTTGTTCCTGAAGAAGTGGCTACCGCGTGGGAGACCCCGCAATATATTGTAACGGCCCTTTCGAAAGCCTCGACCTGTGGACCTTGCATGATCCATCCGGAACGAATCGTGCGGGTTACGCGTTGGATGTCCTTTGGAAGAATATCCACTTTGGCCAACGGGATGTTCATGCTTGGTATCGTGACAAATAAATTCTGTAAACCATGGCGAGAGGATTTTAGCGATTGGTTGTCACGATACTAGAGTCGGGGCGCCGAGCGTAGCCATTGGTAAAGACTTTGCATGCCTTCCTCCAATGAGATTCTGGTTTCGAACCCAAGCATTTTTTTTACCTTGGAAGGATCCCCCACGCGCCGTCCCACCGGCCCGATGTTACGAGGAGGGAGGTACTCGGGTTCGAGATCGGGGACATCGGCGGTTTTTCGAATGATTTTCCAGAGTTCGAGCAGGGTGGTTTCGAGTCCCGAGCAGACGTTGAACACCTCGTCCACCACGTTGCTCTGGTAGGCGACCAGGTTGGCACGCGCGATGTCCTCGACATGAACAAAATCCATGGACTGATCACCCTGACCGAAGATTTTGGGTCGCGTGCGATCCATGGTGGCGTAGAACCAGTTGACCATAACCTCAGTGTAGGCGCCCGTGCGATCCATGCGGGGACCGTACACGTTGAAGTAACGGAAGGCCACGTATGGGAGCCCGTTCATGTCGTGGAAGGCGCGGTACATCTGCTCATTGGCGACCTTGGCCCCGGCATAAATCGTGCGGTTGTTGTAGGGGTGATGATCCTCGGAAATGGGGAATTGATCAGCGTTCCCATAAATACTGACGGAGGAGGCAGCCACCAGTTTCTTTACCCGGTGCTTGAGGCAGGACTCAATGATGTTGAGAGTGCCCATCACCATCGAATCGAGACACTCGCGTGGCTTTTCCGAGCATAAGGTAAGTCGCATGGCGGCCTGGTGAAAGACGCCGTCGCAGCTTTCAATGAGTTGGTCCACGAGAGCCTGGTCGCGGACGTCGCCTCGGTGAAGCTCGACCCTGCCCGTGTTCATGGCGTGTTGAAGGTTGTCTTCGCGACCGCGCACGAAGTTGTCGAGCACTTGGATGCGCCTCGCGCCCGCGGCCAGAAGCTGGTCCGTAATGTGCGAGCCGATGAGCCCCGCTCCACCAGTCACGAAAAAAGTTTTTCCTTCGATGAGATTCACTTCGATGGAATTTTATTTGGGACGACGGACCACGCGTTCACCCTTTTCGTTTACCCATCCGATGCGGCGGCACGGGTTGCCGGCGACAAGTTCGAATTCCTCCACATCGCGCAGCACCACCGAGCCCGCGCCCACAAAACAGAAACGCCCGAGAAGCACCGGGCCCACAATGGTTGCATTGGCCCCGATGGTGCAGCCGGTTTCGATGATGATGGGGGTGATCCAGTTTTTCTTCTGATATTTCTTCCCGGTGAAGGAGGAGCGGGGTGAACGTGGACGAAGATCGTTGGTGAAGGTCGCGTTGGGACCGATGAACACGTCATCTCCAACAATAATACCACGCCAGATGCAGACGCCATTTTTGATGGTCACCCGATCTCCAACCATCGCTCCATTTTCGATGAAACACTGTTCGCCGACGTTGCACTCGACACCAATCATCGCTTCCGCCTGGACATGACTAAAAGCCCAAATGCGTGTGCGCGCGCCGACGAGGCGGCTTTCGACGATAGCGGAGGGATGGGCGTAGAATTTCATGGATTCAGGAATCTAGCCACAAAAAGGCACAAGAGTCACAAGACAAATGATGAGGTCACAGAGCCTCATCACTTCTGCGTCACTTTTCATAGAAATCCTCTGCTTCTTAGGGTCATCAGATCCGCACGGGCCTGCCGCGCAGGTGAATGGAGCGGTTGATGGCTTCCAGTGCGATAACGACGCGGGTGGCAAAATGGCCATCCGAAAGAGGGATCCGGCGTTTTTGAACGGCTTCCAGAAATTCGCGCGCCTGAATCAGAAGAGGCTCTTCCATGTCGATTTTAGGAATGGTGATGTCGCCTTCGCGCGGTAAAATCTGAAAATCACCGAATTCGCGAAGGACCGGCTTTTGCCGGATAACATACCGATCATAAATGAAAACCGGACCCGGGGAGGCCATATCCTGCCAGACGGCCATTTTCCTGTCGCCGACCACTACGATTTCCCGTTCTTTTTTTGGGTCTAGCCAGCTCACGTGAATATGGGCCATCACCCCGCGTGGGTAGCGCAGTGAAATGAACGACAGATCGTGGATGTTTTTGCGCAGCCAGTCAAAACCCACGGCGGAGACCTCCGTGGGCTCGGATTTCAGGAGGTAATTGAAGATGGCCACATCGTGCGAGGCGAGATCCCAGACGACATTCACGTCGGGACGGAACAGTCCATAATGGGTGCGTTTCGCGTGGAGATAGTAGAGACGCCCGTGATGCCCATTGGTGATGAAGTTGCGGAGATAACGAATACCGGGGTTGAAGAGAAAGGTGTGTCCCACCATGAGGATGAGGCGTCTCTGTTTGGCTTCGGCGCAAAGACGACGGGCCACGCGTGAATGCAAAGCCAGGGGTTTCTCGCAAAAGACGTGCTTACCGGCCCGCAGCGCAGCCATCACTACCTGTTCGTGGGAGGATGTGGGGGTAGCAATGACGACCGCATCCAGAGGGGCTTCCTTCAGCATGGTCGAAAGCTTTTGGAAACCTTGCACGCCGGGATGAAGCTGGCCGACCTGGTGAAGGCGATGGGAATGGCTATCGCATAGGGCGGTGAGGGTGGCCAGGCGCGAAAAGTGTCGCGCATGGTTGGGCCCCCAGTGTCCGAGGCCGACCACGCCGACCCGGGTGGTGCTGTCGCTGCACTTGGTGAAAGTTGGCGCTTTCAAAATAGGCGATCTCAAGGTTTAAGCTCCTTCTTCAATAGTTCATCGATAATGTGGTCCAGATTATAGGTAATATGCCATTCCGGAAAGTGGTGATAAATCTTTCTTAGATCAGAAATATAGCAAACATGATCTCCACGTCGGCTGGTTTCCTCATACTGCCACCGCACAGGACGTCCCAGCCGCGTTTCAAGCATTGAAAAACATTCTAAAATAGACACGCTGTTTTTCCGGCCTCCACCCAGGTTATACACCTCACCGCAACGGGGATTCTTGATGAATTCAGAAAAGAGCGCGACCACATCTGCGCCGTGAACCTGATCCCGAACCTGTTTTCCTTTATATCCATAAACTGTGTACTCCCCATTTTGTGCCGCTATCTTCACAAGGTAACTTAAGAAACCATGTAATTCGACGCCCGAATGGCTGGGACCCGTGAGACATCCACCTCGGAAGACGCCTGTCTTCAGCCCGTAATAGCGCCCATATTCCTGAACTACGATATCCGCAGCGGCCTTGGACGCTCCGAACAAAGAGTGCAAACAACGGTCAATCCTGCACTCCTCGCTGATTCCATGAACGTCCTCCGGGTTGGCGTAATCCCAACGGGTGGGGGTTTCCACGAGTGGACGTTCGTTCGGGACGTCGCCATACACTTTGTTGGTGCTCATAAAGATGAAGACCGCTTCGGCGGCATTCTGTCTTGTCGCCTCGAGAAGATTCAGGGTGCCCAGGGCATTCACCTCAAAGTCGTCCAGCGGAATATCGCGCGCACGATCATGCGAGGGTTGGGCTGCGCAGTGAATGACAGCATCGAATGCAAATTTCTTAAAAAGCGAAAAGATAGCATCACGATTGCGGATATCGATCGGATGATGAATAAAATGCTTTGTGACAGATTTTAATCTCTCCAGATTCCACAGGGTGTCGCCCATTGGCCCGAAGAATTGCCGTCTCATATTATTGTCGATTCCATGAACTTCCCAACCGACGCGGTCGTAGTGCTCCACCGCTTCTGAACCAATTAATCCACTACTGCCCGTAATCAGGATGCGTTTCATATATGGGCACCTACGGAAACGTAGTTTTTCGGTGAAGCATTCATAGAAGCATGGTTGAGGATTGGGTTGTCACCCATGAACTTTATCATTTTAATGGACCAGATGCCAGAAAATCTGAGTTTCCGGAGGTGCCCAATCGCACTCATGCGGGTGCTGAAATCAATCTGGTGGTGGATCGGGGCCAGACCCGTATCGGCCTCGAGTTCAAGTACGGTGTTTCAGCCTCGGCCGGAGATTGGGGACATCTCAAGGCCGGAATCGCCGAAGGAATTATCCACAAGGGTTTTCTCGTCCCAAAATTGATACTTTCAAATTGTCCCGAATAAGGGTTGATATCAGTCTGCATGAAACGTATTTACATCTTGGGTGTCAATGGCAACGCTCGTGATATCATGGAGGCCATCTTTCAGATCCGGCTCTTGAAACCAGATTTTCCAGAAGTGGGCGGCTTTCTTGATGACGGTCTGGTGAAAGGGACCCTGGTGGACGACGTGAAGGTGTGCGGCCCCATTGATTCCGCGTCGCAAATTCCCGACGCCTGTTTTGTGAACGCGATCGGTTCCCCTGAGAGCTACTTTCAAAAGTCATCGCTGATTGCGAAGGCTGGAATTCCGGAAGCATCATTCATCTC
>Ga0247727_10006713_pt1 | contig 22453 bp, 15 predicted proteins | sample WisWelCaveWW1625_FD_202498 | JGI IMG/M metagenome (GOLD analysis project Ga0247727, IMG submission 202498) | Biofilm microbial communities from Wishing Well Cave, Virginia, United States - WW16-25 | ecosystem: Environmental > Aquatic > Deep subsurface > Groundwater > Cave microbial mat | place...
GCCGCCGTCGAAATTTTGAATCCGCTGGCGGTGAGCGAGGAATTGTCCTCGCGCAAAATTGAGATCGAAGCCCATCTGCAGGCGTTGCAGCCGAAAGTCGAGGCGCTCAAACGCTTCGTGAGCGATTACGACAAACAATTGGAAACGCTGCCGGACAAAAGCCTGCGGCTCGCGCGGTTGCAGCGCGCCGCTCAAGCGGATGAAAAAATTTATTTGATGATGCAGGAAAAATTTCAGGAGTCCCGCATCACCGAAGTCGGCCAGCTCGGCCAGGTGCGCCTGATCGATCCGGCGCGGCCGCCGCAGGAGCCGGTGCGGCCGCGCAAAAAGCTCAATCTCATTCTCGGCTTCATTGTCGGTATCGGTCTTGGCGTCGGCCTGACGTTTTTATTCGAATACATGAATAACACCGTGCGCAGCATCGAAGACATTGAAAAGATCGGCGTCACGGTGCTCGGCTCGATTCCGATGATAAATGAAGAAGAAGCCGTGAAGCGTATGAAGGTTTTGCCGGCGGGGATGAGCGGCAAAAACGGCGCGGTGGATTCACCGGAAGCGCGGCGCATGGTCTCCCGCCTCATTACGCATTTCGCGCCAAAATCGCCGATTTCGGAAGCTTATCGCACCTTTCGCACCAATATCCAATACACCAAGCTCGATCGTGAGTTAAAAGCATTGCTGGTGACCAGCCCCGGCCCCGGCGAAGGCAAATCGACCTCGGTGGCAAATCTCGCGATCACGATGGCGCAGATGGGCAGCAAAGTGTTGTTGATCGACTCGGATTTGCGCCGGCCGATCTTGCATTCGATTTTTAACATCGATCGCCGCGTCGGACTTTCCAACGTGCTCGTCGGCCGCGCCACGATTGAAGAAGCCGCGCAAGCGACGGAGATCGAAAATTTGTTCGTCATGCCCTGCGGCACGCTGCCGCCGAATCCGTCGGAATTGCTTGGTTCTTCGGCGATGAAAACGACGCTCGAGGCGATGAAACAAAAATTTGATATCGTCCTGTTTGACAGCCCGCCGATCATCGCCGTCACCGACGCCGCCGTGCTCAGCTCGCAATTGGACGGCGTCATTCTGGTTATCAAATCCGGCCAGACCGACCGCGAAGCCGCGTTTCGGGCGCACACGTTGCTGAAAAATGTGAAGACGCGCGTCCTCGGTGCGCTGTTGAATGGCGTGCATATCGAAAGCATGTACGGCAGTTATTACTATTACTACCACTATTACTATTACGGCAAAGACGGCGACAAGAAGAGAAGGAAATCGCGCACCCGCAAGCAGGAAACATAAAATCTAAAGCGCGGCCGCATGATTTGAAGTTGCATGCTGTTTTTAAGAACGTTGCCGGTTACATGAAAAAATAAACGTAAGGTTTACCAATGACGTTTCCTCCTCGCGCCTGCACGATTTGGTTTACCGGGCTTTTCGGCAATGGAAAAGCGATGGTCCGCGAAACGCTTTTGCCGGCATTGATTGCGCGCGGTTGCAAAAGTGAAATTTTAGACGACGAAATCGTGCGCGTTGACATGAATTGGGAGTTGATGCTTTCATCGCGCCAGCGCGCCCTGCCGGTGGAACACTTAGCCTGGACTTGTTTGCAATCGCCGGCGAGCGGGAAGTTCGCTATTTTTCCCGCCGGCTCTTTTAGCGCGACGCCGGATGAAACGCCGGTGGTTTGCGATATTGACCGGGAATCACCGCATGCATGCGCGCAAAAAATTCTCCGCCAATTGGAACGGCTTGAATGTTTCGCGCCGTTCCGGAGCCCCGAGCGCCGCGTTTACTCCGAGGCGGAAGAGGCGCTGGTAACGCAGCGCTTGGAAGAATTGGGATATGTGTGAAGCGTTGGTTTGCCGTTAGTCTGTTTTGCCTGTTTACTGTTCAACCGGCGAACCGGCGAACCGGCTGACCGGCAAACTTGGCTTTCAATGAACTTGCAAAAAAAATCACCCGCGCGCGTCGTGGTGATCTCGATCGATGGCGTTCCTTACAGTTTTCTCCAGGCGCGTATGGCGGCCGGGGCGTTGCCCAATTTTAAAAAGTTGCTGGCGCACGGCTCCCTGCACCGGATGAACTCCGTGCAGCCGTGCGTCTCGTCGGTGGCGTGGGCCAGTTATATGACCGGAATGAATCCCGGCAAACATAATATTTTTGGGTTCGTTGAAAAGAGGCCCGGCACCCTGGAGACCTTTGTGCCGACGTCGGTGAATTTGGCGAGTCCGACGATTTGGGAAATCATGAGCCGCGCCGGAAAAAAAATTTGCGTGATCAACGTGCCGGGAACATTTCCGCCGCGTCCGGTCAACGGCATCATGGTCGGCTGTTTTCTCGGCACGCGCCTGGAGAGCATCGCTTATCCCAAAAAGGTCAGCGCGGAATTAAAAGTCCTCGGTTATAAGATCGACGCGCGCGCGGCGCTGGCCCGTGAAAATTTGGATCGTTTCATTGCCGAATGCAACCAGGTGTTGGCCAAACGCGCCGCAACGCTCTTGCATTATCTGGCGCAAGCGCCGTGGGATTTTTTCCAATGCCACATCATGGAAACCGACCGGCTCAACCACTTTCTGTGGGAGCCGGCGGAAAAGCCTGGCTCGCGCCACCGCCGCGCTTTTGACGAATTTTATCAACGGGTCGATGCGTTGATCGGCGAAGTGGCGCGCCGCCTCGATCGCGAAACGGAATTGCTGATTCTTTCCGACCACGGTTTTGGCGCGATTAAAAAAGAGATTTATCTCAATCGCTATCTCGTCGAAACCGGGTTGTTGAAATTTAAAAACGCGACGCCGCGCAGCCTGCGCGAGATGCATGCGGCGTCGGTGGCGTACAGCTTGATTCCCGGCCGCGTTTTCATCAATCTGCAAGGGCGCGAGCCGCAAGGCACGGTGCCGCCGGAGCGTTATGAGTGGGCGCGTGAAAAAGTTTCCCAAACGCTGTTGGCGTTGCGGGACGACGACGGCGCGCCGATCATCCGCGAGGTCGTCAAGCGGGAAAATATTTTTCACGGCCCGTGCTTGACGGCGGCCGCGGATTTGCTGGCGATTCCGCACGACGGTTATGATTTGAAAGGCGACGTCACGAAAACCGTGCGCGGCGAAAAAACCGCGCTGGCGGGCATGCACACGTTTGATGACGCGTTATTTTATATCCGGCGTCCGCATGTCCATTTGGGACAAAATAAATTTTGGATTGGCGACGTCGCGCCGACCATTTTGCAATTAATGCATCTGCCCATACCGGCAGATATGGACGGCGTCGCTTTGGAAGTGTAGCGCGGACGGCCCGTCTGTCGTGGTGAAAGTAAATAAAGTCGAAACAGACCGGCGGTCTGTATTACCGAATGAATTTAGCCAGAAGCTCGCTCACAGCCTTTAGCATTAAAATTCTTGGCGCGGCGTTGTTTACGGCGTATTCGATTTTTCTGGCGAGGATTCTGGCGCAAGATGATTACGGCGTCATCATGTTTGCGATTGCCGCGGCGACGGCGCTCGGTCCGATCAGCTTGTTGGGATTTGACCGGACGACGACGAAGTTTGCGACGGTTTATTACGCCGAAAATAAATTGCCCCAATTGCGCGGCTTGCTCCGGCGCGGTCGCCGAACGGGATTGGGTTTCAGTGCCGTGTTATTGGGGATAGCGAGCGCGCTTTGGGGCCTTGGCATCCTGCAACCGGCGGAGAGCAAGCACGCCGCCATCCTGCTGGCCTTGTGCATTTTGCCGTTGTGGGCGTGGGTGTTGCTGAATCGCGAATTTTTACGCGGTTTGAAATTTTTGGTGCCGGCGCTGATTGGTTTTCAGATTTTGCGGCCAGGCCTCGCGATGTTATTCAGCGCGCTGGCCTATTACAGCGGAATGATAAATTCGGCGACGATGTTGGCGTGCCTCGGTACGGCTTTGTTGATTGCGATTCTTATTGATACGCGCCGTATTCGTAAAGTGCTCGGTCCGAATGACGGGCAACTGATCTATGAATCCAAGCAGTGGGCGCAAACGGCGAAGCCGCTGCTTTTTTCGATGCTGATGTACACGATTGTCACCCGCGCGGATATGTTGATGGTCGGCTCGGTGCTCGGCATGGAAGAAGCGGCGCGATATTCCGTGGCCGCGCGCCTGGCGTCGTTTCCGGATTTTATTCTCGAAGCGATTCGCGTGGTCATGGGACCGCTCATTGCCGAGCGGTTCCATAAGAACGAGCTGGCGTCCTTGCAACAGCAAGTGACGCGCGCTTCGCAAATGGTTTTTCTCGCGGTGGCGCCTTTTGCCGTCGCGTTTATTTTTTTTCCGAAATTTTTTCTCGGCTTTTTTGGGCCGGCGTATGCTTCGGCCGATATGATTTTGATTTATTTGATTGTCGGGCAGTGTGTGAACGCCTTTTCCGGCACGGTCGGCGTGTTGATGACCATGACGAATCTGCAGCGCGAGCACGCGCGCATCGTGTCGGTCAGCGCCATTCTCACGCTGGCGCTTGGTTATGCGCTGATTAAAACCGTTGGCGCGGAGGGCGCGGCGCTGGCAACAGCGATGACGATGAGTTTGGCAAATGTCTGGATGGTGCTCGTGGTCAAAAGAAAACTTGGCATCATTTGTTATATTCGAATCAACCGGCTGAAACGCTTGCCGCCACCAGAGTCTAAGAGTGACTTTAGGAGTAAGCACCTCGTATGAAAAAATTGCAAGTGGTGTATGTGGCAGGCGCCGGGCGTAGCGGCTCGACCGTGTTGGATCGCATTCTGGGAACGATCCCCGGCACGGTTTCGGCAAATGAGTTGAATCGCATCTGGGTGGACGGATTTGAAGACAACAAACGTTGCGCCTGCGGCCAATCGTTTCATGAATGCCCGTTCTGGCATAAAGTCGTCGCCGAGGCGTTTGGTGATTTACGAAACTTTGATCCCGCCCGCATGAAAAATATTTGGACGACGGTTGATCACTCGCGGCATTTTTTGCAGTTGCTGGCCCCGGTTAAAAACAATGCATTTCAAAAACGGTTGACGGAATATCGCGACGTCCTGCGCCGGCTTTACCTGGCGATCGCTAAAGTTTCCGGCGCGGAGATTATCATCGATTCCTCCAAGATCCCGTCCGGCGCTCTCATTCTCAAGGGTGTTCCAGGCCTGGAGGTGCACGTGGTTCATCTCGTGCGCGATGCGCGCGCCTGTGTTTATGCGTGGCAGAAAAAGAAACAGAATGCGAAAAGCGGCGTTGCTTTGCGGCAGTACACGCCGATGCGCACCGTCATGTTTTGGATGATGCGCAACACGTTTGCCAGTTTGCTCGCCACGCAATTGCCGTACGTGCGCGTGCGCTATGAAGATCTCATGAAAAATCCGCAACAGGAACTGCAGCGATTGCTGGAACGGCTCAGCCCGTTTGCCGGCAAACGTTTGAATTTTGCCGCGGCCGCCGCCATTGCGTTGCCGGAATACCATTCCATCTCCGGCAACCCCGATCGTTTCTCCAACGGCGTCACCAATTTGCGTTTGGATTTGGAGTGGCTGACGAAAATGAATGGGAATACGCGCCGCCTGGCGACGGTGTTGACGTATCCGTTGCTCGCGCAGTATGGTTACACCAACGGTTTGTATCATCATTTGGAAGAGAGTCCGGCGCCGCATGTCAAATGAGAAACGCCTCATTCTCGTCACCGGCGCGCCGCGCAGCGGCACCACCGCGGTCGGGCAAATGTTGTCGTTAGCCGCCGGCGCCGGCGCGTTGCACGAGCCGTTTAATTATCACTCCGGCTTGCGGCACATCGCGAATTATTTCGAGATTCCCGGAACGGCTGCCTTCTCGCTCGTGCAGTTCGATCGAACCGTTGGGCAAATTAAAAATCTAGCGCTCGAGTTCAAAACGGGAATTTTTCCGTCGGATCAAGGTTGGCGGCGCGCGGTGAAATACGTCGTCGGCGCGCGACCGCTCAATTCGTATCGCCGGTTGCGGCTTCTGCCGGGCTTGCGCACCATTATTTGGAAAGACCCTCTCGCCTGTTTTGCGGCGGCGCGCGCCGCGCAGCAACATCAGGTCGAAGTGCTCGTGACGTTGCGCAATCCGTGGGCCGTCGCCGGCAGCTTCAAACGCATGGAATGGGCTTTCGACCTCGCTGACCTCGCGGCGCGTTTGCAACAGATCGGGGCTGCAGTAGCTTCTGAACAAGTGCGCCCGGATAAAGACCTGCATGCCTCGGTCATCAACGGCGTCGTGTTGTGGAGTATGGTGTATTCAACTTTGGCGCAATGGGCGCCATCGAATCCGCGGCTGCATTTCGTCAATCTCGATGACGTCGTCGATGCTCCGCTCGCAACTTACGCGGCGCTGTACAAGAGGTTGGATCTGGTTTGGGATGAGCGCGTTGCCGCAAAAATCAAAAAATATTATCGCGGCGAATCACAGCGCAGCGCGCCGAAAGCCAGGCAAGCGCACGACGCCGGCCGCAATATTGCCGCGGTCAATAAATACTGGCGGGCTTATTTGACGGAACCGGAAAAGGAATTTGTGCGCCAGGTCACGGAAACGCAATGGGAAAAATTGCAAAGCCTTTGTGTTTAAAAATGAAATCAAACATGCTCGATAAAACGAAAATGTTTCGCGCCGGATTTTTTGCCGCCCTGTTCGTTGGCGCAGCGAATTTGCTGCACGCGCAAAATTCGCGTCCGAATATTCTCGTGATTATCACCGACGATCAGCGTTTCGATACGATTAAAGATTACATGCCACGCACGCAGGCGCGAATTTTTAATGAAGGCGTGAGCTTCGCCAACGCCTACGCCACCACGCCGCTGTGCAGCCCCAGCCGTTCCAGCATCATGACCGGCATGTATGCTTCCCATCACGGCGTGCGCAATAATGATTCGACGCTCAAAGTCACGACATTGGCGCCGCGCTTGCAACAGGCGGGTTATTACACCGGCTTGATTGGAAAATATATCAACTCCGAAGACGCCACCCCCAAAGCGGGATATGATTACTGGGTCGGCATGCCTTCGTTGGGCAACTATACCAATCCGCGTTTGAATGTCAACGGCGTTTGGACCAACCACCAAGGTTATCTTACTTATTTGTTGCGCGATTATGTGATCGATTTTTTGAAAAAAGCGCAGACGCGCGGCAACCAACCTTTCTTTCTTTTTTTTAATCCGCGCACGCCGCATACGCCGCTGGAGCCGGCGCCGAGTGACACGGGGCTCTATGAAGATTTATCACCGTACCGGCCGGCGAATTATAATGAAACCGATGTTTCCGATAAACCGGCGTGGGTGCAAGCGAAGCCTCGCTTCGGCACGACCTGGCAGCAAAAAGTTGACAACGAGCGCCGCCGCCAATTGCAAATGCTGTGGTCGCTCGATCAAAGCCTCGAGATGATTTTGGATGAATTGAAAAACCAGGGACAGCTCGATCAAACCGCAATCTTTTTTATTTCCGATCACGGTTACTTTTGGGGCGAGCATCGCTTGACGGACAAAGGCCGGGTTTACGAGGAAGCGATTCGCGTCGCGCTGGCGTGGCGCTATCCCCCTCTTGTCCCGGCCGGAAAAGTTGAAGAACGACTCGCAGCGAATATCGATCTCGCGCCGACGATCTACGAGCTGGCCGGTTTGGCGGTTCCGCCGGAAGTTGATGGCCGCTCTTTACGCGCGCTTTTGCAGCCGCAACCGAATTGGCGGAATGATTTGTTGATCGAAGGCTGGCCGTCCACGCAACATTTTTCGGCGGTGCATACGGAACGTTACGTTTATGTCGAAACGAAAAATGATCGAACCGAATTGTATGATTTGGCGACCGATCCGGCGCAATTGCAAAACCGCATTGATGACTCGGATTATCATGCCGTGGTTAAAGATTTGAAATCACGCTTGCAGAGAATTTTGACGGCGGTTGATGACGGAACGCCGCGAGAGCCGATTCCTGCATCTTTTACTTTGTCGCAAAATCATCCCAATCCTTTTCACCGCACGACAACGATTCGTTTTCAAATCACGCGACCGGAACAAGTGAAATTACAAGTCTTCGATTTGAACGGCCGCGTGGTCGCGACGCTGGCGAATCAGGCCATGACGCCGGGCCATTATGCCTTGCCGTTTGAAGCGCCGTCGCTGCCGAACGGCATGTATTTCTATCGCCTGCAAACCGGAGCTGCGATGCAGCAGAAAAAATTGGTGGTGTGGCGATGACGATTACGTTCATTGGATATTTCATTATCGCCGTCGGCCTCGCTGCCGTGATGTTGCCGTCGCGAACGCCAATTCTGTATCTGACGATTTTTTTCATGCCGTTCACCGCCACGGCCATCGTCAATTTGCAAAACCCTTCGTTCGGCTTGCAGCCCGGATATTTTCTCGGCATTTTGCTGATGCTGCGATATACCACCGAATGGTTGTTTCGCCGCCGCCGGCAATATCTGACGCATTTGCAGCGGATGACGCTGATGCCGTTCATCCTGTTCGTGTTTATTGCCGGGTTGTCGATCTTGTTGATCCCCTTTCGCGATTATGTTTATGTGCGGCGGCCTTCCGGCGATTTTCAATTGTTGCGCCTCAGCACGGAGAACTTCACGCAATTCGCCTACCTCGCCTACGTTATTCTCCTCACGGTCAACATTGCCGCCTGCAAGCTGGAGCCGAACGAAATTCGCCGCGCCATTCGCGTGCTCATTATATCCAGCGTTTTTGTCTCGTTGTGGGGCTGGGCGCAGCTTTACATGTATTATGCGGACATTCCGTACCCTGATTTTCTTTTCAACAACAGCACCAGTTTTTTGCAGAAATACGGCCAGAAAATTCGGCTGCTCGGTTTTAAGCGCATGAATTCCGTCGCGCCGGAGCCTTCCATGTTTGCGCGCTTTTTGCTCATGCCGACTTTTTTGTGCTTCTATTATGTCTATAATAAAGCCGGCTCCGTGATGCGGCCCAAATCCGCCCTCTGGCTCGCGATCTTTTTTGCGGTGACGCTGATTTTCACGAGCACCTCGACCGCGCTCGTGGGATTGTTCGGCAGTCTATTTATTTTTTTGCTCTATATTCTCTCCAAACGCGGCCGCATCAGCGTCAAAACTTACACGCTCAAGGAAAGCATGCGCACCGTCTTTGTCGTGTTGTTGGGCTTTGTCGGTTTGCCGCTGGCCCTCTTCAGCCTGGCGACGTTTGCTTTCGGTTTAAGCTCCGATCAAATTTTGCAATTCCTGGAGATTTTGTTGATCGACAAAGCCGATTCCGAATCCGGCGGCACGCGGCTTGACGGCGCCTTGCAGGGTCTGGGTCTTTTTGGGGCCAATCCGCTTTTCGGCGTCGGGTGGGGCAGCAATCGCACGTTTGATTTGCTGACCAACATTTTATCGACCACCGGCATCGTCGGCACGCTGACGTTTTTTGCCGGCAACTGGCTTCTGGCCAGGCGCACGGGCTGGTTGAGCAAGCGTTTTATTCATAACGATCAGACGATGCTGGCCGAATATCCCAAAGCGTTGTTCTTCGCGCTGATCGTGCGCTTGTTTGGAAAATTTTTATCCGAGCCGGACATCGTTTATCTCGATCATTGGTTGCTGGTCGGCTTGATCGTCGCGACGCTGCGTTGGAGTTATCTCGCCAAGCCGGAGCTGAAAGTTGAGATGGTTGCCTCCGAGCTGCCGCAAAACGGCAAGCGGCACGAAGCGCTGGCGGTGTAGTTTCTAAAGACTGAAAAATGAATATCGCCATTAACGGCAAAACTTTGGGAACCGTCGAAAGAACCGGCGTCGCGCGGGTCGCGTTGAGTTTGATTCGCCATCTGGCATTGCTGCGGCAGGACTTTGCGTTTGATATTTGGGTTCCCGGCGACCCGGCGGATTTCGATCTGCCGGGAAATGTAAAAATTTACCGCGCCGGCCGCAAGTTTTCGGACAATAGCATCACGCGCTCTTTTTGGGAACAAGTGATTTTACCGAGGCAGGTACGAAAAAATGGCTACGCGGTTTTGCTCAATTTGACTAATTCGGCGCCGGTTCTTTTTTCGCCCGGCGCGCCGCAAATCTTGTTGGTGCATGACGTCGGCTTTCGCAACCGCCAATGGTTTTCGAGTTTTTTCTCAGCGTATTTAACCTGGGTGGTGCAAACCGCGGCGAGACAGGGCGTGCGTTTCACGACCGTATCGCAAACTTCCGCGCAAGAATTGGCGGCCATGCTGCCCGCCGCCGCGCCGGCGCTGGTCGTTCCCAATGATACGGATGAGCCGCCCGCGAATTTGCCGAAAAAAAAACTCGATTATCGTTACGGCCTATTTATTGGCTCGCTCAATCCTCGCAAAAATATTTCCGGCGCGATTGCAGGATTTCAAAAATACATTGACGCGGAACGCGCCGAGGCCGTCGAGCCTGCCGTTGACACTGAGCTTGTCGAGGCGCGACTCCACATCGTCGGCGGTGAAAGCGCCATCTACGCGACTCTGCCGCCGGCTTTGCGGGAATGCCGCAACGTGGTGTTTCAAGGCTATGTGAGCGAGGCGGAAAAGTGGTCGCTGCTCAAAGGCGCGGATTTTCTCCTGCTGCCGTCGTTTGCCGAAGGCTTCGGCCTCCCCGTGCTCGAAGCCATGAAAGTCGGCACGCCGGTCGTGGCCTCGAATATTCCGGTTTTTCGGGAATTGTTCGGCGACGCCGTCGAATATGTCGATCCGCATTCTCCTGAAGACATTGGTCGCGGCCTTCGCGCCGCGTGCGCCAAAAGAATGCAATTAATTGCTCGTGGCCGCAAAGTGGTGGAACGTTTCTCCTGGAAAAATGCGGCACAGAAATACGCGCAATTACTGGAAGAAGTTGCGGGCAAAAACGGCTTTAAAATATAGATTTATTTTAATGGATATGTCAAAAACAATTTTTAGCTTTTTGGGGTTAAGCGCGTTGCTCATCATGTTTTGGCGCCCCGCCAATCATGCTGCGGCGTGTTCGGACGGCAATTACACGCCGGCGCCACCGGCTTACAAAATTGAGTTTGGCGACAAGTCTTTTTGGGCAGCGCACAGCCACCTCACGCGCACCGATGCCGCAGATAATGAATTTGCCGCGCGGGAACAAACGTTGCAATCCGCCAAAAGTCTTGGCATCAACTTTGTGCGTACGGGCTTTATTTGGCGTGATATTCAACCCGAACCAAACCGCTGGGAATGGGCGAAATTTGATTCCGTCGTGCTTTCCGCGCGCCGCCAAAAGGTGCATTTGCTCGGCGTGTTGCACGCGCCGCCGAACTGGGCTTTTCCCGCGCATGAGCATTTGGAGGAATGGTCGATTTTTGTCGAGCAAGTTATCGCGCATTATGGCAATGACGTGGCCGCCTGGGAAATTTGGAACGAGCCGAATATCGACAAATTCTGGCCTAAGACCGCGCCAGTGGAAGGGTTCTTTGAAATTGTCAAGCGCGCGCATCAGGCGATTAAACAAAAACAGCCGCAATCCACGGTGCTGCTGGGCGGCATGGCCAATCAACCCAGCGCCTTTATTTTTTTAGAGCGCTTGGCCGCGCTTGGCGTCGCCAATTATTGTGACGCCATCGCCTATCATCCTTACAACATCGCCGGTGAAGAATTATTGCCGATCCTGAAACAGATTCGCGATATTTTTCCCGCCCATGGCGTCGCGCCGAAACCGATTTGGATTACCGAATACGGTTGGAGCGCCTGGCGGCATCCCTTGCATCCGGCCAACGGCAACACGCTCGCGCAGTTGCTGCGCTATTGTTTGCAACAGCAACTGCAAATCTACCAGCCCGCCCGGATCATGGTTTTGGACGATGCTTTTTCGGCGGCAACAGAAGCCGGCGATCTTTATGCGCCGTGGCGCGAACAATGCGAGGCGTTGGGTTGGCGCGCCGAGCTGGTTGATGTGGAAAAGCTGCTGAATTTTTTGCAAAATCCGGCGGCGGCAAAACGTGAGCACGTCGTCGTTGTGCCGACGAATAAATTGCCCACCGAGCTGGTTACGCCCTTGTTGAGTTTTTTACAGAGCGGCGGTTGCGTCGTTGTTCTCGGCGGCGTGCCGTTTCCCAGAAATGCCGCCAAACTGCATATTCGCCCGGTTGAGAACCCGGACGAAGAAACGTTATCGGCTGTGGTGAATCGCACTTCGGCCAATTTGAATTTGCCGGCGAAAGCCCCGGGCAAACATTTTTTGCTCGATCCGGTCGCGCCCCAGGAAGTGCGTTATGTGCCGCTGTTGAGCGCGCAGCAACAGGGCAAAGCCGTCGGCGAGATCGCCGCGCTGTATGATTATCGCGGCCAGAATAAAGGCGCGCTCATTGCTTTTGCCAACGGCCTGACCATCAAATCCACCAAACGCAGCGTCACCTATCACGAGCAGGCGACCGCGATTTTGAAAACGGGGCTGGTTTATTTGTTGGAAGGCGGCGCGCATTTTTTTGTTTATGAATTTCGCGATCAGGCCGCGAACACCAAAGACAAATTCTACGGGATCGTCGATGAAAATTTTCGCCGAAAAAGCGCTGCCACGGCGTTGACCTGGATGCAACAACACCTCGGCGCCGGCGCCAACGTGCGCCGTAAAACTTACTTTGCCGACGGCGCGCTGATTGAATTGGAAAGCTTGAATGGCGAGCGTTTGGTGATAACATGGGGGCGCGAGGCCGCCGTCAATTTTAAATCAAGTTTTATGAATACGACGCCATACACGCCGGCAACTTATCAACAATTGCCGGCGGAACAACTGCGCGCGGGCATTGAAAAGCAACAACCCGCGGCGCTGGCCAATTTGATCGTCTGGCGCGTGGCGAATTAATATTTAAATTTTTTCGCTGCGGCTTTCTTTTCGTTGCAAGGTTCTACAGCGGATTTTCTAATAAGCTGAAAACCGCCGCCCTTCGGGCGGCTCGAGTTCGATAAAGAATCATAACAGGAGCGAACAGAGAAAACGGAGAATCTTTTCTCCGTTTTCTCTGTTCGCTCCTGTTCAAAAAAATTAGAACTTTTTTCTAACTTTCGTGAACCAATGACGTAGTATTACACCCAAAAAACTATCGCACCACGAAGGTTTTTTTCACCACAAAGAGATCACAAAGCGCACAAAGAAAAACTTTGTGTCCTTTGTGACCTTTGTGGTGCAGTTTTGGTTGCGGCCAAAGTCGCGTTACGTTTTCCAGTTGAAAATTTTATAAAGGCTTGTTGTGCGAATTGCATTAGTGCATGAATGGCTGGTCTCGATGCGCGGCGGCGAAAAAGTTTTTTTGGAAATCTGCCGCCTTTTTCCCAATGCCGATGTTTTTACGCTGGTGCACAACCCCGGCCACGTCGAAGCGGACATTGAAGCGCATCGGATTTATACGTCGTTCTTGCAAAAAATTCCCGGCAGCGTCAAGTATTATCCCAAACTATTGCCGCTGTTTCCCTCAGCGATCGAAGCGTTCGATTTGACGCCGTATGATCTCGTGATCAGCAGCAGCCACTGCGTTGCCAAGGGCGTTATCACCCGACCCGACGCGGTGCATGTTTCTTACATTCATTCGCCGATGCGTTACATTTGGGATTTGCATTTCAGTTACTTTCCCCAACGCGAAGGCAGCGTGCTGAAACGCGCGCTTTATCGCAGCGTCGCCACTTATTTGCGCATGTGGGATGTCGCCTCGAATCATCGCGTCGATGCGATGATCGCCAATTCGCAGTTTGTCGCGCGGCGCATTTGGAAATATTATCGCCGCAAAGCGAGAATCGCGCATCCGCCGGTGGAAGTCGAGCAATTCAACATCTCGCCGCAGGTTGAAGATTACTATCTCGCGTTCTCTTCGCTCGTGCCGTATAAGCGGCTCGATTTGGCGATAGAAGCTTTCAATCGTTTGCGACTGCCGCTGAAAATCATCGGCGGCGGACCGGAGCGCGCCGCGTTAGAAAAAAAAGCCGGCCCTACCGTCGAGTTTTTGAAATGGTTGCCGGATGAGGCGATGCGCCAGGTTTTAGCCCGCGCCCGCGCCTTGGTTTTTCCGGGCGTAGAAGATTTTGGCATCATTCCGGTTGAAGCAAACGCTTGCGGCGTGCCGGTGATCGCTTTCGGCGCCGGCGGCGTGTTGGATACCGTGATCCCGCTGGATGAGCACAGCCGCGAGCAGCAACCCACGGGATTGTTTTTTGCCGAACAATCCGTCGCGGCGATCATTGCCGCCGTCGAGCGCTTTGAGCAACAACAAATTTATTTTAAAAATCGCCAGGCGATTCGGCAAGCGGCTTTTCGTTTTCAGCCGTCGGTGTTCCGCCGCAAAGTGGCAACGTACGTCACCGCCGCCGCGCGGCGTCGCGGTCTGGATTTATCGCCGCTGGAGTGGACGGAGAATCGGGAATTTGAAAAAAGTAAATTCGAAAATATAGCAACGGCTTGTGTTGTATGAATAGAAATTCGTGGCAGCGATACGATTGTTTAAAAATGGCATCGCTATGCACGCTGTTGATGGCCGGTTCGATTGCTTTGTCAAAGAACCAAACCGGGAGCAACGCCGGGCCGCCCAATATTCTGGTGATCGTGGTTGATGATTTGCGCGGCGACGCGCTGGGCGCCACCGGCCATGCTTTTTCTCAAAGCCCCAATCTCGACCGCCTCGCCAATGAAGGCGTGCTCTTTGAAAATTCTTTTGTCGTGCATTCGCTGTGCAGCCCGAGCCGCGCCACGTTGTTGACCGGCTTGTATTCACATCAGCATCGCGTATTAGACAACGACACGGCTTTGCCGTCGCCATTCACCACGGTGGCGCAACGGTTAGACGCGGCCGGTTATGAAACGGCGTTGATCGGTAAATGGCATATGGGTTTTTTGAATGCCGCGCCGAAGCCGGGATTTGATCGCTGGGTGAGTTTTATCGGCCAGGGCAAATATCTCGATCCATTCATTAATGTCGATGGCGAGCGTATCCAGGCGCAGGGGCACATAACCGAGATTTTGACGAATTACGCGTTGGAGTTTCTCCATCGCAACCGGCAAAATCCTTTTTTTCTCGTTCTTGCTCACAAGGCGGTGCATGAGCCGTTTACGGTGCAGACGCCTTTTTATCGGCTTTATGAAAATGCTGTTATCACTCTGCCGACAACTTACGGCGAGGACTTGTCCGGCAAACCGTTTTTTTTGCAAAAGTACAGCGAGTTTTTTCGGCAAGATTTAAAGCTGCGCATTCAACAATATTATGAATGCCTCGCCGGCGTCGATGAAAGCACGGGGAAAATTCTGACGACCTTGACGCAAAAAAATTTACTCGACAATACGCTCATTATTTTCACCAGTGACAACGGCTATATTTTAGGCGAGCATAATGTTGGTGATAAACGCCTGGCTTATGAAGAGTCGATTCGCGTGCCGCTCCTGGCACGCTATCCGAAATGGTTCGCGGCCGGCACGAGGGCTGAAACGTTTGCCTTAAATATCGACCTCGTTCCGACCATCCTGGAAGCGGCGAACTTGGCGGCAACACCAAGCTTGCCGGGGATTTCCTTGCGAAAACTGGCGCAAGGCGAAGCGCCACGCGAAAGTTTTTTATATGAATACAGCGCCGACACTGCCGTGGCATTCATTCCCGCGATTCGCGCGATTCGCACGTACGATTTTAAATATATTCGGTATTTTGATTCGACCGCGACCGAAGAATTATATGACATGCGAAATGATCCGGTGGAAGCAAAGAATTTAAGTGGGAAACCGGAATTCGCTTCCATCTTGCGCCGCTTGCGAGTTCAACTCGACAGTCTTCGTCTCGCCGTTCAGGATACGCTGGCCGCCGACACCAATGGCCCGGTTAATAGCGCGCCAACGGATTTTGTTTTATATCAGAATTATCCGAACCCATTTTCAGTCAACGGCGCTTTCGGGACGGCGCTGACGACGATTCGCTACGCGCTTTACCAATCGAGTCCCGTGCGCGTGGAAGTTTTTGACGCCATGGGAAGAAGGGTTGCCACCTTAGTCAACGCTCGGCAAGAACCGGGGTTTCGTTCGGTGCAGTGGAACGCCGCCCGCTTTGCCAACGGCGTTTACTTTTGCCGGCTCCAAGCCGGCGCTTTTGTGCAAATTAGAAAAATGGTTGTCTTGCGGTAGGTTTTAAAACGGAAGCAGCAAAACGTATTTCGTAAAATGCGGCAGAAGTTACGAATTAGGTTTTACGCATCATGTGAGGTTATTATGAAAATATGTTTGCAATTCTTGGTGTTGTTATTTTTTTATCGCGCGGCGCAGAGCCAGACCTATTGGGATCCGGACTCCACCGGCTATAACTATTTGTCGCGCGGCACCAATTTGGCGCAATGGTACGCAACGCCCGGCACGAAGGTTGAAATTGACCGCAAGTCTTTTCTCTCCAACGGCGGCGCGATCAAATGGACGATTCCGCCAAACAGCAGCATCGTCTCGTTGGAATTGCGTTTCATCGATGTGGACTTGCACGATCGCATCGTGTACACGGTCTGCCGCAGAAACAATTACGCCGGCGAGATCGAAACCAAACTGATCACTTCGAATGGAAAAGTTTTTTGGCTGCCGATGCCGGTGGAATACAACGACCTGGGCACGCATCCGCCGGTGACGAGCTGGCAGCATCGCGGCACTTCGGCCTGGTTTTATCCGTACAGCGACGGCACGCTCGACGATTTGAAACATACGAGCAAAATTGTTTTTATCGCGGAAAATTCCGACGCCGAACAAATCTTGTGGATTGATGAAGTCAAATACACGCGGCCGCGCGGCCCCGTGTGCGCGATTCACTTCAATCATTATCGCGACAACGCCGATAGCTTGCTGGCGCCGTGGCTGTTGCAGCGCGGTTATCGCGCCAATGTCGATTTCACGCACGACTTTGCCAGACGCGAGTGGGCGCACAATCGCGCCAACGGCGGTTTGATCGTTCGCTATGTCGGGTTGGATCGCATTGCCGAGCTGGTCAATCGCTACGGCTGGAGCACGACACATCACGGCGCGGTGTATAAAAATCTTCTGCTCTTGCCGCAGGAAGAGCGAATGCAGCTATATTCTTTAGAACCCTTTGTGCAATCCGGCTTTAAAACCGCCTGGTGTTTTTCGATTCCGATGGACCGGGCGTCGCCGGAAATTTATGCGGAAATTCAAAGCTTGAAACGTTTCCGCGCGATCCGCAACCAATGGGACAAAACGCCGAACGAGTTGCCCATTGACAATCCTTCGCGCCTGCGTTTTTACCGCATCACTTCGGCGTCCGCCGGGCCGAACGTGACCGGCCAGCCGGAGACGCTGCCGCAAATGCGCAAACGCGTTGATGATGCGTTCAAGAAAAAAGGGCTGTTGATTTTCAATTTTGAAACGATTGTGACCACGCCGTCACCGAATTATAAAGACGTGGAATTCAGCATGCTCAGCGACGACCAGGCCCTGGTGGAATATGCCGATTCGCTTGGTTTCACGTTTCTGACGTTTCAGGATTTATTTGAGCCGGACCCGAATTACAAACAGCAAATTTCCATCAATCACGACTTTACCAAACTGCTGGCCGGCCGCCTCGATACCTTGAGAGTTTTGCGCAATGATTTGTTTCCGGCGGCGCGCCCGCTGCGCCTCGCCGCGATCGGCAATCCACAAAACGGCCAGGCCATGATCACGAACGACCGCCAGGCCGTCGTTTATATGCCGCGCGCCAATTTTTCCGGCGTCGATCGTTTTGATTACATCGCCACCGACGGCGTTTTGTCCGACACCGCGACGGTGTTTGTGACGGTGCAACTCGACACCTCCGTGGACGAGCGTGGAATACCGGAGCAATATTACCTGAAACAGAATTTTCCCAACCCTTTTAACCCGTCGACGATGATTCAATATAATCTGCCAACCGCCAGCCGCGTGCGTTTGGAGATTTTCAATATTGCCGGCCAGAAGATCGACACGATTGTTGACGCGCTGGAAACCGCGGGAACGAAAAGGATTCGCTACGAAGCACGCCGCCTGCGCAGCGGGGTTTATTTTTATAAACTCACCGCCGGGGATTTTGTCGATATCAAAAAAATGATTTTGATGAGATAAGACGCAAGGCATAATCACGGATCGCGTTTTCTTAGTCGATGCACTGAAAGAGCTCTTTAAAAGCAAATTTTCCTTACGCAACCCGCCATGGAGTGACGAGTTGCCAACCACAGGGATGACACACTTATGAACAGCAAACGGCAAACCGCAGCTTTGCACAACTTCTTTGATTTTTGCCATGTTCAAACAACACGCCCGACTCCTGAATTGGTTTTTGGCTGTCGGCGATCTGGTGATTACCGTGGGAGCATTTATTGGCGCTTTTTATTTTCGGTTTTATTCCGGGGTGATGCCTCCGGTTAAAAAAATTCCGGTTTTAGACAAGTACCTGGTTCTGCTGGTCGTTATTTTACCGCTGTGGCTGGCGCTGTTTTCGTCGTTCAAATTATATAAATCGCGGCGCAGCCATTCGATTTTTGCCGATGCGCAGCCGCTGCTGCTCAGCCTCGGCGTCGGCGTGCTCTTGCTGTGCGCCTTTACGTTCTTTTATCGCGAGACGACGTTTTCGCGCATCGCGCTCACGCTCTTCGGCGCCTTGAATTTCGTTCTATTGTTTATCGAGCGCGTGATCATTCGCCTCGTGCTGCATCGGCTCCGGCAGCGCGGCTACAACCAAAAACGCGTGCTGATCGTCGGCGCCGGCGATCTCGGTTTGCGCGTCGCGCAGACGGTGCAGGCCAATCCGGAAATGGGTTATGAGCTGATCGGTTTTGTCGATGATTATTTGACCAACGGCATTTACAAAAAGGGTTACGGCCTCGAGATTCTGGGCCGCACCACGGAAACCGTCGAGATCGCCGACAAATACGGCGTGGAAAAAGTGATCGTCGCGCTGCCGATGCAGGCGATTCGCAAGATTTCCATCGTCGTGAAAATGTGCGAGCACGAAGGCCTCGCCACCGACATCGTGCCGGACTTTTTTAAATTCATTCAGCCGCGCACGCGCGTGGAAAATTTTGCCGGCCTGCCGATGGTGAGCGTGCGTTTCACGCCGGTGGATTCGCCGGCGTATCGCGTCGGCAAAAGAATGTTCGATATTGCTTTTTCCGGCGCCGTGCTGCTACTCGCCTCGCCACTGTTGCTGCTGCTCGCGCTGGGCGTGAAGCTGAGTTCCGCCGGCCCGATCTTTTTTCTGCAAGAGCGCATGGGCGCGAACCGCAAGCCGTTTCGCATGATCAAATTTCGCACCATGCGCGTCGGCTCGGAAAAATTCGACCACCAGGCCGGGCTTGGAATCCGCAACGATCCGCGCGCCACGCTGCTCGGCAAGTCTTTGCGGAAATGGAGCCTCGACGAGCTGCCGCAATTCTGGAACGTGCTGATCGGCGACATGAGCGTCGTCGGGCCGCGGCCGGAGCGCACTTATCACGCGCAGCAATTTAAAAACGAAGTGCCGAATTACATGATTCGCCATCAGGTCAAAACCGGCATCACCGGCTGGGCGCAAGCCAACGGCTGGCGCGGCGACACCTCGATCGCCAAGCGTGTCGAGTACGATATTTTCTATATCGAAAATTGGTCGTTCGCCTTTGACTTGAAAATCATCGGCATGACGCTATTTAGCGGCCTGGTGAATAATAACGCGTAACTGTAACACCGACGGCCCGTCGGTGTTACGATTTCTAGGATGATGAAAAAACGGAAAAATTTTAATCAACGCAATTTGCGGTTGCAACTCAAGATGATTTTGCAAGGAAGCGTAATTGTTTTGTGGTGTTGCGCTCCCTTTGCCTCAGCGCAAGAAATCGTCACCTTGCCCACTAATCATTGGGCCTACGAATATTTGCAAGAACTCGGTTTGCGCCAACGTTTGCCGGGTACGATGTTGTCAACTTTGCCCTGGCGTCATGGCCAGCTCGCCCAGGTGGCGGATAGTTTGCGGCCCCGCCTCAATACCGCTGCCGGACGATTTTGGCTGCAACGAATCAATCCTCTCGCCACGCCCTCTGCAAAGGCGTATCCCAAGTTGCTGGTTGGCGGCCGTGTTCTCGAAAGCGCCGGCAGCATTTCACACACGGACCGGCGGTCACGTTTAGCGCTGCGAAGCCATCTCGGTATTTTCCCGGATCGGCATCTCGCGTTGTACAACGTCATCAATCTCGATCAAAATCTCGGCGATGATCCGAATTACGTCGGCAAACGCTGGCGCGGGTTTACCGGCTTTACCGAACAAGCTTATGCGCTCTTGCATTTCGACAAATATTTGGTTAAATTTGGACGTGACTTTATTCGCTGGGGGCGAGCGCGCGATGCAACGCTGTTGCTTTCGGATTACGCCCGGCCGCTCGATCATTTCTCGGCGCAGCTTGAGTTTTCGCGGGCGCGTTTCACTTATGTGGTGGCCAAGTTGGATCGCACGCCATTGGCTGATTCCTCGGTCGTGCGTTACGGCGTTGAACATGCCGAACGTTATTTAACGGCGGCGCGCGCGGAAGCGGAGGTGAGCAAAAATCGTCTGCGGTTAGGCTTTACGCAATTCGTTGTCAGCGGCGGCCCCAATCGCGTTTTTGAATGGAATTATCTGAATCCATTTCTGATTTATCACGGCGAGCAGCTCAACGACAAACAACAGGGCGGCAATATTTTCGTGGCGTTGGATTTCATCGCGCGGCCGCAAGCGGGGCTGGAGTTTTATGGCCAGTGGCTCATCGACGATCTGCAAGTGGAAAAACGCGGCCGCGGCGATTTGGAGCCGAATGAAACCGGCTATCTGCTTGGCGTTGAAAAAGCCGTGAAGGCCGCAACGGTTGGGCTGGAATACACGCGCGTCGCGAATCGCACTTACAACACGGTGCGCGAGTGGGAAAAATTTTTGCACCGCCGGCGGCCGCTGGCGCATTTTCTCGGCAACGATTTTGACCGCTGGCTGTTGTGCGCGAATTTATACGCCGGCAGACAAGTACAGCTTTATTTCATGACGGAATTGTTGCGCCGCGGCGAAGGCCGGATTGATTCCACGTTCGACCGGCCCTGGGAAAATGCCACGGTCGAACAAGGCTATCGCGAGAAATTTCCCTTCGGCGTCGTCGAGCGCAGTTGGCAATTTCGCCTCGAGGCGCGCTGGCATCCGCAGCCGGGATTTTTTCTCGCCCTGCATGGGCAATATGCGCGGTTTAAAAATTTTTCCAACCGTATTGGTATTGCAGAAAATGATCGCGGCGTTTTCATCGGTCTCTGGTGGGAAAAAGATTGGCTGATTCCGCTTGGCAAGTAACCCTGCCCTTTGCCCCGCGTCTCTTTGTATTTTGAAGGAAAAGCGGGGCTTGTGGGGCATTCTTGGGTTACGATTTATTCACAGGAAAGTTGGCGTGAACGATCTACGGAGAGAAGCAGAGCATGAATGTAACCGAACAATTCATTCGGCAAACGATCGAAGACAGCATCAACGCAAAAAATTTGATGTTGCAAAAATGCGTGCGTGAAATTCAGGAAGCCGGTTTGGAATTGGGCCGGGCGATACGCGCCGGCGGCAAAATTCTTTTCTGCGGCAACGGCGGCAGCGCCGCCGACTCGCAGCATCTGGCGGCGGAATTGGTCGGCCATCTGCGCCGCGAGCGCCGGGGTTTGGCCGCGATCGCCTTGACCACCGACACTTCGATTCTCACCGCCGTCGGCAATGATTATGCGTTCAAGGATATTTTTGCGCGGCAGGTGCAAGCGCTCGGCCTTCCCGGCGACGTGTTGATCGGCATCAGCACCTCCGGCAATTCGGAGAACGTGCTGGTTGCCGCGCAAACCGCGCAAAAGCAGGGGTTGAGCACCATCGGCCTGCTCGGCAACACCGGCGGCAAAATCGCGCCGGTCGTCGATCACAAAGTCGTCGTTCCTTCAAAAGATACGCAGCGCATTCAAGAGTGCCATATTCTCATCGGGCACATTTGGATGGAGATGATCGAGCAGGAGTTGTTTGGACATTGACGACAAGTTAGTTGTACGGTTTGTCAGTTTGCCGGTTAAACTGTTAAATTCTTAACTGGGCAACCGCCTAACCGTCCAACCGTCTAACTTTTAAAGTAAAAAACCGGAGATCACCTCTCCGCTTTCCACCCATAGAAAAGCCCTCGACGAATGATTCGAAGAGGGCTTTTTGTTTGGCACAGAGCAAATAGAATTCCCGCCTCTACTCCTATACTGTGCAACAATGGCCAAGAAAATTTTTTTGAAGCAAAACTTTTCTCTTGCAAAGTTGAAAGGTAGTTTTTATATTAGCGTCACACAACCAAGGACTGCGTCCCGGTGAATTGGATAGTTGTATTATGCGTTGAGTTGTGATGGAGGTCGGGGCTGCCTCTCTCATTTCTCATTTCTCATTTCTCATAAAATGTGGCATCCTTGCACCTGGCTTCGACAGTTATAGGGCAAATTTTTTGAAAAAAGTGCCGTTTTGAGCCTGGTCCGCGTCCTTCAACGTGGAAACCCGTAGGCACACGTTTTGTGCATGGCTACTTGATTTCACAAAATTT
>Ga0247727_10006714_pt1 | contig 22453 bp, 22 predicted proteins | sample WisWelCaveWW1625_FD_202498 | JGI IMG/M metagenome (GOLD analysis project Ga0247727, IMG submission 202498) | Biofilm microbial communities from Wishing Well Cave, Virginia, United States - WW16-25 | ecosystem: Environmental > Aquatic > Deep subsurface > Groundwater > Cave microbial mat | place...
AAAAAAGTGTTTTGGGATGATCCCTACTTGACTCAACTGGACACCCGCCTTACCAGCGTCAAAGGTGATGATGTGACCGTCGAGCAAACAATCTTTTTTGCACTCTCTGGCGGGCAGGAGAGTGATTCCGGGAGGATCGGCAATCGCCGTGTTCTTCAAGCCCGCAAGGCGGAGAAAGAGATCGTGTACACCCTCGAAAGTGGTCATGGTCTGAAGCCCGGCGATCCGGTCATGATGACGATTGACGACGAGAACATTTCAAGGACGTTCCCTATCGTACAAGCGGATCCGCATCGCTTTTATTGACGCGGCCAGAAACAGGCCAGCGGAATTCAAAAAACGCCTGAAGCATTTTATCCGAATGACTGAGCAGAATAAGCAGTTCGGATTTGATATTGAAGCGTATTTCTAAGATCGGAATATCGGGAGAAACCCGGTTTCTTTTCTGACTCTCATAGAGGGGCTAACATGATCTCCATTCGCCGGTTAATCTTTCCCTTATTGTCCGTCTTGCTAACAACGAGGCGGCCAATTTCCTGAGTATTGGCAACGTGCGTGCCGCTGTCGGCTTGCGCGTCAAAGCCTTCGATATCAATGACCCGGATTCGCTGAAGGCCCGATGGGACGAGATTCCTGGCAAGGCGGACGAGATCGGCCTGTTCAAACTCCTCACGAGAAATCCAACGCACAAGGATCCGGCGGCTCTCCTGAATGACACGGTTGGCTTCGGCCTCGATGGCCGCGACCCGCTCCCTGCTCAGGTCTTCCAGGGCGAAGTCCATCCGCGCCCGGTTGGGGTAGATGGCGACGCCCGTGACAGACGCTTTATACAAATGGTGGACGGCGCCAACCAGCACATGTAGCGCGGAGTGATAGCGCATGATCGCGTAACGCCGTTCCCAATCAAGTATCCCGCGCACATTCTGGCCCACAGGGGGAACAGGGCCTTCGAGAACATGCCGGACCGTGTCTCCTTCTTCCTTCATGCCAACCACTCCGGTCTCGCCGCCAGGCCATCGCAACCAGCCGACATCCGGTGGTTGCCCTCCGCCGCCTGGGTAAAACACGGTGCGGTCAAGCCTGACGGCCTGGCCGCTTTGGGCGACCACGGACGCGTCGAACTCGCGCAGATAACTGTCTTCCAGATGCAACAACTCAGTCATGGTATCTTCCTCCTGCGGCCTTTAGGTTCTGCGCCATACCGAAGCCACTGGAGATTGTGCCACCCTCCTGATGATTCGACCGCTTATTCTGGCGGAGCCGCACGTAGGCGTGCGGACTCCGCAAAATTATTTTGGCAAAGCACTAGAAAGTAATGCCATCCTTAACGGTGACCTCATAGTGTCGGACGTGGTGGTCAAAGCGGGTCAACACAGCCGCCGCTTCATCGGCCACCACGGCTTTCTCAAGGTCGGCTCCGGCAAAACCTCGGATCGCCTCGAGCGACCGCCACCAGGTGATGACGGTGATCTCCACCGCGTCGGGCGTCGCACGCTCAAGGAGCGTCACACCCGCGTACCCATCCACCTTACTCAAGTTGGGCAACACGTGGGATCTCAGGTGAGCCGCGTAGGCTGGAGCCTGCGCGGGCGTCGCTTGCGCTGACCAGAAACGAGCAATCATGTTATACCTCCCATCAAGGGCGCATTGGACGGTTTATGGCGGTGAAGCGCCGTCCCCTACGACCGTAGTCCACTCCCGCACTCGCCATGCTGTCACGAGGCCATTGGTGACGTATGGATCGGCTTTCGCAAAGGCCTGGGCAACCTGAGGCGACGGGCCGCGGAAGATCAACACCGCGCCATCCGCAGGATCCGCCAGAGCGCCAGCCAGCACAAGTTCCCCCCGTTCATACGCTTGCCGGGCCAGCGCCAGATGCACAGCGCGAAACTGCGCCCGTCTGGCAACGAAGTCGTCAACAACATCGTAGAAGAGGATGTAATGCATCTTTGACTCTCCAATTCGTCCACTGGACACGCTTAAGCCAGCCATGAGAATCAGGCGTCGGCTGGTGAGACGTTTGTAATGGGGCGCGACCTTCTACTGTGCAATTGTAGGCAGAAGAGCACGGGCTGTCTTGTACGTTTTTGCGGTGAGGGGTTATACTGGTTTTATGCACGACGTGGAGCGACAACACATGCCCAACCAACGGGACAATGCCCAACTCTGGCGAACAGACATCCTCGGCGGCCTGGAACTGCTCCGCGCCCGCTACGTCGAGCTCAGCTATTCGCCGCACACCCATGAAGAGTTCCTGATCGCTGTGACTGAGGACGGCGCGGCGTTGCCACGCTATCGTAAGGGAGCGCACCTCCACAGCCCAGGCGACGTGCTGGTGCTCAACCCGGGTGAGGTTCATGGGGGCGGGCCCGCACAGGGGGCGATTTGGCAATACCGGGCGTTTTATGCGCCCGCCGCCTTACTGCAACGCGCGGCACGGGAACTCACCGGGGTTGACCGAGGACTCCCGCAGTTTGCCGAGGATGTGGTCGGTGATCCGTACGTGGCCGCCATGCTCCGGCAAGCGCACACCGCCCTCGAAGCGTCGAGTTCGAGGCTGGAGCGCGAATCGTGTCTGCTAGAGGCGCTGGCCAGCCTGGTCGTGCGTCATGCGGTGGACAAGTCACTGACACACCGGATAGGGCCCGAACATCGCGCAGTGAAGCGGGTAAGAGAGCGACTTGAAACACTCCCCAGTGAGAACGTATCGCTCGAAAGCCTGGCGCGAGAAGCGGGCCTCAGTCCCTTCCACCTCTGCCGGGTATTCCATGAAGAAATCGGACTCTCACCGCACGCCTATCAGACACTCTTGCGGGTGCGCCTCGCCAAGATTCTACTGGCAGAGAAAGTCTCCATCTCGCAGGTGGCAGTAGAAGTCGGGTTCTACGATCAGGCCCATCTGACGCGCCACTTCAAGCGTATCTTCGGGGTGACGCCTGGCCGGTATCTCGGTCAAGTATTGCCCTCCGCCGGGTGAAGCGCTGAGGCGACAGGAGAAAACAATGACCGAACGACAGGTGATGATAAAAGCAGAACTGCTCGCCGATATCGAACCCGCCTGGGCGGCATTGAACGCGGCGCTTGATCGCCTGACGCCAACACAAATGACCACGATCAAGGATGGGCAGGGCTGGACGGTTAAAGATCACCTCATCCACCTGACGGCGTGGGAACGTTCGATAGTGTTCTTCCTGACCGCCCACCACTTCACGGAGCATCTGGCCTGGATTGAGGCGCTGGTGAACGAGGGGCCGTTATGAAGGCGGCGTTGGGGGTGCGACCTGCCGGTGGATCGGCAGGGGGTGCAGATTAGCGTCGTTGGTTGAAAAAAACTCGCACTTGCTGTAATCTCAATGCAGATGGACGACAACAGGGTCGCCATAGAATCAAAGGCTACAGGGAGACAAGATCATGAAGAAAGTACTGCAACTGACTGCCGTAATTGAGCAAGAAGGCGATGGTTATGTGTCCACCTGCCCCGAATTGGGAATTGTAAGTCAGGGGAAAACAATTGAAGAGGCGCGTTTGAACTTGCTGGAGGCAGTTGAAGGGTTCTTTGAGGTGGCATCGCCTTCTGAAATTCGACGCCGGTTGAAGCGAAAAACATACATCATGCCGCTTATGCCAACAGTGCCAGCACTTGCCAAGCACACAGCGCGTGGGGCATAAATGGCTAAGTTGCGTGTCCTTTCAGGGCGAGAGGTATGCAAGATTCTGTCCAAGCAGGGCTTCAGCAAGGTGCGGCAGAAAGGCAGTCACATCTTGATGCAAAAGAAAGTTCGAGACACCACTATCACTGTCCCCGTGCCAGACCACAACGAATTGAAGCGAGGCACTTTGCTGGGCATTATCCAACAATCTGGTTTGCCGCGTTCGCTGTTTGAGACGGGTTGAAACCGTAGATGTTCCTCCACTTCAGCATTGTCATTATGAAAACAGTCGTCATTTCAACACGAGCCAAGACACTAAATGCTCTGCTCAAGCAAGCGCAACGTGGCGGCTTGATCCTGCGGTCTCCGGATGGGCGCGAATTCGTTTTAGCGGAGATTGACGACTTCAATCGCGAGATTGAGTTGACGCGCAAGAACAAGAAGCTGATGAAGCTGTTGGATGAACGTGGCAAACAAACCAAAACATATACGGCGGCTGAGGTTAGGGCAAAACTAGGTCTTTCGTAACAGGAAAATATCTTTCGTGCGAAGGCTCGGCATTCAAGGCCGGGCCTTTAGTCTATCAATGCGGTTACCACGCCTTTAAGGAGGCCTCCATGAACCACAAGCATCACCTTCGATTGTTGCTCGTCGTGATTGTGGCCCTGGCATCCATCGGGCCGGTCTGGGCCGACAGCGGCGGCTCGAATGCCGGAGCCGCGCTGAACATAGCCGTCGTCGGCCACAACGACCTCGGCGGACGCGGCTTCAACGCCGATGTCTGGGTGTACAAGGGCTATGCCTACGTCGGCCAGTGGGGATTCGGAGATTGGGCCTCGGGGTCGAAAGATCGCTTCTGCCCCTCCGGCTCGAACACCAGTGTGCTGGTGATTGACGCCCGCACCCCATCCAACCCACAAGTGGTGGGGCGGCTCCAGAACCCGCCGAACACATCGGTTGAAGATGTGGTCGTCTTCACCGCGCGCTATGGGCGGTTCAAGGGCAAGGACATCGCGGCGGCTGGCGTGCAATATTGCGGCGACTCGCGCTACGACGCGAATGCCGACCGCGGGCTGATGCTTTGGGATGTCACCAGACCCTCAGCGCCGGTTCAGATTGGCTACCTCAACACGGGTTGTTGCACGCGCGGCGTCCACGAGCTCGAGATCGAGCACCGTACCGACCTGCGCCGCACCTTCGCCTACGCGACCGTGCCGACGAGCCGCTATCCCGACTCGACGACGGCGAGCGGCTACCGCGACGCGAACGGTGACGGCGACTTCCGCCTGATTGATATCACCAATCCCACGAACCCGGTTCAAGTGTCCGACTGGGGCATTCAGGACATCGGCGGCCCGTTCGACTCCGGCCAGGGATGTGACGCTGATCCCAACTACGGGCACGGGGCAGAGCCGTCCGAGGATGGCAAGCTGGTCTTCGTCGCCTACTGGGACAGCGGCTTCATCGCCCTCGACGTGACCGACCCCGGCCAGCCGGTCTTCAAAGGCCGCACCCTGTACCCGGCGAATGTGGACGGCGACGCCCACTCGGCCTCCTACGACGACGACCGCAAGCTGCTGTTCACTGCCGACGAGGATTTCTGCAAGACTTCCGGCCCGGCCACCGAGAAGGGCCTGGGCTACCTGCGAGTCTACGATTATGCCAACCTCGCGGCCCCGGCCCAAATTGGCGAGTATCGCACGCCGAACTCGCTGGGCGCCGACAGCCAGGCGGCAGGCGACTACTCGATCCACAACGCGCTGGTGGTGGGCACGGATGTTTATCTGTCGTGGTACTCGGACGGGATTCGGGTGCTGGACGCGAGCAACCCGCAAGCGCTTCGGGAGGTAGCCTTCTTCGTGCCGCCATCGGCCAACAATCCCGTCAAGCCATCGCAACGCGGGGTGCTGTCCAATGCGCCGCAAGTCTGGGGCGTGGTCTACGATGCGGCGACGGGCCTGATCTACGCCAGCGACATGAACTCGGGGCTGTGGATTCTGCGCCGGACCGATCGGTAACGGCAGGCCCGCTAGAGCCATTCTTACGCTTCCTCACGCTGAATGCTGGCCCCCAGCGCCCTCAGCTTCTCGTCAACCCGTTCGTAACCGCGCTCAATCTGGCCGATGTTGCGAATGACCGACGTCCCGTCGGCGCACAGGGCGGCCAACAACAGGCTCATCCCGGCGCGGATGTCGGGGCTTTCGAGCTTCTCGGCTTGCAGACGATCCGGCCCTTGCACCAGACAGCGGTGCGGGTCGCACAGGATGATGCGCGCGCCCATACCCACCAGCTTGTCAATGAAGTACATGCGGCTCGGGTACATCCAGTCGTGAAACAGCACTGAGCCGGCGGCCTGGGTGGCGACGGTGATGGCGATGCTGTTCAAGTCGGTGGGCCAGGCCGGCCACACGTTGGTCTTGATCTCCGGGATCGCGCCGCCGAGGTCGGGGACGATGGTGAGCGATTGGTCATCGCCGACGACGATGTCCTCGCCTTCTGTCTTCCAGCGCACGCCCAGCCGCCTGAATACGAGCGAGATCATGTCGAGATATTGCGGCCCGGCATTTTCAATTCGGATAGCGCCGCCGGTTACTGCCGCCGCCCCGATGAAGCTGACCACTTCAAGGTAGTCTGGCCCGATTGTGAACTCGCCGCCGTGCAAAGCGTCCACGCCCTCAATCGTCAAGCTGTTCGAGCCAATGCCGGAAATGCAAGCGCCCAACGAGTTAAGGAAGTGACACAATTCCTGCACGTGCGGCTCGGAGGCGGCGTTGCGGATTTGAGTCACGCCTTTGGCCCGAACGGCGGCCATCACCGCGTTCTCGGTCGCGGTCACACTGCACTCGTCCAACAAGATGTTCGCGCCACACAAACCGCCGGTTTGCAGTTGGAAACGGCCATTGTGAGTGACTGCGGTTCCCATCGCTTCGAGCGCCAGCAGGTGGCTGTCCACGCGCCGCCGCCCGATCACGTCGCCGCCGGGCGGGGGCAGTTCAATATGCCCCATGCGGGCCAGCATCGGCCCGGCCAGCAAAATGGAAGCGCGAATGGCCCTGCACAGCTCCGGGTCGAGTTCGACTTTGCGGACATCCGAGGCTTCGATTTTCCAGACGTGTGACTCAAGTTCTTCGACGGTCGCGCCCAGATCGACGATCAGTTTGCGCATGGCCTGCACGTCGCGGATGTCCGGCACGTTGTGCAGGATGACGGGCTGATCGGTGAGCAAGCAGGCGGCCAGCAGGGGCAGGGCCGAGTTTTTGTTGCCAGAGGGTCGCACCGTGCCGTTCAGGGGGTGGCCCCCTTCGATGATGAATTGTTCCAAGAGGTAACCTCGTATGTTGAAGTCGAAACGCGGCGCGTTTTGCGCGCGTTTCGGCGTGATTGTACTCGCAAGGTAGAGTCATGGTCAATCGCCGGATAGCCTACGTCAAACCTGACCAGTCTTATCATGGTAGAATCATTAATTGTGATACCGCAAGCACGCGCCGCGCTCAGCGAGCCAAAACCGCCGGTTGGCGTCATCGAGTCGCTGACTACCGGATTTGAAGCCGTCGCTTCACACCTCGGCCTGATTCTGTTTCCGATGGCGCTGGACTTGTTTTTGTGGCTGGGGCCGCACCTGTCCATCAACCCGATCATGCAGAAGTCTGTCAACCTGGTGAAGAGCTTTCGCTTCTCCGACCCGGCGAGCATCGCAGGCCAAAAAATGTGGGTCGAGCTTCTGCAGGTGATGGGCGAGCACACCAACGTGTTCACCCTGCTCAGCACCGCGCCGCTTGGCGTCCCCAGCTTGATGGCGGGCCAACTGCCGCTGGCGCTTCCGGGCGGCGAGCCGGTGATCCTGCCTATCAACAATGAGTTGATTTTCCTGACACTGGCCTTGACGTTCGCGTTGCTGGGGCTTCTGCTGGGCGCGATCTACTTCAACATGGTTGGCTCACTGTTGCGCGATAGCGAGGCCAGGCCCACCTTGTCCCAGACCATCCGGCGCGTCATCACCAACTGGGCCAACCTGGCGGCGTTCTGCCTGATCGTGGGTGTCTTTGTGGCCTTTACCAGTTTGCCGGCCATGATTTTTATCACCCTGTTACAGCTGATCAGCCCATTCCTGGGTGAACTTGCGCTGTCGGTGTGGGGCGCGCTGGTGTTGTGGTTGTTTCTTTACCTGACGTTCAGCCTGCACGGCATGGTGCTGAAAGGCCGGGGCGTGTTTGGCTCCATGTGGGACAGCATCCGGCTGGTGCAATGGAACCTGTGGGCGGTGATGGGCTTGTTTATCTTGATTTTCCTCCTCAACTGGGGACTTGGCTACGTGTGGTCACTGCCCAAACCAGATTCGTGGCTGACATTGGCCGGCATCGGCGGCCACGCCTTTGTGTCCACCGGGTTGGTGGCCGCCACGTTTGTGTTCTATAAAGACCGCTACCGCTGGTGGGCTGAAATGCGGCAATGGCTGTTGGCAAATGCGAAGAGAAAATAACGAAGGACGAAATATAAATGGCAAACGAGACACCTGCTGAATACAGAGCAAGTCAGATTCAAGTGCTGGAAGGGTTGGAGGCGGTTCGCCGCCGCCCCGGCATGTACGTCGGCGGCACCGACATCCGCGCCCTGCATCACCTGATCTACGAAGTGGTAGACAACTCGATTGACGAAGCCCTGGCCGGATCGTGCGATCATATCCGCGTCACCATCCACCCTGATAATTCGGTGAGTGTGAAAGACAACGGGCGCGGCATCCCGGTGGACATTCATCCGACCGAGAAAGTGTCGGCTCTGCAAGTGGTGATGACCAAGTTGCACGCCGGCGGCAAGTTCGGCGGCGGCGGTTACAAAGTGTCCGGCGGCCTCCACGGGGTGGGCGTGAGCGCGGTCAATGCCCTGTCGGAAATTTGCGAAGTCACCGTCCAACGCGACGGCAAGCTGTGGTATCAGCAGTACAAGCGCGGCGCGCCGCAGGCCCCGGTGAAGGCGGTTGGCAAAGCGCCGAACTCGGATACCGGCACCACCGTCAAGTTCATGCGCGACGTCACCATCTTCAAGGAGGAGAACGAGTATAAATTCGAAACCCTGGTTCAACGCTTCCGCGAGATGGCGTTTGTGACCAAAGGCGTGACGCTGGAGTTCTTAGACGAGCGCTCCGACCGCGAGATGACGTTTCACTTTGAAGGCGGCATCCAGTCGTTTGTGCGCTATCTGAATCGCAACAAAGAGATGCTTCACCCGGTGATCTACGTCGAGAAGGAAGTGGAAGGGGTGGGCGTGGAAGTGGCGGTACAGTACACCGACGCTTACGCCGAGTCGGTTTACTCGTTCGCCAACACCATCAACACCGTGGACGGCGGCACCCACCTCACCGGCCTGCGCACGGCCCTGACTCGCACCCTCAACGATTACGCCCGCAAGGCCGGCCTGCTCAAAGAGTCCGACCCGAACTTCACCGGCAACGACACGGCCGAAGGTGTGACCGGCATCGTGAGCATCAAGCACCGCGAGCCGCAGTTCGAGAGCCAGACCAAAGTGAAGTTGATGAACCCAGAAGTGGGCACGCTTGTCCAGCGCGTGCTGGGCGACGTGTTCAGCGCCTTCCTGGAAGAAAACCCGCGCGAGGCCAAGGCGATTGTCGAAAAGTGCCTCACTTCGGCCCGCGCCCGCGACGCGGCCCGCAAAGCGCGCGACCTGGTCATCCGCAAGTCGGCGCTCGAAAGTTTGACTCTGCCCGGCAAGCTGGCCGACTGCTCCGAACGCGACCCGGCCAAGTGTGAGCTTTACGTCGTGGAGGGCGACAGCGCCGGCGGATCTGCCAAACAAGGCCGCGACCGCCACTTCCAGGCTATCCTGCCCTTGCGCGGCAAAATCTTGAATACCGAGCGCACGCGGCTCGATAAGATTCTGGGCAACAACGAAGTGAAAGCCCTGATCTCGGCGCTCGGCACGGGCATCGGCGAAGGCTTCGACCTTTCCGGCCTGCGTTATCACCGCATCCTGCTGATGACCGACGCCGACGTGGACGGGAGCCACATCCGCACCCTGCTGCTCACCTTCTTCTTCCGCTACATGCAATCGCTGATCGAGAACGGCCATCTCTACATCGCCCAGCCGCCGCTCTATCGCATCGAGCACAAGAAGAATATCCAGTATGTGTACACCGACGGCGAAAAGGACAAAGCCCTCAAGGCTCTGGGCGCAGGCGCAGACAAGGCCGCCATCCAGCGCTACAAAGGTTTGGGCGAGATGAACCCGGAGCAGTTGTGGGAGACGACGATGGACCCGGCCAAGCGCACCATCCTGCAAGTCAACATCGAAGACGCCGCCGCCGCCGACCGCACCTTCGACATGCTCATGGGCAGCGCCGTGCCGCCCCGGCGAAAGTTTATTCAGACGCATGCCAAGGATGTGAGGAATTTGGATATCTAAAAAAAGACCTTCGGGGTTGCACGCTACGCGAGCGCAAAACTCCCGAAGGTCTTTTGAAGCCGCAAATCATTTGCTCTACTCGATTTTCAAAATCCTGAATACAATCTCGCCCGTCGGCGTGCTGGCGCGGGCAACATCGCCCACCCGCCGCCCCAACAGCGCCCGCCCCACCGGGGACTCGTTGGAGATTTTGCCCTCGCGCGGGCTGGCTTCTTTAGCCCCCACCAGGACAAATACTTCCGGGTCTTCGCCTTCTTCCTGCACCGTCACCCGGTTGCCAACTTGCACGGTGTCGGTGGCGGCCTTCTCCTGAATGATGATCGCCCGGCGCAGAGTTTCTTCGAGTTGGAGAATCTTGCCTTCGAGGAAGGCTTGATCTTCTTTGGCCGCGTGGTAGTCGGCGTTCTCCGAAAGGTCGCCCATTTGAATGGCGTCGCGCAAACGTTTGGCCAGGGCCGTGCGCTCGATGGTTTTCAAGTGTTCCAGCTCGGCTTTCGCTTTAGCCGCGCCTTCGGGGGTCAAGTACGTTTCAGTCATGGCGCAAATTATAAAGGATGAAGGCGGAAGAATGAAGGATGAAAAAATCATCCTTCTGACTTCATCCTTCATTCTTTAGCTTACGGTCTTTCGTGCGGGTCAAACAGCTTGGCGTGCTCGTCGAGCGCGTAGCGGTCGGTCATTCCGGCAACGTAATCGCACACGGCGCGGTGCAGGCCCACTTCGTCAACGCGCTTGCGGGCGCCCGGCGGCAGTTGGGCCGGTTCGGCCACATAGGCGTGAAACAGCTCCGAGATAAATTTCTCGGCCTTGGTCGCCATCCGCACCACGCGATAATGGCGGTACATGTTGTTGTACAAGATTGACTTCAACTCGCGGTTCCTGGCTTTGAAGTCATCCGACCAGCCGCCCACGTTGTGATCGAGCCGTTGCAGATCAAGCGCCGACTGCGCGCCGCTGGCCTCAACCCGGGCCGAGGTAGCTTCCACCAGATTTGCAACCTCGAGGCCGATCAGCCGTCGAATCAAGCGGTGGCGGGTGAGGTCGTCGAGCAGGCCGCCCGCCCAGCCAACGCTGACTTTTATCTGTTCCCACAACCCACTGCCGTCAACCGTCGCCGTCGTAATCAAGCCGGAACGCAAGCCGTCGTCCAGGTCGTGAGCTGTGTAAGCCAACTCGTCGGCGACGTTGGCAATTTGCGCTTCCAGGTGACCGCGCAGGTCGGGATTATAGTCCGAAGCGTCGGCGATGTCGTACTCGGTCTCGTGCTTGACGATGCCCTCGCGGGTTTCCCAGGTCAGGTTCAGGCCGGGGAAGTCGGGGTAGCGGCGCTCGAGTTTGGTGACGATGCGCAGGCTTTGCTTGTTGTGATCAAAGCCGTTGTGCCCGGCCATGAGCTTGTCCAGCGCCACTTCGCCGGAGTGCCCGAAAGGCGGGTGACCGAGATCGTGGGCCAGGCAAATCGCCTCGACCAAATCTTCGTTCACGCCGAGCGCGCGGGCAATGCTCCGCCCGATCTGCGCCACTTCCAGGGTGTGCGTCAGCCGCGTCCGGTAATAGTCGCCCTCGTAGTTGACGAACACTTGCGTTTTGTACTCCAGCCGCCGGAAAGCCGTCGTGTGCAAAATGCGATCCCGGTCGCGCTGAAAGGCGGTGCGGTCACGCGGCTCGTCTTCGGGGTAGGCGCGGCCTCGAGAGTTGCGGCTCTTGAGGCCGTAAGGCGCGAGCGTCTTTAGCTCGTTGTCCTCAAGCTTCTGGCGGTCAAACAACATGTGGCAAAGTATACCCGAATCCGGAGTGAATTTTATATTGCTTGCACTGGCGCAGACTGTTACAATCGGCGTATATGACCCCCCAGAAACTACTCATTGACACTGACCCCGGCGTAGACGACAGCATGGCGATCTTGTTTGCTCTATGTTCGCCGGAAATTGAGGTGGTTGGCCTTTCGACGGTCTTCAGCAATACGGATGTGAAGCAGACTACTCTCAACGCCCTGCGTGTCCTGGAAGTGGCAGGCCGCCCCGACATCCCGGTCGCCCCCGGGGCCGCCGCCCCTCTCCTCCGCCCCTTTCAAGGCCGGGGCCGCAATGTGCACGGCGAAGACGGCCTGGGCAACACCTTCCTCCCGTCGTCCCTCGGCCACCCCCTCGACGTTTCTGCCGCCGAATTCATCGCCCGTACCGTGATGGCCCAACCCGGCGAGATCAACCTGGTCGCCATCGGCCCGCTCACCAATCTGGCGCTGGCCCTGCGGATCGAACCGCGCCTGGCTTCTGCGGTGAGGCAGGTGGTTATCATGGGCGGCGCGGCGTTCGCCCCCGGTAACATCTCGCCCGTCGCCGAAGCCAATATTTACAACGACCCTGAATCCGCCTCGATAGTCTTCTCTGCCGGGTGGCCGCTGACGATGGTTGGGCTGGATGTCACGATGCGAACGGTGATGAGCCGGACTTACCTGGATGATTTGGCCAAGATACACAACCCGCTTACCGATTTCATCGCCCGGATCGCGCCACACTATTTCAACTTCTACCGCGAAACGTACAACATAGACGGCGTTTATACTCACGACCCGTCGGCCATGGCTTATGCCATTGATCCAACCCTGTTCCGCGTCGAGCGCCTGCCCGTCTTCGTGGAGACGGAGGGCCACTGCGCCGGCCAAACCGTGCCCGACTGCCGCAAGCAGTGGGCCGACTCGACCGAGATCAACGTTTGTGTGGACGTGGACTCGGCGCGGCTGTTGGCGCTGTTCAAAGAGCGGCTGGCGAAGAACTCACTAAGGAGTGATGATGACTCAACTTATTGACCTCAGCCACGTTGTCGAACATGGCATGATCACCTACCAAGGCCTGCCCGCGCCCCTCATCTGCGACTTCCTCAGCCGCGAGCAGTCGCGGAGCCACTACGCCGATGGCGTCGAATTTCACATCGGCAAAATCGAAATGGTCGCCAACACCGGCACTTACCTGGACAGCCCCTTTCACCGTTACGCTCACGGCAAAGACCTCTCCGAGCTGGACCTTACGTCGCTCGTCAACCTCGAAGGCCTGATCGTGCGCGCCACCGCCAGAGCCGGGCGCGCCAAAACCGGGCGCGCCATCACCAGCGCCGCTTTCGACGGTCTCGACGTTCGCGGCAAAGCCGTGCTGGTGCGCACCGGCTGGGACGCGCACTGGCGAACCGACCAATACTTTGAAGGCCACCCCTTCCTCACCGCCGACGCGGCGCAATACCTGGCCGACTCTGGCGTCGCCCTTGTAGGAATCGATTCGCTCAACATTGACGACACCGGCGATGGCCGCCGCCCGGTGCACAGCACCCTCCTCGGCCAGGACATCCCCATCGTCGAGCACCTGTGCGGACTCGGTCAGCTTCCCGATTCCGGCTTTCGCTTTTTCGCCGCGCCGGTCAAGGTCAAAGCCTTCGGCACCTTCCCGGTGCGCGCCTTCGCCATCGTCGAATGATGCTCGTCGCCTTCGGCATCGTCATTGACGACATTGTCTTTCCTGATGGCCGCACGACGATGGGCGTGTTGGGCGGCGGCGGGCCGCAGGCCGCCTTTGGCATGAAGCTGTGGCGCGACTCGGTCGGTTTAGCCGCCAACGTGGGCAACGACTTGCCCGGCCCGGCCCGGGCCTGGTTGCGCGATTCGGGAATTGACACTGAGGGGGTTCAGGTGAGCGAGACGGCCACCCCACACGCCTGGCAGGTAACGGAGGCTGACGGGCGCCGGACGCAGGTGTGGCGGACTCCGCCGGGGGCAACCGCCACTCAACCGAGTCACTCCTTCAACCGACTCCCCAACTCGTATCGTCAGGCGCGCGCTTTTCACTTCGGCGTTCACCCCGACGAACCAGCTCTCGACTTGGCCGCCGACTTGCGCCGTGCAGGCGGCGTGGTCAGCATTGCCGCCTTCAAACCTGCCGGGCGGCTTCCATCGCCGGAGTCGTTGTGGAAGCTGATCAGCGCCGCCGATATTTTTTCGCTGAATGTGATCGAAGCGCAATCGCTCGTCGGCCCCGGCTCGCCGCGCGGCCTGGTGCGGCGCCTCGTCGAAGCCGGAGAGTCACGCGCCAGGCTGATCGTTTTACGAATGGGAGAAGGGGGGTCACGGGTGGCCGAAGGCCAAACCGGGCATGCGGCCTTCATTCCGGCTCTGCCGGTGAAAGCAGTGGACACTGTCGGGGCAGGCGACGCTTACTGTGGCGGCTTCCTGGCCGGGTGGATCGAGTCACACAACCTGATCACGGCTGGACTCTACGGCGCTGTGGCCGCCTCATTCGCCGTCGAGCAAACCGGCCTGCCCCTCGTCACCGCCGAACTTCGCGCCGATGCGCGCCGGCGGCTGGTTACATTGGAGCCGTTGGCAGAATCTACATCAATCTGATCACAAAGACACGGAGGCGCAAAGAAAAACGGCTTTCCCGGCTTGAACAGGATTTAGGCCGTACAGTCTCTTTTGGATTTAGCAGAATGCTGAACACTGTCATTCCGAGCGGTGCAGTTCCGCGAGGAATCTCTACGACGACCGTAGAGATTCCTCGGCGCGGGGAAGAGCGCCCCGCGCCTCGGAATGACACGGCCATCTTTCCCGTCGAAACCGAGAGTCAGAACAATCTGGCGACTTAGAGTCTTGCTGTCTTCGTGTTGATCAACGACTTTATGAACATTCAACCGATTATTCTGATGGGCCGTTACGTCCGACTGGAGCCGCTCTCGCTCGCCCACGCGCCCGGGCTGTGGGAAGCCGGAAACGATCCCGAAATCTGGCGCTTCATGCCTTACGGCCAGGTCGACTCGCTTGCCAAAATGCAGGGCTGGGTTGAAGAAATGTTGCGGCGGCGGGCCAGAGGCAGTGACCTGCCATTTGCTATCCTCGATCTGGCCTCAGGCCAACCTGTTGGCGCGACGCGTTACCTGACGATTGAACGCCACAACCGCTCGCTCGAGATCGGCGGCTCGTGGCTGGGCCGGGCGTTCCGGCGCACCCCTGCCAACACTGAAAGCAAATACTTGCTTCTGCGCCACGCATTTGAGTCGCTGGGCTGTGTCCGCGTCCAATTCCGCACCGACTTGCGTAACGAACGCTCTCAGCGCGCCATCGAGCGCCTGGGCGCAGTGCGCGAAGCCGTCTTTCGCAAGTACACCATCATGCCCGACGGCCACCAGCGCTCGTCCGTCTTCTACAGTATCATTGACGACGAGTGGCCGTCAGTCAAGGCGCGGCTGGAGGCGTTTCTGCGAAAGTAAAAATGCGGTTTGCTGTGAGCCGTGTCACTTTCCACCCGTTGAAGTGTTTATACTGCCAACTGGCAACCAGAAAGGACAAAACCTGTATGGACTACTCGAAACTCTTAGAAGTTGCAATTGCCGAAGCAAAGCAGGGATTGGCCGAGGGCGGCATTCCAATCGGCGCATGTTTGGCCGACGCGCAGGGCAACATTTTGGGGCGCGGCCACAACCGGCGAGTCCAGCAAGACGATCCCTCGGTGCACGGCGAGACCGACGCCTTCCGCAACGCCGGGCGCGTCAAAACTTACCGCGACAAGATCATGGTCACTACACTTGCCCCGTGCTGGTATTGCAGTGGCCTGGTCCGCCAGTTCAACATCGGCACGGTCGTCGTCGGCGAGTCGGTCAACTTTCAAGGCGGCGCGGACTGGCTGCGCGAGAACGGCGTCAACGTGATTGATTTGCACTCTGAGGAATGTATCAAAATGCTCGGCGACTTCATCCGCGAACACCCGGAGTTGTGGGCGGAGGATATTGGAGAAGCATAGTCAATCATGACAAGGTGAAGGGGTGAAGGGGTGACAAGGTGAGGTGTTTCACCCTGTCACCTTGTCACCATATCACCCCTTCATCTTGCACGCGCCTTGCGTCCTCAGACCATTCACGCTAGACTGTACTCCTCAGCGGTTAAAAATCTTTTACAGAGGAGTCGCTCTTGACTTACAACCTTCGCCCGCTGGACGCCGACGCTTACATTCTCGAATCGCCCGCCCTTGAATCGTTTCCCTTTGATCGAACCGTCGTCGGCATGCCACTGCTCGGCGCGGGAGGGAACCGTCCACTGGCTGGCCGCGCTTCGCGACAACCAACTGCTCGACCCCGCCGAAAACGTAGCCGGCCTCACTATCCTCACCGGCGGCCTGTATTACGGCCTCCAGCCCGCGTGGCAAACCGTCTTCGGCTCACTGCTCCCCGAAAACTTCATCGGCATCAAGCGCCATCGGCGACTGGGGAATGTGGTGCAAAAACCCGAAGGCTTACCTGCACGAGTGGCAGGAGGAAGCCGAGCATTGGAAGTTGAAACTTTGAACAGAGGAGGAAATCACTATTGGCGAGAACTGCTCTTTGAACCACTATCGAATCGGCCCCGCGATTTTCCAGGAGGAGGAAAACCATGACTGCTCGAAAACCCAGCTTTATTGTCGTTAGTATAATCGCCGCCCTGACGCTGATCCTCAGCGCCTGCGCCACGCCGACGCCGGAGACCGTCGTCGTGACGGCCCCGCCCGTCACCGTCAAGGAAACCGTCGAAGTCCAGACGACGGTGGAGGTGCCAGTCGAAGTCACGTCCACTCCGGAGCCGGAGCGCGTGATCAAAGTCTTTGGCGCGTACGCCACCCCGCTCGAAGAACCCTGGGACAACGTGATCCACAATGCCCTGCTGGCGGCCCAGGATCGCGGCGATATCGAATACACCCTGACCGACAACATCGGCTACTCTGGCGACATGGAACGCGTTCTGCGCGAAGAGGCCACCAAGAACGCGCCAGACATCATCTTCGGCGACGCCTTTGGCAATCGCGACGCCGTGGCCAAAGTGGCCGCCGAGTTCCCGGCCATCGCCTTCGTCTTCGGCTCGGACGGCGGCCCGCAGAACCCCAACCTGGCCGTGTTCGACAACTGGATTCACGAACCGGCTTACCTGTGCGGCATCATCGCCGGCAAAATGACCCAAACCAAGACCATCGGCGTGGTGGCGGCCATCCCCATTCCAGAAGTCAACCGCATCGTCAACGCCTTCATTCAGGGCGTCAAGGAAGTGAATCCCGAAGCCACGGTGACGGTGAGTTACATCGGCGGCTTCTTTGATCCGGCCAAGGCCAAAGAGGCCACCCTCGCCATGATTGACGCCGGAGCCGACATCATCTACGCCGAGCGCCAGGGCGGGATTGAAGCCGCCGCCGAGAATGGCCTGTTTGCCTTTGGCAGTCTCACCGATCAGAACGATCAAGCGCCCGACTACGTGCTCACCGGCCCGCTGTGGAATATGGGGCCAACGGTGGACTATGTGGTTGCGCAGGTGAAGGGCGGGACGTTCACGGCTCAGGACTTGAAGGACTTCAGCCTGATGACGAAGGGCGGGTCGTCGCTGGCGCCCTATCATGGCAATGACTCCAAGATTCCGGCGGACGTGCTCGAACTGGTGAATCAGAAACAGGAAGCGATCATCAACGGCCAGTTCCGGGTGGACATCAACGAGGCCGCGCCGCCTTCCGGCCAATAATTGTGTTGCGTTTCGTAGGGGCGATTCAAATCGCCCCTGCTTATGAGATAGCACCCTGAGCGGAGGGCCGGTGTAGTTCCGGCCCGCAGTCGAAGGGTGCGGGCCTGTCGCGAGAGCCGCGTCCTTCGTCCTTCGGCTTCGCTCAGGATGCCCTGCGCGGCAGAACTGCACTGCCGCTCCGCTCAGGACGCTTGTTGCGTAAACGGTTACGATTTCTTCATGCCTCTTCAATCGGTTGAACTGCGCGGCATCACCAAACGCTTCGGCGCGCTGGTTGCCAACGACGCCATTGATCTGGAATTGCGGGCCGGAGAAGTTCAGGCCCTGCTGGGCGAGAACGGCGCAGGCAAGTCCACGCTGATGAAAATTTTGTACGGGCTGTACCAGGCCGACGAGGGCGAGGTCCGAATTGACGGCCAGCCCGTCCGAATCACTTCTCCGGCGGCGGCCATCGCCCACGGCATCGGCATGGTCAGCCAGCACTTCACTCTCATTCGCACCCTGACCGTGGCCGAGAACGTGGTGCTGGGCATGCCGACCGGCCTGACCTTTGATCTCGCCAAGGCCAAACGCGAAGTGGCGGCGACGGCGGAGCGTTACGGCTTCTCCGTGGAGCCGGGCGCGGTGGTGCGCCACCTTTCGGTGGGCGAGCAACAGCGCGTGGAAATTCTCAAGGCTCTGCACCGAAACGCGCGGGTGCTGATTCTCGACGAGCCGACGGCGGTGCTGACGCCGCAAGAGTCCGAGGCGCTGTTTGCGGCGATCAAAGGATTGGTGGCCCAGGGTCTGGCCGTCGTGTTCATCAGCCATAAGATGCAGGAAGTGCTGGCGGTGAGTGACCGGGTGATGGTTCTGCGCGACGGGCGGGTGGTGGGCCGCCTGGCGACGGGGGAAGCTACCGAGGCCGGCCTGGCGCAGTTGATGGTGGGGCGCGAGACGTTTGGGGTCAGGCGAGGATCAGACGACACCTTGAAAGACGGCAACCCCGTTCTTGCCCTTGAGGATGTTTGGGCCGCCAGCGATAAAGGTCAGGACGCTCTGCGCGGTCTTTGGTTCAAGGTCCGGGCCGGAGAAATTCTGGCGGTGGCGGGTGTGGCCGGCAACGGGCAGAGTGAGTTGTCTCAAGTTCTTCAGGGCCTGCGCCAGCCGACGCGCGGCAATGTTTTTCTCAAGGGCCAGTACCTGTTTGGGCTGACGCCGGGCGAGATTGTGCGGCGCGGTGTGGGCCACATCCCCGAAGATCGCTTGAACGCGATTGTCGGCGAACTGAGCGTGGCCGAGAACATGGTGTTGGAATACTTGCCGGAGTTCACGCGCGGCGGCCAACTGGATCGGCCAGCCATTCAGGCTCACGCGGCGCAGTTGATCTCCGAATATCAAATCAAGGCGGCGCCGACGGATCAGGCGCGCACCCTCTCCGGCGGCAACATGCAGAAGGTGATCCTGGCCCGCGCCCTGCACCGCAGTCCGTCGCTGGTGGTGGCCGTCGGCCCGACTCGCGGCCTGGACATTAGCGCGACCGATTACGTGCGGAGCCGCCTGCTCGAACAGCGCCAACGCGGCGCGGCAGTTCTGCTGATCTCTAAAGACCTCGACGAGATTCTGGCGCTGGCCGACCGCATCGCCGTGATCTACGAAGGCCAGATTGTGGGCGAGGTGGCGGCGGGCGAGGCCAGCGCCGAGAAGTTGGGGTTGATGATGTCGGGGTCGGCGAAAAAGTAATTGGAGATTGGAGATTAGACGCGAAGCGTGGAGGTTGGAGATTGATGTTAGGCTGGCGACTCGAAAAAGGTTCTTCACCACTCTGGATGCGGGCGCTGATTCCGGCGCTGTCGATCCTGGCCACGTTCCTGTTGACGGCAACACTGCTGGTCTTTGCCCGCGCCAACCCGTTCGCGGCGTTCTACTATATGCTCGTCGAGCCGCTGTCGGCCCCGGTGAGCGCGCTGGAAGTGCTGGTGAAGGCCACGCCGCTCCTGCTGGCCGGGCTGGCGGTGGTATTTGCATTCCAGGCCGGCTACTACAACATTGGCGCGGAAGGGCAACTTTACGCCGGCGCGCTGGCCGCGGCCTGGGTGGGGCAATTGCCGTTCGCCCAAACTACGCCCGCGCTAATCATGATTCCGCTGATGCTGATCGGCGGCTTCGTTGCTGGCATGTCCTGGGCGCTCGTCCCGGCGCTTCTGCGCACGCAAATGGGCGTGGACGAAGTGGTGACGACGCTTCTGCTCAACTCGGTGATGCTCTATCTCATCAACGGCATCCTCAACGCCTACTGGCTCGACCCGGTGACGTTCTGGCCGCAGTCGCCGCGCATCGCGCCCTCCGCCGAGTTTCAAGTGATCGTGCCCGGCTCGCGGGTTCACTTCGGCCTCGTCGTCGGGCTGGTCGTCATGCTGGTTCTATGGTGGGTCATCAATCGCACGCCGCTTGGCTTGCGAATGCGGGCGGTGGGGTTGGGCAAGGACGCGGCGCGTTTTATGGGCGTGAACGTGGCCCGGATGACGCTCGTCGCCGCGCTGGTCAGCGGCGGCATCGCCGGGCTGGCCGGGGTAGGCGAAGTGGCCGGGATTCATCACCGCCTGCTGGAAGATATTTCACCCGGCTACGGTTATTCGGGCATTGTGATTGCGACGCTGGGCGCCCTCAACCCGTTCGGCGCCGGGCTGGCCGCCGTCTTCATCGCCCTGGTGGACGTCGGCGGGCAGTCCGTCAGCCGCCAGTTGGGCATCCCCTCTTTTCTGGCCGACGTGGTGCAGGCCACGATTTTGCTGACGACGCTGGCTCTGTTGTTGTTGACGAGATACCGGCTGAGGCGAGTGAGCGGGGCGCAGGCTAAAGCCTGATGACTGTCATGCTGAGCGAAGCGAAGCATCTCTCTGCAACCACTCACGCCTCAGCGAGGCCTGATAGAGGCTGGCCTAGAGACAATACTGTTTAGTTTAGACCGTAGCATCGGGCCTTGTGCCCGCCCACAAGGGGCGAAACTACGTTATCTAAACAGTATTGGGCCTAGGACCCTTCGCGAAGAACGCGCTCAGGGTGACAGGGTCGGAGTAAACGAGTAAACCAATGGATCAAGCCCTCATCATCGGCCTCCTGGCCGCCACCCTTCGCATCGCCACGCCCATCCTCCTCGCCGGGCTGGGCGAAGTCTTCGCCGAGCGGGCGGGCGTGCTCAACCTGGGCATCGAAGGCATCATGGCCCTGGGCGCTATTCTCGGCTTCGTCGTCGCCTACCTTACCGGCTCGCTGTGGGCCGGCCTGCTGGCGGCGATGGTCTGCGGCCTGCTGGCCGGTTTGCTCATGGGCTGGCTGGCGGTGACGCTCGGCCTCAACCAGCACGTCTCCGGCCTGGGCGTCACTCTGCTGGCGTCCGGCGTTGCCCTGTTCTTCTTCCGTGTCCTGTTCAAAGGCACAGCCAACCCGCCGCAGATCGATCCCTTCCAACAAGTAAACCTGCCCGCACTGGGCGTGGTCGCGCCCATCTTCGAGCAATACTGGCTGACGTACTTCGCCTTCCTGCTCGTGCCGCTGGCGTGGTGGGTGTTGTATCGCACCACGTTCGGCCTGTGGATTCGGGCGGTGGGCGAGAACCCGCAAGCCGCCGACACGGCCGGGGTGAACGTGGCCCGCGTGCGTTACACGGCGCTGGCGATCAGCGGCGTGTTGATGGGGCTGGGCGGGGCGTTCCTCTCGCTGGCTCAACTTGGCACGGCCACGTTCGGCATCGTGGCCGGGCGCGGCTGGGTCGCCATTGCCATCGTCATCTTCGGCAACTGGCAGCCGGAGAAGGTTTTGCTTGGCGCTCTGCTCTTCGGCGGCGTGGAGGCCCTGCAACTTCGATTGCGGGCCATCGGCCTGCAAGTGCCGTATCAGCTTTTGCTCTCCTTGCCTTATCTCGCCACCATTGTCGCCCTGGCCCTTGCCGGGCGGGACGCCTCTTACCCGGCGGCGTTGTTGAAGCCTTATAAGCGGGAGGAGTGAGCGGATTGCTTTCGCCAGAGGGGAAGGGGGAGTAGAATGTATCCAATAGTAGATGCACCAAAAAGGCCTCCCAATATGAGAACCGGAAACTTATTGATAAACCGCCACTCAAGTGGTTTAGGAAGAGATGCCCGCTATAGGGTTTTATTTTAGGAAAAAGTTCGGGTGATACCGTAGTTCGGCGGCTCGCTCACAGCGTTTTCGCCAGCTAGGAGCCATGCGTAATACTCAAAGGAGGAAGTATGTTTTCAAAGAAAAAGTCCTCCCACTCTGAATACACAGAGGGAGATCTGATCACTGCGGCAATCGTGGGTCCCGAACACGCCGAGACCAAACTAAAAGAACTGGCTGGCAGGTTGACAGGGCTGAAGACAAGCAACCGATCTGCGAAGCTAGACCAGATCGTGAAGCGAGTTCAGTCTGAGATCGACGAACTCTTGGAGAAGCATGCAAGGGGTGGTAACACAGATGAAACGCGTCTCGATGCGTGCATTGCAAAGGTTATGGCGGATATTTTGCAACGAGAGCTGGCAAATTTTCAGTGGAACGTTGAAGAAAGGCTGAATGACGATCCAGCCACAGTATTCAGAGACACGGTCCAAGCGTTTATCGAATCCGAGAGAAACAAGTGGGAGAAAGGAGGAAGTATGTTTTCAGAGAAAAAGTCCTCCGACGACTGGGTAGGAGTCAACGTAGACAAGATGAAGGGAGATGTACGCCAGCGTGTCGTCGAGTTCCTCACGAATTTTGAAATCTACTTAGAGCATCAGGGTGAACTTGAAGAATGGCTCAAGTTAATACCCTCACAGTTGTGGGAAATTACTGACTCTGTAGCGTATGGCGGAAGTCAACGGTTCATTGCGGAACATAGCTTAGAGAA
>Ga0247727_10006715_pt1 | contig 22451 bp, 18 predicted proteins | sample WisWelCaveWW1625_FD_202498 | JGI IMG/M metagenome (GOLD analysis project Ga0247727, IMG submission 202498) | Biofilm microbial communities from Wishing Well Cave, Virginia, United States - WW16-25 | ecosystem: Environmental > Aquatic > Deep subsurface > Groundwater > Cave microbial mat | place...
AAATAAAACATCTCCTCCGCCGGCCGCAGCGGCCGATTCAACCAGAGCGGCCGCCGCAATCCATTTGGCCCCGGTGCGGGGCGAGCCATTTTCAACCACTCGCGATAAATCTCAAACGACTTATGCGTGTCGACAAACACATCGCCGTAACGATCTTCCACATGCGCTTTTTCGATGCGCACTTTCTGATGCCAGCAGTGCATGCCGCTGATCGGATCGGGATGCACCGGAAACGTGATGTTCTGATGCACGCCGCCGTCGCTCCAAAAAATGCGCGAGGTGTCTGGATCGTTGCTGCGAAAAGGCCGAATCGAGTCAATGATTCTGATTCGCCATTTATCTCCGCGCGGCTTGCTCTCTGCGCTATGCGCTCTGCCCTCTGCGCTCACATCCACCAACGACGTCGCCCACCGATTCCCCGGCGCATCTTGCGGCCGGCGCCAGCGGCCGAGATGATGCGAACAGGCGACGACACCGGGCTTGATGCCTTCGGTCACCCACACACGATCGACGAAATAACCGATGTCCGTGTTCACGCGCAGCAAATCACCGGTCTGCACGCCGAGGCGCGCGGCATCCGAGGTGTGCATCCAAATCGGATTGCGGTTGGAAATTTCATAGAGCCATTTCGCATTGCCGGAGCGCGAGTGAATCAGCGTCGGCAGACGGAATGTCGGCACTAGCGGAAACTCGCCTTTGCTGCGATCCAAAGTGTCGGGATGAATGTGACTTTTGATGTACGTCGGGATTGTATATTCCGGCCAGCCCCAATCGATCATGGTTTGCGAGAAAAATTCCTGCTTGCGCGACGGTGTGGGGAAGCCTTCACACGCGACGCCATTCACCAGCACGCCAATATTCGTGCCGGATTTTTTGATGAGCCCGGTTTGCGCCTCGGTTTCCGCGTCTTGCAAATCAGTCGGGGAGAGCGCGCGCAGATGCTTGTTGTAAGACGTTTGCTCGACTTCAAACGCGCCGAACTTGCGCATGTAGTCGAGCGGCGTCAAGTTATGCTCGGCAGCTTTTTCCGGCAAGCCGGGTGTGCGCTCGAAAATATATTGATAGTATTCGTCAATCGTAATCTTCTCGCCGGGGCGATATGGCGAGATGAAATGCTTTTTAATGCCGAGGCTGCCGTCGGGATCGATGCGCCACGACAGCTCGATCCAAAATTCGTCTTCTTCCCACACCTCGCCGGGATTGGCTTCATACGTAAATTGCACCGGCTGGCCCATTTTGCGTTTGGCTTCGCGCAGCACGGGCTGGCGAAACGCGATCCACAAACCGGAATGCGTTTCGTAACTGATGATGTCGTGCCGTTCGCTGGCGTGGCCCATCGGCAAAACGTAATCGGCAAAATACGCCGTTTCGTTCCACGTTGGCGTCAGTGCAGCATGCAAGCCGATTTTGCTCTCGTCCGACAACGCCTCAATCCACGAGAAGCCGTCGGGATACGTCCACACCGGATTGAACACGCGGGTGAAATACGCATCGAGTTTGCCGCGGCCTTCTTTGAGAAAGTGGGGCAGGAGAAAACTCATCTCATAATGCGCGAGTGGATATTCATTGGGAAAGTGCAGCTCGTTCCAAAATTTTTGCGCCGGCGGTTTATGCGGCACCGTCGGTTTGAATTTGCTCCACGCGCTCGGCGAGGTGCCGCCGACCGTGCCGACGCTGCCGGTGAGCACGTTGAGAAAATGCAGACAGCGCGCCACAGCCCAGCCGCCGAGATTGCCGCTGCCGGCGCTGCGCCAGTTGTGCGTCGCGAAACGCGTTCCGGCGCGGCCAATTTGCCGCGCCACTTCGAGAATCGTTTTCGCCGGCACACCGCTTTCTTTCTCGGCAAACTCCGGTGTGTAATCTTTGTACGCGGATTTCAAAGCCAAAATGAAATTGTCGAACGTCACTTCATCTTGTCCCGCCAAAATGCGGCGGGATTCGTGTTGGAGATATTGCTGCCAATTCACCCAATCGCGCATGAACGCCGAGTTGTACAGGCCCTCGGCGAGAATGATTTTTGCCATCGCGAGAAGAACCGCCGCCTCGCTGCCGGGATAAGTCGGCAGCCAGTAATCCGCCATGCTCGCCGTGTTGGAGAGCCGCGGATCCATCACCGCCAGCTTCGCGCCGTTCATCATGCCTTCGATGATGCGCTGCGCGTGTGGATTAAAATAATGTCCCGACTCAAGATGCGCGCTGATGAGCAAGATGAAATTCGCATTCGCATGATCCGGCGAGGGACGATCATAGTTCTGCCAAATCGCGTAGCCGAAGCGCGCGCCGGCGGAGCAAATATTGGTGTGGCTGTTGTGGCCGTCGACGCCCCAAGATTGCAGAATGCGATCCATGTAACCTTCATGCCCGGGCCGGCCGACGTGATACACCACTTCATTGTGCCGCTTCTCTTGCAGCGCTCGGCGAATGCGCCCGGCGATATCATCGAGCACGTTATCCCATGACACGCGCTCCCATTTGCCCTCGCCGCGTTTGCCCGCACGCTTCTGTGGATAAAGAATGCGATCCGTATCATTAATCTGATTGATCGTCGCCGGCCCTTTCGCGCAATTGCGCCCGCGGCTGCCGGGATGATACGGGTTGCCCTCGAACTTGCGCACTTGCATTGTTGATTTATCGATGTAACTCAACAGTCCGCAGCCGGCCTCGCAATTGAAACACGTCGTCGGCACGATCATGTAATGTTTGGCCTCGCGCCGCGGCCAGCTTTTGGCTTCGTACTCCACCCAATCGTCCCATTTCTCCGGCGGGGGGTAATCCGTCAGCTTTCCCGGCTCGGTCAAGCGCGGAACCGTCGCGCCGAGGTCCTGGTGAAGATTCGGAATGAGCCGAAGCTTTTCGGCGATTTTTTCGATGAGGGAGGGAGAGGGTGTTGTGGGCATGGGATGTTCCACTTTCGATTTAAATTTGTCATCGTCATTTTGCGCGAGCGCCTTACGATCAACATTCTGAAACCATAAGATAGCCAATCGGCTTTTGCGCCGCAAGTGTTTTTTCCAGCGGAGCCAGCGCCCTGAAATTTCGGTCATCGCGCCGATTTTCACTTGCGTTTTGCCAAATCTTTTTTATTTTTTTCCATAACTTGGGACAGGCTGCCAGCCTGTCTTGCTTCGGGCACTCCAGCGATTTTTGTTGTGTAAAACAACGCTTTTTTCGTGTCTATAGTTAATGAAACCATGCGCTACCAGACTTTCGATTTGACCGCCGCCGCCACCGGCGCGCCGGGCGAATATCTGCTCTCGGCGCAGACCAGCCGCCACGGCGAAACCCAGACGCCGATCAAAACCGTCATCGATCTCGGCGCCGCGCCGGTACCCGATTGGCGCGGCAAGCTGGCGGACAACATGATGTCCCCGGTCGAGGCGCAAGCCTTTGGCGCCTGGCTCTATCACAGCCTGTTCCGCGGCGACCTCAACCTGCTGCTCAATCGCGCGCTGGGCGAAACCATCAGCCGCGACGATCTCGGCTTGCGGCTGCGCCTCCGCCTCAGTCCGCCGGAGCTGGCGGCGCTGCCGTGGGAATTTCTTTACTCGCCGGAACGCCGCTTGTTTCTGGCGGCCTCGGTGGAAACGCCGCTGAGCCGTTATTTCAATTTGCCCGAGCCGATCCGCCAACTCGCTGCTCCGGCGCAAATCAATCTGCTCGTCGTCATGCCGCAAAACTCCGGTTTGGATATTGTTGCCGAACGCGAGATGCTCGAAACGATTGCAGCAAAATTGCGCGGCAAAATCAACATGGACTTTCTTGAAGGCCAAGCGACTCAAAAAGCGATTCGCGAGGCGTTGCGCCAAAAAGAATATCACATTTTGCACTATGCCGGCCACGGCGCGTTCAAGCGTGAAGTCAGTTCCTCCGAAGCTGTCATTCCGCAGGAATCTTTTTCAGCCGAACCTCGTGCTCCAGCGCAAAAAGATCCTTCCAGGATGCCAGAAGAAGCTTTTATTTATCTCGATCATATCGAGAAATTCATCGAGCCAATTTCTGCCGAACAGTTCGCCCATTTCTTTACGGATTACGCTTAGCGATTTTGTTTGCGGCTGAATTTTATGCCGAATTGTGCAACGCCCGCGACGGCGGCCAGGTGGAAGTCGCCATCTCCCGCGCCCGCAAAGCCTTGTTGCAGGAACGGCCCGCGAGTGCGGTCTTTGGCAATCCGGTGCTCTATCTGCGCGCCGAAGATGGCCGGTTGTGGGAGACGAAAAAAACTGCACCGCCGCCTTTCATAAAAGAAAAAAAGTCCTGGCTGGAGCGCTGGCAAACTTGGGTCGCGTTTATCTCCGCGCTTGTCGTTTTGGCCGGCGCCATCAGCGATCTCCCCAAAAAGATTATTGAATCAGCTCGCACCGTGAGAGAATCCGTGGCGCCGGAATGTCAATTCACCGGCCATGTTTTTGATGAAAAGAATAAGCCGGTTGTCGGCGCCGAGGTCATCGTACGCGGCAGGAAAGGCTCGGGCACAACCGATGTGACCGGCGAATTTTCCTTTGCGGTGAAAGAACAATGCGGCAAGGCCGTGCAAGTTTCAATCAAAAAAGACGGCGTTCTGCTGGAGGCGGGCAGCCAAACTTTGCCAGGACCGGTCGATCTCATTTTCAAGGGGCAACCATGAACAAGCTGCGAATACTCGCCGTGTCCGGCGCGATGCTTTTGAGCCATGCCGGCCCGGGCTGGCCGCAGGCGCAACACCTGCTGCGCGTGAAGGTTGTGAATGAGTTTGACCGCCCTTTGCCGGGCATCAGCTTTCGCATTGCCTTTGTGGGCGACTATCGCTCCGACTCCAACGGCGAGCGCGAGATCATGCTGCCCGCCGGCATGGGGCCGGGCCAGCCCATTGAGTTTGAATTGAAGAACGACTCGTTGGCGATTTTTGAGCCGGCGCGCGGACGCGACAAAGTGCCGGACCGCGACGCCATCATCCTTAAGTTGTTGCGCCTCGGCGATCATCGCCTGCTCAACCGCGAGGAGATGAAAGCGTTGATGAACAAGCTCATCAGCGAGACCACGAAAAAGGAAACCCAACGTTTGTTGGCGGAAAAGACCCAATTGGCGCAACAACTGGCGAGCGCGCCGCAAGATCCTTTGGCCGAAGACGCCAAACGGCTCGGCTTCAGCAAAAAGGAATTGCTGGTCGCCATTGAAAAGGTCAAAGCCCAATTGCAGGAGAGCGAGAATCCTTATGACGTCGGCCTGGCCGCTTTGTATGACAAACACTACGGCAAAGCCGCGCAATTGATTGAACAAGCCATTGCCGCTGCCGAGAAAAAAATCCGCGAAGGGAAGCGCGAAGAGGAGCTGCTGTCCGAAAAGTATTTGAACCTCGGTAATGCCCGCGCCGGTGAGCACAAGCTGAACGAGGCGGTGGCGGCTTACGAGAAAGCAATTGCTCTGCAACCGGATGATGCCGATGGTTATTTTGATTTGGCCAATGTGCTTTATGTCATGGGAGATGCCAAAGGCATGATGAAGAATTGGCAAAAGGCGCTGACGATTTATCGCCGCGCGAGTCGTGGAGAAGCCACGGCCAATGAGGCGGCTGCGCTCGGCAATCTCGGACTGGTGTTCAGCGATTTGGGTCAGCCGGACAGTAGCCGGGTGTATTTTCAAGCCACGCTCAAGATTGACCGCGAAATTGGCTATCGGCAGGGCGAAGCTTCTCAACTCGGCAATCTCGGGTTGGTATTCAGCGATCTCGGCCAGTCGGACAGTAGCCGGGTGTATTTTCAAGCCGCGCTTAAGATTGACCGTGAGATTGGTTATCGTCAAGGAGAAGCGACTCATCTTAGCAATCTCGGGCTGTTGTTCAGCGATCTCGGCCAGCCGGACAGTAGCTGGGTGTATCATCAAGCCGCGCTCAAGATTGACCGCGAAATCGGCTATCCACAGGGCGAAGCGCAACAGTTAATCGCTCTCGGCTTGCTATTTAGTGGCGTTGGAGAAGCCGATAGCGCTATCGTTTATTATAAAGTTGCATTGAAAATTCATAAAGAAATCGGCTTTCATCAGGGTGAAGCTACGGCACTCGGCAATCTCGCGCTGGTGTTCAGCGATCTCGGTCAGCCGGACAGTAGCCGGATGTATCATCAAGCCGCGCTCAAGATTGCACGTGAAATTGGTTATCGTCAAGGCGAAGCTTCTATTCTCGGCAATCTCGGGCTGGTGTTCAGCGATTTGCGTCAACCGGACAGTAGCCGAGTGTATCATCAAGCCGCGCTGAAGATTGCCTGCGAAATCGGCTATCGGCAGGGTGAAGCTTCTGCTTTCGGCAATCTCGGGCTGGTGTTCAGCGATCTCGGCCAGCCGGACAGCGCGCGGGTATACCATCAAGCCGCGCTCAAGATTGCACGTGAAATTGGACATCGTCTGAATGAAGCCAATCAACTCGGCAATCTCGGCGGGGTGTTCAGAAATCTCGGCCAGCCGGACAGTAGCCGGGTGTATTTAAAGAAAAGCTTAAAAATCTTTGTGGAAATTCAAAGTCCCACTGCAACGCGTGTTTTCAATTGGATGAATGAGATCAATGAACAAATGAGCCAACGCTTTATTGTCGCTGGCGATGCCGAGGTTGATAAAGAGCAATTTGATAGCGCGCGGGTCAATTATGAGCTGGCATTGGCGGATGGTAAAAAGTTTGGCTACGCCGCCGGCACGTTGTCGGCATTAGGCCGGCTCTCTTTTCTTTTCCACGAGAAATTATTTCGCTTTCCCGAAGCTTTTGCCATCGATCAACAACGGCTGCAATTGGATTCGACCGACCTCTCTTTCCAAGCTGATTTCGCCGAAAAGCATTTCACCACCGGCCGCTTTCCCGCAGCAGAAAAACGCCTCGCCGCGCTGTTGGCAAATCCAGAAGTGAGCGCGAGCACCAAAATCGCGCTGCGCGCCATTCAAATTGCCAACGCGCTGGCGCAGAACAAAACACAGCAGGTTCCGGCAGCATTAGAAATCTTGCAGCAGAGCATTGCCGCCCAACCCGATACGTTCCAAGTCGGTTGGACATTCAACGGCACGAAGCATTTCATCAGCCAAAATGAAAGATTAGCGCCATATCGCGCTTGGCTGTTGCAACTTTTTAGCGCATTGGAAAATGAAGGTGGAGAAGCCATTCACGCGGCGTTGCGGGAAGTGCGAGAGAAGTTTAAAACGGTGGCGGGCAAGTAGAACTGTGGGCGCAGTCGGACTTGGTCACGAAGATTTTTCAAATTTAGAGAACTTCCCTGACCACGTCCGACTGCGCGCTATTAGATAAAAAGATCGGAATGGGAGCCTGTTCTTTCAAAGAGGATCATGTCATTTTCAATTTTATAAACCAAAAGCCAGTCAGGCTCGATATGACATTCCCGTCTGCCTTTAAAATTCCCGATGAGTTTGTGATCGTTGTGTTTCTTTTCCAGCTTTTCTTGGGCTGCCAGTTTGACCATGATCACATCGAGTTTGTCTATATCTTTGCCTTGCCGCAGAACTCTTTTGTAGTCCTTTTTAAACTGATTTGTTCTTACCGGTCTTAGCATATTTTACTTTTTCAAGTCCGCAAACATGTCATCCAAGCTAGCATAGTGAACCAAGTTTTTTCCGGCATCGGTGTCTTGAAAAGTTTTGAGCGTCGTTTTGTTGGGAATTTTGAATGGCAAGCCTCGATGAAGCTTGATTTGATAGAAGAACAAAGCAATGGCTTCAGTTGTCGACAGGCCAACTTCTTTGAGAACGCTTTCAACCTCTGTTTTTAGATTCGGCTCAATTCGCGTTTTAATTATTGCGGTTTTTGGCATAAGCTTATACCTCCAATCTGCTGATGATATTTTTATAGCGCACCTTCAAATCCTCGTCGCTGTAAATGTCTTCGTCGGGATCGGCAAGAAAATCGAATGCGCCGCCCGCCTCAGCCATCTTGGTGATTTCGGCCGCGGACACGTCATCATAAGCTGCGTCTTTTTCAGCGCACCCCGCCTTAAAATCTGCGCTGGTGAAACGTTGCCACTCCGTGCCGTCGTCATCCAACAACAAGATCACCCGGGCCCTTTTTAGCTGCGGAAGGACTCTCTGAATCTCCAGAGGAATCATCAATTCGCCGCGGTCGGAGGTTTCAAGTTTGAATTCGTAAGCTTGCATGTTTGAATCACCTCGGTTTTCATTGCGGACAAAACTTTAGTCAAGCTGATGAGCTACGCAAAATATATGAAAAGATTTCTTAAGAAACAATGAAAAATTCGCGCCCTATCGCGCGTGGCTGTTGCAGCTTTTTCAGGCGTTGGAGATTGAAGCCGGCCGGGAGGCGATGCTCGCGGCGTTGCAGGAGGCGCGGGCTGGCTTTCCGGCTGCAGGTCAAAGAGAGTAAAGAGAGAATAAAGAGAGAATAAAGTCATGGCTTGTGTTGCAGCTTGCCCTTTTTTTGCTTATATTTTGACAAACCCAATTTTATGGTTCACGAATTTGTCGTGATAATAATGAATCGTACTCAAGAAAGGTAAGGAACCATGATTACGACAGTTGAAGGCGTTTACAAGCGAGGCAAAATTGAACTGCTCGAAATGCCGATGGGTTTACAAGAAGCGCGCGTGTTGGTGACGTTTTTAACTCCAACCACGAATGCGACGCCGCGTCGCCGCATGGTTTATGGCCAATTTGCCGGCGCGCGCATGTCCACCGAGGACGACTTTCGGATTGCAGAATGGCGCGGCGAAGCCGAGGCGCCGAATGGCAACTAAGAATATCGTGGATGCCCATGCGTTGATATGGTATCTAGAGGGCAACCCGCGTCTCGGCGCGAACGCCAAGACCGTGCTGGATGAACCAACGAGTGAGTTGGTTATTCCCTTGATGGCATTAGCCGAAGCGTGTTGGATCGTTGAGCATGGCAAATCCAGCATCCCGACGATAAAGGATTTGCTGGCGGTGGTGGATGCCGATCCGCGCGTTGTTGTGCTTCCTCTTGACCGCACGGTGCTCGACAAAACTCTCGGCATGACTGCGATCACCGAGATGCACGACCGGCAGATCGTCGCCACAGCACTTTGTCTGGCAGATAAAGGCGAACCCGTTGCTGTTCTTAGCAAAGATCGTAACATCCAAGCGTCTGGCTTGGTGCCAATTATCTGGTAGTGCTTTGGCAAATTCCATAGTTTAATATTATGAAAACCTATCAAGATTGGCAAAAGCTCAATTCCGCCAAAGCCGGCTTGCTGGCCGCTTGCGCCGCGGCCGTTCGCCGGGTCGCGCCCGAAGCCGAGGTGATTCTGTACGGCTCCGTCGCCCGCGGCGAAGAAACAGCGGAGTCGGATATTGATTTGTTGGTGCTGGTGCCGCAGGAAGCCGCCTACGAATTGAAGCGAGCAATCAGCGATCAAATTTATGTGATTGAATTGGAACATGAGCAACTGATCAACTTGATTGTGCGCCAACAGAAAAAATGGAATTCCGAACCTTTGAATATCACCCCGCTGTATGATTCGATCGCGAGAGAAGGAGTACGAATATGACTGAGAAGCAGAAACAAGCGATTACCCAGCGATTAAAACGTGCGCGTGAAACGCTGGCTGAGGCGGAAATTTTGGAAGAGGCGCATCATTTTGTCGGAACGGTAAACCGCTTGTATTATGCCTGCTTTTATGCCGTGAATGCCTTGCTGGAAATTAAAGGACTGAAGTCGTCCAAACATTCCGGTGTTATCGCATTATTTAATCAACATTTCGTCAATGCCGGTATCGTCGAGGCTGAGTGGGGAAAGTTTTATCGATATTTGTTTGATTCACGCCAAGGAGGTGATTACACGGATTTTCCTGATTTTACCGGCGAGGAAGTGGCTAAGCTACATCAATCGGCTATTAACTTTGTTGACGAAATCACCCGTCTGGTTGAAAAAGAAATTCAATAAAACAAAAACTCGTGCGCCAGAAATTCCGTCGTCGTAAAAAATCCATTTCGCCTCCCTCGCCTCCTCCCACCCAAATCCTTTTCCTCGACACCGGCGCCAACGATCCCGAAGCCGAAGCCGCCTGGCAGTGGCTGAAAGCGCGTTTTCCGGCGGCGCGGCGGATTTTTCCGGAGCAAGTTCCACGTCGTGGGCAGCACTTTGTTTTATGGTGGCACGAGGCAAGGGGCAAAGAGCAAAGGGCAAGGCTACGCCCGTTGGGGAGCAAAGAGGTAAATTGGAAAAGCTTGCGGCGTTTTTTGAAGAGCGGGGGGAAATTGTTTCTTTCGCTGGTAGCGGTGCAGGCGGTGGCGCCGTTGGGGTTGGAGAAAGTCGGGCCGGATCTGGCCGAGGCGGGGCATTATGATCCGCGCAGCAAACCGGAAAACGAGTGGATGGCGCCGCAGGGATTTGAGATTCGCGGGTTGATGGGATTTCTGGCGCATCTGCCGGCGAGTGACGCGCCGCTGTCGCTTTTCGGCGGCGGGATTTATTTGTGGAATGCCAAAGTCGGCGCGCCGTATTGGCGATTTGGGTATGGCGCCAAGAAATGGCCGAAGGGAAAAGTTTGGGGCGTACATCGATATTACATCGGTTTCGATCCCGGCCAAAAATTGGCCTGGGAATACGAGGCGCCGAACGTGTTGTGCGTGGGCGCGTATCTTTATTTCTCCGACGAGCAGAATCTCTTTCGCCCGCAGCTCGAGGCCTTTGCCGAGGCCTGCTTGCGCCGCCTCCTGGAAAAAAGACAGGCAAAAAAGAGGTGGGAAGGAATCTGGCAGCCGCCGCTTGCGGGAATTAAAAAGAACAACCGGCTGATCGAGTTTCCCCGCTGGGAAACCTGGACGCCGGTCAAATCGCTCGAGGTCAGCCCGTATTTAAACGTCGAGGCGGGCCGCAATCAGTTTTTCGATCTGGCCGGCGAGCGCCTGCTGTTGATGGGCACCGAACGCGGGCCGATCACGGAAATTTGGAGCCATCCGCTGCGCTTGTGCCGCGAGGTGTCCTGGCGCATTCAAAACGCCGCCGGCGAAACGCTGTGGGAAAACGGCGCCGAGGCCGAGGTTTTGATTCGCCCGCATCAAATCGAGCGCCGCCTTCAAACCGCGCGCCTATCGATCTGTGAGCGGATTTGGGTCGGTCACGACGCGCCGCTGGCCGTCTTCGATTGGGAATTTGAGGGAGATGGCGAGCTGTTCTTAACGCTTTCCTTTGAAGTTGATTTTCGTTTGATGTGGCCGTATCCGGAAGGGGTGTTGTCGAACATTGAATATCAAACTCAGTACCGGCGCGGACGCCTGTGCCACAGTCAAGCGCATTTTTCAGATTGTCGCCGGCTTTTTCGCGCGCATTTCGCCGTCGCCTTCGAGCGTGAGCCCAAAGCGCGATCGCGCTGGCAGACCGAAACGTGGTTCGATGCGCCTGCCATCGCGGTCGACGTCGAGGATATTTCGGTGCAAAACGCCTCGAAAGCGCGCGTCACTTTTCATTGGCCTCTGGAAGTGAAGGGCAAGCAGGCGGCGCGATTTATCGCCCTCGGCGGCGAAGCGAATGATTCGTCGTTGCAAGAATTGCTGGCCACGTTCCCCGAGCAAACGCCGAAATTATACGCGCAACAAGCCGGCCGCCACTATCACGTGCTGGAAAAATTCGCCGAGATCGACACGCCTGATCCGCGGTTCAACATGGCGGCGCGCTGGGCCAAGCTCAAAACCGAGGCCTTTGTCGGCCATGTTCCCTCGCTCGGCCGCTCGCTGCTGGCCGGCTTTGCGAACACCGGCGAGGGTTGGAACGCGGGCCGGCCCGGCTACGCGTGGTTCTTTGGCCGTGATGCGTGCTGGACGGCGTTGGCGATGCTGCACTACGGCGATTTTGAAAATGTGAAAGAAGTTTTGCGTTTTTTGGGGCGGCACCAGGACGTCACCGGCAAAATTCTCCACGAGCTGACTACCAGCGGCGCGGCGCATTACGACGCCGCCGACGCCACGCCGCTGTACGTGATTTTGCTGGGACGCTATTTGAATCATTCCGGCGATCTGGCGTTTGTCAAAAAAGAATGGCCGCACATTGAGAAAGCGATGACGTTTCTCGAAACAATCGACCGCGACGGTGACGGTTTGATTGAAAACACGAACGTCGGACATGGTTGGATCGAGGGCGGCAAGCTTTTTGGCGCGCACGTCGAGCATTATCTCGCCGGCTGTTGGGCCGAGGCGCTGCACGCGGCGATACGGCTCGCGATCGTGCTCGGCAAAACCGATCTCGCGGAGCGTTGGATTATCCCGCATCAGAAAGTCATCAACATTCTGGAGCAGGATTTTTGGAATGAGAAGGACGGCTATTTTTATCACGGCAAAAATGCCGGCGGGGCGTTCGATGCCAATGTCACCGCGCTCGCCGGCGTGCCGCTGTTGTTCGGTTATGGCCGGCCTGAAGACGGCGTGCAGGCGCTGCGCCGGCTGGCGACTAAAGCGTTCAACGCCGATTGGGGCGTGCGTCTTGTCGCCGACGATCATCCGTTTTACAATCCGCAAGGCTATCATTACGGCAGCGTGTGGCCGCTGTTCACCGGCTGGACGGCGCTGGCGGAATTTCGGTACGGCCGCTGGCTGCAAGGTTTGATGCACCTGCAAAACGCGATGCGAAATTTTCAGCACGGCGCGCTGGGCTGCCTGGAGGAGGTGTTGCACGGCGAAATTTATCAGCCCGCCGGCGTCTGTCCGCATCAAGCCTGGTCGCAGAGCGTGTTTTTGCAGGCGCTTTACGAAGGGCTGCTGGGCCTGAAGCCGAATGCGCTCGCGCATCGCCTCGACATGGCGCCGTCTATTCCGCTGCATTGGCCGTTTTTTGCGGCCGGCCCGATTTCTATTGACGAGCAACAGCTTCTTTTCTTTTTCCACCGCGAAGCGAATCTGTTGACGTTTCAATTCAAAGTCCGGCCATTTCCCGGCCGCGCGAAAAGAGAAACCCAGCCGCCGCTGCACGTGGATTTCAAGCCGATTTTTCCTTCGACCGCGCAGCTTGCGGAAATGCGCCGCGATCATCATCTCATCGAGGTCAAGCCTGATGAGCGCGCCGATCTGATTCGCTGGCCCATTTCGCTTGAAGTCGGCGAAACGCCGGTGACGCTCACGCTGCGCCTGGCCAAATTTTTTACGGTGATTCCGCCATTTGCCGAGGTGCAGCCCGGCGGATCCGGCTCAACGGGCGGTTGCGTGATTTTAGATCAGCACATCAAAGGAAAAACCGTGACGGTCGAAGTCGAGGGCGAGCCGGCGACGCGAGCCGAGCTTGAATTTGTGGTTTGGGGTTATCAAGTGAAAGAGGTCAAGGGCGCCCAACTTGTGGCGAGCGACGGAGAACGCGGCCGTGTTGCGTTTGCGTTTTCTCAGCACGGTTCCCCGCGCTATGCCCGCCACGTGATCGAAATCGTGCTGCACTAAAATAAAAAAGCCAACAGGCGATCAACCTTTGCAGGCGTAGCTCTACGAGCCGTAGGCCTTTGGCTTGGCGTCCCCAACGGGATTCGAACCCGTGTTACCGCCGTGAAAGGGCGGTGTCCTAGGCCTCTAGACGATGGGGACAGATAAAATTATCTGTGGTGACACCATTGAAAATTTTAAATTTAAAATTGTCAATGCAAATGATTATGCACTTGAGAGCCAGGCTCTAGGCCCTCGGCTCTTGTGAACTGGGGTGGGTGATGGGATTTGAACCCACGACCACCAGAGCCACAATCTGGTGCTCTAACCAACTGAGCTACACCCACCGTTTGGGGTGAGAGATGAGAACCCGTCGGCGAGGACTGATTCTCATCTTTCATCCCGTGCGCCAGGAGGGAATCGAACCCCCAGCCCGCAGCTTAGAAGGCTGCTGCTCTATCCGCTTGAGCTACTGGCGCAAGTGTTTTTTGCTTTTCTACGGTCGGGGCAGCAGGATTTGAACCCTTCGGGCGTAGCCTGCGACCCCTGCTCAAAACCAGCTTGCTAAATAACCTCACATGTCGGGGCAGCAGGATTTGAACCTGCGACCCCCTGGTCCCAAACCAGGTGCGCTAGCCGGACTGCGCTATGCCCCGTAAAAATCAAGCTTAACAATATAAAAAATTTTGCCCGCAAAAACAAGATTTTTTTCATGACAAAATTTTTTCCAAAGCTTGCAAATCCGGTGTGAATCTCATATCTTTTTCTTGAAAGGAGATTTCCGGTGAATCAAGCCAACCTGCAAAAACTCATGCCGATGCCGTTGCCGTCAGTCGAAATCAACGACGGCTTTTGGGCGCCGAAGTTGAAAATCAATCGCGAGGTGACGATTCCGATTATTTACCAGCGTTGCCAAGAGACCGGCCGCCTCGAGGCGTGGAAATTGAATTGGAAGCCCGGCCTGCCGAACGAGCCGCACGTGTTTTGGGATTCGGACGTCGCTAAATGGATCGAAGCCGCGGCGCACAGTCTGGCGACGCATCCCGATCCGAAATTGGCAGCGCGGCTCGACGATCTCATCGACACGATTGCCAAAGCCCAGCAGCCGGACGGTTATCTCAACACACATTTCACCGTCGTCCGGCCGGAGATGCGGTGGAAGAATTTGCGCGATTGGCACGAGTTGTATTGCGCCGGGCATTTGATCGAAGCGGCGGTCGCGCGTTTTCACGCCACGGGCAAAAAGAAATTTCTCGATGTCGTTTGCCGTTACGCCGATCATATCGACAGTGTGTTCGGCGCCGCGCCCGGCAAAAAACGCGGTTACGACGGGCATGAAGAAATCGAGCTGGCGCTGATGAAGCTTTATCAGGCGACCGGAGAGAGACGTCATGTGCAGCTTGCCAAATATTTCATCGACGAGCGCGGACAGCAGCCGCATTATTTCGATCTCGAAGCGCGCGAGCGCGGCGAAGATCCCGCCGATTATTGGGCGAAGACGCACGAATACACGCAGTCGCATCTTCCCGTGCGCGAGCAGACGATTCCGGTCGGGCACGCCGTGCGCGGCATGTATCTTTATGCCGCGATGGCCGATCTCGCGACGGAGTATCATGATCATGAATTGCTCGCCGCCTGCAAGCGCCTCTGGCATCATCTCGTGCACAAGCGCATGTATCTCACCGGCGGCATCGGCACCTCGGCCGCCAACGAAGGCTACACCACCGATTACGATTTGCCTAACGAAACCGCCTACGCCGAAACCTGCGCCGCGATTGGGCTGATTTTATTCTCACATCGCTTGCTGCAAATCGAACCGGACAGCCGTTACGCCGACGTGATGGAACGCGCGCTTTATAATGGTTGTCTCAGCGGGTTGTCGCTGAATGGCGAGCGCTTTTTTTATGAGAATCCGCTCGAGAGCCGCGGCGGCCATCACCGTTGGGAATGGAATCGCTGCTCGTGCTGTCCGCCCAATATCGCGCGCTTGCTGGCGTCGTTGGGACAATACATTTACTCGCGCAGCGAAAGCGAGCTTTATGTTCATCTTTATATTGGCGGGAATGTTGAATCTGATTTTAATGGAAAAAGTTTTAAGCTCACTCAGCGAACGGATTATCCGTGGGAGGGGAGAATTCTTTTTGAAATTGAAGCCGAGCGACAACTTGATTTCACGCTGGCTCTGCGCATTCCCGGCTGGTGCCGGAATGCGGAAATCAAAGTGAATAGGGAGGAGGTTTCAATTTTAAATATCCGGCAAAACGGCTACGCGAAAATCAAGCGGGCATGGCAATCCGGCGATCAAGTCGAGTTGCAATTGCCGATGCCGGTTGAGCGCGTGCAAGCGCATCCTCAGGTTCGCGCGAACTGCGGACGGGTCGCGTTGCAGCGAGGGACGCTCGTCTATTGTTTGGAAGAAATTGATAACGGCAAAAATTTAAATGATCTCATCCTGCCGCGCGATGAAAAACTCACCGTCAAATTCGAGGCGAATCTGCTTGGCGGCATTAGCGTCGTAACCGGCACGGCGAAGCGCCGGCAGTTCGATGAGTGGCACGATCAATTGTATCGCATTGACGCCTCTGCAATTGAAAACATCTCTTTTCAGGCCATTCCGTATTTCGCGTGGGACAACCGCGCGCCGGGGGAAATGTTGGTATGGGTGCGGGAAAAGTGAAAATCTATTTTTTTGTCTACCTGGCCGGGGGCGGACTCAACGCCGGTTTCACCGCGCCGCGATGGCACGAGTAGCAGTTAATCGTGCGGTTTTCGTCGTTAAAGATGCCGTTCAAATCTTGTTTGAGCTTGCCCATCATTTGCCACATCTGGCGCGCGGTCTGCTTTGGCGTTTTGTCGTCTTTTTCCCACTGATCGATGACGTGGCAATGCGAGCAATCGACGCCGAGAGCAGGGGTGAAGGCAAACGACATGATACGCGAATCGCCGGCATGCCTTTGAAAAGCTGAATGTTTTTGAATACTTCCTCCGCCGGCTTCTGCTCTTGTCCGGCAATCTTTTTTTCCAGCGCAGCGAGGAGAGAGTCTTGTGCGCTGCTTTGGCCCGCCGGCCGATCAGACGATGATGGTTTTAACGTCATGGCATTATCATCACATTTCGCTCTGCGCATCGGAAAGCCGATTTTCTTCAGTTGGCCTTTGCTCATGCCTTCGATGGCCGCCGTGAGCGAGCCGTCTTTTTCCAATTTATAAATGATGCGCTGCGGAAAATCGTGCTGCGGATTTTCAAACACGGCTTCTTGATTTTCATATTTGACGAGCTTGAAAGAGGCCTCGGCTTGTCCGGAAGGTTTGGCCACATAAAAAATGCCGCCGTCCTGCTCGCGAATCTGGACGAATTCATATTCCCTGGTTTTGCCGTTGATCACGCTGCGGCTCATGCCGAGCATAGTCTGTCCGGATGGTTTCATCCATTGCTCGAGATATTCGCGCCCAGCGCTGCTGCCATCCCAACAGCCGGCCAGCCAGGCCAAATCGGCGACGGTGGTTTTTTTCTTTTGCGCGGTGGCCCCGCCGGCCCAAATCAAACACGCGCAAATCAAGGTGTATTGCTTTAAATTCATGAATCGATCTCCGGTTTTTTTCGCAGCATGATTCTCACGACGCGCCCAACGACTCAAGATATTGCAGCAGGGGCACAGCCGCCTCGCCGCCTTTTCGCGCGTGATGCAAAAACGTCAAGCCGTGCGGGCCTTTTGAGGCGATCAACTCGGGATAAGCGGTGAGCATCGCCTTGACGACGTCCAATTTGCCCAGCATGGTGGCGACGAAAATATCCATGCGGCTGCCTTTGTTGATGAGAAATTCGGCAATGTCTTTGCGGCCCATGTGGCCGGCCCCACCGAGCGCGGTTTCAAAATCGCCGCCGCCCCAATCCCACGTCGCGTTCAACAGCCCCGGCTCTTGCGCCAATAATTCTTTGACGCGCTCCAATTTGAAAAGACGCTGGATGACAGCAGATCGTTCAGTGGGGCTTGGGGGAAAGAAGCTGACTTTTATTTTGAAACGAACAAGCCGGTAAAAAGTGAAGTCGAATTTACCCCGCCCTTCACGGCAAAAATAAAACACTGCCTCCCAAATACCAACTGCGCCCCGGCGCCGGCTCAAAAAAGCGGTCGGCGGCGGCGTTGGGCACGATCGAGCCGGCGTAACGTTCGTCGAAGAGATTGTTGATCCCCACAAAAAAATCGATGCGGAATTTTCTGAATCGAGGTTGGAAGCCCGCGCGCACATCAACGGTGCGATAAGCGTCGTTCACAAAGTCGCGGAGAGGCTTGCTGCCAGACTGCGGGGGGCCATTGAAATCGTTGGTGAAATATCGATCTACATATTGCAGATCAACTTCGGCAAAAGCGCCGGTTTTATGCTCATAAAGTAGGCTGGTAAAAAGGCGATGAGCCGGAACGCCGGGAATCTTTTTGCCGGCCACTTGCGCGGGCGTGACGGTATTTCCGGTGATCGTCTCAATCAGAAAATCATCGAACACAAAATTCATGAAAGTATAAGCGCCGGCGGCTCGCAGGTTTTTGAATGGCGTCCACTGCAAACCGGCTTCGAGGCCTTGGTTTCGCGCCTGGCCGGTGTTCCGGTAAAAAACTTCTTCGCCGGCGCGGCCGGCGATTTGATACGGAATCAGCATGTCCTTTACACGAAAGCGATAAAACGCTGCTTCGTACTCGCAATGAATTTTCGGCCATGTTCCTTTGAGGCCAAACTCGTAGCTCATGATTCGCTCCGGCTGCAGCGTGGGATGCAAACCGCCTTCACCGGTTGGCCGGTTGCTTAACTCCGTCGTGGTCGGCGTTTGAAAGGCCGTTGCCAGATTGCCATAAAAAGTGAGAAAAGGATGCGCGCGATAAACGAGACCGAGCATCGGACTGAACTTTTCCATGCGCCTAACGCCGGAATCATCCACGCCGTCGCTGAGAAAGCGGTCCGCGACGTCGAACGAGTAGCGGTCGTAACGCTCGCCAAACGTGAACGTCCAATGTGAATGTGGCGCAAACTCCAACTCCGAAAAAGCGCCGATCCCAACGACGTTTTCCTTTTGATCCAATAACCGCGCGCCGTAACGCACCGATCTCAGAATGTCTTCGTTTTTTGCCGCCCCGACTCGATCGTCGGCCAGCCCGAGATTTTCAAATTCAACCCGCGAATCGTGTTGCCGTTCGTAATCCGCGCCGGATGTCCAGCGCAGAAATGCCTGCCCGATTTGCCAACGTTTGTTGTACACCGCACGAATGCCGCCGGAACTTCGATCCAACTCGATGATACGTCCTGGAATGGGATTGTTCAGCGCGCGCGAAAGACCGTAGACCGTGGCTTCAAAACGAGAAGTTGCGCCGGAGTGTTTGAGTGTGAGGCCGCCCTGGCCTTGCCGCGTGCGCTTGCCGGCGCCTTGCTGTTTGACAAAGAATCGCGTCGTCGCCGGCGAGTTCTCGGCATCCGTTTTTGACAACGAGCTCGGATTCAACAGATACGGCGCGTCGAAGTAGTTGAAAACCGCGCTGAGCTTGAGATGATTTGACAACTCGCGATGGCTCACGGCGTTGAGGGCGGTCGACCGGGCGGCGGCATGATCGCGATAACCGTCGAGCTGCAGACGGCTCACGTTGAGAAGATAAGTCTGTCGCCCGATTTGGCCGGAAACTTTTCCCTGCCATTTTCGCAGACCAAAAGAGCCGAAGAGCATTTGCGGCTGGAATTGAAACGGCGTGTTGGCGGCGGCCTCGGTGTGAATGTCGATCAGCCCGCCGGCGGCGTTGCCATACAACGAGGAACTGGGGCCGCGCAGGATTTCGATTTTGCCCACCGAACCGAGATCGAGGTTGTTCAATTGCGACTGGCCGTCGGCCATGGTGAGGGGAATGCCGTCGAGAATGATTTTGAGGCCGCGCACGCCGAACGGCGCTCGGCTGCCGAGGCCGCGAATGCTGAGGCGGTCGCCTTGCGAAAGATTGAAGCGATTGTTGACAACCACGCCCGGGATGGCGCGCAGCGCTTCACCGAGTGAAAGTCCGATCTCGGCGCGTTGAATGTCTTTTTGCTCGATCAAACCGAGGGCATACGGCACGCGGTCAAGCGAGCGCTCGGCGCGGGTGGCGGTGACGATGATCGGCGCCAGCTCGTAGGCCGTGGGATTCGTGACGCGCAAAGAATCCGGCGCGTTTTTTCGCGCGTCTTGCGCCGAGGTGGCAGTGACCACGCTGATGATGAGCAGCAAAAAATTTTTGGACACGACACGCTATTTTGGAGGAGAATAAGCGATACGATAAATGCAGTTGGCAAAATCGTCCGACACCAGCAGCGAGCCGTCGGGCATGACCAGCACGTCCACCGGGCGGCCCCAATACCGATCTTTTTGCAGCCAGCCGATCGCGAAATGTTCATACTTGACGGCGCGATTGTTTTCGAGCTTGACGACGGAGACGCGATAACCATTCGGCACCGAGCGATTCCACGAGCCGTGCTCGGCGACAAAAATTTGATGGTGATATTCTTTGGGGAAAGTGTTGGCGGTATAAAACCGCATGCCCAGAGCCGCGACGTGGGCCGGCAGCTCGATGGCCGCCGGTTGAAACTGATCCGCCGGCATCTTTGTTTTGAATGTGGTGTCCACGACGGCTTTACCGTAGCGATATGGAAAACCGAAATGCAATCCCGGCCGTGGCGCGTGATTGAGTTCCTCCGGTGGCAGATCATCGCCCATCTCATCGCGGCCGTTGTCCGTAAACCACAATTCTTTGGTCACCGGATGCCAGTCGAAGCCGACGGTGTTGCGAATGCCTTTGGCAAAGATTTCCAAGCCGGAGCCGTCGGCATTCATCCGCGTGATGGAGGCATAAATTTCTTCCTCGCGTTCGCAGATGTTGCACGGCGCGCCGACCGGAACATAGAGCTTGCCGTCGGGCCCGAAGCGAATGAATTTCCAGCCGTGCCAGCGGTCGGTGGGAAAGCCCTCGTTAATGACTTTCGGCGCCGGCGGCGGGGCAAGTTGATTCTCGATGTTTTCAAGCTTGGAGACGCGGCTGATTTCGGCGATGTAAAGATCGCCGTTGTGAAAGGCCACGCCGTTGGGCATGCGCAACTCCTGCGCGATGGTGATCATCGTATCGGCCTTGAAATCGTTGTTCCGATCAATGATTGCATAAACTTTTCCCGGCGCTTTGCCGCGCTGCTGAAAAGTCCCGACAAACACCGTGCCTTTGTCGCCCAGCGCCATCGAGCGCGCGCCTTCGACATTCTCCGCATACAGCGTGATCTTGAATCCGGGCGGGAGTTTGATTTTGTCGAGGTAATCCTTCGGGTTGACTTCCATGGGGTTGTTGACGGCGACTGCGTTCTGGGCTTGCGTCTGGCCGGCGCCTGCGGTTAGCAGTAAGGCAAAGGATAGAAATAGAATAACAACGAGGTGTTTTTCCTTCATCGCTCCTCCTCACATGTATAATTTTTTTTACTAATTGGTATTCTTGTTATAATATAAGCAATCACGATCTCAAAACCTCATACTTTTTTAATTTTTTTTGTGAAGAGCTGAAAAAGCCAAAAAAATCCTTGACTTTTATGTCATGATTTTTTATTTATAAATAGTTCAGGTATAAAATATCAGCAGTGGAATGAATCTCCGAACCATCGGTTTGAAAGCATGATGAAGCAACGTTTGACGAAAGGGGCATTGTTGGATCGCGACAGTTATCCGGCCGGCCGGAGAGAGGCGCTGAAATTGTGGGTGGTACTGGCGCGCTGCTTCAACTCCTTTGCGCAGAATGAAGCGCCGCATCTCAAAGCGTTTGATCTGACGCCGCCGCAGTTCGGCGTGCTGGAGGCGCTGGCGCATCTCGGCCCGATGAAAATGTGCGAGATCGGCAGCAAGCTGCTGATGAGCGGCGCCAACGTCACCGGCGTCGTCGATCGTTTGGAGAAAAAGGGCCTGGTGCGCCGCGTGACGGATGCCGAAGATCGCCGGATGTTTCTCATTCATTTGACCGAGGAGGGGGGCAGGTTGATTGCGAAAATTTTCCCGATTCATGCCGGGCGAATCGAGGCGTTCACGAATGCGCTGATCTCAAAAGAAAAACGTTTGCTGACCGATTTGTTGAAGAAACTCGGCAAGGCGCAGGTCGGCGCCCAAGACGGCACGGCAATTGGTCATGATTTGAATTTGAAAAAATTCAAAAAATTTTAAACACCCAAAATTTAACTTTTATCTCAAGGAGGCATTATGCGTTTCACCCAAAAGATTGTTTTGATTTTCGCGTTGTGTTTTTTTACGGCCGCCGGTTTGGCGCAGGAAAAATTTGAGATTGACCGCTCGCATTCCAACGTCGGTTTTACCGTGCGTCACATGTTGATAGCCAAAATTTCGGGCGGCTTCAACGACTTCTCGGGAACGATCCTGTACGATGAGAAAGACATCACCAAATCTTCGGTAAATGTCACCATCAAGACGATGAGCATCAACACCCAGAACGACAGGCGCGACAACCATTTGCGCAGCGACGATTTCTTCAACGCCGCGACGGATTCGGTGATTACCTTCGTCAGCAAATCCATTAAAAAAAGCGGCGACGGTTACATCGCCATCGGCGATCTGACGATTCGCGGCGTGACCAAAGAAGTCGAGCTGCCGTTCAACATTCTTGGCACCGTTAAAACTCCGCGGGGCGCGCGCATGGGCATCGAAGCCACATTGACAGTGAATCGCTTCGACTATGGCGTCAAATGGGATCAAAAGCTCGACAACGGCGGTTTGGTGGTTAGCAACGAGGTTCAAGTCAATCTGGCGGTGGAAGCCATTGCGAGAGCGCAGCAATGAAAGATGAATCAACGTTTATCGAAATACTGGACCGGAAAAACCGTGCTGATCACCGGCGCCTCGTCCGGCTTGGGCTATGCGCTCGTCGAAGCCCTGGCGCCGTATCGCGCGCATTTTTGCCTGTTGAGCCGGCGCCTCGAGCCGATGGAAGAATTGGCAGCGAAATTTTCGGCAAGCGGCAGCCAATTTTGGCTGCGCGCCTGCGACGTGCGGAATCGCGCCGAGGTCGAAAGCGCGATCGCTGATTTTGTCAAAGCCGCCGGACGGCTCGATGTGGC
>Ga0247727_10006716_pt1 | contig 22450 bp, 19 predicted proteins | sample WisWelCaveWW1625_FD_202498 | JGI IMG/M metagenome (GOLD analysis project Ga0247727, IMG submission 202498) | Biofilm microbial communities from Wishing Well Cave, Virginia, United States - WW16-25 | ecosystem: Environmental > Aquatic > Deep subsurface > Groundwater > Cave microbial mat | place...
GACCCGTCAACATCGCCGCAAACGTGATGAAATTCGGAATCAGCCGGCTGCGGTAATCATTCACCGCCGCGCTCAACACGGTTACGGTTGCGGCGATTAAAATCCAGATTTGAAAGTTGAATGTGTTCATAAGTCACCGTAGTCCCGCCCCCTTGTGGGGCGCTATTTAAAATCGAATTTATCGGTTCAAACAATCGGTAGATTTCATTTCATGAAGAAGTCCCTTGTGGGGCGCTATTTAAAATCGAATTTATCGGTTCAAACAATCGGTAGATTTCATTTCATGAAGAAGTCCCTTGTGGGGCGCTATTTAAAATCGAATTTATCGGTTCAAACAATCGGTAAATTTCACGAAGAAGGCCGGCACATTTTTACAGTCCAAGGAGGCCTCGTTTACGTCATATCCCTGAGACGCTGCTCTCCCATTCAGAGCCGGAAGTTTTTAGCATTTTCCCGTTGCTCCCGATTCTGATTTTTAGCCGGCCCTCTTCATGTTCGGTTTTGCCCGCAAAAGTTAAAACCTACACCGCATTGGCAACCGTGGTTAACAGCGCCGCGAGGTTCGTGCCGAGCAACGTCAACGCCGCAATACAAACGATGGCGACGAGGAAAATGATCAGGCCGTATTCCGGCAGGGTTTGGCCTTCTTCACGAACGAACAGGCCGCGCAAAAAAGCGAGCATCGCAACGAGGGATTTCATGGTCATTACTCCTTGAGTTGAAAGTTGGATTGAGATTGAAGGTTTAAAATTATCTATTTGAAAATTTCACGCGCGTGAAATGAAAAGTCTTTTTTTCTTTACCACTTCAGCAAAAGATTCAGTTGTAACAAAGTCAATAACCAGTTCAAACCGGCGAGCCACGTGGACATTTTATAGAATCTGCCGGAGAGCACTTCCCGCTCTCCTTTTTCCCACGCCACAAAAGGCCTGGGCGTACACAAGAGCTTTTTATCAATGGCATTGGCTTCATTCAAAGCGGCGGCTAACTGCTCCAAAGTCGCATCGATTTGCGCCGCTTGTTCCGGCCCCTTCTGATAATATTCTTCCTGTTGATTGTATTTCTTGACGATAACCAGCCCTTTGCCGATCAAAAAGGTCAGCGCCTGCCGTATCTGTTTCTTCGTGTAATCAAAGCGCTCCTGCTTCAACCACCATTCCGCGATTCCCTGAAACGTGTCGGAAGACGACGGGTGCTTCGACAGATAACTTAAAATCGTCTGGGCCGCGTGCAGTTCTTGTTTCGTGTATATTGCTTCTCTCATGGCCTTATCATCCGTCCATAAAATCTGTTTACTGCCGTTATTACTGCTTATCGTTTCGTCGCTTTAGTTTAATGCAACCCGGATGCCATAAATTTTTCAAAATGCGTCGAGTTGGTTTTTTTGAAATAAGCGCGGCGCCGTAAAAACCGCCGCCGGCAAAGCGGGGGAAGAATCAACCGGGGAATTTTATGCCGTCGGAAAGTATTCAGTTGTTTTTTCAACGACATAGTCGTTGCGGCAAAATCACCCCGCCCGTTGCGGCAATTTCACCCCGCAAATAAAAACATTAAAAAATATGTACATAAAAATAAATAATTTTTTTGTAAAATAATAAAATAATAATATTTTTCTGAAATAAAAATATAGACGGGAAATACGGCGGGCGAATTTCCGGCGGGGCAATCTGCGGCGCGACTGGCAACAAACTCGTTGCCGGTCGCGCCGTCGCCCGAAGGTTTATGGCACAATATGAGGCCAGGAGGAAATGAAAGGCTTAAACAAAAGAAAAAGTCAGCGCCTTCGGGTCGATATTATGTTTCTTCACCAGCCGGCTGATATCTTTGCGGTCTTTGCCGGCCTCGCTGGAGGCGCGCGTGATGTTGCCGCCGCTGGAAATCAGCAACTGCGTGATATAGCTTTTCTCGAACTCTTCGATCACTTTTCTTTTCGCTTCGCTGTACGACAGTTTTTGCGAATCGCGCGGCCGCACTGTCACCGGCAGATTGATATTCTCCGCCGGAATCGTCGCTTCCGGCGTAAGCAGAATCGCCTGTTGAATGATGTTTTGCAGCTCGCGAATATTTCCCGGCCAGTGGTACGACAGCAGTTTTTGCAACGCCGCGGCTGAGAGCGTTTTTCTGCCGCGCCCATACTCTTTGCCGTGCTTCTCCAGAAAATATTCCGCCAGCACCGGCACGTCGGTCCGGCGATCGCGCAACGGCGGCAGCAGCAGCGTGAAACTGAAACGATAAAAAAGATCCATCCGAAACGCGCCGGCCTGCGCTTTCTGCCGCAGGTCCGCATTCGTCGCCGCGATAATGCGAATATCCGCGCGCACCGATTTCGTTTCACCGAGCGGGCGATAAGTTTTATCCTGCAACAGCCGCAGCAGTTTGCTCTGCGCGTCCTGCGGCAGCGAATCAATTTCATCGAGAAACAGCGTGCCGCCTTCCGCTTCCGCGAGCAGGCCCTGCTGATTGCCGTGCGTGTCGGTGAATGCGCCTTTGCGATGGCCGAAGAGCTCGTTCTCCACGAGATTCAGCGGAATCGCGCCGCAGTTGACCGGCACGAACGGTTTGTCGGCGCGTTTGCTCAAGTAATGCACCGCATGCGCGCAGACTTCCTTGCCCACGCCCGTCTCGCCGGTGATCAGCACCGTCGCGTCGCAATCGGCGACCAACGGGATTTTTCCGGCCGCCTCCAGAAAAACCGGATCCTGACCGATCAAATCGGCCATGCCTAATTTTTGTAAAGCATTCTTCTTCGCTAATTCTCTCTCGTCCATTTTCTGCCTCCTGAGCGGCCTCATGGTTTGCCGCCTTCGTACCGAAATCGGATTAAACGACCATGTCCACACTGCCACAACCCTGCGTCCTCGAGCAAAGCCCGAATGTTTCAAAACTTTTAAACCGCTACAGCTTAAAAACAATGAACGGCATAAAAAAAGGCGCAACATCAGTGTTATTCGACTTTAACACTCATGTCACGCCTTCGACTGGTAGGTCCAGATTATTCCGAAATCTTACCTATACGCCAAGGTTCCCACAACCTTGTGGAGACAATTGAAACTTTAACCGTCCTCTTGACAACCTTTTACCACTCAAATAACCTGCGACACTCTTTCCCGTCATCTCATGTTATCACTCGTGTACATTATACAAAAAATAGATTTTATTGTCAAGAAAATTTTCCACTTTTTTTGAGTTTCTTTTTGATTCACATATAGCGCCGCAAATCCCTGACTTTTTTCGCCTCGACAACGCCTCGCGCCGCGGGAAACAATTCCGCTGGAGAATCCTTTTTTATGCCGGCAACTGCAGAACCGATATGAATTTCATAAACGCCGCGCGTTGCGAGAATCCGTCGAATATTCTGCGTGTTGATTCCGCTCGCGGGCATGATGCTGATTCGCCCGTCCGCTTTTTGCGCGAGTTGCGTGAGGCGAGTCAAACCTTTCATCGCCGTTCTCGCTTGTCCCGAAGTGAGAACGCGGGCAATTCGCAAGCTGACGAGATTTTCGAGCGCCGACCATGGATCGGCAACAACATCAAACGCACGGTGAAACGTGACTTGCAACGGACGCGCGAACTCCGCCAGCTCGCGTGTTCGCCTCACATCAATCGCGCGATCGGGATTGAGAATGCCGAACACCACGCCGTCAGCGCCGAGCTCTCTCGCCACGGCGATATCTTTTTTCATGGTCTCAAACTCAAGGCCGGAATAACAAAAATCGCCGCTGCGCGGACGAATCAACACCTGCAAGCCGATCGCCAAATTTTTGCGCGCGACCTCAATCATGCCCGCGCTCGGTGTCGTGCCGTCCTCGTTGAGGTTGGCGCACAACTCCACCCGATCGGCGCCGCCGACTTGCGCTGCAATTGCGGATTCGACGGAATCGACGCAGATTTCCAAAACAGGGTGCTTTGCCATAACATGACCACAACGCGAACGAGCCGCAACCTTACAGGCGCAGCCAAAAAGATTATGGCTCACGGAATGGAACTCTCACGGAATTTTTTCCCGTGAGCCGTTCCATTTCCGTGAGCCATATTTCTTTGCTTTTTTTGCACAGATTCAACTTTAAAGTGATTAAAGCAAAAAGTCAAAATCCCTGGCCGGCGGCAGGGCAGGCATTGACCCGTTTTTAATTATTTTGACTTCTACGGACGCAGTCAATTATTTTGACTTCTACGGACGCAGTCAATTATTTTGACTTATATCCTTTTGCCCTGGTTTTATTTGCTCTTTTCAAAAGTAAATTGCGCCTCGCGGTTCCACGCCAATTTCAACTCATCGCCCGCCGGAACGCGATAACCCGCCTGTTTCAGCGCCTGCAGAAAAAGCACCGGGCCGCCGCTCTCGCCGGATTTGCCGACCGGGCGCAGATGAATCCTGCACACGTTGCCGTCCGGTGAAATCTTCAAACTAAAATTGAGCCGTCCAAACAAGGTCGGCGCGTCGTTGAGCTCAAGGCGCGCGCCCGGTTTGTACCAAAACTCCGGCACGCCCGCGAGCAATTCGAGCCGGTCATCTCGCTCAAGCGCCAATAAGCGTCGAACCAGCTTGATAAACAACGAGCTCGCCGTCGCATTCGACTGATCGCCAGTGTTCCTCACGCCGGCATGTTTCGACAATTGTTCTTCGACCCACGTGCCGAACGGCGAGGCGTGATTCGCAATCGCATACAACAGATCAATCGCTTTCTGCTGATCGCGTTGGTAAACGTGCGCAATCGCCTGCAACGTTCCGAAGAAAACCCAGAGGCCGTCTTTCAACCAGCCCGTATTCACCGGCAATCCTTCCTGTTTTTCCCATTGCAACATCTTCAGCGTTTCGGTCACCAGCGAATCGCGCGTATCAAAAAGATTGCCGAGTCCCTGCGCATCGAGCAGGCCCCAATTCGCCTGTTGCGGCGGCGTCGCGCGCGAAGTGTCCGCCACTTTCATCGGCAAATACCCGTTGCCGCCGCGATCACGGCGCCAATCACGGCGCGCCGCCGCGCGAAAAGATTTCATCAACTCGTCATAAAAATCATTCCACGTTACGGCTTCATTATCTTTGCCCAGCCAGAGTGCGGCATCGGCAGCCGTGCGCGCGCCGATCAACGTCCAATAAACACTGCCGTATTCAGGATTGATGCCGCCGAGTCCGCCATCCGAAAAACCGGGAGGAAAAAGTCCGTATCCAATCGAAACGGGATCGGCCAGCGTTTGCGCGCGCAATTGGCGCAACCATTCCAATCCGGCCGTGATTCGCGGCCAGTGTCGTTCGAGCCATTTTTTATCGCCACTCAGGCGTGCGTAGCGGCACATAATGTAAGTCAAACATGCCGCCTCGCGATTCATCGGATACGGCTCCATCACCGTCACCCGTCCCTCCGCGCTTTGATAGCGCAACAGACCTTCAATCGCGCGGCGCGCATTCACCGTGTCGCCCAAAAACAACGCCGCGGAAATGTGCCAATCGTTATCGTGAATCCACAATCCGCGATAAACCGACGGCCCCGGTTGAAATTGCGGCACGCCGTCGACTGTTTCATGAATTTGATACAGATTGCGAATGTTGGCGTCAAGCACATATTGAATGCTGCTATCCGGCACGACGATTTTGCCATGCGGCAATTTGGCGCGTTGCAACCAGAAGGCGCGCGCCTTCTGCATTTCAACGCGCAAATTCGGCACAACATTTTTTGCCGCGCCCAGCGATTGGCCGCTTTGCACCATCAGCGAAACTTCTTTCGTTCCGCCCGGCAATTCAAGAATCCACTCATTACCCTGTTGCGAAGCGGCAATCGGCTTTGGATTCGCCAAAACAAAAGGCCGCCCGTCCGTCAGCAAAACTTTCGTATTGTTGTCAAAATTAAAACTGCGGCGCGATTTAATGCGGATGATCGGCGTGAACTCATTGCCGGAAAAAGCTGCGTGAATCGCATCGAATCGCGGTGTCGCCGATTGCAATTCCGTTTCGCGCCCGCAATCCCAGTACACTTCTGCCGGCGCGGACATTTCACCACGCATAATAGCTTCGGCATCAAGATTCATATTTTCCGGAAAAACCCAGAAGACGCTGAGCATCGTGTTCGGGTCGGCGCCGTCGAGCGGCGCATGCGATTCAATCGCCAGCCAGCCGTCGCGATCTTTATCCTCGCCGTTGAAAAGATAAACATACGGCACATTATTCTTGCCGTCTTTCAGCGCATCGACGCGCTGCGGCGGCGCGCCCTCGACGCGCAACTCCAAATCGCGCAATTTCGGTTTCGGTTTGTACGGCTCGATCACGCCCAGCGCGACCTGTTTGCGGCTTCCCGACGCAACTTTCACGCGATAGCGAATCGCGCGATTCGTGCCCCACGCCACGTTGCGAAACGCCGGATCGACTGTTCCCGCCGGCGTCGCCCAGCCGATGCAACCATTCAGCCCGCCGAGGCGTTGCACCTTTCCATTCAAAAAAGTATTGTCGTTCGGCGTTTTGTTTTCCTGCGTCATGGCAAAAGCCGAGGCCGTTATCGCCATGCCGTCGGCAGAATATTCCGTCATGGCAATCGGAACGCGAGGATCGGCAAAATACTGACGAGCCACTTTCGGCTCTTTGCCCTTGAGCCCGACTGAAATTTCCGTCAACGCGCGCGCATACGGCCCGGGGCCAAGATCACAAGCTAAAGCCCCATTTTCCGTAACCGTGGTTTTCTGCCAGTCATCGGGAAGGCAGATCGCCGTCAAATAATTTTTCGGCGCAAACCGAAAATCGACGGGATGGGTTTGCGAGAAAATCTGAAGTGGAAAAAACAAAACAAAAAGCAGTCCTAAAAAAATTTCACCACAAAGGCACAAAGAACACAAAGCTTTTTGTTTTTCTTTGTGGCCTTTGTGCCTTTGTGGTGTAAAAAAATCTTCACGGATGTGATAGTCTTTCCGGAGTAATACAATCGAACTGCAGCGGCAGAATAGGATCATTTTTTCTTCCTTTAGCGTGCCGGCATTTTATCCAGCAAAATATAATTGACTTGTGCAACCGCCACATGTTTGCCGGCAGCGTCAAAAAGATCGACAGCCACCGGACACATCGTGCGCCCGAATTTGATGACGCGCGCTTTTGCATGAATCTCGCTCAAACACGGCGCGAGGAAACGAATATTCATGTCCGTCGTCGTCATGATTTGATCCACACCGGTCTGCGTGAGAATGGCAAAACACGCCACCGAATCGGCGACGGTCATCAAAATGCCGCCGTGAAAAGATTCAAACACGCCGTCATAAATTTTTTGGCGCGGCACTTTCACTTCGCAAGAGCCGGCGTCAAACGCAACCACTTCCATCTGTAAAGTCTCGAAGATGGGAATCTTTTTGATGCGCGCGAGAATGGCGGCCTGCAGTTCGGCTGAAATCATGATCAAATTTCCTCCACTTATTTCTTGAGTGCGCTTTTGATCTCCTCGACGCCGACGCCAAGCGTGGCGCGGGCAATCGCATCGAGATCGTTTTCCGGGCCTTGCAAATGAATGGTGCGGTGCAGGTGCACGGCGGATTGATTCGACTGCAAAGCGAGCGCGGGCGAAGAAGATTCCAACTCATAAAATTTTCCCATTTGTTTCGCGCCCGGCGCCGGCGGCCCGTCATTATAGCTATTAATGGCATCGCCACCAAACGGTTTCTCCTGCAACTGCCACATTGAATTGACATAATCCGTCGCGCCTTCCGGCAGGGTGAATTGCGCCAGCGTGAGAACGTGATTGACCGCGTCGTAACTGCCCATCACCGGCTTGCTGCGTTGCGGCGAAACGCCGATTTTGCTGCGATAATTCGCATCGGCGGCGAAAAACATCACCCCGTCTTTGATGATCAATTTTTCCGCCGGAACTTTGCCGAAATACGTGTCATTCACAATCGGCCCAAGCTTCGCTTCCGATCCGGCTTTAAATGGAATCACCACGGTGGTGGCCGGCGCCGCGTTGAACATGCCGAGAATCCAGATCGACAGCAAACCGGTTTGTTTGCTCCACACGTTTTCGCCGGTATTCGTAATTGTGTTAATCGACTCAACGCCGACTATTTTGATGCCGGCACCGGGTTTGACGCCGAGACGCTTATTGATCGCGCTCGCATCGAGCAGCCGTATCTCACGATTGACTTCCAATTTAAAGTTCGTGCCGGAATAATTGGTGAGCTGAATTTCGCGACGGCATAGAACGCGATCCGGACTCCGGTTCATCAATTCAAACGGCTCGGTGTCAATCGAGGGCGGCGTGAACCAGTGCTCCAAATCAAACTTCGCGCCCTTGGCAAAGAATACGGAAAACTGGCCTCCTTCCGGCCCGATCCAGAAACGATCTTCGCCGCCGTAGACGTTGATGTGCGGCTGAATTTTTCCCGCGGCAATCAGCTCGCGATTCACCCAGCCGAAGCTGAGGCCGTTCGCGCCGGCGGCAGTGCTGGTCATGATGCGGCCCTGATAAGCCGGAATCACCGCGACTTGCTGCGCGCCGGTTTGATCGGAAAGCACGATCACTTCGACGTGTTTTTTGAGAAACGCCAGATCGTCGCCAAAAGTCGGGGCGGCCGTCTTTTCCTGTGTCGATACGTTTTGCGTCATTAGCGTTATTACGATAAAGACAATTTTTATTTATTTCATTCTTACATCTCCGAGTTTAATTGTTATATTGCTCCGAACAAACTATCACGGCCACGAAGATTTTGAATTGACAATTGACAATTCTTTTGATCGCAGGCTGGAAGCCTGCGCTACGGGTTAGACGTTTAACATGCGGCGGCGATAGTGCGCGTCGGAACGGCTTGCAAGGCGTTGGACGTTTTGTTTTGAGAGAAATTTCGGGCCGCCAAGCTGCGCCGCGCCCAGCCAGCGGACGAAATCGGGTTGCGGCTGCAGATTATATTTCTTCTGAAACCACTGCGCATATTCCTGAAACACCGCGACCGGAATCGGATTCACTTGTTCCGCGTTTAAATTTTTCTCGGCCAGATACGCATTGAAAGTATGAATCGCCAACGGGTCGAGATGCCAATCCGCGCCGGAGCGCAGAGACATGCCTCTGGGCATGTGGCGACGCCGGAACTCCATCGGCTTGCCGATAAGCAAGAAATCCAGGCCGTGATCTTTCGCATAAGCCGCAAGGGCAAGACCGTATGGTCCGGCGCCGATAATGAGAAGCTGTTTCATGGGCGACGATTCCTTTCAAATAGCAGGGTGAAGTCCGACTTGCGCGCGAAAATTTTTCTAATCTAGCAAAATCGCTTTGCGCCAGTCGGACTTCACTTAATTCACCTGACAAAAGTTTTCCTCCAGAATTCTATCCAGAGTAGCAACGAGAAAATCCGCATTGGCAGCGGTGAACACCAGCGGCGGTTTGATTTTCAGCACGTTGTGAAACGGGCCGTCGGTGCTGAGCAAAATGCCGCACGCTTTCATCCGATTCGCAATATAGGAAGCTTGCGCCGCGGCGGGTTGCAGCGTTTCGCGATTCAACACCAACTCGACGCCGATGAACAGGCCGAGGCCGCGCACGTCGCCGATAAGAGAATGTTTATTCATCAAGCCACGCAAGCCGTGAAGCAGATGTTCGCCGGTTTTGCGCGCGTTGTTTTGCAATTGCTCATCGCGAATGACGTCCAGCACGGCGAGGCCGATTGCGCACGAAACGGGATTGCCGCCGAAGGTGTTGAAGTATTCCATGCCGTTCGCAAAAGAGGCGGCAATCTCCGGCGTCGTCATCACGGCGGCAAGAGGATGGCCGTTGCCGATCGGCTTGCCCATTGTCACGATGTCGGGCGCCACGCCCTGCGTTTCGAAGGCCCAGAAATGCGAACCGGCGCGGCCGAAACCGGTTTGCACTTCATCCGCAATGCACACGCCGCTGGCGCGACGCACGTGATAATACGCTTCCTGCAAATAATTTTCCGGCAACACGATTTGACCTCCGCAGCTCAATATCGATTCACAGATAAACGCGCCGAGGTGACGACCGTGATTTTGCAGAGTCGCGATGAGCTCGGCAATATGCCGCGCATATTTTTCGCCGGCGCGCGGGTCGTCTTTTTTATACGGACCGCGATAAACATCCGGCATCAGCGCTTTGTACACGTGCGGCGGCGCGCCGATTCCGCCGGGGCCGTCAAATTTGTACGAGCTGATTTCGATGAGACTCGTGGTGTTGCCGTGATAGCCGACATTGACGACGATGGTCTCTTTGCTTTTCGTATGCGCGCGCCAGTCGCAACGCCAGCTCATTTGCTTCACTGCCGGAGCACGTGAGAAAGCAGACGCGCAACGGCTCAGGCAGCGTGGCGCACAAACGCTCGAGATAGCGCGCGAGATTTTCGTGCAAATAGCGCGTATTGGTGTTGAGCACGGCCATCTGTTCCTGCCCGGCTTTGACGACGCTCGGATGGCAATGCCCGACGTGCGGCACATTATTGACGGCGTCGAGGTAGGCGCGACCGTCGGCGTCGTAAAGATATTGCTTCCAACCGCGCACGATATGGAGCGGCTGTTGATATGAAACACTCAGATTTTTGCCGAGATGCTGCGAGCGCGTGGCAAGAATTTCCGCATCGCGTATTTCTTCCGAACGCAAAAATTGTCCGGGAATTCGCGCGATCAAATTCGGGTCGGGACTGAAACTCAACCAGATTTCGCGCTGCGCCGGCGACGTCACGCCGGGAAACTCGCCGCTTCTGCCGAGCATGTCGGTGATGATTTGAAAATGCAGATGCGGCGGCCAGCCGCCGTTGATAGGATAGTTGCCAATCTTGCCGATCTGCATGCCGCGATTGACGCGCATGCCTTCGTAGAGACCGTCGAGCGCGTCGAGACGCAAATGGCCGTACAGGGTGAAAAATTTGAGATGATCATCAATCTCGTGTTGCAAAACAATGGTTGGACCGTAATCAAGCGGCGCTTCATTATTACGAAAGCTGTGAATCGTCCCATCCAGCGGCGCGAACACGGACGCGTCCGGTTTCATGAAAATATCCAACCCGATATGAATCGTGCGCCATTCGGGGCCGTCATTGCCTTCGATCTTAAATTGCTCGCTCGTGTAAATTGGACGCGCTTCGTTGTATTTGCCGATGCCGACATTGACGCCGGCGGCTTTCATGCGGCCAAACAACATTTGCGTGAATGCCGGCGCTTCGGCAAGCTCATCTAAATTGCTCAACATCGGACTGCCGACACTCAAATCAAAAATAGTTTTGTCGCATATTCTCAAATCGGGTTCGACGAGCGGGCCGATTTCATCGCGATGCTTTTTTAGCCAGTCAACAATCTCATGAGATTTAAGACAGGGTTCGAGACGACAGGCCCGGCGAAAGATGCAATGCGCCAGCGCCGGACTTACGGCCGCAAGCTTTTCGAGCAATGTCCACGCGGGTTTTTCACTGATCGTGAGATATTCATTATCCGGCTCAACGACGCGCTGATACGCGGAGTTGGCAACCGAGATGCACAGGCGAATACAAATGAGCGGGAAAAGCGCTTCGAGCTCCGGCTCGGTGAGCGCGAAGGCTTCGTGATAGCCCGCGGCAATCTGTGCTGCAGCGGTGAGCGGATCCGCCTTATCCATCATCGCATACGCCGCGGCAATCGCGAGCTCGCAGACGGTGTTCGTTTGCACCATGTCGCCGAAGTCGATCACGCCGATGACTTGTTTATCGGGCGAAGCGTTGTCATTCACGAGCACGTTGTAATCGTTGGCGTCGTTGTAAATCACGCTCGTGCGTAATTGCGGCAGCCTCGGTGTGGCGCTTTTTTCAAAAAGCGCTAGAAAACGTTCGACGACGGCGCGCCGTTCGGGTGACGCAATATGCTGCAAATAATCATGAATCCACGGCGCATTTTTCAAATCCCATTTCAAGTCGCGTTGTGCGGCAGGATGCTGGAACTCAAACAACGCTTCATCTATCTGGCCCAACACGCGGCCGAGACTGTGCAGCAATTCGGGCGAATGCGGTTTGACCTGCGCGAAAAGCTTTGCCGGCACGTAAGTGAGCAATCGCATGAAATGCGCCGCGCCATGCCGGTCCGTAATCGCGGCAACGGCTTCGCCGTCTTTGGTGACGCCAACACGTGGAATTCTCAGCGCGGGCGCGCGTTCGGCGAGATGTTGCATCGCCTGATTTTGCAGATCAAGAATCTCGTGCCGCTCCGTGGCATTGGCGATTTTTAAAACAAACTCGGCGCCGGTGACGGTTTGCAAATAAAAATTCCGATCGCGCTCGCCGGGCAATTGGCGCGTGGCGGCGTGCAAGCCGTAGTGTTGCCGCGCAAGATCGGCGGCATCCGGTTCCGTAAAATCCGGCAATTGATATTTGATGTGGAGCATAGAATTGTTTTGGGCAAAGAATGGCTTGCTAATTAACAAAAAGATTTCGTATATTACTGTTGAAAATTTTACGCAATGGGAGCATGGCTGTGCGCGAAGACTTTAAAGATCAATATGGCAACACCATTTATTTGACGGATGAAAGATGGGATCATATTCTTGATAACCATCCCGAGTTGGATGGATATCGCGCCGAAGTCATACGCACCGTTCGATCCGGCAAGCGAACTCAGGATGCGATGATTCCATACAAGTTTTATTATAATAAAAAGTTTCCACATTTGAACGAAGAATTTGATGCAATCGAAGCTGTTGTTTTGTTCAAATGGCAAAATAACCAACCGAATAATTTCATTCTAACCGCGTATCCACCTTGATCAGGAGAACAAGTCGTATGCGTTTATCCTATGATGAAGAAGGCGACGTGCTGGAAGTTATTTTTGACGAACGCTTGCACCGCGCTCGCGCTCCGAAGACGGCTTACAAACTTCGCCTGGGCATCGTTTTATATCTCACTGCCGATGCCAAACAACTCGTGCAACTGACGCTGGTCAGTTACCGCGCGCTGGCGGAATTTCCGGTCATTCATTTTGAAGGCTGGAACGCGCTGTCCAAATCCGATAGAGCTTTGTTGACGCCGCTGCTGAAATCGTCGGCCATTTCCGCCTTCTTGCGCATCGATCCGCAAACCGGCGACGGCCATATCGCCAGCGCGAATATGCTGGAAGCTCTGCCCCTTGCCGCTTGACGCAATTTATGTATGAACTTTCATACGATCCCGAAGGCGATATTCTCGAAGTCGTCTTTGATGAAAACTTGCAGCAGGCGGAACAGACTGCCTTCGAATTTCGAGATGGTGTCGTGCTCTACACCACCGCGGTGACGATGCAACCGGTGCAACTGACATTGGTGAGTTATCGTGAGTTGGAGCAATTTCCGGTCATTCATTTTGACGGCTGGGACACGCTGTCAAAATCCGATAAAGCTTTGTTGGCGCCGATGCTGAAGTCGCCGGCCATTTCCGCCTTCTTACGCATCGATCCTGAAACCGGCACCGGCCATATCGCCAGCCCGAATATGCTGGAAGCGCTGCCCCTTGCCGCTTGACTCGATTCATCATCTTAACTTTTAACTTTCATCACCACGAAAGTCACATCATCCTGTTGCGGCTGGCCATTCGCCCATTTCTCGCCGGCCTGATTCAAACGCGAAATAATCTCTGCCGGCGATTTGCCGGCCGCCTCGGCAAAAATATTTTTGGCGGCAGGATAATCCAAGATTTCGCCGTCCGGATTGAACCTCTCCGGCAGGCCGTCGCTCATCAGCAAAATCGTATCACCCGCTTCCAGTTTCACTTCTTCAACTTTATAAGGGAATTCCACAAAAAATCCGAGCGGCATGCCTTTCAATTCCAATTCTCCAACCTGTTTTGTTGCGGCGCGATAAATCAACAGCGGCGGCATTCCGGCGGAGGAAGCGATGAGCCGATGATCTTTGATTTTCACCAACGCCATCGCCATATACAAGTTGCCGAGGTTCATGCTCTTGATGGTTTTCGTGAACGTCGCGAAGATATTTTGAATATCTGCTTTTTTCGCCAAAACCCCAAACAATCCTTTCGTGGTGGCAACCATCGTTCCGGCTTTCGCGCCGTGTCCAGTGGCGTCGCCGATGGCAACCGTGAGCGTGCTGTCTTCACTGAGATGAAAATCATAATAATCGCCGCCGACTTCGGTTGCGGGTTTCATATAGACGGCAATATCGAGATGCGGAAGCTGCGGCACGGTTTGCGGCAACATCGAAAGCTGCAATTGACGGGCTTCTTCGAGCTCTTTGGTTTTGCGGGCGTTGTCAGTTTCAAGCAAGCGGCGCTGAATTTCTTGTTCCATTCAAATAGATCTCAGCAGCGCCGGCCTGACTCATGGTCAGGATGAGCGGTTGCTGCCACAATGTCGAATCGACTGCCAAATGAATCCGAAACCAGCCCAGGCCTTGCCAGCCGCTTTTGGGAAGATTGTTTGATTCAAGTCGTGTGTCGGCAATTTCCCAATGACGGTCATCAAAATCCGGCTGTCTCCATTCGCTTTGATCGCCGGCATGATATCTCCAATTTCTGCCCAGCCATATTCGTCCATGCCGGCTCAGGCTATCCGCCGATAATTGGAACCGTTCATTCTCTCTCGCCTGCGCCATCGCGACAATTTGAAGACTCAGGCAAAATATGAATGCAAGGCGAAGCGGTATCTTCATCAGACAACAGAAAAGATTGTGAAGTTTTGCCTTTTATTTGAACTGCCGAATCTGCGTGACTTCCAGAATCCGCATGCCTGGCACGGGATTCTCAACCGCATTGACCAGCGCGTTGATCATCTGTATCAGTGTTACAAGTCCACATCGTTGCGCTGTTTCGCGTGTCGCCGGCAATCGCTCGAAGAGCCAGTACATCGGCACCAGAATATAAGGCCACCGATGGCCGGGACCGAGCACGTACCACGGCCGCAAAATCGTTGCATTCAAGCCGCTCGTGCGGATGATGGCTTCGCATTCGACGCGAGTTTGCCAGTATGCTTTCAACACGGGCGCGGGATGCGCGACGCTGACATAAACAAAATGTTTAATTCCAGCAGCGACGGCGGCGGGAACGGCGTTTTGCACTGAGGTGAGATCAATCGTGCGAAACTGTTCGGCTTTCGAGGGATTCGGATGCGAGACGCCGACGAGATGCACAAAGGTATCGGCCGGTTGAATTTGATTCACGTAAGAGTTTTTATCCAGCGTATTGCCGATAATCGGCGTGCAGCCCGCCGGCAGTTTTTGATCCGATCCTTTTCGCGCCAGCGCTCGCACGCTGTGGCCACGCTGCAGAAGCCCGGCAATCAATCGCACGCCCATGTAGCCGGTGCCGCCGGCGAGAAAAATATTTTGTGTGGTCATCGTGCTTCACAAGCGAAAACCCGTGCCGTCGTCCGGGTCCGTGTCTTTTGGTTCTTCCGTCACGATCCTGAAATCGTTGACACTGAGATAGCCCTTGGCGCGCAGACTTTCCGCGACGGTGAAATCCGAACCGGTTTGCTCTCTCCGGCGAAAGGCCGCCTGCAAATCATTCTCGGCTTCGGCGACGGCCTCGGCTTCTTGTGTGTGTGTTTGCCGGGGCTTCACCAGGACGAAATAATATTCCCAGACTACGGGTTGCGTTTGCTGCAAACAGGCCATCGAGGGCATAAACGCCCCAAGGCTTCCATAGCTGCCCGGTTCGAAGCGAAACCGCTCGGTGGAGAGGGCGCCTTCGGATTTTTTCGGTTGGGCGTTGTTCATGCAGCAGTTCTTGTATTTCTTGCCGCTGCCACATGGGCAAGGATCATTTCTGTTGATTTTATCCGCCACGATCATCTCCTTTATTTTTGATTAGCGATTCAGGGCATCACCGTAATCGGAAATTCGCGCACCCAGTCCGGCCAGTCGGGAATGTCGACGCGCACGAGGATCGCCCAGTGCAGCGCGTTGTCCGGCGCATGAAACGTGCTCGGCGCGGTCGCGGGAATTTGCAGCGGCAGCCGGAATTCCATTTTGTTGTTTGCAACGGAAACACCGTTCTGGTTGCCCGACTCGACGGCCAGATTTTGAATCGTGTGCGTGTGCGTGGTTTTGTGATTGCCGAGGCCGCTGACGACGCGTTCTTCGCCTTTGAGCGTGGCGGTGATTTTTTGCAAACGCTCGGCATGAACGGCGGGCAATAAAACTTTGCACTCCGCCGGCTCACCGGGGCGCAGTTTATCGCGGCCGATCTCCACTTCGACGGCGCCGACTTTCTGCTGCGCCAGTTTGTTGCGGAGCATGATAAAAATCTGCCAGCCGCCAAAACCGGTGACCATGAGGCCGAACGCCAACGCCACCGGATACCCGCCGCTCAAATACATCATGGCCGGACCGATGACGAGACATGGAAGCGCCAGCACTTTCGCCATCGTCAGGCGTTCCGCCAGCTCGCCGGTGGTTGCCGGCGTTTTGACCGCCGGCGTCTCCACGCCCAGCAAAATTTCTTCGGAGGTTTCGCCGGCGACGAGCAGAAATTTTTCTTCGTGCTTGACGTCGACGGCCAGAGGAATATCGACCTGCGCGCGCAGATGCCAGACGACTTTTAAATAATGCCCGTCATAACTGGCCGGGCCGGAGAGTCCGACAAAACGAAACGGATATTCGCGCGTTTCGCCGGAATGAAATTCGACGTTATCGGCGAGGATCATGCCCTCTTCGCCGCCGCCGGCGCGGTTGCCGCGGCCCTCGGTTTTCCATTCGCGAATGAGCGTGAGCCGGCGGCAGGGAAAATCGTCGTGCGCGGCGATCCGGACCGTGCCGGCAATCGGCTCGCCGAATTTGTAGGTGCGATCCGCTCGATCCGGCAAAATTTGCAAATCACATTTTGACATCGCGACTCCCTTAAAAATCGTTACAAAGAATTTACAGGGATGAAAGATGGTCAAAATTTGTCTGGTATGCAAGATAAAAAATCCGGGACCAGAGGGTAGCGCAGACATCTTGTCTGCAGTCAGGATGACTGCGCTACGTCTTTCCATTTGCGGTAGATTGAAAAGTCACATTGTTCCATGATCGAACAAGCTTATTTCGCGCATACGGAATTGAAACCATTAAAAACCATCAATTAAAAGCGCTTGATTTAACTTCAAGTTTTGCAGTCCGGCGTGGTGTCGCGCGCTGGCACCATATTTGTTATATTTGAGTCGTTAAAGAAATTTTGCAATGAAGTGAAATTTTTTTGCGACTATTCAGCAATGATTCCGCTACGACGGAATTCGTAAAGTGGGAAACCGGGCGAGGCAGACAAACTAAAGTTTGTCACTCCGGTGTTTCTCAAAAGATATTTCCCAATAAAAGCAAAACGATTTAAAAAGTATTTTACAATAATTTTATGTCGAGACTGCGGCAAAATTTTTTGCGGTGCCTCGGGCTGTGGATTCTAACAACGGCGCCATTGCCGGCGCAGACCGATTCCGCGGCGACGGTGCAAAACTTTTCGCCGCCGGAACGCATGGCCGTGCTTGATATTTCCGCGACGCCGCTGACGCGGAAGCAGAGCCAAAGCTTCGCGGCGGCGCTGGCCAAAATATGTCGCGACGATTCACGTTTTATCGTGACTGCCGAAAATGCCCTGGCCGTTTATCTCAAAAAGCGCCGGCAGTTTTCAATTTTTATTCCCGACAGCGTGCAGGCGTTGTGCAAAAATCTGGCGTTGCACCATCTGCTCGTTTCCAGCGTCGAACCGTCGCCCAACGATCTCTGGCAGATCACTTTGCGCCGGCTCGACGGCGGCACCGGCCAGATCACAAAAATTTTTGCCGGCGAATACCGCGGCGATCTCAAGGCGGCCAAATCTTTTCCTCTGCGCGACATGCTGGCCGCGTTGCTGGAATCGCCGGATATCATCATGCCGGCGGAAACTGCTCTCACGGAAATGCCGCTGACCGTGCCGATGCCGGAAATGACGGCGCCGTCCGTCGATAGCACGAATGCAATGCAGCCGGCAAACAAACGCGGGCGCAGTTGGTTGTGGTACGTCACCGGCGCCGCGCTGGTGAGCGGCGGCTCGGCCGCGATTCTGTTGAAGAATCCGGCGAAACCCGGCGCAACGGGAAAAACGATATTGCCGGAGCCGCCGGACCCGCCAAAGTAAAAAAGAAAAAAGATAAAGGCGATAAGAAGATTTCCGGCTGGTGAGGGACCGGGAGCGCAGGAGCGGATCATTAACCAAATTAAGGATGACAAAATAGCTCAACATAAATGTTGAGCTACAAGAGGCAGGGGAGTTCATTTCATGCAACTATGTACGACGACAAGAAATCTTGGACCCGTTTCGGAAATCGCCGGCAGCTCAAGCCAAGCCGGTGACCGTGTAACACAAATCATTCTGCGATGTATTTCCTCCACCGGGCCGCAAATCGGAATGAGGTGGATGTCGGGCGAAGGGTGGCGGCGCGCTTGCACGATGTTGGCCATCGTCATCACCTCGCTTATTTTTTTACCGCGTCATCTCCACAGTCAAACTTCCACGAATCTGCCGCTGGTTCTTGCTTCCGGCGAGCAATATGCGCCGGCGCTGGTAAGCGATGGGCAGGGTGGCGCGTTTGTGATCTGGCACGATAAACGCGACAATCGCACCGCGATTTATGCGCAGCGGCTCAATTTGCTCAGCCAGCCGCTGTGGAAGCCGGACGGCATTCTCATTGCGACGGCGCCGAAAGATCAACTGGCGTTGATGGCTATTTCCGACGGCAAAAACGGCGTTTTGATTTTCTGGCAGGATTTGCGCAATGACGCCGGCGATATTTACGGCCAGCGCGTCGAGGCGAGCGGCAATTTGCTCTGGGGCGCAACCGGCGTGGAAGTGAATCGCGCGACCGGCAAACAGGCCGAGCCGCAGGCGGTGAGCGACGGCGAGGGCGGCGCGTTCGTCGTCTGGCGCGATTTCAAATTAAGCCACGAAGACATTGCCGTGCAGCGAATCGACGGCAATGGGAAAATTCTTTTTGAGCCGGCCGGTAGAATCGTGGCGCAAGGGCTCAACAATCAAACGCTGGGCGGAGTCACGGCAACGAATGATCGCGGCTTTATCGCCGTTTGGATTGACAACAGCCTGCTGCTCGGATCCCCGCGTGTTGCGGCGCAGCGTTTTGATGCGAAAGCGAATCCGGTGTGGAAAGACAACGTCTTGGTGACGACGACTCGCAGCACGCAAAATTCACCGGTGGCATATTTCGCCGCGACGAACAACGGCAGCGCCTTTGTGATTTGGAGCGACGATCGCAATCGCAACGACGATCTTTTTGCGCAAAAAATTAACGCCACCGGCGCCATTCAATGGGGCGTGTCCGGCGTGACGGTTTGCAAAGCTTCCAACGATCAAGCCAATCCGCAAATCATCGGCGACGGCGGCGACGGCATTCTCGTCGCGTGGGAAGATCAGCGCTCCGGCAAAACGGATATTTATGCGCAGGCCGTGAATGCCGCCGGACAAACGCGCTGGCAAAGCGACGGCGTCATTATCGTCGCGGCGAGTCAGGAACAAACGCAGCCTGAAATCATTCCCGATGGCGACGGCGGAATGATCTGTGTGTGGAGCGATGAACGCAATTCTGGCACTAACATCGCCGCGCAACGTTTGGACAAAAACGGCAAGGCGCTGTGGGAAAGCAACGGAATTTTTATCACGCCCGAAGGCGGCGCGAAACAACGGCCGGCGATTCTCGCGCCGTCGGTCGGGTCGAATGGAAGTTTGGTGGTGTGGGAAGACAGTCGCCGCGGCAATGAAGATATTTTTGCGCAGGCGCTCAAAAGCGACGGCACGCTCGCGAATGTGCCGCCGATTATTATTTCATCACCGGTCACCGAAGCGACGGCCGGCGCGCCTTACAACTATCAAATCAAAGCGTTGGATTATGATTCCTCTGATCCGTTGCGTCTCGAATTAATGGCGCCCGCCGGAAAGTGGCTGCAGGTTGATAACGGCAAGTTGCAATTATTCGGCACGCCGGGCGTGAGCGACGCCGGTGAAATCGCCGTGACCGTCGTCGTCAAAGACAAACTCGGCGCGCAGGTGACGCAGAGTTTTAACCTCAAGGTGATCGTCACCAATCGCCCGCCGCAAATCACTTCGAAGCCGGATACGGTCGCCACGGAAGATCAACTTTACGGCTATCAAATTGTCGCGAACGATCCCGATCCCGGCGAAGTGCTGACGTACGCTCTCGAAACCGATGCCACCTGGTTGCGGCTCGACAGCGGCAACAAAATATCCGGCACGCCGACGAACGAGCAGGTGGGAAATTATGCGGTGACGTTGCGCGTGACCGACAAACTCGGTTTCGCGGCGACGCAAAAATTTTCTTTGCAGGTGAAAAACGTGAATGATCCGCCGGCGTTCACCAGCAAGCCGGACACGGTCGCCACCGAGGGTCAACTATATTCCTATCAATTCACTGCGGTCGATCCTGATCACAGCGATGCGCTTACCTATTCGCTGCAAACCAACGCGACGTGGCTGCAACTGACGAACGGCAACAAATTAATCGGCACGCCAACAAATGCGAATGTCGGCAGTCACGCGGTGACGTTGCGCGCGACCGACCGGCAAGGTGTTTCCGCCGCGCAGAGTTTTTCGCTGCGCGTGAAGAATGTGAATAATCCGCCGGTTTTCACCAGCAAAGCGGATACGGTCGCTACCGAGGATCAACTCTATTCATACAAATTCACCGCCACTGATCCCGATCTCGGCGACGCGCTCACCTATTCGCTGCAGAGCGACGCCAACTGGTTGAAGCTCACCGCCGACAACAAATTAACCGGCACGCCGACGAATGATCACGTCGGGAGCTACACGGTGACACTGCGCGCGACGAACAGACAGAATATTTCGGTCTCGCAAAATTTTTCGTTGCGCGTGAAAAACGTCAACGATCCGCCGGTTTTCACGAGCCAGCCGGATACGGTTGCGACCGTCGATTCGCTGTACATTTATCGTCCGACCGCGGCGGACATTGATCGCGGCGATGTTGTACAGATTATCAAACGCGCCGCGCCGGAATGGTTGAGCTGGAACACGAACACGCGCACGCTGCAGGGCAAGCCCAATTCGCAACAAGCCGGAACGGTTCATCTCGTTAGTTTGCAGGCGCGTGATGCGGCCGGTGTTGCGGTTGAGCAAAACTTTCGAATTCGCGTGGTCAGCCTGGCGCCGCCCGACGTCACCGCGCCGGCCGCGCCGCAAGCCGCGCAAGTCGAGCCGGCGTCATGGAGCGCGAATAAAAAATTCACGCTGCGCTGGCAAAATCCGTTTGATCCGAGCCGCGTCACCGGCGCGTATTATAAAATCGGCGTGGCGCCGGCGCACAATCAGGACGGCGTTTTCGTCGCGAGCTCGGACGGCGTGACGATCGCTCAACTCGAGTTGCTGGCAACGCGCGAAGGCAAAACGCCGATTTATCTGTGGCTGGTGGACGGCCGCGGCAATGTTGATTTTCGCACGGCGGTCGCGATAAATTATCGTTACGATGTTACGCCGCCAACTGCGCCGCAGAATCTCACGCCGCATTTGCAATGGAATCGCGGCGACAGTTTGTTGTTGCAATGGACGCCGGCAACCGACGCGTCGGGCGGAATTCGTCGTTATCATTTTTTTCTCGACGGGAAATTTTTCGGATTTGTCGACGGCGACGCCGGCAGTTTTCCGCTCATTTTGCAATTGAGCGAAGGCGCGCACGGTTGGACGTTTATGGCTGAAGACAGCGCCGGCAATCTCGGCCAGTGGGTTGGCGCTTCATTCAAAGTCGATCGCACGCCGCCGGCATTGCAGCACAGCGCCGCGGATACCGCGCTGGCCGCAAGCGATCTCGAGTTGTCGATGCAGGCAAATGATGCGCTGGCCGGAATTCGCGAGGTTCGCCTTTATTATCGCGCCGCCGGCGAGTCAACGTATCGAAATAAAAATTTGCCAACCGCAAACCCAGCAACATCGTTTACGATCCGTCTCGAAGCTGCGGAAGTGGCGAGCAAGGGCTTGGAATATTTTTTCGAAGCCGCAGATTCTGCCGGCAATCGCGGCCGCTGGCCGGCGGCGAATTTTCACTCGCTGCCGGTAAGCTCGGCGAGCGTTGTCGCGCCGGCGCCTTTCGTCGTCAATCGTTATCAACTGTTCTCCGTGCCGTATCTGCTGTTGAATGACTCGCCGGCGCGATTACTCGAGGATGATCTGGGCAGTTACGATCAAACGGTGTGGCGGCTTTTTCGCTATCAACAGAACGAGGGCAATGTTGAATTTGGCAAACCGAATTTCGAAAATTTTGCGCCGGGTCGCGCGTACTGGTTGATCACGACGGCGCCGCAAAGTTTTGACGCCGGGCCCGCGCGCTCGCTGCGAACGAATGCGCCGTTTGAGTTGAAACTGCAGCCGGGCTGGAATCTCGTCGCCACGCCGTTTGATTTTCCCACCGCGTGGCCGGCAGTGCAAAAACCGGAGAGCGTGGAAAATAATCTGTGGGCGTTTGATGGAACGAAATACGTCGATCAGCAAAATACGCTGCAGCCGTGGCAGGGTTATTTTCTGCGCAATCTGGATTCGC
>Ga0247727_10006717_pt1 | contig 22450 bp, 21 predicted proteins | sample WisWelCaveWW1625_FD_202498 | JGI IMG/M metagenome (GOLD analysis project Ga0247727, IMG submission 202498) | Biofilm microbial communities from Wishing Well Cave, Virginia, United States - WW16-25 | ecosystem: Environmental > Aquatic > Deep subsurface > Groundwater > Cave microbial mat | place...
TACGAAGGCAGACCGGCAAATCGTTTCTGGCAATTGATGCTCGCCTCAAATGGCGCTTTCATCCTGCGCCCCGTCCGCTTGCTGGAGACAGTTTCATATTTCTTCCCTCCCGCTGATTTTCTACAACGCAGGTATGGAGCGTCCCATATCGTGTGTCGTGTTGGCCACTTTTTCATCGCCCTGCGCCACACCCTGCGCTTCGCGTGGGACACATTGTACTTTGGCATGGAAAGATACTTTCGACTTAGGCGCTTAGGGAAAAGCGCATCTCTTTTTAACAGACTTGAAACTGATTTATAGAAACACCATCGCGCTGACTATAACTCCCTTTAGGGAGCGGGAGGGACTGAGTGTTCGCCGAAGTCCCGAAGTCGAAGCGTAATGGTAAAGAAGGAGTACGTTCCATGAGTTCACTTTCAGCAACCGTTGAGGCTGACGTTAAAGCCAGTCAAGTTACAGCCTTTGAGCAAATCGTGCCCATTGACCTCACTTCGATATTTACAGGTTACGGTCCGTTGCCAGCCGTCACAGGTATTCAAAATCAAGTTGGCGCCTGGGATGTGGCGGGTCAAACGCGCACCGTGTTTTTGTCAGATGGCAGTTCTTCCCAAGAGATGCTCACAAAATATCAACATCCAAGTTACTTTAGTTACACGGTCAGCGGCTTTACCGGTTCCCTCGGTTTTCTCACTACTTCCGCAAATGGTGAGTGGTGGTTTAGTGGTGGCCCATCAGGTCATACTTATATCAGGTGGCGTTACTCATTCAAGGCGTGGTCTATCTTTGCTGTTCCAGTTCTTTGGCTTATTACAAATATGCTGTGGCGCGGCTACATGCGGAAGGCACTGCAGCTATCCAAAACTCAAATAGAGCGCAATCCTAGCTAACAAGATGCTACATGAAATTATCCTCTCCTCAACTCGAGACCGCGTCCCTCTTCCTACTCGATGGTCTCGCAAACGCAATTGACTTCGGCTTCCACTTCTGGATGGGACGCGTTTTGATCCCAGCCGAATTCGCGATTCTACAAACCCTGAATTCAATCGCGCTTGTTTACGTCACTGCCAGCGGAGTATTCCAACCCGTCGTCAGTCGTTTCATTGCCGAAGCGCGCGGCAAAGGACAGGAAGGTTCAATCCCCGCGATCTTTCAATCTTTCCTCCGCGCTGCATTCTGGCTGGGTTTAATTCTCTCAATTCTCGTCTTCTCTCTCTCGAATTTCCTCGCGCAAATTCTCAACCTCCCAAATTGGACGATTCAACTCAGCGCTACGCTCATCTTCCTAAGTACACTGCGTCCCATCGCGGCAGGTGTCCTTCAAGGGCAGGAGCGATTCATTTCGTTTGGCTTCGCGCGCTTGGCACTTTCGCTCGGACGAATTCTCCTCGTTTTCTTTCTCATTCAAGCAGGTCTTGGACTCACGGGCGCGGTCATCGCCCTCCCATTCGGCTGGCTCGTCAGCTTGCTCTGCGCGTTCCTGTTTCTTGGCAACACCTTTTGGAAAATAGAAAACCAACTCAATCAAAACCTCTTGCGCGAAGGTTGGAAACTTTCAGTCTATGCACTGCTTGCCTACTTTGTCTACACGTCACTCACAAGCCTCGATTTGGTCTGGGTCAATCGCAATCTCGATGGCGAATCCGCGGGCGCGTACGCAAGCCTTGTTTTGATGAGGCGCATCATTGCGCTCCTCCCCGGCGTGGCTGTGACTGTGATGTTTCCGCGCATCGTGAAAACATTGGCAAAAGGTCAACTTCCTCATCGCTTATTGCTTCAAACTGCGACAATCATTCTCGCGGCAAGCGGCGCGCTGACGATTCTGTATTTTATCTTTTCAAATCGATTCATCACAATTATTTTCGGGAATGCCTATCAAACTGCATCATCACTGCTGGGCTGGATGGGTCTCGCGATGATCGGAGTGTCGTTGAGTTCCATCTGGCTCAATTATTATCTTGCCGAACAACCGCGCAATTTCGTGATTCTTCTTATTATCACCATAACATTAGAATGGACTCTATTGAATGTCCTTCCTGCTTCACTGGCAAACGCAACGCTCGCTTTCGGAGCAACGGGATGGTTGCTGTCTCTCGGCGGATTTCTGCTTTATCTTTTTAGTAGTCGGCGCACGAAGCGTCTAACGCCGACGGGCGCGTAAGAGAACGCGCCCTACACAACAACAATGCCTGATTTCAACGAACTCTATCGCAAGCATAACGAACAAATGGAAGATTTCTGGTCTCGCCGTGCCCACGCGCCAAAATATGAACGGATGATTCACATCTTCGGGCATCCCGTCATCTTCGACTCCAATTACGAAAAAGTATTGGACTCCGCGACTCTGGCGGAACAGATGTATTCAATTGCGGACTTTAAAAACGAATCAATCTGGCGCGTCCATCTCACGGTTCGCCCTACGCCTCAATCTGCTCCCCCACCCAAGCGACTCATTGATCTTGTCCACTACACAGGCGCGGGTGATTGGCTTTCGATTGACCTGCTCGAATGGGGCAACTGTTTTGTAGATATGAAACACGGCGAAGCATACGCGGTGTTATCTCCATCACTTGCGGATAATCCAGAACAGGTTTGCCAGGTGCTCGTCAACACCATCCTGACAAACTTCATCACGCGGCATGGATACAGCATGTTACATGCCAGCGCGCTGATAAAAGATGATCATATTCTGCTCCTACAAGCGCCGCACGGGACGGGAAAGTCCACGACCGCGTTGCGCCTGTTGTTGAACGGATACAAATTACTTTCAGACAGCATGGTTTACATTGGCGAACAGAATGGCGAATTATGGATGGGCGGCTTCCCCGTCGGACGAATCAAACTCCGCGCGGACATGCTCCCGCTTTTCCCCACGCTGGCGGCTGAAGCGGAGGCAGAACCCGTCCGCAATGAGACCAAGCATCGGGTCGAATTGAAGCGTGTGGATGCGGCGATGGCGTATCCGCAAATGATCCAAATCCGCCGCGTTGAATTTTGTCTGCTCGAACGTTGGGATCAATCCGAATGCAAAATCGAATCGCTCAGTGAAGATGAATTGTGGCGTGCGATCATGGTCAATAGTCTACATTACGATACGCCGGAACTGTGGAATGAAAATCTTCGCCACATTGAATTGCTGTTGCAACATGCAAATCTGCACCGTCTGCGCATCGGCACATCGGAAAATGAGATTATAAAGACAGTGAATGGCTTATGGCAAACGAAGTGAGTGAACGCCGCTGGCTTGTATTGATTTTTTCTTTATATTTTTTGCTGGCGGTGGGATACAGTTTGCTCATGCCGATCTGGGAGGCGCCTGATGAGCCCGCGCATTATCATCTTGCATGGCGTTTGGCACGTAAAGGTAGCTATGCCACAGAAGAACAAAATTACGAAGCGAATCAACCGCGAGCCTATTATTATTTCGCCGCGCAGATCATCAAAACGCTGGATAAAATTAATCCGCGTCTTTCTGATTATGTTCTTCCCTTCGAATACAAGCACAACATCCGCGTTCCTGAACGCAGGTTCGATTGGAAAGCCGAGAATTATCGTTTTATGCTCGGTGTTTACGCGTTGAGATGGATCAATATTTTATTTGGCGCATTGGCATTATGGACTGGTTGGAAAGCATTCAATTTGATCGTTCCTGATAAACCGGCTTTGCGAATCGCCGCGCTTGCTCTCGCGGCTCTCACCCCGCAATATTTGCACATCATGTCATCGGTTAGCAACGACCCTCTGGGAACTCTCGCGGGCGCTTTCCTTCTTTACCTGGCAATACGGGTTGTGAAAGAGCAAAATAACTCGCTTGCCATTCTTTCGATTATTTTAGCGATTGTATTGCCACTCGTTACAAAACTGACAGTGCTTCCCGTGAGCGCGGCGCTATTAATGATCGTTGCATGGAAATGGTTTTTCGGCTTGCGCCAAAAAAGATGGCTGGCGCTTGCAGGCTTGGTATTTGTAGTCAGTGTGGGGATTCTCTATTTGTTATTTCCAGAAGCCATTGAATGGGCTCAAAAAGAAATCACGTGGAGGTTGTTTGGCTTGCGAAAAAAAGGGGTGGATTTTGAATATATAAAAACCATTACGAGTCAGATCATTTGGACGTATTGGGGAAAGGTCGGCTGGATCACGATTGGCTTATCCTGGTGGGTTGTTGATTTGTTGACTGCATTCGGATTAGTTGGAATTGCGATGAAAATTTATAAACTTATCAAATCAAAAACAAGTCATCCGCAGTTCAATAACTGGATAGCAACGATCATTATTGCTATATTCACAATCCTTGCCGTCGCGCGAAATGGATTAACCACAGGCGCGACTCAAGGTCGGTTTCTGTTTCCAGCCATCGGCGCGCTGTCCCTGCTGATGGTCAGTGGCTGGCATGATATTCTGCCAGAGCGAGTGCATCAGAAATTCCAGCTGATCGTGATTGCCTTGATGTTTATTCTGAATATTTCATTGTGGGCTTTTGGCATTATCCCAGTGTATTACCAGCCGTTTTTTGATTGAATATATGCTTGGTCGGAGTCTGAGACTCTGACCGAACACACTTATTCCAAACGACCTGCAATGCCCAAATCAATTTGCACATCCACAGCGGGGGAACGAAGTTGAGCATCCATGCCGCCATCTACAACGATGCGTTGACCGGTGATATACGCCGCGTCATCAGACGCAAGAAAAGCCGCGGCTGAGGCAATATCGTCAGGCGATCCCGCGTGACCGAGGGGGATGGTTCGACCTGCGGCTTCAGGACCCGTTGCGCCGCCCAGCGCGTTATCCACAGTGATGTTGCCAGGCACAACTGTATTGACGCGAATCTTCCATGGAGCCATATCCATCGCCATGGCGCGCGTTGCCGCTTCGATACCGCCTTTCGTTGTATCGTACGCCATGAGATGACGATGCGCGCGGCTTCCTCCGCCCGAACTCATGTTGATAATGACTCCTCCGGTTGTCTTTCCTTCGTTTACTTGCTTGACCATAATCCGCCCGGCGCGTTGACTGCAATAAAACATGCCAGTCAGATTAATTTCCAATGCCCGCAACCATGCCTGCGTGGAGATTTCAAGGAAATTTTTGTTCGAATCGGGGTGATGGACAAGCGCGGCATTGTTCACCAGAATATCCAATCTGCCAAATTTTTCAAGCGTTTTGTTGAATAAATTTTCAACCTGAACTACATCCGAAACGTCACACAGAACATACATTGCTTCGACGCCAGTCTCTTTGAGTTGGGCTACAAGTGATTTCGATTTTTCCTCGTTCACGTCCGCAATCACAAGGGGCGCGCCTTCCTGCGCAAATCGCATGGCGATCCCAGCGCCTATTCCCTGTGCGCCGCCTGTAATCACGGCAATTCGGTTTTGTAGTTTCATGACTTTATCCTTTTCCAATTAATTCTCTTCCGCAGATTGGGCAGATTTCAAAGATTTTTTAAAACCAATCTGCGCAATCGGCGAAATCTGCGGAAGATTTAAATCTGTCCAGAAGCGCCCCATTGACGAAGCATATCCTGATACTGCGGATCCTGATAACGGCTGAATAAAAAGGCTGGGGCATACGCGGGCAGTTCGTGATGAAGGATGTGATGCGCCAATAAATCCGATGCGCCGCACGAAACCTGCATCCCAAAACCACCAAAGCCGCCAATGATGAATGATCCTTCCACAGGCAAAGGACCGATCAACGGGCGATTTTCCGGCGTGCGGGTGTAGTATCCACCGTCAATAAATGGCTTCGGGATTTGATTGAAATATTTCGCAAGCCCGGGGATGACCGTTGCCATACCTCTCAAAGCCACTTCCGGCAACTGTTGATCAAGCGGAATCGGGAAGACCGGCTCCTCCAAATGCGTGTCGTGATATGCCCATTGCAAAAGTATCGTATCGCCATCTCCCTCCGGTCTGCCATGCACACCAACAGGAAACTCCTTCACCAGCCAGTTTGTCTCTTCCGACTCTGCCAATATTTCTTTTTCTTCATCAGACCACGGCAACGTGACCGGATCATTCCAAATGAACAACCCCATGTCGCGCGGGATCACGCGATGCGGATCATTGAACATGACCTTGAGATGCGGCTCGCACGCAACTGGAATCTCCACCCCAATCATCTTGCCCACTGATTTCTGCAATGGACCCGCCGCGATGACAAATTGATTCGTGGATATGACCTGCATGCCCGTCTTCGTTTCGATGCTGACGGATTTAATTCCGCCTCCTTCCACGCCGACGCCTGTTACTCGACCTGTGACGTGAGTGACACCCTGAGCAATCGCCTGCTCGAGCATATACATCCCAAACTGTTGTGCGGCAAACCATCCGCACCGCCGCGTGTGGAGCAGGGCAACTGCGCGCTCAGTTACATAAGGGAAGTATTTGCGAATCAGAGATTGATCCAGAAAAAGATCGGCTCCGGCCGGCGCATCGAACAATCCATGCTCACTCGCAGGGACATATCTTGGATCATCGGAGTTGTTTCGATGAATTCTTAACTGACCCGCTCCCAATCCCGTAATCTCCTCCGCGCCCGCGATCATGGCTTCAACACTATTGGGATTTCCTGTTGCATAGATATAGCCACGTCGATTCATGGGCAGGCGATTCGGAGCCTCACGATGAATCTCTTCCATAATATCAATACTGCGATTCATTAACTGCACCATGTCGTCACCGGGACCGGGCCACCAGTTGCGATAGCATTCAGTGGATTTATCGCTGGTCATCGTGAGCGGCGGCAGGGGATCCACGATGACGATATTTTTCATGCCATGTTTTACCGCGAGTTGATACGCCGTTGACACTCCAGCGATCCCTGCGCCACAGATCACAATATCGGCTATCATGGAATCATTCATCTACTTCTCTCCATTTTGTTTGAGTAGCGCTCGTTGCTTTTGGGTTGCCTGCTCGTCAATTGACAATATGTCTTCATCAATGATCACACCATAATTTTCTTTGGCAGATTCCAACGACACATATCCCTGCCTCACATCGTCGAGCACGCGGGCAGGATCACGCTCCAGGGGCGAATAAAATCCACCGCCGCCGGGCAGGCGCAAGGTCACAGTTTGATGCGGCTGAATCACGTAGCGGCTTTTCGGGTGTGGATGATGTCCAGTAGATAGCACTACTTCGCCCGCAGTCCCGGAGAGTCCGCCGTGATATCCGCTTGCAGGAAAACGCGTGCGATCATACATGCAGGAATGAATCGCGGGCAGACCGGTTAACACTTCGAGAATCATTTCCTGACCCAGCCCGCCTCGAAACTTCCCTGCGCCGCCTGAATCTGTTATCAATTCGCGTTTGTGCATCCGAATCGGCGCCACCGATTCGATGACCTCCGCAGGCACACCGGTGATACCGCTTGGAAACGCCGTGGCAGACAAGCCATCGCGATACGGACGCGCACCCATGCCGCCCGCGGAAAAATAAATGTAAGCAAAGAGATCGCCATCCTTGTTCAACTCGCCCTCAATCATTGTGTTCCATAACCCAGCCGAGCCATCCGCGATGACGTTATTCGGAATTGGATTCGACAGGGCATTGAGAATCGGTTGCGAAACAAAATGCCCGATCAAATGACGCGCGCTGACCGGAGCCGGTCGCTTGCAGTTAAGAATGCATCCCTCGGGCGCGATCACTTTGATCGGACGGAACGCGCCTTCGTTATTCGGAATATCGGGAGCAATCGCGCACATCAATGTGTAGGTTGTGTATGCGTGCGTATAATTCATCACCACGTTGATGCCGCGCTTGATCTGCGGCGATGTTCCTTCAAAGTCAACGACAATGTCGCGATCATTCACCATCACCTTGCAATGGATTGTAACCGGGTCATCAAAGCCATCAATCGTGACCGCGCTTTGATAAGTGCCTTTTGGAACTTTTTGAATCGCATCGCGTAAACTCTTCTCGGTTCGATCCAGAATCAGATTGGATAACTCGCCGAGATTATCGAGCTGGTATTCATCCATCATTTCAATTAACTTTCGACTGCCAACCATATTGCCAGCCTGTTGTGCATATATATCGCCAATTACTTCATTCGGCACTCGCACGTTTGCGCGGATAATATCGAACAGGTCTTCGTTCGGCTCACCCTCCTTAAACAACTTCATCAACGGGATGGCAAGACCTTCCTCGAAAACTTCTGTCGCATCGCCGCCCATCGTGAGACCGCCAATATCCATCGCATGACAGGTGCTGGCAAACCACCCGATGCCTTTGCCTTTGTAAAATACCGGCGTCACAATAGTCTGGTCGAACAAATGCCCCGATGCCGCCCACGGATCATTCGTGATCAAGGTATCGCCCGCGTTGAGCGTATCAATTGGGAACCGCGGCACAACATGATCGCGCACGCAATTTGCCATCGTGTTGATATGACCGGGCGTCCCCGTCACCGCTTGAGCCAGCATTCGGCCTTGCGCATCAAACACCCCCGCAGAAAGATCGCCCGCTTCACGCACAAGCGTTGTGAACGACGAGTGAATCAAAGCGGCAGCTTGTTCGTTCACAATCGAGATCAGCCGCTTCCAAAGCACTTCCAATAAAATCGAATCAATCATTAGATTTCCTTATGTGTAGTCGGCGTTCTCTAACGCCGGCGGGCGCGCTAGTGAGCGCGTCCTACACGTATTATGAATTCCTTGCCAATACCAAGCATCCATTTTCATGTGTTTGCACCGACCAGCCCGGCAAAACAATCGTCGTTGACTCGGCTTCCTCGATAATCGCAGGTCCGTCCAGTTTGAAGGATGACGTGAGCGACTCGCGTCGATACACGGGACAAGCCACACGCTTCTCATCCACACCGACAACGGGTCGCCATCCATAAGGTTGATCTGTCTTCGGCGTTTCCTTCCCAATTTTTAAAACCACATCTGCCAATTCAAGTTTAGGACCCGATATCACCACGCGCCAATTTACGGCTTGAATGGGAACGCCTTTACAAAGCACGCCATAAAATCGAAGATATTCTTCTTCAAATCGTTTTTCGACCGTTTGCAGGGTTTCTTCGTTGATCACACCCTCTTCGAGCGGCACACGAATTTCATATCCCTGGCGCAAATAACGCATGTCCACGCTTCGCGTCACACGAATTTGTTCCGCCGGAACACCAGCCTTCATAACGATTTCACGACCCTCCTTTTCAAGTTCCCCCAATATCTGCATAAGATGATCCGTATCTACTTGATCAATACGGGTGAGGTAACTGCGGGTGAGGTAACTGCGGGTGAAATCAAAGGATGTGGGAGCCAGCAGAAAACCGAACGATGATCCCACTCCTGCAATCGGCGGGACAATGACAGTCCGGATGTTTAACCGTTCAGCCACGCCGCAAGCATGGACGGGTCCCGCGCCGCCGGTTGTGACCATCGCATATTTTTGAATATCCAACCCCCTCTCCGCCGCATGGACACGCGCCGCCGCTGCCATATTTTCATTCACCAATTGATGGATTCCCCACGCGGCTTTGGTCTTTGAAATATTTAACTGAGTTGCAAGTTCTTTGAATGACTCATCAGCCGCCAAAATATTCAATGGGATCGTGCCATTGGCAAAATAATCGGGGTTGAGATAACCGATGATTAAGTCTGCGTCAGTAACGGTTGGGTTCGCGCCGCCGAGATTGTAGCAAGCGGGTCCTGGTGTTGAACCGGCGCTTTCGGGTCCAACAGCGGGAAGCCCCAGAGTATTGATGTGAGCAATGCTCCCGCCACCTGCGCCGATCTCAATCATCTCAATGGTTGGAACCAACAATGGCAGACCACTGCCGCGTTTGAACCGATGTACATGCGCCACTTCAGATTGGGATGTGATGTTCAATTCACCATCACGAGTGAGAATTGCTTTTGCAGTTGTCCCTCCCATGTCGAACGCCAGAATATCCTTGAATCCATTTTGCTGACCCCAGTACACTCCCGCCAGCGCGCCGCCAGATGGACCTGATTCCACAAGCCGAATGGGAAAACGTGTGGCGGTTTCGATAGTCGTCGTCCCGCCACTGGATAGCATCACATTAAGCGGCGCAGACAGACCTGCTTCCGATAAACCTGATTGAATCCGCTCGAGGTAGTTGGATGTAACCGGCTGAACATAGGCATTGGCAACGGTCGTGGAAGTGCGCTGGTATTCGCGCATCGCAGGCGAGACCTGATGCGAAATAGAAATCGTCACATCGGGTAATTCATTTTTCAGAATTTGGAATATTTCAAGTTCATGTCCCGGATTGGTATAGGCATGGAGCAAACAAATGGCAACTGATTCAATGGCTTCCGCCTTCAGTGTCATGCAAAGTTCCCTGACCTTTGACGTATCAAGCGGACGAAGAACCTCCCCACTCGCTGTCATGCGTTCTGGCACACCGAACCGTAAGCGACGTTCGACAAGAGGCTGTGGTTTGACGAGACCCAAATCGTAAATGTCATACCGCCCTTCGTTGCCAATCTCGAGCGCGTCGCGAAATCCCTCGGTAGTGATCAAGGCGGTGCGCGCGCCTTTGCGTTCGATCAGGGTATTGGTGACAAGCGTCGTGCCGTGGATGACCTGTCGTATTTTTTCGGGTTCAATGTTTTTCTCCACCAACAATTGACGAGTTCCATCCAACACAGCCGCTGATGGGTCAGGATAGCTAGTGAGAACTTTGCCAACTGCAATTTCATAACTTGTTGTATCGAACAGCACGATGTCTGTAAACGTCCCGCCGATATCAACGGCGAGCAGGTAATTTTTATCAATCATTGAGTTCTCGATTCATTAAACTCTGTTGGTCGAGTAGGGCAAAGCCCGTATCGAGACCAACAGGTTCCAGAAGTAATTTTGTAACAGGATGTGCTTTGCTTGGTGGTGGTTTCGATACATCCCTCGAAGAGCATTCGGGACTACTCAACCACCGGACATTCTTTCATCTATATCCAGTCGGGTCAACCATAACTTCCAATAAAGTTGGCTTACGCGAAGCAACAGCTTGTTTCACTGCCAAATCACATTCACTTTTATTGCGAATGCGGTCAAAGGCAAACCCAAAGGCAGACGCGATTTTTTCGTAATCAGGATTCGTGAACTCCGTGCCGAACACTTTCACTTGCTTCCGTTTCTGCGCGAAGCGAATCAAATCCAATGCCGAGTCGTTCATCACAACGACGATCAATGGTAAATCCAATTCAACCACCAGCGTGAGTTCGCCCATCACCATCGCAAGCCCGGCATCGCCGGTGATGCAAACCGTCGGCTCGCGTGTTTGACGCGCGGCGGCAATCGCGGCGGCGAGTCCGAAGCCCATCACCGATAATCCGTTGGATACAAAAAACGTATTTGGCTGCAACGCCTTCCAACGCAACGATGTGAAAATTTTATGCGAGCCCACATCGGTTGTGACGATGACCTTAGGCGGCGTATGCTCACGGATGGAGTCCAACACGTCCGCGGGGGAAATGCGATTCGGAGCGGGAGCAACTGTCGGCTGGGAAGGAAGCGCTTCATGCCACGCGTTAACCTGAGTCTCGCCCCAGGTCTCATCCGCTCTGGAGTCTGCTTCGAGCAAAGCATCCAGAATATCCTTGATATTTCCAACGAGTTCACATGCTGAATCAATGCGCGGGTCTTGATTCTCCCAATTGGAAATCCAGATCAACGGTTGCGGCTGGTTCCACGGCTTGACGAGTTCCACGACATCAAAGCCAATCGCAATGATGCAATCGGACGCATCGAGAATTTTGTATACGGGATCAGTGGCGGTGATGCCCAAAGTGCCAGCAAAAAGCGGATGATCGGCGGGCAGCGCGCCTTTGCTTTTCGGTGTGTCAATCACAGGCGCATGAAGAGACTCGGCGAGTTTGCGCAATTGCTTATACGGCTTCTCAGGCTCCAAACCAAGACCTGAAATAATCACAGGTCGTCGACTCGCAGTAAGAATATTCTTTGCGCGTTCGATTATTTCAACGCCAGCTTGAGCCGCCGTCCTCGGCGGCGGGGACGCAGCCTCAAGCGAATTGTTGACATGATGCAACGCCAGCGACGCAGAGATACTCACATGCGCGGGTCCGGGTCTTCCAGATTTAATAACATTGAGAGCATACTCGATAGTCTCGTTTGCAGATTCAGGTGTGAGTTGCGCGGTGAATTTTGTAACGGGGCGAAAAATATTTTGCAAATCCAATACCTGATGCGTGTGTTTGCCGACAAGTTTCGGGTCAGATTGAGCGGTGATAAGGAGGATGGGCGAACGATCCAGCCAGGCATGTGCCATGCCCGCGTACGCGTTCGCCGCGCCGGGACCCAAGGTGGTCAGTGCAACGCCGATGCCTCCAGTGAGACGGGCGTGTGTATCTGCCATGAACACTGCTGAACTTTCATTCCGCACCAATACAAATTTGATGCCGCGTCGTCGTAGGGCATCCAGCACTTCCACGTTTTCGCCACCGGGGAGACCGAAGACAACATCTACACCCGCGTCGGCTAGTTTGCTTGCAAGTAGGTGGGCGAGAGTCGGCATCGGTCGAAATTATACGTCATTGCGAGGAGGAGCGGAGCGACGACGAAGCAATCTCACGGCCTCATGCAAGCAATTGTTTGCAGGTTAGTTGAGAGTGCCACGCCGTCTTGGTCTCGATACGCCACTTCGTGGCACTCGACCATCGGCGGCTCGCAACACTTGCATGTGTGACAGAATGAGAAGAAGAGTTTATACTTCCGCTTAACAATTACGAATCATTTGGTGGTCGAGTAGCCCTGAGCGATTTTGCGAAGGGCGTATCGAGACCACAAATTCAAGCAATTTATGCTACTGTTGGTTTCGATACGGCGGCGGACGAACACGCCGCCTACTCAACCAACGAATCAAACGGACAAACCACATGCAACCTCTCAATAACATTCGAGTATTAGATATCACCCGCGCGCTCGCGGGACCGTACTGCACGATGATGCTCGGCGACCTCGGCGCGGACGTGATCAAAGTGGAACGTCCCGGTGTCGGCGACGAAACGCGCGGTTGGGGACCTCCGTTTGTGGGTAAGCCGTATGGATCTTATCCCGGCGAATCCGCTTACTTTATTGCGGCAAACAGAAATAAACGAAGCGTGACCGTGAATATCCAAAGCAAGGAAGGGCAGAAGATCATCCGCAAGTTAGCGGGCATCTCCGATGTGCTGGTTGAAAATTATCGCACCGGCGATTTAGACAAACTCGGTTTGGGTTATGCCGAGATGCACAGCCTGCATCCCAAGTTGATTTATTGCTCGGTGAGCGGATACGGCCGCACAGGTCCGTATGCAGACCGCCCTGGGTACGATGCGATTCTCCAGGGCGAGGCTGGCATGATGAGCATTACGGGTCCTGTGGACGGACCTCCCTCGCGCGCGGGCATCCCGATCATTGACATCACCTCCGGCATGTTCGCCGCCACTGCGATCCTCGCCGCGTTGCGCACCCGCGATCTCACGGGCGAAGGTCAACTCGTGGACATCTCGCTGTTCGATTCGCACGTGGCGCTCCTCACGAACGTGGCGTCCAATTATCTCGTCGGGGGTGAGCCGCCGCGCCGCTACGGCAACGCGCACCCGAACCTTGTCCCCTACGACGCGTTTTCTGCGCGCGATGGCTGGTTCATCGTGGGCGTCGCCAACGATAAACAATGGGGCTTGTTGTGTGATCTGATCCGCCGCCCCGAGTGGAAAACCGATGCGCGTTTTGCATCCAACCGCGATCGTGTGACGAATCGCGAAACGCTGGTCGCGGAACTCAATCGCATCTTTTCCGAACGGGATGTGGACGACTGGCTTGCGGATCTCGCGAAGGCTGGACTCCCGTGCGGACGCATCAACTCGATCCCGGATGTCTTTGCACATCCTCAAGCACAGGCTCGCAACATGACTCTCGAAACCGAACACGCCTCTGCCGGGACCGTGCGCCTGCCCGGCTTCCCCTATAAATTTTCCCACACCCCAGCGGAGATCCAAAAACCACCGCCGATGTTGGGTCAGCATACGGAAGAGGTGCTTACAGGTTTATTGAATTATTCGCGCGAGGGCGTGGAGGAGTTGAAGAGTGAAGGGGTGATATAAAAAATTACGCAACACTTTTGGACGCAGAAAAACGCTGATTTCGCTGATTTAAAAGAAAGAAAATCTGCGTGTTCAGTGTGAATCAGCGTCCCGATTTTAAAACAAAGGGGCGGTATAATTGCCTCCATGACCACGCAAGACATCCGCTGGATCCAACGATTCAACAATTTTGAAAAAGCCCTGAGCCAACTCGCCAAATTCATTGAAAAAGGGAATTTGAATGAGCTTGAAAGGCAGGTCTCATTCAAGCCTTTGAATACACCTACGAACTCGCCTGGAACACTCTCAAGGATTATTTCGAAGAACAAGGCGAGCTGAATATTTTCGGAAGCCGCGATGCCTTCCGTCTCGCCTTCAAACGCGGATTGATCAACGACGGCGAAACATAGATGAAAATGATCGCCAGCCGCATTGCCACCAGCCATACATACAACGAAGATGTTGCGGCGCAAATTGCCGGTGACACCGAAAATTTGTATTATGGCGAGTTCGTAAAATTGTATGAAAAGTTGAAAGTCATCAAGAGGGAACAGCCATGAGCGCCCCGCGTTTTGGCTTGAAAGAAACCGTCATCGAAAAACTGTGCGGCGTCTTTAGCGGGTATCCGCAAGTGAGAAAAGCCGTCCTCTACGGTTCACGCGCGAAGGGCAACTACAAAAACGGCTCCGATATTGACCTGACCCTGCACGGCGGCGACGACCTGACCTCGAACATCCTGTATAAAATTCTCGATGACATTGACGATTTGCTCCTCCCCTACACCGTTGATCTGTCCATCTATCGCACCCTGAACGATCCCGATTTCATTGACCACATTCAACGCGTGGGCGTCACATTCTACGATAAAGACGAGCCGATCACTGAGTTTGCGGCGGCGTGAAACTGCCCGGCTTCCCTTATAAATTTTCCCACACACCAGCAGAGATCCAAAAACCACCGCCAATGCTGGGCGAGCACACGGAAGAGGTGCTTGCGGGTTTATTGGATTATTCGCGGGAAGGTGTGAATGAGTTGCGAGGGAAGGGAGCGATATAATACAAGCATTTTATGCGGAAAGTTTCAGTCTAATGTATAGCCTGCTTGCCCCAACGGAAGTGGATTACACGTGAGGAGAGTTCACATGCGACGCAACACTTTGTCTATTCTGGTTTGCATTTTGTTTGTCTCTGCATGCGCAACTTCACCCGAAGTCATAGCTACGCAGACCATAACACCAACTGCAACGCATACGATAACCCCAACAATTCCTCCAACGAGCACCTCCACCGTAGCGCCCACTCCAACACCTATTTCAATATCAAATACTAGCGCTGCGGATTTGATCCCCTTGGCAAAATATAATCTTGGCCCGATCTCCACAATAGTTTTCAGCCTTGATGGACATTGGCTTGCGATAGATGGTGACGGAGGAGTTCAAATATTCGACCTAAATAACTTAGAATTGCCTCCAAAATTCTTGGGCGCAAATGACTTCAAGTTTATGGCAATGGCATTTTCTCCAGATGGAAAATACTTTGTTACAACAACAAAGTCAAAAATCATCATTTGGGACACCATGAGCGGTTCTCAAGTTCGTACAATTGGAGGGCAATTTTATACTGAAAAACGTCCATGGTACAACGATCCAACTATTACTTTTTCTCCCGATGGAAAAGTCCTTGCTTTTACCAATATATATCGTAATATTATGTTTTATGATTTCAATAGTGGGAAAGAGATTTATTCGTCAGCCCACCCATTGCCTCAAGGTGCCGACAATTGTCCAATCAAGTTTTCACCGGATTTGGCAATATTTGCAGTCTGTCCAAATAGTAGTGGGGATTTTCGGCAAATTCAGCTCTTTGACGCAAGAACCGGGGAGGAAATATCCGTTTTATACATTCGCACAGGAACGATAAGGATTATTGCTTTCTCACCAGATGGAAAGATGCTTGCAGCAGGGACATTATCTGGGACTTATGACCGCCAGAGCAGCACCATCGTACTTTTGGATTTGACTACTGGAAAGGAAATTGACACTTTCAAGGGGTATACAAATTGGATTCATTCAATCGCGTTCTCTCCCGATGGCAGAATGCTCGCTGGAGATAATATTCTATGGGATGTCGAATCTGGAAAGCAAATTGCCAAACTTGATGGCAATACCTCAGCAATTACTTTTGCGTCGGATGGAAAATTATTGGCTTATGGGGGTTATGGATATTTCACCTTGTGGAATACTATAACGATGGAGCCAGTCGATTCAATCCTAGGAGAAGGCGGTAGAAGCACGATGGTTTTTTCATCAGATGGGAAGTTTTTTACAACTGGAGGCTATGATTCCGAAGGTTATTATTCTCTGACCGTCCGAGACATTGCAACTGGGAATCCACTTCAAATTCTCAAGGCTCATAAAAGCAATGAAGAAATTATTCCTGTGGCAATCTCCCTAAACGCCAAGACTATAGCCGCTGGAGTATCCGATGGTACCATCGTCGTGTGGAATGTTACTACTGGTGAACAAATTCATGCATTAGATACCGGACCGGTACAGGATCTGGCAATTTCGCCAGATGGATACAATATGGTTTCTCTTATTTATAATGTCAGCGGTGATTTCACAGAACTAATTGTTTGGGATTTGATGGCTGGAGAAAGAATTCATGAGTTTAATTGCAGTTATTTTTGCGGCGCAATTGTCTTTTCACCTGATGGCAAATCCTTTGCATACTCAGAATTAGATGCTATCAAACGCAAATCAACCATCTTTATCCGGGATTCGCTAACCGGCGAAATGAAAGCGGAATTCTTCGGAGATCAAACTACTGTTTTTGCTCTGGGTTATTCTCCCGATGGGAAAATTCTTGCTTCTTCAGACAGGTTTGGGAACACGAATCTTTGGGACATTGCAACAGGCAATTCCATAAGCACATTCAAAATTAATCCACTTCCTAATTGGGGTGCCGACACTTTTTCTCTTGCCTTCTCACCAAATGCAAATTTGATCGCATTTAGTTGCGAGTATGGGTATATTGTTATTTGGGATATTGCCGCTGGTAAAGAGATAGCTATTCTTAATGGGAGTTCCTTCTGGCTTGGAAACCAACGGTTTAGTAGCATCGCCTTTTCTCCAGATGGTTCCCTATTAATGGATGGCAGCCGCGGAACTGTGCTCATCTGGGGATTGCCCGAAAATCTATCTCGTTATCCTTTGCCTCTGCTCCAGCCAGATTTCACGCCAGTCCCATAAATCGCTGCCCCATCCAATGAAGGCAATTCACCGCCACTTCATCACCCGCTCAAGGATTCGCTCATCCTTCTACTCCTGACATAACTTCTTCAAGCACAGGTTCTAGGCTCAGCTCCTGGCAAGGTGGATTGCAACGCCCTTGTCAAATTCGGTTTTCTTAGTACAATTGTTCTATAATCAGCTGAGGAACAAGGCGATGACAATCATTGACAATCCGATGCTATGGCGACAGTTCGGCGCGGCAATCGACATGTTAAGCGATGTTCTGCGCGACTGCACCGACGAACTCTGGGAAAAGAATCTATGGGAGGATCAGCCAGACCAATGGGTGGCGGCGGGTTTCTCGTCGTTCTGGTATCTGGGTTACCATGCGCTATTCTGGCTGGATCTATACTTAACCGGTGCGGAAGAGGGCTTTGCTCCGCCTGCGCCATTTGATTTGGTTGAGATGGAAGCAAACGAGGTTCTGCCGCGGACTTACACACGCGAAGAACTGCTCGGCTACCTTGAACACTGCCGCCGAAAATGCCAGGAGACCATTGGCGCCATGTCAAACGAACAAGCGTCCCGGATGTGCCGGTTCGGCTGGGGAGAGCTGACCTTTGCGGAGCTTCAACTGTACAACCTGCGTCATGTAATGGAGCATGGCGCACAACTCCGCATGTTCCTTGGGCAACAAGCGGGAAAATCCGCGAGCTGGGTTTCCACGGCTAAATAACAATCTCATTATGGATATCGAGTTCAAAGGCAAAATAATTTTCTGGAAGGGTCCCGCCCCATGGTTCTTCGTCACCATTCCGGCAAAGCACAGCCGCGACATCAAAGCAATATCAGGATTAGTGACTTATGGCTGGGGCGTGATCCCAGTCCACGTGCAGATCGGCAAAACCGAGTTTACGACTTCTTTGTTTCCCAAAGACGGCCTCTACCTTGTGCCCATCAAAGTGAGTGTCCAAAAAGCGGAAAAACTTGAAGAAGGCGACAACGTGACCATACGGGTCGAAATTCGTTTATAAACATGCGCAAACTCATCGTCAGCAACTTCCTAACATTGGACGGTCTGTACGAGGGAAAAGAAAAAAATATCCGCTCGCTATACGATTATTACCACGAAGATTATTATGGCGATGATAGTTTTGATTTCTATAATGGGTAATGGCTCAAACAAAATGATGAATTTCGTGGGGCGGGATGTTATCCCGCCAATTCAAGAGTATGCGGGATGCCATCCCGCACCACGTCCTTTATCAAATGCCACTACCCTATAATGTAGAGCGATTGCGTTCAGCCGATTTCCTGTTATTGAGCCGCAATTCATTTTTAGGAAACAAAGAATATTGGACAAGCGTGCCAAGTGACCCTAAGGCTACCGCGATCCGGCGCGAGACTGCTGAGCTGTTCAAGTCCATTGAGAAGCTGGTTATTTCAGATAATCTAACCCACGCAGAGCTGGCGCCCTGGGAGAACACACGTATCATCAAGCGTGCAGATGCTTACAAAGAGATCGCCGCGCTCAAAGAACAAGGCGACAAAGACATTCTGGTGCTTTTGAGCCGCCCGTTATGGAATGACTTATTGGTTCACGATCTTGTGGATGAACTGCACCTTACATTTTTCCCGTTGATCGGAGGCGAAGGTACGCCGATCTTTCAACAACGTCCGCTAGTGGCACTTAAGCTTCTTGAAACACGCACTTGGGAAAGCTCAGGAAATATTCTCACTCGTTGGGAAGTGAGTCGAAAATATTAATGGGTGGATTATTACGTTTATCAAGTCACGCCGTATGACGTTAATGCGATACCTTGACAAATAGAATGAAATGCTCTATATTTAGATAGAATTTATTTCTAATTAAATAGAGTGTTTATGTCCCCTAGAAAATATAACAAAACAAAACGTGAAGCCACGTCTGATGTAATTCGGCACCAAATTTTAGAAGCCACGCTTGAGTTACATAGCAAGAAGGGAATTTTTGGCACATCTTGGAAAGATATTGCCAAGCGTGCAGATGTTTCTTTGGCAACAGTTTATAACTACTTCCCTTCTTTAGATGAACTCGTACCTGCTTGTGGCGACTTAATGTATTCGATTGCTCAGCCGCCATCTTTAGAAAGTGCAAATGAAGTATTTACAAATATCACTTCGATAGAAGAAAGGCTAGCATTGTTGGTGAAAACCTTTTTTGATTTTTATGAAAGAGGTGAACCTTACCTTAATATTGACCAACAAGAACGCACACTAGATTCAGTTCAAGAATGGGAAGCGTATCTTAAATCATTAATTGAAAATTACACCCGAAGTGCATTGAAGCCTATCAAACCAAACAAAAAAAATATAGAAACGATTAGTGCTTTTTTAGATGTTTCGGTTTTTCTTGCATTTCGCAGGCGTGGAATGACTAGGTTTGAAATTGAAAAGACGATGAATAACCTCTTATTGTGTTGGATTAATAATCACACTAGTTGATTGATAAACCATATTCAAAATCAAGGAGTTAAAATGATCACAAATATTGCAAGCCGTATTTTCAGTTTTCAGAAAAATGAAGGGGATGCAAGATGGTGGATGGGCAGTTTGGCTATCATCAAAGCAACAAGCAAAGACACCAATGGACAATTTTCAGTAATTGAAGTGGTTGAGCATGAAGGGGTTGAAGCGCCATTACATGTTCATCACAATGAAGATGAAGCGTTTTGGGTTTTGGAAGGTTCATTAACTTTTGAGGTCGGTGATAAGACTATCAAAGCCGAAGCGGGGACATTTCTTTTTGGTCCAAAAGATGTTCCCCATCGTTATCGTGTGGATAAAGGACCTGCACGCCTTTTATTTATCTTATCCCCCGCTGGATTTGAAGAATTCATCCGCGAAACCAGCAAATCAGCCCTAACCCCTAGCCTGCCTCCGCCTCCCGATGCACCTCCCACCGATGAAGAAATGGCAAGTCTCATGCCCATTTTGCAAAAATACAATTGCGAAATTTTAGGGTAAAAGATTGTAAACGAGTGGCGATAACTATCTAGTTATCGCCACTTCTTAACACGTTCTGTGATTCTCTCTTCTCTCAACTCTGCACACACCTTCTTAAATTTTGAGGTCGCCCCTTTCCATTCTAAATCTTTGAGATTCTCTTTCAACGGAACATCTTCTCGAAGGATGGATAATTCTCTAAACAACAAAGCATCTTGATAATTTGTTTGAAGATTTTCTAAAAGAGTTGTGGCACGCCCTAAACTCAACGGAATTTTCTTTGGGTCTTTGGGAATAGACTCAATATGTTTGAACTTCGCCAAAACAGTTGCAGTAGATTTTGCTCCCCAGCCTTGAATACCAGGGTAGCCATCGGCTGAGTCACCAACGAGCGCAAGATAATCAGGAATGGATTCTGGCTTCACACCAAATTTTTCAACCACACCTTTTTCATCTAAAGTAATTTCACGGCGTCTATCCCAACAAATTATTTTCTTTCCATCCACCATTTGAGTCAAATCTTTATCCACAGAACAGATAATGACTTGTTCTACAGATTTTTCTTTTTTGAATCTCGCTGTTGCAGTGGCAATCGCATCGTCCGCTTCAAACTTGACCATCGACCAAACTGGCACGCCCAAAGCAGAAATTGCTTTTTCGGCAATGTCAAATTGATTTAAGATAATCGGGTCAACACCTTCACTGGTCTTATAACCCGCATACATTTTATTGCGAAATGATTCAATCACATGGTCGAATGCAACAGCGACATGAGTCACACCTGGAGTTTGCAACAGCATTAACAGGCTTCGCATAAGTCCAAGCGTGGCGCCAACTTCTTGTCCGCTTGTGGATTTTTTTGGCGGCGCACCAAAGTGTGCGCGAAATAATTCGTATGTGCCGTCAATGAGGTGAATTTTCATTTTTGTTCCTTCCATAAATCGTAGGGGCGACCCGTCAAAATTTAACTCGCATCATAATCATAAAGGGCGGGTCGCCCAATGGTATGTTGTATCAAATTCAAGGGCGACCCGCCCTTTTTGTCAAAGTAATTTCAATTCTATAGATGGGTCGCCCCTACAAATATATAATCTAATTATAGTAGCAAAACTGGTGACTAAAACTTCAGTCACCAGTTAATAGATAAAGATATCGCAAGCCATCTCTTTCTATTGCTTATCAAGCAGGTTGATATCGTTGATACACAACACCTGTCGGAAGGCTGGAAGATTCGATCAATTTCAGATTTACACGTTTGCCTTCTGGAAACAATCGTTTACCTCCACCAAGCACAAGTGGATATACATGCAAAGCATATTCATCCACCAAATCATTCTCTATCAAAGTGTGCAGCAACACACTACTGCCATCCATAATAATATTTTTACCTGGTTGATTCTTTAATTTTTGCACTTCTTCAACCACGTTCTTGCTAATGAGGGTTGAGTCACGCCATGCTTCAGTAGATTTTAATGTACCAGAGACAACATATTTTTTCATACCCACAAATGGGTCTTCAGCGGGGTTTGGCTCAAATGCTTCACCATGAGTTTGCCAAGTTTTTCTTCCTAACAACAAGGCATCTGTATCTTGAAACAAGACTCCAAAATGTGCGCCGATCTCGTCGTGCCAAAAAGGAATCGTCCAGCCGCCATGAGTAAAACCACCATCCGTATCTTCCGTTGGACTGCCTGGCGCTTGGATGACACCATCTAACGTAATGAATTCATGCACAATTATTTTTCTCATTTTATATTTCCTTTTATTTTTTCTTCGCTGAATTAAGTGTCACTGCTTCACGAATCAAATCTTTCAGTGCGGCTTCATCTATTTTTGAATTTTCAGTGAAGTCAATTCCACGAGACGCTTTGGCTTCCAAGCCTGCGTTAAATAATTTTTTCGGGTCTTTCAATGGGTAAATGATGTAGTAGCGAGATAGTATCTCGCTCAACGCCACAGTCATTTATTTCGACCCATTACCTTTCAATGATGTGCCTTTGAAAAAACTTAATTTCACATGGTCTTTGAAAACGCCGCCCGCCACCGCATTTCCTTTGCAGACAAAAACAGGAGTATCCCATTTCCAATCTTCTGTGATTTCAGATGAAGTTGAAAGAATTAATTTTCTTAAACGCGCCAACAATTTTCCGCGCCAATCATTAAGTTCTTTGATATGT
>Ga0247727_10006718_pt1 | contig 22444 bp, 13 predicted proteins | sample WisWelCaveWW1625_FD_202498 | JGI IMG/M metagenome (GOLD analysis project Ga0247727, IMG submission 202498) | Biofilm microbial communities from Wishing Well Cave, Virginia, United States - WW16-25 | ecosystem: Environmental > Aquatic > Deep subsurface > Groundwater > Cave microbial mat | place...
AAACAATTTAGCTACCTCATAACAAGATTGTCCCGAAGCGACCAGAAGTACACCATGAAGACGATGATCATACCTCGAATCTTCAGATCGGACTATTTCTTGTTGCAGGGCTATTCGCATTTCTTTGGTATCAGAGACTGTAAGTTTTTGCATATTTTCTCCTTTTGGGGGTAAAGATACAAAATTAATTATGCGCAATAACTTATGTCGCTATGTATATAAAAGATGAAGTTCCCCTGACGACTTATATCCACGAGTTGCGCAACCTTCAATACCTGTAAATGTTGCGAGGCATTGGCTACCGGTAGATTAGTTTGTTCAGCTATCTGCTCTACGGAGAACTCTCCCTGCGCCAGCAATTCAATAATCTCTAATCGATGTGGATTGGCCATTGACTTGGTAATTCTGGCTAGCTCGCCATATACCCGATCCTTAAATTGTCTTTTGTTCATGATTTTGATGTATGAAGCCTCAACTACAACCGGAAAAGGATAGTTCAATCTATTCAATATATTTATTGAATAGATTCAGTTTACAGATGCTTCCTATGAAAATATTACCTCAATTCTGTACAAAGAATAGGTCTATTTTGCCATAACTTTGTGTAAGTAATTGCCAAAAATTACCCTAACTTTATACAATGTTTACCAGGGATTTGCAAAAAGATCTTGAAAAATGCTCTGGCGAACGAAAAGATAAAAAAGTCATTAGCATGAATTTTTTGTGGGGCTTCAAACAAGGGAATGATTCGTGGTCATCCGGAAAAATACTTGACCCGGAAAGCGGTGAGATTTACACCAGCAAACTTTGGTTGGAAGATACAAACACCTTACAAGTCGGAGGCTATGGCGGGCCATTGGATATGTTTTTCAGAACACAGACATGGAAGCGTGATGGAGTATCCAAAGAGAAAACACCGGTAGGCATTTGGCAAACAATTGATGATCGTTGGAACAAAGTAAAATCCATTGTTGAAATCAAAAATGTAAACGGAGAGCTGCGCGGCTATGTACGCAAAATTTATTTATTGCCTCACGAGGGTACCGATCCTGTATGCACAGAATGTGAAGGCACGTCAAAAAATTCTAAAGTAGTCGGAATGAAAATTATCTGGAACTTTAAAAAGGTAGATGACAAATGGGAAGAAGGAAAAATTCTTGATCCTGGTAATGGAAGTACATACTCATCTTCGTTGTGGTTATTAGATTCAGACACACTAAAAGTGAGAGGCTACCTCGGTCCGTTTTACCGCTCACAAGTATGGAAAAGGGCAAAAACATAAATGCTTCAATTCATTGAATAAAGTGATGGTTGATTTGCGCAGTTGCATTAATAGTAAATGTCAGGGTCGATCACTCCTTCTTCTAAGCACTTACTCGGTATCGCGTTACTAATCACCGATAGCAAATATTCTGATACGGGCAATATCGGCATGTTTCTACTACCGAAGTCTGATCAAATTTTTCTTCAGGATTGAAAATCTCTTCCATCAATGTTTTAAGATGTTCTTCAAACTCCGGAAGCAATGGACTTGCATCATTAATGGATTGCCTGTTCATGGTAAATCCAAACTGAAACGCGTCTTCAAATAAATTCATCCGGTTAATGAGGCCATGTACTATTCTGACCTCACCCCCTAACCCCCTCTCCCGTGGAGAGGGGGAATTCTCACCCCCTAACCCCCTCTCCCGTGGAGAGGGGGAATTCTCACCCCCTAACCCCCTCTCCCGTGGAGAGGGGGAATTCTCACCCCCTAACCCCCTCTCCCGTGGAGAGGGGGAATTCTCAGCCCCTAACCCCCTCTCCCGTGGAGAGGGGGAATTCTCACCCCCTAATCCTCTATCCCGTGGAGAGGGGAAATTGCTGGAATACAGCAACGCATACAGGAGTGTTTGAAAAGCTGCCTTGTTGCGTTTTTCGTCACGCGTAAAAAGTGATGGAATGCTTTCAAAATCGAGTTTATCCTTACCGGTTTTATAGTCAATGATGCGGAGCAGATTATCCTTGCTGTCTACCCGGTCTATCTTCCCCCCAATCACTGCATATCCAGGCGATTGATTAATCTTGATTCGGTAGAGCATGCCTCCCTGTTCGATGGCTTCCATTATAAACGGAGCGTAGTCTTTGTCGAGTTCGATAATGCGCATGGCAAAGCGTTTTACTACTTCGCGAACAACCAGGCGCTGACCTTCAAACACTACTTTCTTGCCGGGCTCCAGATGATACTGGAGAATAAACACTTCCTCGATCAATTGATCGATCACTTTCCCGGCCTGATCGAAATCACTTATATCGATATTTTTGCTCTTTTTCTTCTCGCGAAGACGCTTGTAGAAAAGCTCCATCACATCATGCAGGAAATTTCCCATCACACGTGCATCAATATCTTCCTCTACTTCATTGGGCTCCTTAATGCGTGCGACATATCGGAAATAAAATTTCAAGCGGCATTCGATATACGTATTTAAAGCCGATGGAGAAATGCCCTTGAAGTACACATTGCCCTCATTGAGCAAACTTAGCGTCTCTAAAATCTCCTTGTTCTTTACTATCGTGATCGGTTTTATAGCGAGCGGTTGAATCGGGTTGTGTAGCACCCTTCGTTCAGGATTAAGTCCGCTTTCATAGAGCAATTGTTGCAAATAGCGGCTCATCTCGCCTTGTCCCAATACATCGGTCTCCGAATTATAAAACAAGTAAATATTTTCAGCGCGTTGCAGTACCCGATAAAAGAGGTACGCATAGATCGCATCCTGATGCTCCATGGTTGGAAGCTGATACGCCCTTCGGATGTTGTATGGAATGTATGAACCTTTTCCTCCACCCGAAGGTAACGAACCTTCGTTCAATGAGAGGATGAATACATTTTTAAAATCAAGGTTACGCGTTTCAAGTACACCCATAACTTGTAAACCTTTTAGCGGTTCCCCGGTAAATGGAATTTTCTGAGCCTTCACCAATTGTCGGAATAACCGAAGGAAAGATTTCAGATTGCTGTACTCCGTACCGAGCACATTTTCCATTCGATTGAGGAATTTTAAAAAATAAAGCGCATACTCTTTATCGAGGTCATCAATATTTTCCAGTGATCCAATAAGTTGAACTACTTGTCGCAGGTAATCAAGAATACTCTTCTCTGTAACTTCACAAAAGATCTGCTTATGCAATACATGATCGGTGCGCAGCATACTCCCCATCACCGATACCATATTGTCTTGCTGAATGCGTTTGCGCTTCTCATTAGCAGAAGCCGGATTAGCGGACACTACATATGAGTGGCCCAATAGCGCTAACACCTGCCGATGATTGTAGGCATCTCCTTTTCGGTGTGTCTGCAACTCCACTAACAATTCAATGAGGTTAAACATGGGCGTGTTGCTAAGTGGAAAGCCCATCGTAACATTCAGTTTGTCTACACCTGCGGAAATGCCGTGCAACACCGGAAGCATTAGTTTTTCGTCAGGCAGCACAATCAATGTTTCTTCAGGCTTCATGCCCTTCGCTAACTCATCCTGCAAAAGCTGACTCATTAGTTTAGCCTGACCCACCGGTTGAGCCGCACCAAATACTTTTACCGATTTAGGTGTTTGAAAGCTTGCGGGAACATCCGCAGGAAATGTTTTACCGAGCACCGCGTGGTTTTGATATTGTCTGAAAAACTCTCCCGCCTCCTGGGTTTTATTGTTGAGGTAATACGCGTCTACATCCCAATGTACTTCAGCCTTTTCTTGTTTAACAAACCATGAGATTATTTTTTCTTCTGCCATCGTGAGGGCATTGAAACCAACAAACCAGGTGGGTGAATGATCGGGTTTAAGTTCCCCACTAACTAATTTCTCGGCCACTTCGCGGTGAAGCATGCCTTCATACGCCAGACCTTCTTGCAACAATTGCTTTTTAAACTCGCGATGCACATCCGGCAACCGCTTCCAAACCTGGAGAAACTTCTCTTTGTTCTTTCCTGATTTCTCATCAAAACTTCCCCAAAAATCTTTCAAAAATTCAAGTTGCTCCTCCGTAAAAAAATCAAAACTTGAATCAAGCTCTTTCTGATTGCTGAGGTCCTTAAACAAAAGTTCAGCATTCACCATATACTTATCTACTTCATCAAAGTCGCGCACGAGCATATCACCCCAGAAATAGAATTGATCGAAGGGCCCGGCCTTATCCCCTCCTAAATCCTCCCCTTCAGGGGAGGGCTTTTTTAGGACTTCATAATAAGATTTGTACAAGCGATGAACCAGTTCCAATCTATCAGGGACTTTTAATAAAGAGAATCCAGTTATAAACTCTTCAATAGTAATTAGTTTAGGTGCGAAGGCTGGCTTATCGAGCAACTGCGTAAGGTATTTGCGAAAATATAAGGCGGCCCTTCGGTTGGGGAACACGAGGGTCATCTCATCCAATTGTGGATGTTCCTTGTAAAGTTTTTCTGCGAGGGTATGGAGAAATGGTTTCAATTTTCTTGTTATCCTTTAATTCAATATGAATTTATATTCGCGGATTTATTCCGCGATCCCATATTCAGCACTCTATCGGGGGATCGCGGCACAAGGCCGCGAATACAATCGTTAAAAGTTGTGATTTTCATATTCCCAACGACAACTGGTCTTTATCCTCCTTTCGTTTCGATGTCTTTATTTTCTGCTCGGCTACATTAACCACTTCCATATCCCTTAAATAGAGAACATAGCCTTCAACCTCTGTAAAATTCATCTGTCTAAGAATGTTCATGTAGTCGAGCACTTGTTGCTGATCTCGTTTATTCCGCTCACCGGTTTTAAAATCGACTACAATGGCTTTTTTTCCGTTTACCATTAGTCGATCAATACGACTTTCTTCACCACCCGGCAACAGGATAGGTACTTCTGTTCGCACCTCCCAGGCGCTGGAGAACCAATCCTTAATTTGTGGTTGACCCAACAGGGCATCCAATTGTTTTGTTAAAGGTTCCTTTTCTGATTCGGTTATAAGGCCTTCGCCTACAATCAAATTTAAGGCTTCAGAAATTTCAATAGCGTGGTGGATACGGGAAAGGACAGCGTGCATATGTAATCCATACCGAATTTTTTCCTGGCTTATTTCTTCTGGCTTTTCAAAAAATGAAGCAGAAGATCGTTTGATGATCAGTTTATCACGCCAACGGGAAGCAGGATAATTCTGTAATTCAACAGCGGATCCGTTTTCTTTCCTTTCATCGAATGACGAGGTTAATTCACCAACTTTCCATTGCAGTGTACTTTCACTCCAGTGTTTTTGCAATTCCAAATCAGATCCAATACTTTCAAAAATTAACTTCCCTACAGATTCCCGCTGGTTTCGGTTTTTCGGATGAGGGGCCATAATAAACAATCCATGCTCAGCACGTGTGCATGCCACATACAATAAATTCAGGTTATCGAGATATGTGCGAACAAATTCTTTCTCATAAAATTCACTGAAGTAACTTTCCTTCAGCTTGCTGGAGTATTTGATTGGTAAATATCCTGCTTGCTGAAACGGATGTTTTTCCGATTTCACCCAAAGGAGTGGCTCTCTAAACATTTCATGATCCAGGTTCCACGAACAAAATGGAATGAGCACATACTTGAACTGCAATCCTTTGGATTTATGAACGGTCACAATCTGCACGGCATTTACCTCACCAGATACCTGTAACGATTTCTTGTATTTATTATCCTCCCACCATTCCAGAAAAGCACCCAAATCGTTGCGCTCGCGGCTATAAAAATCCAGAACCAAATCCTGAAAGGCCTGCAAGTAGGCCAACTCTCCCTTCTCATCTCCGATTTTAAAAATTTCAATGAGCGTTTCTGTTAATTCAAAAAGCGGAAGTTTCTTAAGCCATGCTTTTGATTTAGAAAAAGCAGGTGGAAGATTGCTTTCAAAAAAAACCTGATTGGCCACCGCAAATACTTCGGTGAGTTCACGGTCGGGTTCTTTCAGACGAGCAAACTCATATCCAAGTTGAGCACGTGCAATCGAATCCTCGGGGTTTTGCAGATAGCGCATGGCACCCAATAACACATTCACCGAAGACGCACCATCCAACCGCAATGACTCATTTGATATTACATCATACTGACAGTTGGGTTTAGCTTTTTCAGAATTCGTATAGTTCAGCAGGTAGGTGGCTATTTCCTGGCCTTCCTGATTTTTCCTGACCAATATGGCGATGTCACTTAATTTTACGTCTATCGACTGCAATTGCTCCAATTGAAGGGGTATCAATGCCAACGCTAGTTCTTTCCAATTACTTTGCCTACCTGCAGGCAAGTCTTCCTTTACTTCTTCTTTGATAAACTGAACCTGAACAAATCCTTCCTCTTCCTTCACTCCTTTCTGAGCAACATCTTTAAATGCATCTGAAGGCAATACTCCATTCGTTTTTTGCGCTACAAGTGAAGCAGCGCTTTTAAATAGCAAATTATTAAAGTCTACAATACGCGAAGCACTCCTATAATTTGTTCCCAACTCAATTACATCCACCCGATTCTTACCAATCTGCTGTTCTGCTTCTTGTTGCAGTAAATTCAAATCACCACCTCTCCAACGATACACAGCCTGCTTTACGTCTCCTACAACAATGCTTCGGTTACCCTGATCAAGACTATTGGTAAGCAGTGGTAAAAAATTCTTCCATTGATAGCCGGAAGTATCCTGAAATTCATCGATGAGAAAATTTCGGTAAAACGAACCAACTTTCTCGTAAATAAAAGGGGTATCGCTATCCTGGATCACACCATTTAAAAATTTGGGTGCATCGGCCAGCAGCATGAGGTTGTTCTGCTCTTTATACTCTTTCAACTTACGCGAGATGTCCGCAATGAGACCAAAGGAATAGAAATTATTGAGGGCAAGTTCGGCACTTAGGCTTTGTTCAAAGTATTTGTCATACGTTTCAATCAATTCTTTCAGAACCGGAATAAGCTTTTCCTTCGCTGTTTGCTTTATCTCGATTGATCTTGCCGTTGTCTTGCTCGGCCATTTCTCCGGAACCGTAAAGTAAGAACGCATGCGCTCGCTTGGTTCCTTATATTCTTTCAATCTTTTTTCGGAAGCAAACATTTTGAAAAACGTGGCCAGTCCGGAATTCTTTCCAAAACTTATTTCCGATGGATCCCAACCTTTTTCCTCGATAATCTTTAAGGCCTCTGTTGACGACTTAGATACTTTGCCAAGGAAAAAATTCTTTGTCTGCCAGAGGTTGCTTTTTAGTTCTCTGAAAAAATTATGATCGTTTGTCTCGTTGATCACATCATCTTCGATCACTTTAAACTCTTCCCTGAAAATCTGTTCGGCAAATTCTCTCAAATTCTGGCGCACATCCCATGCACGTTCGTTTTCAAGATTTTCCTTGGCAAACTCTACCACCCACTCCGTTAATTCTTTATTACTGCCCAATTCATCAATCAACTCATCAATCACTTCTTCCAACACCAAATCTTGTTCAACCTCCAACTTGTAATCGCCCATCAATCCTGCTTCGCGGGTAAACGAACGGATTACTTTTTGAAAAAAGGCATCAATTGTGCTAATGGAAAACTGACTATAATTGTGAAGGATCTCCCGTTGCACATCCCGGCTGCGTTCCTGAAATGTATTATCATCCTGACGAAGCTCTTTCTTTAATTCATCGGCTAGCTCATTCTTGCGCCCATTCGCAAAATCATCCAGGTAGGCCAGGATGCGGTCTTTCATTTCCTGGGTACTCTTGTTCGTGAACGTTACAGCCAGGATGTGGCGGAAATAATATCCTCTATGCTCGAGCGCTAATTTCAGGTATTCTTTAGCAAGCGTACGGGTTTTGCCAGAGCCAGCTGAGGAACGGTATATGGAAAAAGGTTTGGCCAACAATTTCTCTTTTAAAGAACAACACAAGTATATTGAACTCCTGTGACAATTGCTGTCGTTTGTCTTAAACTGTAATTATTTTGATTTATGTGATTACCATGATGGTCCGTCTAGTAGAAATCATGGTCCTTGAATCAGATAAACCTGCCGTCCGGCAGGCAGGTCATAGTACAGACAGAGAAAAATTCATTAAATTGAAAGAATAACGTATCTATGTTCCGCAGGCTTTACCACTTTCTTGTTGCGTTGCGCTATTCGTTTCCCATACAGTTGTTGCTCAACAACTTCAGGCGCAACCATGTATTGTTGCTGGGCTGGATCATTCTGTTTGCCATGATTACTGGAGGTTTCGGAAAATACCTGGGTATACCCTATCTTTTTCTCGATCCGGAATACATGAACAAAGTAAATTTTACCAGCTTTTTCATTATCGGCCTCACTACGGCAGGGTTCACTGCTGCCTATCAGATCACCGGTTACATCAATGACGGTCATCGATTTTCTTTTGTCGGTACGTTGTCGAAACCCTTCACCAAATTCTGGATCAACAATGGCATTATACCGCTGCTGTTTCTCGCACTCTATATTTATCAGATTGTCAGCTTTCAAACAAACAATCAATACACCACGGGAACTAAACTGGCCTGGAACCTGACCGGCTTGTTAACCGGATATCTGGTGATGACGCTGATATTCTTCATTTATTTCTGGATCACCAACAAAGATATTTTTAGGTATGTGGTATGCCGGATAGATGAGAAGATAAAACAAAAGGTTGTAGTGACACGCGCCAGTGCCATGAATAAATTGGAGATTGTAAGAAAAAAACAAGTACGTGTTGACTATTATTTTGACAACTTCCGCATTAAAAAAGTAGAAGATACCAGCTTCTATGACAAGGCTTCCATTTTACAGGTATTCGATCAGAATCATTTTAACCTTGTTATAATTGAGCTGTTCATATTTGCCCTTGTGTTGGTGTTGGGGATTTTTAAAGACTATCCTTCTTTTCAATTACCGGCAGCCGCCAGTGTGATGATCTTTCTCACCATCTTCGTGATGTTGTCGGGGGCATTCTCGTACTGGTTTGGAGGATGGTCCGCTACCACCGCACTGGTTATTTTTCTGATTCTTAACTTCATGGTAGAGAGAGATTTCTTTTCCAAAAAATATGAAGCCTTCGGATTGGATTACCAGCAACCACCTGCTGAATATTCTGTTGCCTCACTAAAAGTATTGAACGATAGTATACAGATTGAAAGAGACCGGGACACCACGATGGTCATGCTTCAAAACTGGAGAAAGAAATTTCCGGCTGACCAAAAGCCTAAAATGGTTTTTTTGTGCGTGAGTGGTGGTGGCAAGCGTGCAGCCCTGTGGGCGCTTAACGCACTCCAAACAGCCGACAGCATCACACAAGGAAAATTGATGGAGAACAGTATCCTCATCACCGGGGCTTCAGGCGGATTGATTGGCGCCAGTTATTTTCGGGAACTTAAACTCCGCGAGAAACTTGGTGAGGACACAAAACCATATGCGAACAGTCACCGCGACAGAATTTCTACGGACAATTTAAACCCACTGATTTTTAGTTTACTCGCCAACGACCTTTTTGTGGGCTTCACAAAATTTGAGTATGCGGGCAATTATTATTTGCGCGACCGCAGTTACACGTTTGAAGATCAGCTAAACCAGATTACGGAAGGATTGATGGACAAGCCAATTCTTGCCTACAACGAACATGAAACAAACGCGATCATCCCAATGGTTATTTTAACCCCTACCATTGTTAACGATGGACGCAAACTGTACATCGCTTCGCGACCGGTATCGTTCATGAATACGGATGTTTTGAATTTTCCGAACTATATGTTCACTAAATACAGTGGTGTGGACTTTCACAGTTTATTTGCCGAACAGGGTGGCGAAAACATTCGCTTTCTTTCCGCGCTGCGCATGAGTGCCACTTTTCCTTACATCACACCAAATACCACATTACCAACAGAGCCGCCTATTCAAATTATGGATGCTGGCATATCGGATAATTTTGGGTTGTCGGATGCGGTTCGTTTTCAGTATGCGTTTAAAGAGTGGATTCAGGAGAATACTTCCGGAGTGATTTTCCTTTCCATCCGCGATTCACCTAAACTTGGTACCATCGCAGCAAAAGGCGGGCAAAGTATTATTGATGACTTCACGCAACCGATCAGTTCGGTGTATAACAATTTTGAAAATTTCCAGGATATTAATAGCGACCTTCAGATCAGCCTGATGAAAAAATGGTTTAAGGGATCCATCTACAGGATTGATTTGCAATATCAGACCGAAAACTATGTACCCATCTTACAAGAGATGGATAGCATTCGGCAAACCAGCGCCCGCGCCTCCTTGAGCTGGAGGTTAACTACTCGCGAAAAACACGGGGTGGTCAGCAATATTTTTTCACAGATCAATATTGAACAGATGCAAAAACTAAAGGAGCTTTTAGAATAATTACTTTGTATTCAAGGAGGTTGCTCCCCGACAAAAGTCAGGGAGCAAACACGCTATGGCAATAGTCACTCCTTTTTATTTTTTATTGTCAGGTTGAGTTTGTCGCCTGCCTCTGCCGGTAGGCAGGAAACCGGACGTCCACACAGCCTCCTTCGACATGCTCAGGTTGACATCAGTTTTTTGATACTTGGGTTAACCTCCGCTAAAACTTCAATAATTTCACAATACGGGCACATGCTTCGTACTTTTCCTGTTCTTCCAAACTCAACAGCATACCTTTCAATGCATGTTGGTAAAAAGCGGAAATGATATAACAACGAGGCGCTACATAAATTCGAGCAGCCGGATTTCCCGCATAATGTCTCGCCAGGTGTTCCAACAATTCAAGTTCGCTGAGCAGTTTCTGTTCAGGATAATTTGAGGTTTTCGTGACGTTAAATTTTTGCGGGATATGCATAACCAAAGCTGTTAACAATCTGCTTGTAAAATTTTTCAATCAGTTCAGGGTTTCGCTCGTCCACTCGGGTTGCCAAAACCGGTCGTTGTTGTCCGTACTCCATCTTTTTGCTTTTCATGACTCTAAAGTATTCGAAGGCTTTGACAGCTTGTGTCAAGTTTCTACCTTACCCCAATGATTCCTCAGGCTAAGATTTTACGGATTTTTCAACTGATTGGGTTATTAAAAGGTGGCGGGCGAACTGTGGATCAACTAGCCAAACAACTGGATGCTACTTCCCGCACAATCTACCGGTACTTCAAACTTTTGGAAGAGATAGGATTCATCATCGATCAGGATTTTCATGGCAAATATTTTATTCATCGTGAGGATGGTGAAAACCCGGAAGACAGTTTCACCCTGGAGGAAGTAAGCATTTTACGGCAACTCATACAGAGTGGCGCTGGCAGCCATCCTTTACGGGAAAATATTTTAAAGAAACTGGCATTCCATTCAGAAGCAAAAGAACTACCTGAGCAATTCCTGAAACTTCGCGTGGCCAGAATGTTCCGTTTCATCAATGAAGCCATTGAGCAAAGTAAACAGGTCGTATTAAAAAATTATCACTCAGCCAACAGTCAGGAAATAACCGACAGGCTGGTAGAGCCCTTTCAGTTTGGCGAAGGATTTCAGTCTGTGTTGGCCTTGGATACGAAAGACAAGCAATGCAAATACTTTAAGCTGGAGCGTATCGGAGAAGTAGTGATATTGGAGAAGCTTTTTAAGTTTCAAAAACTGCATGAAAAATCAGCTACCGATATTTTCGGCATCAGCGGTAAGAAAGAAACATGGGTTACGCTTCGGCTAAGCCTTCGTGCCTATGTGCTGCTGCGTGAAGAATATCCACTCTCGCTGCCTTATTTGGAAAAGGACGAGGACACAGAACAACGGAGTTTCACCTTTCACGCACCCGTATTAAATTATAAAGGAGTGGGCAGGTTTGTGATGGGTCTTGCGGATGAGATTTCGATCATCGGGCCGCAAGAGTTTAAAAATTACATTAAAGAGAAGCTGAAACAACAGAAGTTGGTATAAGGTATATAGGTATTGGGTATATCCCTCTATACCTTATTCCCCTATTCCTGTTTCCTTAATTACAAATACATCTTCTCAATTTCCGATTCGTAGTTACTCATCAGTTTTTGTCGAACAGGTTTTAACGTGTTGGTAAGTTCGCCACGTTCAATTGTCCAATCTTCCGGGCATAACACAAAATTCTTTACTTGTTCAACATTCAGTAAGGACTCGTTAAGTTTATCTACCTCCTGCTGAAGTTTCGCTCTGATTTTTATATTGTGCACCATAAACTGAGGAGAAGTCCAGTGAATGTTCTTTTGTATACACCACGACTGAAGCACTTCTATGTGCGGTACAATTAGTGCTGTGACAAATGGCCGTTGGAAACCGATAATAAGGCAACGTTGTATGAAAGGAGATTTAGTAAAATGATTTTCTAACGGTTGTGGGGCGATGTACTTACCTGCCGAAGTCTTGAATATATCTTTCTTCCGATCTGTAATTTTTAAAAAGCGATGATACACAAACTTCCCTACATCACCGGTACGAAACCATCCATCATCCGTAAAGGCGGCTTTCGTTAACTCTGGTCTATTAAAATAACCAGGCATGACATTAGGGCCTTTCACCAAAATTTCCCCTTCCTGATTTTCGTTGGGCTCATCTATTTTTACTTCAATTCCTGGAATAGTCATGCCCACGGTGCCAAACCGGTTCAAGCCAGGCTCGAAGCGGTTAATGGTAATGAGGGGTGCAGTTTCTGTCATTCCATATCCCTCAATGATATGAATACCTGAAGCTGTAAACATCCTCCCGATTTCAGGTCGCAAGGCTGCTGCACCTACAACCATGTAACGAATTTTTCCACCCAGCTTTTTTCGCCACTGACTTAACACCAGCGTTCTTGCTATAAATAATTTAGTCCCGAACCAAAGTTTGATCCTGCCTCTGTGCCCATATTGTTTGCCAACATGCATCGCCCAAGTAATCAATTTTCGTTTTACCCAATTCCGTTGCATGGATTGCTCTTCCATGTAGTTATACATTTTCTCGAGCACACGCGGTACGCTGGTGCAGAAGAAAGGTCGCACGGTTTTAAAATCATGCGCAAAACTTTCTTTATTCTGACTGAAATACAATGACACACCAAATGCCATATAGCTGTAACAAGCCATCCGCTCCAAAATATGACTGAACGGTAAGAAGCTCAACACCCTGTGATTTGGTTCAAGCGGCAAAAGTGTTAAGATGGCTTTGATGTTGTGAATAACATTACGGTGTGTGAGTACAACACCCTTGGGTACACCCGAACTTCCGGACGTATACAAGATTGTGAGAACATCTTCTTCACTAATTTTTGACTTTACTTCAGCGAGTTCAGCCAGCATTTCCTTTGTCGGGGGTGGTGAATGAAGCGGGTGAAAGTACGCTTGAACACCTGATTCAAGATGATGCACCTTCAATGTCACATTCAGCTTCTCAACAACGGAAAGAAATCTATTGTACAGACTAGCATCTGCCGTGATGCAAAGTTTTGGCTCTGTCTCCTGAAAAATTACTTCTATATCCTGAGGGTTTGAAGTTGGGTGCACCGGTACAGTAATTATCCCAAGCTGCTGGCAGGCAAAGTCAAGGATCACCCACTCAGGATTTCCAATTGCAGGAACAAAAATTATTTTATCACCTATCTTATAACCATTACTGATGAACCAACAAGAGATCGCGTCTACTTTATTTTGTAGATCCTCGATAGAATGACCTTTCCAAACTCCCTCCGCAAATGCGTTAAGCGCAGTGGCATTCGGATACTTCTCTCTTTGATACGAGAGGATATCAAAGATGCGGGTGAAGTCACTGGACGATTTTCGTGTGATTTCCATGTGTTTCATCCCGACTATGTCGGGGCTCGGGTTTTACGTACAGGATGTTATACAGTATTTCAAAAAATTCAGGAAACTCGGGAAGGTTATTATGGCGACCTCCTTCAATTGCGTGCAACACAATTTTGTTTGGATACAAGGCCTTCAACTTTTCGCTTTGTGAGAATGAAATAAGCCTATCACGTGTGCCGTGTATAATATGCATCGGGCATTCAACAATTTTTAAGTATTGATCGGTACGGATATCGTACTTCAGCAGCCATCTCAGCGGTATAAAAAACAAGTAGCGATTGACATTGTAGTAAAAGCTGAAATACGGAGAATCCAAAATTAGCAATCCCGGTTTATTCCACGAGGCAATGCGTGCCGCGATACCGCTCCCCCACGAGCGGCCATACAACACTATTTTTTGTTCAGGGTAGGATTGCGCCAACCATTTGTACAGGTATTGCACATCATTGAACAATTTTGTCTGACTTCGCTTGCCCCTGCTTTTTCCAAAGCCCCGGTAATCCATCATAAAAAAGTCGTACCCATTGCTCACAAAATCTTTGGCAAACTTTCCCCAACCCTTGATGCTTTTTGAGTTTCCCTTCAGGTAAAACACTACGCCTCGTGAGTTCGGAACTTTAAAGTAAATCGCGTTGATACGACCTCCATCCTCCATATCAAAATCAAGTTCCTCGAACGGAAAGGGATATTTATATTGAAAAGCTGTGGAAAGTATTTCTGGTCTGAAAAAACCGAGATGTTGAAAAAAGAAAAACGACAGGCAGATGGCAATGTAGATTGCGAGTAAAATGAGTAACAGGGTTACCATATCCAAAAATATTGAAGGTATCTCTAATAACCTAACGACCTAGAAATCTCCGACTCAATGTGGACCAGTAAAAACCATCGTCATCGCGAGGACGAATCCCGCTGTAGCGGGATTGTTCCTTACAATGATGGAACTTTCTTGGTTTAGCTCAATCCAACACTTCCTTCAATGTCTTATGGTATTCTTTAAACTTCCGAAGATCATTATGACCCCCCCTTTCAATAATTACAAATTGATCCGAGTCTCTTAACAGTGGCTTCAGTCGCAAGGCAGATGATAAAGGTACTACACCATCATCTGTGCCATGGATGATTATTTTCCTACATTTCACTTCCGGCAACATTGCATTGTTTGGGAACCTATACCGCGAAGGAAAAAAATAGAGAACGCTCGCTAATTCATCAAACGGTGCCTCCAGTATGAGCAGGTCTGGTTTTGAACGGCCAGCGAGATGTGTAGCAACCGCTGACCCGAGCGAACGACCATAAATAATTAAATGCGAATACGTAACGGAAGTTTTCAACCAGTTTAATACAGTCTGCGCATCCTGGTAGAGATTCTCCTCATTGGGTTTACCCGTACTTTTACCGTAGCCACGGTAATCAATCATGAAAACATCATAGCCCAACGAAGTAAAGTCCGTGGCGTATTCTCCCCAGCGTTTTAAACTACCGGCATTGCCATGAAAATAGAGGATCAGCCCGTTGGAGGCAGACGGGCGTTCTGTTTTGAACAACAAACCATTTAACTGATTACCATCTTCAGTTGGTATGGAATGCTCTGTAAATTTTTTGCTGAACGCAAAAATATAATCGGCCGGCAACTGCTCTGATTGAAAAATAAAGTTGTCTTGATTAACATAGAACCCAACACACACAGCCAGATACAGCAGCACCACGATGCCGAGTATTTTACCGATGATTTTTACTTTCTTTTGCACTTCTGGAATGCTTAATATCTACTAAATATAAACGAAAAAGGCCGGTCATTTCAGAACTGGCCTTTTGATTAAACTGTCTGAACTAGGATTTATTTGATTAGTGGATTGACAGGATTAAATCCTGAAAATTCTAAAATCAAATAAATCCTGGTTCAGACATTATTCTACTTATTCACCCCCGGCAAATTCTCAGGTTTACTTTGCTCGTTCGCAAACGAAGGCGCTTTGCGCACAGTCGGGTATACTTCATCCAATGTATTGCCATCGTACAACCTTCCGTTCTTCATCACTTTATTTACGGTGTTGGAGTTGCGGATGTTTTCCAGCGGATTTTTATCAAGGATGATCAAATCAGCAAGTTTGCCTGCCTCAATACTTCCAATATCACCATCTAAACCAATGGCTTTCGCCCCATGAATGGTTCCCACTTTCAGCGCATCGTGGTTGCTCATGCCGCCTGAAGCCATGCTCCACAATTCCCAATGATAACCGAGGCCTTGTAACTGACCATGTGAACCAACACCTGCATTTCCTCCTGCTTTTACCAAGTCATTCACAAAGCGCGCGTGATCTTCAAACACATGCTCCTCTTTCATAAACCATCCTGCTCTTCTGCGTGATTTTTCATCGACTTCCGATTTGGGAGTGAAGTAATTTAATTTTGGATCACCATTGACGTTTTCGGTGGCGTAATAATAATTTTCACCAAAAGGCCCACCATAGGCTACCAGTAAGGTTGGTGTGTAGGTCATCTTTGATTCCGCCACTGCCGCTGCAAAATCTTTGTAAAGCGGATAAATCGGGAACGCATGTTCGTGGCCAGGGTACCCATCAATGAGATTAGTCATGTTCAATTTAAAATCAAGACCACCTTCCGTGGTTGGCATTAAACTCTGTTCCTTACAAGCCTGAACAATCCACTGGCGGTGCTGGCGATTTCCGGTTAGATACATTTTAATAGTCTTCGTATTATAGTATTCTGAGTACTGCTTTAACACATCTTTAGTCTGCTCAAAACTCTTGAGGTTGTACATCCAATATCCTACGCCAGGCCCTGTACTGTAAATTCTCGGTCCGATTACCTGTCCCGTCTCTGCCATATCGCTGTACGTTAGTACATCGGTAGTTCCAGTTTGAGGATCGCGCGTAGTGGTGACACCATACGCGAGGTTGGCGGCATACGCCCACACCTGATTTTTGTGAATGCCCCACGTTGGCCGCAAGTGTGCGTGGGTATCCACAAAACCAGGAACAATTGTTTTTCCCTGCATGTCCATTTTTTGAACAGATGCATCCACAGAAATTGAACCGGCTGCTCCTACCTGTTTAATGCGTGCGTTCTCAATCAGCACATCCCCTCGTGCAATCACTTCATTGTCCTTCATGGTGATGATGCGCGCGTTTTGCAGCAATACCTTTCCGGAAGGAATATCTTTTTGCACCGTTACTTTAATGCGAATCTCTCCGGGTTTGTAGCCTTCGTCCTTTTTCTCTTCTTTTTTATCCTTGTCAACTACAACAGTGGAATCTTTTTTTACCTTCTCCTTTTTATCGTCCTTCTTCTCTTCAGCTTCTTCTTTTGCGTTTTCTTCGGCTGCTTTCTTTTTCTTCAGTTCGAGTTCTTTTGCTTTCGCAGAATCAAGTTTGTAAGTGAAGAATGCATTGCCCAGTGTGTAGTACACAATTTTCCCATTGCTGCTCCAGCTTGGAAATTCACCGCCCAGCTTGGTAAGTTTCATCGATGGGAATTGGGCATTGTCTGCATCTGCCACTGAAATTTTTGGCGCCTCACCACCCGTTGTAGGAATCGTTACAACATAAATGTCATTATTCACCTGTGCAAAAGCTTGGTCGCCTTCGGGTGCCATTTTTATAATGCCGGCATTAGAGGGTGTTGGGGTTGGTTCCTCGGCTGTCTCTATCACCAAGCAATGATCTTCCTTCAATATTGAACCGTAGGTAGTGATACCTGTAACTTTTACTAACGTTTTTTCATCGGTTCCATCCCACCGTATGGATACTAATCCTTTTTGTTCGCTATATAAATAAATCCGGTCATCAGATTTTACAAAATGTGGATTACTACGGTCTTTAGATTTTGCGATAAAGTTCACATTGCCGCCATCACCGGAAACCCAAAGCAAATCTTCCTGTCCACCTGCGAAGAACGGATCGGGTGCATCTTTAAAGGTTTGTGTAGCACCACGCAGGAAAACAATTTTATTTCCCTGATACGTCCAAACAGGCTCCGAGTATAATCCTGGCGTAGTTGTCAGTCGAACAGGTTTTGCTCCTTTTGCTTTCAAATTCATTTTGTAAAGATGACCTGCATTGTTCTCCCACGTTACCCACGCTAACTGTGATCCATCCGGACTCCAGCAAGGCTGTGCCTCGGTGTAGCTGGTATTGGTTACACGCTTGGGAGTTCCATTCGGTAAGTCAACGGTGTACAAACGATTCAATGCAGTGAATGCTGCCTGGACTCCATTAGGCGAAACAACTGCATCGCGAATCTGCGTTACGATCATGTCTTTATCATCTTTGATCGGATACTTAAATTGTACTGCAGGGCCCAGCAGAAAATCAGTTTCCATTTGGAACGGAATATTAATAGCAGCACTTCCGCTGATCGGAATGCTGTAGAACTTTCCGCCATAAGATGCCACTATATTTTTACTATCAGGTGTAAACGACATAGCAGGTAATACACCCAGAGGCGCGATGGATTCCTGCTCATCGCGTTGTACCGGATACGCTAACCATTTCTCATCACCGGTTTTTAAATCGCGAAGTACCAATCCGGTTTGGTCGTTGTAACGCGATCCATACACCAGCCATTTTCCATCCGGAGAAAGTGTAGGTGTGAAGGCCGAGCCATAACGTTGTGTCTTTACTTCACTCTCGCCATTTTCGCGATCGTACACTCCGATTTGATATTGCGGAAACTGCGCGTTGTAATTCCATGCATTGTTGCGCTGCGAATACCAGATGTAGCGATTGTCAGGGCCAAAGGCTGCCTCTACTATTTTTAAATTATCGGGCTTGCTGATCAGTTGTGCGCCAGAGCCTCCGTCTCTATGGAACATCCAGAGTTTTAAGTTGCGTGTACCACGCGATCCTACAATGTAATTTCCATCGGGTGTCCACTCTGCTGACTGGTAATGATCGGTATTGCCTTTTGTAACCTGGAGTGAATCCGATTTGTCGACTGCAAACCACCAGATGTTTTCACCTCCACTGCGGTCGGTGATGAATAAAAGTTTTGTTCCATCGGGACTGAACTTCGGGTGCGAATCAAAGGACATCCCTTTTGTAAATTGAGTTGGTTTACCTCCGGTAATGGGCATCGTAAAAATATCGCCCAGGAAATCGAAGGCGATGGTCTTACCATCGGGACTCACATCGAGCGACATCCACGTACCCTCGTTGGTTTTGATGGGTATGGTACGACTCACTTCCAAAGGCAGGTCTTTTTTCTTTTTTGGCTTTTCCTTTTCAACCGTGTCTGCCTTAACCTTGTCGGTTAAAACGTATTTTTGATCTTGTGCAATTACCCCGCTAAGGGTGATGACGATAAGAAAGAAAAACAAGTAGTATTTTTTCATATGGGAATTAAATTATGGTTGGTAAAATAACAGATTAACAGCGGCTTTATACGCAGGATTTATATGAATGGGTTTAAATATCCCGATGGCGGTTCTAACTTTTCAAAAAATGCATATCTATTACAAACAACCTAAAATGGGTATTCTTTATCGATTGCGTACCGTTTTGACACAAAATTCCCCGATCAACCAAAAAAAATAGTGTTACTCAGGACTATCCCTTAATTTTAAACTATCCTAACTATAACAGATTCATGCAACGATTAAAATCAATCTTACAAAAAATGCCAGCCTTCCTTTTGGCGGTGGCATTAGTTGCCTGTACGGGCAATGAAAAAACAAACGAAACATCTTTTAAAGTCCCGGTTGACTATTACAAGCTGGACAACGGCTTACGCGTAGTATTATCGGAAGATCACACTTCTCCCACCGTAGTGGTGGCCGTGTACTACAACATCGGGTTTCGCATTGAGCCAAAAGACCGCACTGGTTTTGCGCATCTTTTCGAGCACATGATGTTCCAGGGGTCAGAGAATCTTCCTAAGGGAGAGTTTGATAAACTTACTCAACGGAATGGAGGTATCAATAACGGTTCAACGCGTTTTGATTTTACTAATTATTTTGAAGTAATGCCCGCGCATATGCTAGAACCCATTCTATGGGCGGAGGCCGATCGTATGAAAGGGTTGTTCATTAATCAGGATGCACTAACCAATCAACAAGGTGTAGTGAAGAATGAAGTAAAGGTAAATGTCTTGAACCAGCCTTACGGAGGATTCCCCTGGTTGGATATGCCGCAGTATGCCAATGAAAACTGGTTCAATGCACATAATTTTTATGGAGACCTTGCTGACCTTGATTCGGCCAAGCTGGAAGATGTTGATTCATTTTTCAAAACATACTATTCTCCTAACAACGCTGTGGTTTCGGTGGTGGGTGATTTTAGTTCGGAGGATGCGAAAAAATTCATTCAACAGTATTTTGGTGCAATTCCAAAAGTTGAATTACCAGTTAAGCCTGATATTTCGGAACCCGTTCAGGATAAAGAGAAGCGATTCACAAAAGAAGATTTGCTGGCCAATAAACCAGCCATCGCAGTGGCCTACAAAATGCCTGATCGTAACACATCTGAATATTTTGCCATGGGCTTGATCGATCAATTGATGGTGCAGGGCGGTGACAGTAAACTCTATCAAAAACTTGTTCAGGAAAAAGGATATACCGGAGGTGTAAATGGAGGTATAAACTATTTGGGCAATATGTATAACTACAATGGTCCCATGATTTGGATGGCCGATTTAATTTATGATGCCAATGTTTCTCCCGATTCTATTTTGAATGAAGTAGACAAGGCGGTTGCAGAACTCAATAATGTTACACAAGAAGACCTCGACATGGCATTAGTAAAAATTCGCTCCAGCTTGTACGATGACATAGGCGGTTTTTTCGGTGTAGGTCGGGCCGACCTGCTGTCGTGTTTCGCATTGTTTGATGATGATCCTTCCAGGATTAACACACTGGAAGAAGAATTTAAAAAAGTAACTCCGGATGTGATCAAAAAAACCGTGAAAGAATATTTGCGATCTACGAACCGCACCATTTTAATTGTTGACCCTAAAGCTGTGAACCCATGAAAACACTAAAATATATTTTAAGTCTGGCAATACTGAGCATCGTATACTCAACTGCATTTGCACAAAAACAAACACCGCCTGAAGGAGGCACACCGCGTGATTTTCAACTACCCGAAAAGAAACTCAACAAACTTCCGAACGGACTCAGTTCAACACTGGTGCAGTACGGAGCGATTCCCAAAGTAAACATCAACATCATTATTAAAACCGGTAACATTCACGAAGGTCCGAAAGAAGTGTGGTTAGGTGATTTTACGGGAAATTTGATGCGCGAAGGAACTACTACGATGGGTTTCAAAACCATCTCCAGGAAAGTAGCTTCCATGGGAGGATCGGTGAATGTAACAACGGGACTTAACCAAATGACAATATCGGGATCGGTGCTTTCGGAGTTTGCGCCCGACCTGATAAAAATCCTGGCAGACGTTGTGATCAACCCTGCATTTCCTGCCAAAGAAGTAGATCGATTGAAAAATGACCTGAAGCGCAACCTGACGGTACAAATGAGCAGTCCGCAAAATCAGGCTACCGATAAGTTTCGCTCTCTTATTTATAAAGACCATCCGTATGGCAGGGTTTATCCTACAGAAGAAATGTTGAACAGCTATACATTAGAAATGTCTAAAGGATTCTATGAAAAAAATTTCGGTGCCAAACGCACTGTGGTATATGCTGTTGGAAAATTCAATGAAGAAGCCGTGAACAAAGCAATTGAAGAAGCTTTTGGCAAATGGAAAGAAGGGCCTGAAGTAAACTACCCGGTTGCAAACCCTGTAACAACGAATGAAGTAGCGATGATCGACAGGCCGAATGCACCACAAACAACTGTGCTGATGGGCCTGCCAACACTTGATCCTTCAAAACCTGATTACCTTTCCTTGCAAGTAACCAATTCACTTCTTGGCGGATCTTTTGGATCGCGTATCACTTCCAACATTCGCGAAGATAAGGGTTACACCTACTCCCCATTCAGTACAATCAATACAGGTGTTAAGGTTGCCATCTGGTATGAGCAGGCCGATGTGACCACCGAGCACACAGGTGCCTCATTAAATGAAATCTCCAAAGAGATTAAGCGACTTCAAACTGAAGCTCCTTCCAAAGAAGAGTTACAAGGCATACAAAATTATGAGGCAGGAATTTTTGTACTTCAAAACTCTACTCCCGGAGGAATCATCAATCAATTGAATTTCCTTGACCTTCACGGATTAAGTGATTCGTATCTCACCGACCGCGTTAAAAATATCTACGCAGTAACACCTGAAAAAATACAACAGATGGCAAAAGACTATTTTAAGTACGAAGATATGACGTTGGTACTGGTAGGAGATAAAAAACAATTAACAAAACAAATCAAAGCGCATCAGGATGCACGTAAAGTAAAATAGATTTTTCAGCATGCAGGTTGAAGTCGGTAATAAAAGCTTCGGACAACAGAGTAGCTGAATTAAGAGACACGTTGTTAGGTTACCAGTTGCCAGTTGCCAGTTACCGGTGACCGGTGACTTGAAACCGGTAACTGAATTAAACCTAAGTCAGTGGAAAGCACTGGAAAAAACTCTAACCGCGCAAGATGTCGGAAACATACACGGCCCTCCGGGCACAGGGAAAACCACCACACTGGTACAGGCCATTAAACTCACTGTTCAGGAAGAAAAGCAAGAGCGTGATATCATCGCCATCAGCTTCGTGCGCAGCAACGAAA
>Ga0247727_10006719_pt1 | contig 22443 bp, 22 predicted proteins | sample WisWelCaveWW1625_FD_202498 | JGI IMG/M metagenome (GOLD analysis project Ga0247727, IMG submission 202498) | Biofilm microbial communities from Wishing Well Cave, Virginia, United States - WW16-25 | ecosystem: Environmental > Aquatic > Deep subsurface > Groundwater > Cave microbial mat | place...
AATCTGACAATTTCGCCGAGCGCGTAACCGAGGGGAATAGCATGCACCCCCCAGTTTGCTTTAAAGACATAAATGAACGCCAACGTGACCAGCGACCGAAAAGCCGGCGATAACGCCGGGACGTTAAAACGACGGCAGGCATTAAGAGCCCCGCTGACAACGCTGGTCACCGGCGAGATGATGATCAACGGCATGATCTCTAAAAAAAGTTGAACAATTATTTCCACCGATGGTGGCGGGAATTTTGTGAACACCCCTAAAGCCGGTCTGATGAACGCCAGTGTCAAAAGGCACAGGATCAACAGACTCCCCAGCCCATACAGACTGACCGTTACGATAAAAGCACCGACATCCTCTCTTTTGGAGTTAAGTTCAACAATATAAGGGACGATAAAATTTTCTAAAATATCCGCGAAAACGCTGGTCAAATAGATGACAATCCCGTAGACAAAAAAGAAGGCGTCCGTCTCAGGAGAAATGCCAAACCAGGCGGCGATAAAAAAGGGAATGAGAAAACCGGTGCCGCGCGCCAGAGAGCGCAAGGCGGTCACCACGAAAGTGTCTTGGGCAAGCCCTTGAGGGATATGGAACGGCAGGAAATATTTCATCGGTATTCAGGGCGCGAAGTAGAATAAAAGGCCGTCGGCCGACCCTTCGCCCCGGTCAATCCGAAGGATTGCCCGGGTTAAATTCGGTTATAAATAAATTTCGGGATCACAAAGGTGCGGTTGTTGAGAATGGTCCCGACCAAATTCGACCGGTATTCCTTAAGCGGCATTACGATTTCCTCGATGGCGTGACGCCGGGTCCGGTTTTCGGAAACAAGCAGGATGACCCCGTCGACCGCGGCCGCCGTGGTGATGGAATCCTTGTAATGTTTGAGGTCCGCGCAATCGACCAGGATAATGTCAAATTTTCTTTTGGCCTCATCGAGGACTTCTTTAAGTTTTGGGGAATCCAGGAACGTGACGGGGTTAAGATTCGTCACCCCCGCCGGCATCAAGCACAGATGCGGACTGAATTGTAAAATCACGTCGTCAAATTTGGCCTTGTCGAAAAGGATGTCCGCCAGTCCCGGCCCCTGGTCGATTTTAAAGATTTTGTGGATGGACGTGTTCCGGAAATTCGCGTCAACAACAAGCACGTTGATCATGACGTGGTGGGCCAGGTAAAAGGCCAGGTTCGAAATCACCGTCGTTGAGCCTTCATGGGTCTCCGGCCCGGTTATGAGCAGAGATTTTATCCCCTTATTCTTGATCAAAAGCCGTATCTGGTCGGAAAGACTGCGGTACGCGCCCACGTACGTTGAGCTCACGTACGATTTGGCGGTGTTCTGCAGCAACATCCTCCCTTTAAGTCTGGTCCGCGGGATTGTCCCGAGTAGCGGAAGGTTCAAAAGGGTCTCCAGTTCTTTGGGCGATTTGATGGTATGGTCTAAATATTCGACGATGAAAGCCAGCATGACACCCAGGAAGATGCTGAAGATGAACGCTAAAATAAAAATGAGCCCCCGGGGTGGGCCGACAGGTTCGATGGGGGGATAAGCCTGCTCGATAATCTTGACACTGCCCGGGCCAATGGCCTCCGAGCTTCGCAGCGGTTCACCGTTGAGGTTTTGGTTCATGAACCGGAGATTATCTTGCAACTGCCGGATGATCGGATGTTTTTCTCCATATTTTAACTGCAGCTCGGCCAGGAGTTGATGTAAGTCAAAAATAACGTAGGTCCGGCTGACAACGTTGGCTATCATCGCTGCCATAACGGGGTGGTAATCTTGCACCTTAATGAGAAAAATGTCCGTGTCCCGGATTGGTTCTATCTCGATTTTTTTTCTGAGTTTTTCGATGGCCCGGCGGAAAAAAATATTATTTCTCAACGGCGGTTCGATTTTAGACAATTTTCCGGTGAAATGGTTGACGGCCAGATCAATAACCCATCCCTTTAACGGCGAAGCGAATTTTTTTTCATAATCCAGCGGAAGCTCAGCGAGCCTAAGGGCCTTGACTGTCTCTTCCATCACCGGCATCGACTTGACGACCTCGCTTTGCGTCAACCCCAGCTCGCTTTCCGTTGTGCTCACAATCCCGCGATAATACGCCGCGCTGGTCTGTTTGACGGCCGAAACCAGCATCTTCACTTGCGCTTCATACAGCGGTGTGGAAAACTCTAGCGCCAGATAAACGCTGAGCATCACGACCAGAAAGCAGCCGCACAGGACAAATTTCTGGCGAAATAAAACACGAACATAATCCCGTAAGGTCACGTTTTGACTTTGTTCCATGATGGCTCCTTTGCTAAAAAATTCCTTCAGACACAACCACAATATCGCCCGACTGCAGCCGCCGGTCGGACTGGGTATTGCCTTCCATCACTTCTTTAATGTTGATCTTGATGGTCTCATATCCGCCGTCGTCTTTGGGTCTTAACAGTTTCACTCGGTTGGCAGAACCGAATTTATTAAAACCCCCGGCGATGGAGATGGCGCGCAGGACAGTCGTGTTTTCTTCTAAGGGGTAGGCGCCTGGTCTCACGACTTCCCCGTAGACAGAGAATTTCCGGCTGCGCGATTCCTTGAGGGAAACCGAAACCACCGGATATTTCATATATCCGGTGGCAAGCTCCATCTCGATCTGCGTCTGGACATCCGTCAGGGTTTTGCCCTTCACCAAGATATTGCCGACATAAGGAAAAGAAACGCTGCCGTCCGGAGAGACCGTGACCACGCTGACAACTTGGTCAGGCTGGACGACGCTGATTTCCAGGACATCATCCACCCCTATCGTGTATTGGCCGCCTTCTGGCTCGGCCATGGTCGGTTCAGCCATAACCAGAAGACTATTCGGCATAAAAAATAACAACGCGGTTATAACCAGAAATCGCTTCATGCGCTAGCCCTTTCGTTTTTAATTTTGTTATTTCGCCCCAATGCCGGCGATGACCATGGGAATGGTTTTTAAAAAAATTTTGACATCCAGCCACAATGACCAGTGGTCGATGTATTCTAAATCCATCTTTGCCCATTCATTAAAGTCTGTGATTTTGTTGCGGCCGTTGACTTGCCAGAGGCAGGTTAATCCCGGGCGCATCCGCAGTCTCCGGCGGTGCCAGGCGTCATATTGCTCCACCTCCGCCGGGAGCGGCGGGCGCGGGCCGATCAGACTCATGTCTCCTTTGAGGACATTCCATAGTTGGGGCAGCTCATCGAGGCTGAAACGTCGTAAAAATTTTCCCAGCGGCGTCACGCGCGGATCGTTTTCCATTTTAAAGGCCGGCCCCTTGACTTCATTTTGATTTAAGATTTCTTGTAACCGTTCCTGAGCGTCTTGGATCATGGTGCGGAATTTATAAAGAATAAACCGCCGGCCGTTGAGACAGCAGCGTTCCTGCCGGAACAAAACCGGCCCGGGGGACCCCTGCTTAATAAGTACGGCCATCAAACCAAACAGCGGAAAAAAGACCACCAGCGCCACCACCGAGAAAACAACGTCGAACAAACGCTTGATAAACAATTGGCCCAGCTTATCGGACGTGCTGTCAAACGTGATAAACGGGAACTTGTGCAATTCGCTTAGACGGCTGCGCGAAACGCGCGGTTCGTAAAAGTCAACGGCCACGTGCACGCGTACCCCCTCTGTTTCGCAGATAAGAAAAGTTTCTTCAATTCTGTTGAGCCACGAACCGGGCACGACAAAAACCAATTCATCAATGACCTTTTCATGCATGATCTGGGGAATGTCCTTAATCGTTCCCAGAACCGGATATCCTTTGACGCTCTCTCCGACTTTCTGCGGGTCATCATCCATCAGTCCGATAATTTTTAATCCCCATTCCCGGTGGTCCTCCACCAATTTGATAAAGTTATACGCCCGGCGGCCGGTTCCCACCAAAAGGATATTGCGGAAATTATACCCTTTATCCCGGAAATGGCGTAAGACGATGACCATAATTATTTTCTTGAGGATGATCAGTAAAGCGGTAATAACAAAAATCGAAAACATCAGCGTCCGGCTTATGTTTTGGATCTTAAGGATGTAAAGGATACTCCCAAAAAGGATAAACCCCACGACTAGGCTTTTAAAAACGATCAAGGTGACTTCCGGAAAGGTCCTCAGGCGTAGCGAGTTATACATCCCAAAAAATTGCAGCAGTTCAAGCCAGATCAAAAGGATCAGTGGCAGAAATCTCAAATAGTAATGAAAAGGGTATAGCCCATCCATTTGATTGCGCAGCAGGTACCCAAGGAAAAAGGCCACGGTCACCAAACATAAATCAATGGTGATCATCAGCCGAGTGAATAAGTTTGAATATTCTTTAAGCATAACGAAGAATGTTTCCGTTAAAAATTAAACGTGACCCCCAACGAGACCAAATTTCGGTTGTACTCGCGCGCATCGTCATTGGAATCGGCCCGGGCGTGGGAATATTCCAGAAAAATTTGTAGATTCTCACGGGCCTCGTAATTGAAACGCCCGCTGACGCCATTGAGCCGTTCGTGTATTTGCAGAGAATGGAACTCCCCTTCCCCATAAAAACTTGTCAGAACAAAAGCCAGCCGTTTGAATATCTGGCGCTTTATATTCAGCGCCAATTGCCAGAGGTCAAAAACGTCTTGAGTGAAGGCATTCGGCATATTTTCCTTACGGTAACCCATGCTCACGGAAGTTTTGTCGTTAATATTATCGTTTAACTGAACCTGGACGCTGGGTTTTGTGGTTCTGTGCCCGTTATGGGCTGATTCGGTCAAGGAACTGCCACCGCGCATCTCGACCGACAGCTGTTTGGTCAAGAATCGACGCAAACCCACCATCACCGTATGGATAAAAGATTTTCCCCCTGAGTCAAATGTCCGGTCCTGGTAATCATAGCCGATCAGGTAAACCGTATCGGAATCCGCCGTAAAGTTTAGCTCGACGCCCGGTCGGTGCAGGATGGAGTCGCTGATATCCTCCCGTGAAATTGCGTAAAGTTCATGGCCGTAACGGGACATCACTGTCAAGCGGCTGGTTAAGTCTTTAAAGTATTTGAGGTCGAAATTATTCCGGTAATAACTGTACCGGCCTGTTGTCCGGCCGAAAGCGTCTTCAAAACTGCGGGGCTCTTGGGCATGGCGAAAGGTGTTAATGACCGAAAGCTGGTCATGCTTGGAAAGTTCTTTTTGAAAGTCGACCGCCATATCTTCGACAGTGTTATTAAAGTCATTATTGTCAGAAAAAATCTGTTGCGTGATGTTCCCGGAAATACCCAAAGAGTGTCTCTTCCCTTCCTGGCGTAAGCTAAGCCCGACCAGGGCGCTGGTGACAAGGTCTTTCTTTTTATTTGTCTTGGCTAATGTCACATTATCATCAAAAGAGGCGCTGATAATGCTTTTGGCATCCACATCCCATCCCCGCCAGGCAAAAGCCTTAGGTATGACAAAAACGATGGCGCCTAAAACGACCAAGGCTGTAGCGAATACTTTTAGATCAAACATTACCAATTTGTGTCGACTGTTTTGGACTAATCGGGGTGCATTCTAGCAAAAAATCGACGGGATTGGAACAATTTGCTTTTGGTTTTACCGATCTCAGAAGGGAAGAACCAATTGGAAGAAATTGGTGGAAATTGGTGAAAATTTAGGCTTCCCAAAGAAAGATTTGTCTGCTAGAATTCACGCCACAAGATTTTTTTAAAGAAAGTGAGGCGTAAAATGAAAAACATCGGGGTCATAACCAGCGGCGGAGATTGCGGGGGGCTTAACGGCGTCATTAAAGGGGCAGCCCAGATGTCCCAGAAACTCGGGATATCCTGTTTCGTCATCCCCAACGGATATGCCGGGCTTTATAATTTAATTGAATTCGATTCCTTGGTGGAACTTACTCCTGAACGTTCGGAGCAAATCAATATTAGCTTGGCCGGTTCCGAGGCCGGGCATTCCCGCGTTAAGATCCAAAAGATTGCCGACGACAAAAAATATGAACGGATCAAACAGGGTTTAAAAAAATTTGGCATTGAAGGTCTGGTCATCAGCGGCGGTGACGACAGCGGCAACGTCATGGTCGATTTGATCGGCCAGGGCATTAAATGCGTCCACGCGCCCAAGACCATGGATCTAGACCTGCAGACTTATTCCGTTGGTGGAGACTCAACGGTCAGCCGTATCGCCCAGTACGCTCAGGAAATTAAAACCACCGGGCGCACCCACAGCCGTATCCTCGCCATGGAGGTATTTGGCCGTTACGCCGGGCATACCGCCTTTCGCGGCGGCATTGCCGCCGAAGCGGACGCGATCCTTATTCCGGAAGTTCCCGTTGATTTTGATGTTCTGTATGAGCACATGAAGAAACGCTTCTTTAAGCGGGTCGCCGATCGGGATGTTAAATCCGGGACCTACCTTATGGTCGTTGCCGAAGGGTTAAAAGATGCCAGCGGCAAAGAACTCGTCGATGAATCTGCCGCGGTGGACGCCTTCGGTCATAAACGTCTGGCCGGGGCGGGCAAATACGTCTGCCAGGAGTTGACGAAAATGGCCAAAAGCGATCCCGAGATCATTGAGTTTATGAAACGAGAAAAAATGTACGTCAAAGGCGTTTACGAAATGCCGGAAATCCGTTCCGTTACCCCCGGGCATCTTGTTCGTTGCGGGTATTCGTCAGCCTATGATGCTAATTTTGGCAAGGAAGCCGGCGCCGCCGCGGTCCTCTTATTAAAAAATGGAATTTCTGGCGTCACGGTGGCGGGGGTGAGCGGTAAAAAGGTTCGCTATGTTGAGACCAAGGAAGCTATCAAACAGCGGTTCGTGGATATGGACCAGATTGCCTTTCATGAAAGTTTAGGGATATGTTTTGGCCGAAAACCAGTTGATTACATCCCTACTTTTGAAAAGATCGTCCCCCCGGTGGAACGACATCTTTAAGTATTTTTCATGGACGAGAATTTTTTACGGATAAATATTCTTTTGGCAAAGACAATTCCCAGGATCGTGATCACGCCATATTCGACCACGCGCGTGATGGCAGAAACGACAATCCCTTCCGTTAACCCCCATCCCACGGATTTCCCCAGATAACCGCACGCCAGCTCGCGTAATCCCAGATTGCCGGGCACGATGTTAAAGGTTTTGCTTAAGAAAATAATCAGTCCGAAGACCGTCAGAAAACCTAAGTTGACATCCACCCCAATAGACCGAAACGTCACCAACACCCACCATAGGTTTAGGTAAAACGAGATGAGGCTGACCATAAATATTTTTAAGATTAACCGCGTGTCATTTAAGCAAGCTGTAAATAGATTGAACATTTCGTTTAAGTTGGCGTGAAATGCCTGGATGGATTTGTTGGTGAACGATAGATTTTTGGAAATACCCCGCGCGGCCCAGGGGAGAATCCCGAAAATGACAGTTACGCTTAATAATGTCAGAAGAAGTGGATTTTTTACAGCGGCCGTTCCCATGGGATTCATGACCAACAGGATCCCGGAGGCCACAAATACAACCATACACTCAAACCAGGTGAAAATCGTGACCAGCCCGAACGATTGGGTGTAGGAAAATCCATATTCATGCTTTAATTTGATGCTGCGGTAAATATTCGCGCCCTGCGTGACGTGCAGATTCGCAAAACGGGAGACCGTGAAGATTTTAAACCATTCCCAGTACGGGATCTTCTTGGCCTTTAATTTTTTTAAGAGAAAAAATATTTTAAGGGCGGATAATTGGTGGATGGCTAAGTAAAGGATAATTAAAAGAATTTGGTCTTTAAGATTAAGACGCAGGGTTTGTTTGAAGTCTTCTTGGTGAGTCGTGAGATGATGTCCAATAAGCCAAATTGAACCCAGGATGAGGACGACGGAAAGAAATCTTTTAATTTTACCGATGGGCATGTCTGATGGCTCTAGGGATCGCCTCAATGATATCCGTCGCGGTCAGCGAGGCTTTGGGTATTTTTTTTGCGGCGGTGTCTCCGGCCAGGCCATGGAGATACGCTCCCCAGCGGGCAGCCTCAAAATCCTCAAGGCCTTGCGCCAAAAAAGCCGCAATCATCCCCGTAAGCACATCCCCACTTCCGGCGGTCGCCATACCGGCGTTTCCAGTTTTGTTGACATAGACTTTCCCGTCCGGGGATGCCACGACGGTCCGGTCGCCTTTTAATAAGAGACAGCAGTGAAATTCGCGGGCGAACTTTTGGGCGACCTCCTCCCTCCTTGCCTCGATGACCGATTTTTTGAGCCCGGTCAACCGGCTCATCTCGCCTGGGTGCGGTGTGAGAATTTTGACACCCCGGTTTTGATAAAGAGGTGTTAAGTCCTCACTGAGAGCGTTAAGCGCATCGGCATCGATGATTAAGGGGACGCTAGAGCGGGCGATAATTTTAAGAATAAATTTTTTCGTTTCCGTATTTCCGGAAAGCCCGGGGCCGATGGCCAGGGCCTGAAAAGAAGAAAATTTCTTTTGGATTTTTCGGAAGGCCGATTCCCCGACGGTTTTTTCTTTTGTTTCTGGCAACGGCCAGGTCATAATGGCGGGAGATATTTTTTTCTGGGCCGTTTCGTTGAGAGATTCGGGGACGCCTAAGGTCACCAGCCCTGCTCCGCAACGCAGCGCGGCCAGAGAACATAAGGCCCCTGCCCCCAACAGGGGGCGCGATCCGGCGACAATCAACACATGGCCGAAATCGTTTTTGTGAACGCGGCGGTTTAAACGGCGTAGGATAACGGGAAACTTCATGGCTTAGATTCGCCTCGTATTTTTAGCAGACGTGATGATGGCCGAGGCCGCGGCATAATTTTTCGTGTGCGATATGGAAATGAGGATAGTGTGTTTAAAACTTTTTTTGTGAAGTATGCAAATCGGACGTCCGAATTTGTCGTTCTGGATTTCAATGTCCTTCCACTGGATATGGGCGTTGTCGCCGATGGCTTTTAAAACCGCCTCTTTGGCGGCAAACCGGGCGGCAAAATGTTCGCTGGGATAGCGGTTCTTCCTGGCATAGGCGATTTCATTTTTGGTGAAGACATGGTGAAGAAAATCATCGCCCCAGCGTTTAATGGCGGTGTGAATGCGTTCCACTTCAATGATGTCAATTCCTGTGCCGAAGATCATCGGATGATGGATAACATTTCTTTCACGGCGTTTTCTAAACCGAAAAACACCGCTCGGCTCATAATCGCGTGGCCGATGTTTAACTCATGAATACCCGGAATCTGGGCTATGGCCTGGGTGTTGTTGTAATTTAACCCGTGGCCGGCGTTGACGGTCAGCCCTAAGCTCTGCGCGTAGGCGCTGGCCTCTTTTAGCCGTTTGATTTCCTGGCGGACATCCGCTAGCGTTTGGGCGTGGGCATAATGACCGGTGTGCAGTTCAATGATGCTAGCCCCCGTTGCGAGACTTTTTTTAATCTGTTTTTTTTGGGGAGCAATAAATAAGCTGGTCGGGATATGCTTGCTCTGCAATAGCGCAACAGTTTTTTTTATGCGCGAGAAATTTTTTATAACATCCAGCCCCCCCTCGGTGGTGATTTCCTGACGGCGTTCGGGAACTAAAGTGGCGTAATCCGGCCTAATAGATAAGGCGATCGCGACGATCTCAGGGGCAACCGACATTTCCAGATTGAAACGGGTACGGATGCTTTTTTTTAACTTAAGGATATCTTTATCCTGGATGTGGCGACGGTCTTCTCTAAGATGAGCGACAATGCTTTGGGCCCCGGCTTGCTCGCAGATTTGGGCCGCTAAAACAGGGTCAGGGTCATCTCCCCGCCGGGCCTGCCGCAGGGTGGCGACATGGTCAATGTTGACGCCAAGTTTGGGGTGCGTAAGACTCATAAAGACGGAATTTGACTAATTCTCCGTTGACGTAAATCCAAGTGACAACGGCAAATCCTAAGGCCAGTATTTTTAACCCCAGATTGTTGGTCAGCCAGCGTTTAATCATGTTTGGGCACCTTTTTGAGCCATAGGTCCTTGAGGATGGCGGAAAATTTTTCTTTGTTGATCACGGGAATAAATTTTCCATCGGAAACAAGAGAGACTTCGCCGGTTTCTTCGGAGACCATGACCGCGACGGCGCTGGTTTGTTCTGTCACGCCCATGGCTGCACGGTGTCGGGTCCCGATAATTTTGCTGAGGTTGGGGTTTTCGGACAAAGGAAATAAACAGGACGCGGCGACAATCCGGTCCCCGCTGATGACGACCCCGCCGTCATGGAGTGGCGAAAGGGGGGAAAAAATACTCTGGATGATTTCCGCCGAGACCTTACTGTCGATGGCGACGCCGCTTTCGATGTAGGTCGTGAGTTTTATCTCCCTTTCAATGGCGATAAGACAGCCGGCCTGGCGCCGGGAGAGTTTGTAAACGGCCGAGCCTATTTCTTCGACGAGCGCAGCCAGCTCAGATTCGGCCAGGGAGATATTAAAGAGATACTGTTGTCCCAACCTGGCCAGCCCCTGGCGCAACTCAGGTTGAAAGATGATTAAAAAGGCAACGATGGAAATTCCGAAAAGTTTTGTGAGCAGCCAGTTCAGCGTCTCTAAGCCCAGGAGTTGGGACAACAGAAAAATGACGAGAAGGTAAACGATGCCTTTCAAGACCTGGAAGGCCCGCGTCCCCTCAAAAAAGACAAGGATGCGGTAAAAAATAACCCAGAGGATGATGATTTCAATGAATGGGCGAATGGTAAGAAATATAAATTCTATGGTGTTCATTTCTGGTAACTCTGATGGTTGAGGATAGCATCCGTTATTTTTGCAACAGCATACATCTCCCGGACATCGTGGACACGGACGATATGGGCCCCGTTTAAGATGGCAGCGCTGACCGTCGCGGCTGTCCCCATGATCCGCCGGGCAGGATCACCTTGGTTGAGGACATTGCCAATGAATGATTTACGAGAAGTCCCCACAAGGATGGGTTGATTTAATTTTTTGAGAATGTCTAATCGGCGGAGAATTTCGAGGTTATGATAAACCGTTTTCCCGAAACCAATGCCTGGATCGATGATGATTCTATCCGATTTGATTCCGGTTTCCAAGCATTTTTCTATCGATATCGTGAGTTCACGGACGATTTCTTTCATGAGGTCGTGATAATGGATCTTTTTTTGCATCGTTGCCGGGTTTCCCCGCATATGCATAAGGACAATGGCCGCTTTATGACGGGCCACCGCTTTGAGCAGACGTGTGTCTGGGTTAATGCCGCGAATAGTATTAACGATACTGGCTCCCGATTTAAGGGCCAACTCGGCGACCGCTGGTTTATGGGTGTCCACAGAAACAGGACGGTTAATTTTACGGCTTAACAGCCGGATGACGGGAATGACACGTTCTATTTCTTCTTTCTCGGAAACCGGCTTTGCCCCGGGACGGGAAGATTCCCCCCCTACGTCAAGAATGTCAGCCCCATCGTGAATAAACATTTTTGCCCGTCGCAAAATATTTTTGAGCGTCAGGCCTTGCCCGTTACTAATTTTATTAGTAGAGGGAAGGTCAATAAGAAGCCCGTCTCCACTAAAGGAATCTGGTGTCACATTGAGTATTCCCATGAGGAGAGTGCGTGTACCCAAATTAAGACGGAATGATCCAGATTTAAGCGTAAATCGGGGTCGAAAAAAATAAAAAAAATTTGAGGATAATGACACGGGTTTATGGGAGGGATTAAAAACTCAGACCTTGTGCCCGCTGGGAACGCTTGGTTCTTTCATCCCCAGGAGGATCCTGGTCTCCTCTATGTCCAAGACTTCTTTTTCCAGGAGTTTTTTGGCGAGGGCTTCCAGCTTGTCACGGTTATCAGTGAGCAGCTTTTTAGCCCGGTTGTAAGATTCATCGATAAAATAGCGGATCTCTTTGTCGATAGTTTGCGCGGTTTCTTCGCTGTAATCTTTTTGTTCCATGAAATCGCGTCCTAAAAAAATTTGTTGATGATGCCGTCCCAGAGCCAGCGTGCCCAGGCGCTCACTCATCCCGTAGACGCAAATCATTTTCCGGGCCATCTCCGTGGCCATTTGTAAATCGCTTTGGGCGCCGGTGGTCACTTCACCCAAACAAAGATCTTCCGCGGCCCGTCCCCCTAAGGAAACCGCGATGCGACCCAAAATTTCTTTTTTGCTCCAGTAGTGGCGGTCTTCTAAGGGCGGGGTCAGGGTGTATCCCCCGGCCATCCCGCGGGGGATGATAGATACTTTGGAAAAGGTATCGACCTCGGGGATTAAAAGCGATAGCAAAGCGTGTCCCGCCTCGTGGTAGGCGGTGATCTCTTTTTCTTTTTTGGAAATGGTTCGGCTCTTTTTTTCCGGCCCCATGGTCACGCGTTCCACCGCCGCGAAAAATTCTTCCGGCCCGATCGCTTCTTTATTGCGACGAGCGGCCAATAGGGCCGCCTCATTGCAGGCGTTGGCCAGGTCAGCCCCAGAAAAATAAACCGTCTGCCGGGCAATGGCTTTGAGATCGACGTTGGGGGCGAGTTTCAAGTTTTTTATGTGGACCTTCAAAATTTCTTCCCGTCCGACAATATCGGGCAGAGAAACGACGACCTGCCTGTCGAAACGTCCCGGGCGCAATAGCGCCGGATCAAGGGTATCCGGACGATTGGTTGCGGCGATTAAGATCAAGCCAGCCTGTGTATCAAAGCCGTCCATTTCCACGAGCAGGGCGTTGAGGGTCTGTTCCCGTTCATCGTGCCCGCCGCCGATCCCCGAAAAGCGCAGCCGCCCCACCGCGTCGATTTCATCGATAAAAATGATAGCCCCTTTTCCTGAAGACTTGGCGGCCTTGCGTCCTTGCTCAAAAAGGTCCCGCACGCGGGAAGCCCCCACCCCGACAAACATCTCCACGAAGTCCGAACCACTTAAAGAAAAAAACGGCACATTTGCTTCCCCGGCCACGGCCTTGGCCAACAGGGTTTTGCCTGTGCCCGGCGGGCCGATGAGCAGAACGCCTTTGGGGATTTTTCCTCCCAACCGCTGAAATTTTTTGGGGTCTTTTAAAAATTCAATGACTTCCTGCAGTTCCTCTTTGGCCTCATCAACGCCGGCGACGTCGTTGAACGTGATTTTCATGTCTTTACCGTTGGCCATGCGCGCCCGGGATTTGCCGAAGGACCAAATTTTATTGCCCACCTGCGCCCCGCGGTAAGAAACAAACCAGAAAAATAAAATTAACAAAACGATGGGCCCTAGAGAGAAGAGCATGTTGCTCCAGAACACGTTGGGCTGCTGGATGACAAAATTGTTGACCTTTTCGCGGATAAGATCCAAAAGGACTTTGTCATCGGGGGGAATATTAACCCGGAATTTTGAACCGTCCGCGAGCGTTCCGGACAATTCAGTGTCAATTAATTTTAATTCCGTGATCTGGCTGGCGGCATTTTCGCCCTTGAGCAGCGAATAAAATTTGCTGTACGTCATTTCCGTCGCCTGGCCGGTCATGCGCATGGGGGTTTCCATCATCAATATCATCACGACGAAAATGATAGCCAACCACAGGAAGAGGTTATTGTTCTGGTTCATCGACTGACGGGGAAAGCGCCCAGAAGGTTTTTTAAAGGAAGATTTTTTAAGTTCTTTTTGTCCTTGTCCGTTCATGGTTGTTTTGGGTAAGGTATTGTGTAAGTTTAAATATGGCTAGATTATAGTGAATGATTTTATTTAATCAAGGATTTCCTTGTGAATGTCACGATATTTTTATGTTTCAGGACACGCAGACCATCAGGAATAAAAATTTTTCCGCGGGGTGAGGAGGCAAGGCACAAATGCTCAATTTCCCGGATATGGGCGAAGGTCAACTGGCGGGTGTGTCCCTGGAGGTCTTCGATGACGAGACGGAGAATAAGGCGTCTTAAGCTTGTGGGCAATCTTTGCCAGCCTACGCTATTGAGGAGCACTCCCTCCTTTTTATTCTTTCTTATCACAGACGACATGGCTTTGCGGGCTGCCAGGGTAAGATATTCGTAATCTTCCCTCGTGGTCTGTGAAAAGTTGGCCAGGACTTCTTTGATATTAGGGTTAAATTCTTTCTTGAGGAGCGGAAGCAGAACCAGACGGATTTTATTTCTGAAAAATTTTTTTGATTTGTTGGTGGCATCTAAGCGATAGGATAACTTATTCTTTTTAAGATAGGATTCGATTTCCTGACGGCTGACCCTCAAGACGGGACGGATTATCGTGATGTCCTCTAAGGGGCGTTTGGGTGGCATGGCCCCTAAACCCAGAAGACCGGTCCCTCGTATCAGACGCATGAGTACCGTTTCAGCCAGATCATCTTGGGAGTGGGCCAAGGCAACGGTATGAGTTTTAAGTTTTTGCGCCAGGTCGGCGAAGAATTTCAGGCGGGCCTGGCGGGCCAACTCTTCAATGGAGGTGATATCTTTGGTTTTTTTTAATTGGACCGACCGGGAATAAAACGGACAGTTCAGTTGATAGGATAAATGTCGGACAAAATCCTCGTCTTTTTTCGCTTCCGGCCGCAGGCGATGGTTAACGTGCGCCACTATAATTTTCAGGCCAAAATCATGGCGCAGCTGAGTGAGCACATGGAGCAAAAAGACCGAGTCCGGCCCACCCGACACACCCACAACCACCTTGTCCCCAATTTTCAGGAGTTGGTGTTGGAGGATAAAAATTTTTATGCGTTGGACCAGGTCCATAAGGGGGGATTAAAATTTATCGAACCATTTTATTCCGTAACGGGTAATAAAAATGAGGATGATAACAAAAGGAATAAAGACTAAAAGGAATTTGCAGATAAGGATGCCCATGCGATTTATTCGCTATGGAGCCCTTTTTTTTCTTCCCGTGCTTCTCGGTAGGCTTCACGCAATTGGTCGGCGTATTTGGTGTTGGGAGGAAGAATTTTTAAGGAGGCGTAACCCTGACGGAGAATTTCCGCGTTGACGAACGTACCGTCTTCAAGATAAGCGTACGCCAGCGTGAAGAAATCGTCGTCTTTGGATTGGGTATCAAATTCCAGCCGGACGTTTTTTCCTTCCAGCATTTCTTTAATAAATCGGTAAGACCGGGTGGAAAGATCAACCTTTGGGTCAATTTCCTTATTCGGTATAATCACGGGGGCTGTGGAAAGGTTTTCTCTCCTTGTCCCCTCTTCTTTGAGTTGTTCCGCGATGTGAATATTTTTGGGAACTTCGGGGGCTTTTAATCCGATGAGCCTGATTTTTTCACGGCTTTCAAGTATAAATGAGTCGGAGTCAATAATCCGGGCAACATGGACGTCACTATAATCTTGTCCTGAGGTGGTGGATTCTGAAAGCCATCCTGCCCAACTGACCGTATTGTTTACAAAGATACACCAGGAGGATAGGATAAGAATATGGATAAAAAATTTTTTAAAAGAAGGATTCATTTTGTTTAGGGAAAGAGGCCTACTCAATATTTTTAATATTTTTTTAGAAAGTATGGCGGCGAGTGGATTTAAACCACCGACCAATCGGGTATGAGCCGAGTGCTCTATCAGGCTGAGCTACGCCGCCGGAATATCTCCTAAGAGGTCAATCTGGGGTTAAATAAAGAAAATAACATATAGCAAAAAAAGGATAAAGACACCAGAGATAATATAGTAATCATTAAAATAAAGAAAATCTTGGATGCGTTCGGCCTTGGTGTATCCAAGTTGCGTCACTTCCGAAACGACTTTACCGCCCGAGCGGATGCTTTCGACTTCTCCTTTTTTCAGGCGGATAAATTGGTTGGCAATACGATAGGCCTGCAATTTCCCTTCTTCGACAAGGTCCATGACCTTGCGCTCGGTTACGCCCAAGAGTTGGGCTGTTTCACGTACCGTGATGAATTGATCCGTCGTACTCATTTGATTTTTTCCGCAAGCGCCCATTCATCGATACGAGCGCGTTCAAAGCGCCAGTTTTCCCCGTTGCGGGTCGCTGGGATTTTGCCGGATTTGGCCAGTTCGAGGATGGACGATGGGTCGATTTCCAGATAGTGTGACAACTCTTCGACATCAAGATAATCTTCGAACATCTGACATTTCCCCTGGAATACAGCTCCCTCCGCAATCGTGAGCCGGGGGGTAGAGATATTTCCGTTTAAGACAGCGGTCGGCATGAGGACAATGGTTTTACGCGCGTTGATTTCACCTTTAATTTTTCCGGCAATAATGATACTCTCGGCCGTAATGTGAGCGTCGACGTCAGCGGTGGAGCCGATGGTCAATGTCCCTTTGCACTCCAGCGTCCCGTGGAAGTTGCTGTTGATCTTAAGGTTGACGGGGTCTTTAAAGGAAAGCGTCCCTTGCATGTGGACGTTGATTTCGATATTCTTTTCTCCGGTTTCGTTGCGGTCTCTTAGGGCCACGGCTCTTTCCCTCCCAGATTTACTTATAACAAAAAGAAATTACCTTTTCAAAAGAATTTTAATTCAAATGCGGTTTCAAACGCCGCCAATGGTATCCCAGCCCGGCGATCATAGCGGCGTTATCGAGGCATAAGTTCAACGGCGGGAAAAAAACACGGATGTTGTTTTTTTCGCCCTCTTGCGTGAGCCGTTCTCTCAAGGCCGAGTTGGCAGCCACCCCGCCACCAATGAGAAGCGTTTTGATTTTTTTCTTAACACAAATTTCCCGGCACCGGGAAACCAGGTTGGTAACGACGCTTTCCTGGAAGGAATAGGCAATGTGGTTGACGGGGGTTGTTGCGGGATTCCACTGGTCCCGGGCATAATAAAGGACAGCCGTTTTAATCCCGCTGAAACTGAAGTCCTGGGAATCGGGGATGGACGCCGAGCGGAATTTTATCCGGCTATCCTGTCCGGTCCTGGCCAATTGATCGATGATAGGGCCGCCAGGATATCCGAGCTTGAGGATCCGGGCCACTTTATCAAACGCCTCTCCCGCCGCATCGTCCCGAGTTTGCCCGAGTAATTGGAAGGTTTTAAAATTTTTGACCAGAAAAAGGCTGGTGTGCCCTCCCGAAACGACCAGCCCGATGGCCGGAAGCCTGGGAGCGGACGCTGGCGGATTCTTTTCAATGGTAAGAAAATTCGCGTACAAATGGGCTTTAATATGGTCTACCCCGATCAGTGGTTTTTTGATGGCAAAACTTAACGCGCGGGCAAAGCAGACACCCACCAAGAGCGAACCGATAAGACCAGGAGATTCGGTGACGGCAACGGCGTTGATTTTATTTAACGGGAGGTGTGCGCTGGTGAGGGCTTTCTTGATGACAAGATTGATGAATTCAATTTGCCGGCGGGAAGCAATCTCGGGGATGATGCCGCCATATTCCTCATGCTCTTTAAGACTTGAGGCGACAACGTTGGCAAGGATGTAACGGCCGTCTTTAACAACCGCGGCCGCGGTCTCATCGCAGGATGTTTCAATGCCTAAGATGTACATGTCACCCGTCACCCGTCACCACGTCACAAGTCAGAGGATTTCTTTGTGACTTTGTGACGTTGGGATGGGTGCCCATATTAGAAACCCTGATACTTAAGTTTTTGTCGACGTACTTGCGGATTTTTCTGGAGTTGCAATCCCATGGTAGACCTTGATCCCTTTGAGAACGCTGACGGCGGTTTGGATTTGGTTATCTTCGCTTAGGCGTTTCTTTGTCTCTTCTTCTTTTGTCAATTTTTTATCGTCAGGTTTATCGGATTTATTAGATTTATCTGTGTTTGGTTTCTCTTCCGTATCCTTGGCGGGGTCTTTCTTATCCTTTTGCGTTTGGATCCCTTCAAAAAGCCGGTCGATGGCTTCTTGCTCGTCATCTTTTTTATTGGCTTCTTTGTAAACACGCTTGACGACGATATCTGGTTCAATCCCCTTGCCGTGGATAGATGTTCCAGAAGGGGTAAAGTATTTGCTGGTCGTCAGTCTCAACCCCGAGCCGTCGGGCAAGGGGATGACCGACTGGACAGACCCTTTGCCGAACGATTTTGTCCCAAGGATAACGGCCCGTTTATTGTCCTTGAGAGCTCCGGCTACGATTTCACTCCCTGACGCGCTGCCTTCATTAATTAAAACAACCATCGGCCACGCGGTGAAATTACCGTTGGTGTTTTTAGAGTATGTCTCGATGTTCTGGGAAGGATGACGGCCTTTGGTGGAAACAATTTTTTGGCCGGCCGGCAGGAACTCCTCGGCAACGTCGATGGCGACATTCAACAACCCGCCGGGGTCGTTGCGCAAATCTAAAATGAGGCTATCGGCATTTTTACTTTTAAGGTCTAACAGCGACTTTTTAAGTTCCCGGTCGGTATCTTCCCTAAATTCCGCTAAGCGGATGTAGCCGATATTGTCTTCCAGGACGGTCACGTCTTTAATGTCCTGAATATGGATCACATCGCGGGTAATCGTGAATTCATGGATTTTAAATTCGTCTTCCCGTAAAACCGTAATATGGATATCAGTGCCCGGTTTGCCGCGTAATTTTTTGACCGCGTCATTTAAATCCAAGTCCTTGGTGAGTTCATCCTCAATCTTGACAATCCGGTCGCCGGCTTTCACTCCCGCTTTAGAGGCTGGGCTGTCATCCAGGGGGGTAATGACCGTTAAAAGACCGTCACGGATGGAAATTTCAATCCCCAATCCTCCGAATTTTCCCTGGGTCTCGGTTTTTAGTTCTTTGTAATCTTCCGGGTCAAGGAACTGGCTGTGCGGGTCCAAAGACCCCAGCATCCCTTTAAGCGCCCCGTAGATTAGATCCCTGGCCGTTGGTTCTTCGGCGTATTCGGACTTTACGGTTGTCAGGGCGTAACTGAATAGTTCGATCTGAGAGTAGAGATCGTTTTTCTTGAATTCAGAATTTTTTTGGTCCACGGCCAAGTCGGTGGCCTTGTCCCTGATCTCTTCGCTTTCATCCTTGATGTCAACGGAGGAGGGTTCGAGCAAATCGGGATCGGCAGGCGCGTCCTCAACCGCTTTGGTTTCGGCCACTTTAATATCAATCGATGAAATGGCCAGGTGCGCACACCAAAAGAAAAGGAATACGCTAAGAACACAGACGAACATTTTTTTAAACATTCAGGAGCCTCCTTTTAATCATTTCCCCCACTAATTTGGGGTTTGCTTTGCCTTGGGTCTTCTTCATGGCCTGGCCGACGAGAAAACCGATGGCGCTGTCTTTGCCTTGTTTGATTTGGGTCACGGTCGATTCATTTTCTCGGATGATGTCGTTGATGATGTTCTCGAGAGTGGCTGTATCGGAAACCTGCGCGAGACCTTTTTTCGCGATAATCTCTTCCGGGCCCGTGTTGGTATCGAGCATCAGGGCCAAGACTTCCTTGCCGCGCAGATTGTTGAGCGTCCCGTCTTCCACTTTGCCGATCAAGATGATGAAATCTTTGGGTTTAAGAGCAACGGATTCAACGCCAACCTTGCGGCTGTTCAGTTCCTGTTGCAACGGGCCGATGATCCAGTTCGCGATTTTTTTCGTTTCCTTATTGAGCTTTTCCTTTCCAACTCCAAATCTCTCCTCCCTGGCGTCGATATCCTCAGGGAGAGATTTGGAGTTTTGATGAGTAGAAGGAAGCTCAATAAATAGTCTACTGGATTCTTCGAAGAAGTCAGCTAATTTTTTATCAGAAATGATAATCTGGGCGTCATAGTCGGAAAGTCCGTAGTCGTTGACGAGCCGTTCCCATTTTTTCAAAGGCGCTTCGGGGAGGGTATCGGCGACGTCCTTTAGAAAGCTTTCATCAACCACAAAGGGAACTAAATCCGGTTCCGGAAAGTAACGGTAATCATGCGCTTCCTCTTTGCTGCGCATAGAAAAAGTGGCTTGCTTGTCTTCATTCCACAGCTGTGTTTCTTGGACGATTTTATTGCCGGCCAGAAGAAGTTTTTGCTGGCGGCTCTCTTCAAATTCCAAGGCGGACTTGACCGCCCGGAAAGAATTCATATTCTTGATTTCCACTTTGGTGCCGAATTTGATTTCGCCTTTGGGACGGATGGAGACGTTAGCGTCGCAACGCAGACTCCCCTTTTCCATATCGCAATCGGAGACATCCAGGTATTGAAGCGTTAATTTCAGCGCCGTTAAATAATCATAGGCTTCCTGCGGTCCGCGCATATCGGGTTCGCTCACGATTTCAATCAAAGGTGTTCCGGTTCGGTTATAATCGACGAGGCTGCAGTTGGCGGCGGGATCGTGAATAAGTTTGCCGGCATCCTCTTCCAAATGGGCGCGGGTGATCCCCACCTTGCGGACAGCCTCTTTTCCTTTAACGAGGACGAACCCTTCCCTGGCGATCGGCAGATCATATTGGGAAATTTGGAAGCCTTTGGGCAGGTCGGGGTAATAATAATTTTTGCGGTCGAATTTGATGAAAGAGTTGACCTGGCAGTTGAGCGCCATGGCGACTTTGAGCGCGTATAAAAGAACCTTACGATTCAACACCGGCAAAGTTCCCGGAAGTCCCAGGCACACCGGGCACGTCTGACTGTTGGGAGTCTGGCCGAAGAGGTTGGCACAGCCGCAAAAGATTTTGGTAGCGGTCTTTAATTGCAAGTGAACTTCGAGTCCGATGACTGTTTCAAAATCGTTCATAAACTCACTTTACGTTTGTGCCAGTCGGTATTTTGTTCATAGGTGTACGCGATACGCAATAGCGTCTCTTCATCAAAAGGCTTCGTCATGATCTGCAGGCCGATAGGCAGGCCGTTTTTGGCAAACCCGCAGGGAATGGAAATAGCCGGGATGCCGGCCAGATTCGCGGAAATTGTGTAAATGTCGGAAAGATACATCGACAACGGGTCGGAAGATTTCTCCCCGATTTTAAAAGCGGTGGTGGGGGCGGTGGGAGTAAGGATCGCCTGACATTCTTCAAAAATTTTATCAAAATCATTTTTGATGAGTGTTCGCACCTTTTGTCCCCGCAGATAATAAGCATCATAATAGCCGGCCGATAAGGCATAGGTCCCCAGCATGATCCGTCGTTTAACCTCGGCCCCAAACCCTTTGTCCCGCGTTTCTTCGTACATGTCGATCAGCGGTGTCCGACGTGCTGGGAAGGGTTGTTCACGCAAACCATATTGAACGCCATCAAAACGCGCCAGGTTGGAACTGGCCTCGGCGGTAGCCACGATGTAATAGGTCGCCACGGCATACTCCGTGTGCGGTAAAGACATTTCTTTAAATGTCGCTCCCTGTTTCTTTAAATTTTCGATCGCCGCCGTGATCGCCGATTTTATTTCAGGATCAAGTCCTTCAATAAAATATTCTTTGGGAATGCCGATTTTAAAATTTTTGACGTCTTTGAGTAAGGCACGGGTGTAATCGGGAACAGCCATCTCGGCGGAGGTCGAATCATATTCATCGTGTCCGGCAATAATATTTAAAAGAAGCGCACAGTCGGTTACGTCTTTGGTGATCGGTCCAATCTGGTCCAGGCTCGAGGCAAAGGCGATGAGCCCATAGCGGGAAACCCGCCCATACGTTGGTTTTAGCCCAACCACTCCACAAAAGGCCGCCGGCTGGCGAATAGAACCACCCGTATCGGAACCGAGCGCCCAAATCGCTTCGTGGCTGGCCACCGCGGCCGCCGAGCCTCCGCTTGAACCGCCCGGGACACAATCTAAATTCCAGGGATTCCGGGTGGGGCCATAATAAGAATTTTCAGTCGATGAGCCGAAGGCGAATTCATCCATATTGACATGGCCGATAAAACTGGTCCCGGCGTTGCGCAATTTTTTTATGACCGTAGCGTCGTAAGGCGGTTTAAAACCTTTTAAAATACGCGACGCGCAGGTGGTCTCCGTGTTCTTAATGCAGATGTTATCCTTAATCGCAATCGGGATACCAGTCTCCGGAGCGCTGGCCGTTTCCCCATTTTCAAAAACGCGCACGTAGGCCTTGACCTTATGATCGGTTTTCTGGATTTGATCCAAGAGCGCGGCTTGGATCGACTTGGTATTGGTTTGTTTGGCTTTGATTAAATCAAAAAGTTCGTGGGCTGTGAGCGTGTTGAGTGTCATTCGATGACCTGGGGAACTTTAAAGGAATCAGACTGCCAGTTTTGGGTAAGGCCCTTAACCTCTCCTTGTTTCAAGGACGTTCGGACAACATCTTCGCGGAAAACATTTTTAAGCGGTAACACATGGGTGGTTTGTTTGATATTGTTAATATCCACCTTCTGGAGTTTTTCGACATAATGGAGGATATTTTCCAGGTCTTTGGAAAGCCGTTCCACCTCCTGGTCCTGCAGGTGGATGCGGGAAAGATGGGCCACATAACGGACATCGTCTTTTGAAATCATAACGGGCGATATATTATCATCAAAGGGAAGATTGAACAAGCTTTTCTCTGAGGTCCTCTGGTATGGCGGTGGGTTTAAAGTCTTTACTAAGACAAACTAAGGTGACCCTAGCCTCCACCACCAGCCGTTGGCTCTTCTTTTCATGAATCGTCTGGGCAAAAATCATCTTTACGGCTGTTATCTTCTCTAATTTGGCCCGGCAGATCAGGATATCGGCGTAACGGGCTGGGCTGCGGTAGAGGATATGGCACTCGCTG
>Ga0247727_10006720_pt1 | contig 22442 bp, 25 predicted proteins | sample WisWelCaveWW1625_FD_202498 | JGI IMG/M metagenome (GOLD analysis project Ga0247727, IMG submission 202498) | Biofilm microbial communities from Wishing Well Cave, Virginia, United States - WW16-25 | ecosystem: Environmental > Aquatic > Deep subsurface > Groundwater > Cave microbial mat | place...
CAAGCAAAAAACCACCATCAGCTTACGCGAATTTGATGCGGGTCTTTCGGTCCGGGAATTCCGGTCGATCTATCTGCTCAGCATCGGCTTAGCGATCTCACCGAGCCTATCTACGGAACTGCTGGCCGTTGCACAAGCATTGTTTGAGTCGACGTTGCTTTGGCCTTCGATCACCCCTGCTACCCTGGCGGCACTTTCATTGGGATCGGAGCCGAGCGCCAGTGGTCGAGGTGCGTTGATCGCGCGCCTTCTCCTTGATCAACGCATTCCAGTGGAAGCTAGATTGCGAGCTCTAGATGCTATCGTCGATGTGCTGGGAGCATCGTGCACCGGAATCCCTCGAGACTGCCGCGAAAACCGATGGGGATTCAGGCGTGCAGCGCAAGGCCGCAGCCCTTGTGGCCAGCTTGCGCCGCTAACGTGCGCGTAGCGATGCGCTTGGCAACGCGGTTGATGTGGAGCCACCGTGTCCGTTGGAGCGCCGGAGACAGCCCGCGCCCGAGCGTAGGTGAGCGTACTCGCGCGCCGCGGGCCCGGCTGAACGCTTCTTGTACGTCGCACAGAACAGCTTCAGTTGGCGTCGCGCGCGTGCACGGATATGCGGCCTGCTCCACGCCGAAATGGCAGCACACGAAATTGCTTTAATCCCTGGCGTTAAACGCTCCCCCGGATACCGCTTTCGAATCGGGCGGGGGCGCCATCCACCGGGAAACCCGATTCTCCCGTCCACGTGGCTTGAGATCGCACCCCACCGGACAGCGCAACGCAAGGCCGGCTCGTTTCAGCAGGGCCAGCTTGCGAGCGTCTAGCGGATCGTTCTTGAGCGGATCGCGGGCGATGTAGGCGTTGGACTTCGGATGGCTGATGCACACTTCCTTGGCGTGCGGCTTGAGCGGTTTGTACATCCATCGCGCCAGTTCGCCCGACTCGAAGTGCACTTCGAGCTCGCCCCCGATGGTTTTGAGCGCTCGGACGATCGCTTCTGCTTCGGTCGCCACTTCGCGTTCGTACTTCGTTTCGCCCGTCAATTTGTCGAGCGCACAGATCGCTGACTTGCTGGACCCAATGTCGATCCCAACGCACACTGTTGCCATCGGACGTCTCCTTTCTAAAAGTTCGGTGGACCAACCAGAACCATAGAACAGGAGGCGTCCGCTTGTCTTCTTCTGCAGGAAGCCGGGCAACACGACTTCAATCAGACCCGAGCGTTTTGACAGTCGAACTACTGCCCAACCGCTCCGAAATCGAACTCCGCGGGGAAGACGTTCAGATGCCCCGTGATGGGGCGCGGGCGGGCGGCCATGTCGTAGAGCGCCTCGATCTCCACGGTCGGCTTGAACAAGCCGGGACGAAGCGGGCGCCAGATCACGTAGCAGACGTCGTATTCGTCGGGAACGTCGTGATTCTGATTGGTCGAACCGAAGATGCGCAGCCAGCCGCGCGTGAAGTTCCGTTCCGAGCACTCGGGGTTCGCGGGAAAGGTCGGGGCGCGGGTCGGCGTGATCTTCTCGATCGACGCAAGCGTCGGGTCCCATTTCAGGATCACCGTGTAGCCGCCCATTCGGACTCCGTTGGTGATGACGCGGATCGACATCTTGTGGACGGGCGGGCGGCGTTCCTGTGGCTGGTTGTCGGCGCGGGAGGCGCAGGCGGCCACCAGCAGGAGCAGCAGGGGGGCCGCGAGCCGTCTCATGGCGCCCTGTCCGCGATCAGCTGGACGATCATCTGCACGTCGGCGATGTCGATCCTGCCGTCGCCATTGAGGTCGGCGAGCGTCGCGTTGATCTCGCCGCCGTCGTTGAGGTAACTCGCGAGCATCATGCGATCGGCGATGTCGACGCGGCCGTCGCCGTTGAGGTCCCCGGCGACGACGGGGATCGAGGCGGGCTCTGGGGCGGTGATGACCGCCTGGCTGGCGATGACCGGCGGAGGCGCCGGATCAATGGCAGCGCCGCGCACCGGCTCGACGTCGACCTGCGTCAGCACGTCGGGCTCGCGCTCGGGCTCCGGCTTGGGATGGCTGTTCACGGGCGGCTCGACCTTGTTGACGAGCTCGGGCCTCGGCTCAGGCTTCGGTTCCGGCTTGATGTCGGGCGTCACGTCGGGCTTGCGATCAGGCGGGGGCGGAAGGGGCGTCACGACGATCGGCGTCTCCTCGGGCTCACGGTGGCTGTCGGCCCAGGCGACGACGCCGAGGATCAGGAGGGCCGCCGCGGCGACGCCGGCGAAGGCGAAGAGCAGGTTTCGCCCGACGGTGCGCTGTGGACGGAGCGAACGCATGACGGCGTCGTCGAGGTCGGCGATGATCTGGGCGGGGGCGGGGGCCGACGCGAGCTTGCGGAGAGCGCCGCCGATGGTCCGGATCTCGTCGAATCGCGCCGCGCAGGCAGCGCACTTCTTGAGGTGGTGCTCGACCTTCTTCCGTTCGTCACGCGGGAGCGACTTCGCGGCATGGTCGTGGAGGAGGTCGTTCGTCAGCTTCGCGCAGTCGAGAGCCTGAAGGACAAGGTCGTCGAGCTTCGCCATCAAGTCGGCGGGCGGCGCGAGCTTGCGGAGACCGCGGGCGATGACCGCGATCTCGTCGAACCTCGCGGCGCAGGGCCCGCAGCTCTTGAGATGGAGCGCGACCTCGGCCATCGGCTGCTGTCCGTGGTCGTGAAGGAGGTCGTTCTTGATCTCTTTACAGTCCATCATCGTCCGCAGAAATGAGCGGTTGCGGGGGCGCCATGTTCGGGAAATGGCCGTAGTTCATTCAATCATTTTCCGTCGCTTGAGGACCTGGCGAAGCAGCTCGAATCCCGTGTGCAGGCGCGACTTTACGGTGCCGAGCGGGGTTTCGGTGATCTTCGCAATGTCTTCGTAGGCAAGGCCTTGCGTCACTCGGAGCAGGACCACTTCGCGGTAGGGCTCGGGGACGGCTTCGAGGGCCTGCTTGAGGGAGGCTTCGACTTCCTCATCTTCGAGCCTCGTCGCGGCGGCCGGGGCGGCGTCGGGGACGTCGTACTCGGGCTCCAGCTGGCGGAGGTTCCAGCGGCGGCGCTTGCGGAGGATGTCGATGCAGAGGTTGCGGGCGATGTGGTAGAGGTAGGTCGTGAACTTGGCCGACGGCGTGTAGGTCGCGGCGTGGGTGAAGAGGTAGCGGAAGGCCTCCTGGAAGACGTCGGAGGCGTCCTCGTAGTTGCGGAGCATCTGGTAGCAGAAGGAGAGGAGCGCCTCCTTGTGGCGGTTGTAGAGGGCGGCGAACGCGACCTGATCGCCGGTTTTGACGGCGAGCATGAGCTCTTCGTCGGAGCGGGAGTCGGCCATTGAGAGGAGATAGTACGACGGGGAAAGGGGGAGAGAGGGAGGGAAAGAGGGAGAGAGGGAGAGAGGGAGAGAGAGAAAGAGGGAAGAGGGAAAGGCACAGCGAACGGGCGCGGCGCCCGTCTGTATTGTTGTACTACAACAGATGAAACCGCTGCGTTGGTCGCTGGGCACGGCCCTGCTCGGCATGATCGGGGCGAGCGTGCAGGTCACGCTCCTCGCCAGGCTCTGGTCCCTGCTCTGCCACGACACCGCGACGCCGGTCGTGTTCATGGCCAAGATCGTCCTTGCGCTCATCGGGATCACGGCGATGGCCACGGCCGTCCTGGCCTCGTGCGGGCCCAGGGAAGGCGCGATGGAGCCGGCGCGACAGGTCGTTGGCGCGCTTCTCGTCGTCATCGCACCCCAGGTGCTGATCGGCCTCGACCTGGGATTCCTGCCGACGCTTCTCCTCTGGTGGATCGCGACGGCGGCCGTGCTCCGCGCGGCGCTCAAGTGGCCGTCGGGGCGGTCGATCGGTTTCGCCCCTATCGTCGGCATCCTGCTGACCGGCATGGCCGTCGTGTGCCTCCTGGCGGAATATCTCGCGTCGCACGTGCGCTGATGGGTTGACATCGCACGGCCCGCCGCTACAATCGCTCCACTTTGAAATCATTCCAGATTGTCGAGGCGCTCAAGGCGCGCGGACTGCGCATCACGGCGCCGCGGCGCGCGATCATCGAAGCGCTCGACGGCGATCGCTCGCATCCGTCGGCCGACGCGGTTCTCGCCCGCGTCCGCCGCAGGCGCCCGGGCATCTCGTTCACGACGGTCTACGCGACGCTCGAGTCGCTGGTGGAGCAGGGGCTGATCTCGCGTGTGACCTCCGATCCGTCGCGGTCGCGGTTCGACACGGTCACCGATCCGCACGATCACCTCGTCTGCACGAGCTGCGGCAGGATCGACGACGTGAAGCGCGCCGCGCGGCGCCGGATGAGCGTCCGCGGCTTCACGGTCACAAGCGTTCACGTGGAGTATCACGGAATCTGCAGGGGCTGCGCCCCGAGGGAGCGCAGCGAGTCGAGGGGTTGCCGTGGAAGATAGGCTCCATCGGCCGCCGCCCGCGATCCGCGACCTGATCGCGCAGCTGCTCAAGCAGATCGGCGAGAATCCGGCGCGCGACGGGCTGAAGAAGACGCCGCTCCGGGTCGAGAAGGCGTTCGAGTTCCTGACCAAGGGCTACGCGCTCGACCCCAAGGCCGTGCTCAACGGCGCGTTCTTCTCGAGCCAGTACGACGAGCTGGTGATCGTGAAGGACATCGACTTCTACTCGCTGTGCGAGCACCACCTGCTCCCGTTCTACGGCCGGTGCCATATCGGCTACCTGCCCGGCAAGAAGATCGTTGGACTTTCGAAGCTGCCGCGGCTCGTCGAGGTCTTTGCGCGCCGCCTCCAGGTGCAGGAGCGGCTCACGGTGGAGATCGCCCGCTGCATCGACGAGCAGCTCAAGCCGCGCGGTGTCGGCGTCGTGATGGAGGCGCGCCACCTCTGCACGATGATGCGCGGCGTTGAGAAGCAGAACACGGAGATGGTGACCAGCTCGATGATCGGGCGGTTCCGCAGCGACATGAGGACGCGTCAGGAATTCCTGGGATTGATCCGGACCCGGAGATAATTGAAGGAGAAAGCATGGCATCGCTGGTTGGACAGAAGGCGCCGGCATTCAAGCTGGACGCCTGCCTCAAGGGCGAGTTCAAGCAGGTCTCGCTCGAGGACTACAAGGGCAAGTGGCTCGTCGTGGCGTTCTACCCGCTCGACTTCACCTTCGTCTGACCGACGGAGCTCAACGCTCTCTCCGACAGGCTGTCGGAGTTCCAGGCGGCGGGAGCCGAGGTGATCGGCGTCTCGATCGACTCGAAGTTCTCCCACAAGGCGTGGATGGAATCGCCGCGCGCCAAGGGCGGCATCGGGGGGCTGACCATCCCGCTGCTCGCGGATCTCAACAAGACGATGAGCCGCGACTACGGCGTGCTGCTTGAGGGACCTGGCATCGCGCTGCGCGGCACCTTCTTCATCGACGGCGACGGCGTCGTGCAGGCCGAGGCGGTGAACAACACGGCGATCGGCCGGGACGGCGACGACATCCTGCGGACCCTCCTGGCCGCGCAGGAGTCGAAGAAGGGCGTCGTCTGCCCGATGAACTGGAAGAAGGGCAGGGACGCGATCAACCCGAAGGAGGCGGCGAAGTACTTCGAGAAGAACGCGAAGTAGTAGCTAGTACAAGGAAGAAGGCGGCCCCCTCCGAAGGGGGCCGCTCCATTCATCGGAAGATGAAGGTAGACTACGAACCCTTGAAAATCGATCTGCACTCGCACTCGACGCACTCGGACGGACTGACGACCGCCGTGGATCTCGTCCACAAGATGAAGGCGGCGGGGGTCGGCCTCTTCGCGCTCACCGACCACGACACCACCGAGGGCGTGGAGGAGGCGGTCATCGCGGGGAAAAAGATCGGCGTCGAGGTCGTCCCGGGAATCGAAGTCTCCTCGCGGTATGAAAGCCAGGACGTGCACGTCCTGGGAATCGGGGTCGATATCACGTCGAAGGCGCTCCAGGAGAAGCTCGCCCTCATGCGGAAATCGCGGATCGAACGGGTGGAGAAGATCTGCGCGGAACTGGGGAAGCTCGGGAAGACGCTGGACGCCAGGGCGGTCTTCGCGGAGGCCGGTGGCAAGAGCGTCGGCCGCAAACACGTGGCGCGGGCGATGGAGAAGGCGGGACTGGTGAAGACGCAGCAGGAGGCGTTCGAAAAGTATCTGGGAGCGGGGAAGCCGGCGAACGTCGCGCCGAACGAGCTCTCGCCGGCCGAGGCGGCGGAGATGATCCGTCTCGCGGGCGGCGTGCCGGTGCTTGCCCACCCCGGCTTTTTCGACGACGACGACCTCGTCGAGCGCATTCTCGACAAGACGCCGGTGCAGGGCATCGAGGTCTACCACCAGTACGACAGCCCCCAGAAGCACCTGCGCTACGCCGGGATGGCGCAGCGGCGCGACCTCCTCATGACCGGCGGGAGCGACTTCCACGGCGAGGCGCACAAACACGCCGTCGAGCTCGGCGTGCACCTGACGCCGGTGGCGGAATGGCGGCGGCTCGCGGCGCGGCTTGTGCGGTGAGCCCATACACCATGTGCTATACTCATATTGAATGGTCGGGCGCCATGAGGCCGGCGCCCAGGCAGGTGTTTTGTGGGTGAGATTCCGAAGCTTCCTCCCGATCCGATGATGGGCCGCACCCTCGGGCGGTGCCGCATCGAGCGCAAGCTGGCCACGGGCGGCTTCGCGAACGTCTACTTCGCCATCACGGAGCCCGGTCATCGCGAGGTCGCCGTCAAGGTCCTCCTCCCGGGCCTCATCAACGACGCCGTCACCGTCGAGCGGTTCCACCTCGAGGCCGAGGCCGCCGCGAAAATCCACCATCCCAACGTGGTTCGCGTCCTCGAATCGGGCCAGGAGGGCGAGAACTACTTCATCGTCATGGAATTCGTCCGCGGCGAGCCTCTCGAGATCGAGATGCGCCGCATCAGCAAGATGCCGTTCGACCGCGCCACGAGGATCTGCCGCGACCTGGCGAAAGCGCTCGAGGCCGCCCACGCCGCCGGCGTCGTTCACCGCGACGTGAAGCCGGGCAATGTCGTCATCGACGGCGACGGCATCGTCAAGCTCACCGACTTCGGCATCGCCCGCGACCTCGTGAAGCCCCGCGGCCTGACGGCGCCCGACGTCATGATCGGCACGCCGGAGTTCATGTCGCCGGAGCAGGTCGACGGCGGGACGATCGACGCGCGATCGGACGTCTACTCGCTCGGCATCATGTACTACTACCTGCTGACCGGGATCTTCCCGTTCTACGGCGACACGGACGTGTCGATGGCCATGGCGCGGTTGAAGCAAAAGCCGGTCCCGGTCACCGAGGCCGATCCCGAGGTCGATCCGCGGTGCGTGCCGATCCTCGACAAGATGCTCCAGAAGGATCCGAAGCATCGGATCCAGAGCGCCCGCGAGGCGGCCGATGCATTCGGCGGCGCCATCTACGGAATGAGCGAGACGAAGGCGCGGGTGCAGTCGTCGGCGACGGTCGCGGCACCGAGGAGGACGAAGGAGAGCACGCGTCGCACGGTGCAGCAGTCGAAGGCCCAGTCGAAACGGCCGCCGACGGGGCGCAAGACCGTTGAGGACGATCAGCCTGCACCGCGCGTCTCGATGGCGATGGTCGCGCTGTCAGGCGTGCTGGTCCTCGCCGCGGCGACGCTGATGACCCGGGGCGGCCGATCGGGCCTTGCGCTCGCGCTCGGAGCCGGGTCGCTGCTGGCGGCGATCATCGGCATCGCGTTCGCGCGGGAGCGCGTCCGAACGGTGGCCGGCTGGTTCGCCGTCGGGCTGACGTTCGTCGGCCTCGCGACGGTCCTGATCGGCGCGCTGGCGGCCTCGCCGCAGGCGGGTGTCTGGACCATGATCAGCTCGCGCGCAGGGCTCGCCACGCTCGGGGCCGCGCTGCTGGCGGTCGTCACGGTCGCGTCGATCGGCCGGCAGCCGCGCGGGGCGCACGTGACGATGCGCCGGATGACGGTCTTCGCCGGCCTCGCCATGATCTACATGGGCGTCGCGGGCTTCGACGCCCTGCACGGCCCCCTCGCGCTCTTCAAGGCGTCGATCGACACGGCCATTCCGCTGACGACGCTCAGCTTCTTCGCGGCGTTTTTTGGCGGCTACCTGCTGACGGGCTACGAGATGTCAAAGGCCAGCCGCGCGTTTGGGGGCGCGTTTCTCGGCATCGCCGCCTTCGGGACGGCGCTGATCGCGGCGGCGGGGCGGGGCGGGGGAGCGCTCGGATGGGCCGACATCGGCTCGCAGATGGGGCGGCTGCTGAGCGATCTGGCCTCCCGTGCGCTTGCCGACGGGGCGACGGTCTCGGTCGGCGTCGGCCTCGTGGGAGCCGCGCTGGCGCTGCTTGCGAAGCCCCTGCCCAAGGGGACAGCGAGAGCGTAGAGGTCCGTCAACCTTGAATCTGTGAGTTGCACAGTCCCCTTCGCGGCGGCACGGTGCTCTTCGAGCCATTAACGCGGTGGCGGCGGTGTCACGGCCCGCGTCAGCGCGTCGTCGATCGCCAGGAGCCCCGCGGTGCCTTCCTCGCTCAGACAGATGACGGCCCGGCGCTCCGGGGAGGCGAACAGCTGCACGATCGGATCGAGCGCGAACGAATCTCCCCCGGCCCCGCACACGGCGTCGGCGCCGATCGCGATGCGGATATCGCATATCGCCTGCGCGTGCTCATGGCTGAGGACGGAGGCGGCCGGCGGCGCAAGGCCCGCGCTCTGCGCCCGATAGGCCTGCCAGAGCGAACGCACCGCGGCGATGCGGTCGTCACGCCCGGGTCCGAAGCAGCAGGCGCCGGCGTACACCAGCCGGGGAGACGACGTGGCGCGTCTCATGACGAATGCCGCCGCGCCGGCGAGGTAGGTGACCGTGCCGGCGCGCTTCCCGTAGAGCGCGCCATACGCGTCTTTCGTCGCCTTGTCGCCCATCCCAAGCGCCACGACCAGCGCGGCGTCAATCTCGCGGCAGAGCAGGTCATCGCTCGCGGCCATGATCGCCTGCATCGCCGCCGCCCGCGTCCCCGTGAAGGTCTCGATGATCCCCGTCAACCCGAGCGTCAGTGAGACATGCGTCGCCACGATGTTCTCGACCGACTCCGTGAATGCGGCCGGACTTACAAGACGCGGGGCGCCCCGGTACGACGACGCGATGAACTCCGCGCACTCGCCCACGGCGCCGTGCTGCTGCGCGACGTAGACGCCGATCCGATCGCGATCCTCGCCCGCCGTGCGGAGGACGTCGTGCGCCGCGATCACCGCCCGCTTGCTGGTCGGGCTTCCGCGCCGCAGGCTGTTCTTCGACGGCAGCAGAGCGTCGAGATCGTCCGCCGGATCGGCCGACGTGAGCAGGCGCACCGGTCCAATCGCGATTCCCGTCATGCCACCTCCTCCCAGCGGCGGGCGATGAGGACGCCGTTGGCTCCGCCGAATCCGAGCGAGCTGTTCATGACGACCGCCGGCTGGCCTTTCGCCTCCCGCACGATGTTCAGCGGACAGGCGGGGTCGCCTTCGACGAACCCGGCCTGCGGAGGAAGAAAGCCCCGTTCCAGCGCGAGCAGGCAGAAGCACTGCTCGACCGCCCCCGCCGCACCGAGCGTATGGCCGACGAGCGGCTTTGTCGAGCTGATGGGAACGCGCCTTCCAACGTCGGGTCCGAGCCCCAGCAGCGTGCCTCGCGCTTCGGCGCCGTCGTTGGCGGGCGTTCCCGTGCCGTGCGCGTTGATGTAGTCGATCCGCCCCGGCTCCATCTCCGCGCTGGCGAGGGCGCGCCTCATGGCGCGGGCGATCCCCCGGCCTTCCGGATCGGGATGCGTCTGATGGTGACTGTCGGCGCTCTCCCCGTATCCCACGATCTCGGCACGGATGCGCGCGCCGCGGGACCGCGCATGCGTCAGGCTCTCCATCACCAGGACGGCCGCGCCGTCCCCGATGAAAAAGCCCGAGCGGCCGCGCTCGAACGGTGCGCATCGGCCCGTTGTCAGGGCCCCCAGCGAATCAAAGCCGAGATGGACGAAGCGCGTCAGGCAATCGTATCCGCCCGCAACGCCCAGTTCCCGCCGCCCGTGCCGGATCGAGCGGAAGAGCCGTCCGATGGAGCTGATGCCGGTCGCGCACGCGTTCGTCATGACGCACGGTTCCAGCGGCGTGCGCAGCAGGCCTGCCAGCGTACTGAGCTGGCTTCCGGCCGATGCATGCACCAGGTGGTGCGGGCGCGCGCGGCGCGGATCCAGGAGGTGCTGCGCGAACCACTGCTCCGCGCCGTGGAACCCTTCCGTCGTCGTGCCGAGGAAGGCGGGGAGGGGACGTGCCGGCGCCCCGACCGGCAGGCCGGCGCTTTCAATCGCCGACGCCAGCGCCCACAGGATCAGCCGCGTGTCGACTCCCAGCCGCCGCAGGACGGCGGGTGACCAGCGTTTCGCCAGCCTCTGCTCAAGCCGGCGCTCATCACACTGACCCGCGACGCGCGTGCGAAAACCGTCGGTGGAAAACCTCGTGATCGGCGCCGGACCGCCGCGTCCATGGCGCAGCGCGGCCTCGTGGTCCTCATGGCCGAAGCCGAGCGACGTGACGTAGTCCAACCCCGTGACGACGACGCGTTCCATCAGGGCCGTCCGTTGCCGTTGGTGCTCCACACCGGAGCGAAGTTGAACCACACCGGGAGATACTGGGGGATGATCTCCTCGTAAATGCGGACGAGCTTCACGAGCGCCTCACGCTCGGCGGCGTCCGGGTCCGCACCGGTCACCTCGATCGGCTCGGCCAGGATCGCCCGATACTGGCGCGGCTTTGTCCAGACGCAGAACGCCGGAAAGAGCGGAACGCCCGCGAGGCGCGCGAGACGCACGGCCCCGATGGGGAAGCGCGCCGGCGCGCCGAAAAACGGCAGGTCGATGCAGCGGCTGTCCCAGGGAATATCGCTGAGCATCGCGCAGACCGAGCCCTGCCGTAGTGCGCGCACGATCTGGACCACGGAGAACGCGTCGTCCCCGACAAAGATGGGAGCGAGGCCTGCGCGCCTGCCGACGCCGGCATACATGGCGCGCGCCGCGTGGTTCCGGTACATGATCGAGCGCACCTGCACGCCGTGCGAGCCGGCCACGAAGCTGCCGACGTGCCAGTTCCCGAGGTGCGCGGAGACCAGGAGCCCGCCGCGACCGGCGGCAACGTGACGGCTGAGGCGCCCCCAGTCCCCTTCAAGGGTGTATTCAAGAAGGCCGGCGAGAGGACGCCGGCCGGCGAGCATCGACATGTCCATCAGAGCGACGCCGCGGTTGAGGAAGGTGCGGTGCACGAGCGGGCCGACGCCGGCCTCCAACTCCCGTGCACTCCATTCGGGATGCATCCATCGCAGCACGTGACGCAGGTTCACCGTCAGGCCCGCCCGCGCCCACGTCGCCACCCGGTACGCCACCTCGGTGAAGGCGTGTATGGCCGGGTAGGCGATGACCGGGTGAATCATGTCGAGCAGCCACGACCCCAGGGCGTAGATGGGCCGCAGGTTGAGGAAATGGCGGTTGTACTGCCGGAGGGTGGTGCTCACACCTTGCCCGACTCCTTGACCGACTGGACGATCGAGTTCACGGTCCGCAGCACGCGCCGGCCCGTTTCGCCGTCCTGGATGGTCACGCCGAACGTCCGCTCCAGCCCCACCACCAGCTCCAGGAGGTCGATCGAGTCGAGCCCGAGGCCCTCCGGACCGAAGAGCACAACCTCGTCGCCGAGTTCCGCGGCCGGAATCTTCAATCGAGCGCACTCCACGATCATCTGTTTCACTCGATCTTTCAGGACGCCGTCTTCCATGGATTAGACCTTACTCCCCATCGACCGACCCGCCGGCGCTGGCGTCATTTTTCGGCCTTCACCTTGTGCGTGAGCCGCTTCACGTCGTCGGGGAATTTCGGATCGAACGTCTCCGCGGCGACGTCGCCGTCGGTCTTCACATCCGACAGCGCAAACTCGACGACATCGCCGTCCGCATCGGTGTACGCGATGGCCCGCAGCGAGCCGTCGGCCTCCCCGATGGAGAGCGTGATCGTCTTGAGGAGACGCCGCGCCTTCTCGTCCACCGGATCGAGGACGACGGCGGCCACGCCGTCCTTCCGCGACGCGAGCTTCAGGGTTGCGAACGTGGCGATCTTGGCCACGTCCGGGTTGAAGGCCGTGAACAGGCCGCTCGTCACGCCTTCGTCCTCGAATTCAAACCGTTCCAGCTGCTTCTCGGCGGGCCGGTAGACGGTGTAGAGCGCCTTTTGGAAGCGGATCTCCGTCCGCGCGGGCTCTGTCAAGATGAACGCCAGCGCCTCGGGGTCGCGCCGATACGCCAGCCGGCCCTTCGACGTGATCGGCTCCGCCAGCAGCGCCGAACGCCGGGTCTGCGTGAACCGGCCGGAGAGCGTCTTGGCGGCGCGCATGGTCTCGGCCAGCTTTCCGAGCACGGCCTTCGCCTCGTCCGCGGAATCCTGGATGAGCGCGGCGGCGAGCAGGAGTTCAAGCATGAACGAATTCAGGGTACCACACCGTACAGCTCAAACAGAGAAATTGACGACCCGCGCCCCATCGTCGATGATCCATGCCGCGATGAGCAGCCCTCCGAGTCTTCCGACGCTGGCGCTGTGGGCCACGCTCCACCGCATCGGAATGCGGGCGCTCTCGACCATCCCGATCGTCGGCGATGCGCTCTCCCAGTTCTGCGACCCGCTCTGTTTCCCGCGCATCGCCCGGGTTCGCGACCGCCTCACCTGGATCCTCCTGCGCCTCTTCGGATGGAGGCCGCGGTGAGCGTCCGCTACGACGTGGTCGTGCTCGGCGGGGCGCTGGCGGGCGCGTCGACCGCGCTGCTCCTGCGGCGCCGCTTCCCGGAACTGCGCATCCTCATCGTCGAAAAGAATCCGGCGTTCGACTGGAAAGTCGGCGAGTCCACGGTCGAAACGTCCGGCTATTTCCTCAGCCGCGTGCTGCGGATCTACGACCACCTGTCGCGCGAGCAGCTCACGAAGCAGGGCCTGCGCTTCTGGTTCCACAACGGCGGCGTGCAGGGTCTTCGCGAGGCAAGCGAAGTCGGAGGCACGCAGCTCGCGCGCCTCCCTTCGTTCCAGCTCGATCGCGCGAAACTCGACGAGCACGTGCTGGCCCTCGCGGTCCGGGAAGGCGCCGAACTCATGCGCCCGGCGAGGGTCGCCGAGGTGCGTCTGCCCGAGGAGACCAACGAGGTCGACGGTTTCGTGCGCGTCGAGCGCGACGGCGAGTCCACCGACGTGCGGGCCGGGTGGATCGTCGACGCGAGCGGCCGCACGGCGGTCATCGCGCGAAAGCGCGGCATGCTTCACCCTCTCGACGAGCACCCGATCACGGCGGTGTGGGCGCGATACCGGGGCGTCAAGGACATGGACGGACCGGAGCTCGCGGGCGGCGACGCGGGAGATCCGTTCGGCGGGGCCATCGCCGCATCGCGGCGCCTGGCGACGAACCACTTCAACGGCTACGGGTACTGGATCTGGTTCATTCCGCTCCAGGGCGGGGAGACCAGCGTCGGTGCCGTGTGGGACCCGCGGATGGTGAGGCCGCCGGACGGCAATTCCGCGGCGCGGCTCGACTGGTTTCTCGAGGGCAACCCGCTGGCGCGCCAGGTCATCGCGGGCGCGGAAAGGGTCAAGGACGATCTCTGGAGCTACCAGCAGCTGCCCTATCTCGTGGACCGGGTCGCCGGCCCGGGCTGGTCGCTCGTCGGCGATGCGGGCGGTTTTCTCGATCCGTTCTACAGCCCTGGCATCGACCAGATCGCGTTCTCCGCATCATGGGCCGTCGAGTTGATCGCGCAGCGGCGCACGATGACGACGGACGAATTCACGGCGCTTCTCGAGACGCACAACCGCGGCTACGCGCGGTACCTGCGGGGGCTCTTCGAGGCGATCTACCGCGACAAGTACGCGATCATGGGCGACTACGATGCGATGTTCACGGCGTTCCTGCTCGACACGAGTTTCTATTACACCTTCGTCGCCCAGCCGATCTACCGGGACGCCAGGCGAATCCTCGTGCCGCCGTTCTATCCCAAGTACGGCGAGGTCGGAATCGCGATGGTCCGCTTCTACCAGCGGCGGCTCGTGTCGATCGCGCGACGCAAATTAAGGCTCGGCATCTACGGAAACCGCAACGCGGGGCGGCGGCCGCGCCTGATCGGATACGATCTGGGCCTGGGAACGTTCCGGATGATGACGCGGGGATTCGTGCGGTGGGCATGCATGGAGATCGAGAACGCGTGGAGCTACATCGCGCGGCCGGCCCCCATGAAGACGGCCATGCCAGGTCCACGAACGCCGGAGGGCGCGGAGCCATCGAGGCCGGTGATCGTGCGCGCCGCCGGCGCAACCAGTACGAGGGAGATGCCATGAAGCAGCTGCTCGCCCTGTCGGTCGTTGTCGCGCTGGCGGGTTGCGCGACAAAGGGAGACGTCCGCGCGCTTCCGAACGACTCCGGCGTGGCCGCGACTTACACGGCGTCGCTGGAGAAGGCGCGCACGTGCTCTCGCGACAGCCTCGCGGAGGCCGGATTCACCGTCAAGGAGGATGAGACCGCGGGAGAACCCTACTGGCGACTGCTCGCCACGCGGGGGTCGACCGCCCAGATCGCGCGCGTCACCATCGAAGACAAGAAGGGATCGGCGGTCGTTCGCGTCATCGTGCGGAGCCGCGTCGACTCGCGGGAGGCGGTGGCGGGGGACCTGGCCCTCGCGGAGGACATCCAGAAGCGGATCGGGGGACGGATCACGAAGGAGTGACGTAGGAAGTGGGGCGCGCTACGGCCGCTCACTTGCGGGATTGCTCTTCACTCCGGTCATGACGGGCAGCAGCAGCAGCGTCGCGGCGAAGGCGGCGCTCATGCCCGACGCGACGAGGATGCCCATCGTCGCCAGTCCGGGTTGACTGGAGAACGCGACCGCCCCGAATCCCACCACCGTTGACGCCATGGTGCCCCACATCCCGGGGCCGGTTTCGCGGATGGCCTGGACGAGATCCTGGGTCGGATGCTGTCGACGGTGCGTCACGAAGTAGATCCCGTGGTCGATCCCCGTGCCCATCAGGATCGGCAGCGCTTCGAAGTTGAAGAAGTTGAGCGAAAACCCGCACAGCCGGCAAAGAGCGAGCGTGAAGCCGACGCCCGCTGCCATGGGCACCAAGGCCAGCAGTCCGGACCGCAACGACGCGGTCGACAGCACAGCCATCACGACGACCGCCGCAAGACTCCATCCGCCGACGCGTGAGAAATCCCGCTTCAGCAGGGCGACCGAATGATCCGGAAGGTGATAGGCGCTGTAGAGCCGCGTCGCCTCCCCGAATCGCGCCCGGACCTCCCGGTCGAAATCCCGTCGCGCTGCCGCGCTCCACGGCGGCGTCCGCGGCACCAGCATCACCACCCACGCGTTCTCATACCGCACCGCTGCGCGCAGCCCCGCGAATGCCGGCTGATCGAGCGCCGCCAGCGACGGCGGGGGACGCATCACCATTTCGTCGAGCCGACGCAGCGCCGGCTGGAACGGCTCCGGGTTGAATCCGGCCGCGCGCAAGTCCGTCGTTGCCGCCTCGATCCACCCACGCGTCGCCGCACGCAGCCGCTCGACGCGCGCGATCACCGCCGGCGACGGCACGAGGTGGTGCACGCCCGATGCGGTCGCCGCGACAGCCGGGACGTCGACCCGGAGAGCGTCGACCGGCCCCTCGACGAGCGCGATCACGGGGATCATGGCGAAGCCAAGCTCACCCTCCACCCGCTCAAGCGCTGCCGCGCCGGGATCCCCCTGCGCCATCACGGTCCGCAGGTCCAGATCGATCTCGAGCGGCCCCGTGAGGACCGACGCCCACGCCGCCACGACGACTGCCGCGACGATCGCCGCCGCTCGTTTTCCCCAGCCGCGCGCGTGGATGAACGCCGCCAGGCGCACGACCCACGGCTCGTAGCGCTTTGGGGAGGTCACGAACCGGTCCACGCCGAGGACAACCGGCACCAGCGCGGTCAGCGATATCACCACGCTCACGACGATGCCCGCCGCCAGCAGGCCGCCAAACTGCCGGAACCCGGGAAACCCGCTCAGCATCAGCATCAGCAGGGGCGCGGTCGTGGTGGCCACGGCCCCGACGAACGGCCGGCCGAGCGCCGCGAGTGCGCGTTCCATCGCCGGGCCGCGATCCGCGTGCGCGCGCTCGTCCCGGTATCGGGCGAAGACGTGGATCGGATAGTCGATCGACATGCCGATCATCACGGCGATCACGCCGATCGCGAGAGGTGTCAGCGGCCCCACGACGATCGCGCCCATCGCCAGCGTACAGAGCAGCGCCGCTCCAACCGGGAGGATGAGCACGTGCGCACCCACGACGCTCCGCGTGAAGATCCAGAGGAACGCAATGACGAGCAGCGAGCTCACCACGCACTGCATCTTCAGATCGCGCTCGATGCGCGAGGCGTTCCACGACGCCGTCACGTATCCGCCCGCCAGCTCGAACGTCGTGCCGGTGAGTCGGGCACGGGCGTCGGCCAGCAGTGCGTTCGCGAACGGCACATCGAACGACTCGCGCTTTCCCACGACGCGAACGAAGGCCACGACGGGACGGGTGAAGACGAGATAGTCCGATCCCGCCAGCATCGGGGCGGGCCACCGCGCGCCCGCCTGTTCCGCCGCCGCCGCGAAGGTCCATCGGACCCCCAGCGGATCGGCGACCGCCGCCTTCCTCCCGCCGATCGGATCCTCGGCCATCCGGCGCTTCAAGGTGGCGATCTGCGCCTGGCGTTCCGGCCCCGACAGGCGCGCCTCCAACGCGGCAAGGGTCTCCTCCGGCATGAACCACACCGGCGATTGCTCGATCCACTCCGCGCGGCCCCCCGCGAACTGATCGCGCGTCGCGATCACCCGGTCGACGTGAGGCGAGCCCCGCAGTCGCTCCACGATCCCCGGCATCGCGGCGTCGAGCTCGGCCGCCCGATCCCCGCGCAGGATCACGAAGAGCGTCCGGCTCGGCCCCGCGTCGCCCTGCAGGGCGTGAGTGAGTTTGAGCGTCGGGTCGTCCTTCGGAAACAGCGTCGACACGTCCGGATCGACGCGAAACCAACGGACCATCGCGAAGGCGCCGAGCGCGATCGCCAGCGCGCCGGCCGCCAGCATCATCCGCGGATGGCCGACGATAAAGCGGTTCATCGCGGCATCTCGATCGGCTTCGTGCCCGCCGGGAGGGCGAGCTCGAAGATCGCACCGGGTACGCTGTCTACCACGGCCGCCTCGGACTGTTCCACGCGCAGTTCCACGCCCAGCGACCGGAAGACCAACGCGCCGGAGGACGGGAGCTCCTCCTCCCAGCGAACCCCGTGGTTCCATTCGAAGCGCTTGCGCGAGATGCGCCCGTCGGGCTCAAGCCGGACCATGACGCGCACGCCCTGGACGATGGGGCGCAGCAGCAGCCACCAGCCGTCCCCCTCGGGGCGCGCGCCGAGCACCCGCTCGCGTGTCACGGGCGCGTAGAACTCCAGCATGGAAACGCCCATCATCGTCACGGGATTGGGCGCCTCGCTCGCCGGCATCGCGACGTCGCACCCCTGGTTGAGCGCCGGCACGTACCCGACGATCCGCGACGGCTGGACAAGCATGTCGAGCGCCTTGCCGCCGAGATCGGGAAAGCACTTCAGCCGGACGGCCGGGTCGGCACCCCCGCGCACGACCATGGCGCCGGTGAACGTCCCCGAGAGCCATGCGCTGGAGAGGGTCACCTTGCCGCGCACCCTGACGAACGGCCCTGGAGGCGCTGGAATCCGGTCGACGATCTCCAGCACGTACGGCGTCGGAGCCGGAAACGACGCGCATCCGGCGGCAAGGAGCAACAGGGCGATCGCCGGCGATGAGACGAGCCGTCGGCTCATTTGCGCCGGCGAAGAAGATCCGCGGTCCGGGTCTTCGTGTAGTACATCTCCGCCTCCACGCATGTCTCCCCCTCGACCGTCGCCAGCCCCTCCGCGGCGCCGCCCTCCCCGAACGACTTCACGAGTTTTACCTCGAGCTTGAGCACGTCGCCCGGGAAGACGGGCCTGTGCATCTTGGCGCGCACGGATCCGAACAGGTAGATGACGCCGTCCTCCGGCGCGGCGCCCGCCGCGTTCTTCCGCTGCAGCACGATCGTCGCCTGGGCCAGCCCCTCCAGGATGAGAGCCGCCGGCATGATCGCCAGGCCGGGGAAGTGTCCCTGGAAGAAGCTCTCGTTGCCGCTCACGTTCTTGACCGCGACGATGCGCTTGCCGGGATCGAGCTCCAGCACGCGGTCGATCATGAGGAACGGGTACGATTGCGGAACGAGCTTCCGCACCTCGTCAAAGCTCAGTTCCGTGTTAGCCATGCGGCAGCGCGGCCTCCGGAGTTCGGGGGTCCTTGACAAATCCCAGCCGCCGGTTGAGCCAGAGCAAGGAGTAGAACACGTTGAGCCTCATGCGGTCGACCATTCCCATGTCGGAGTCGCCCGCCAGCAGCCGGATGACGGCGTCCACGATTCCGAGCGTGTTCTTCGGCGACAGGAACAGCGTCGCGAAGCCCTCCGAGTAGAACGCCTCGATCATCCGGAAGTGGATGCGCATCCATTTCCGGAACTGTCGGTCGTAGGCGGCGAATGCCGACGACCGGAGCGGCTCTCCCGACGACATGCGGTCCGCCAGCAGGCGGGCCGCCATCTCGCCCGAACGCATGGCCAGCATCACCCCCGTCGAGAAGATCGGATCCAGGAACGCCGCCGCGTCACCCACCAGCGTGTACCCCGGGCCGACGAAGCGGCGGGACCAATAGGCATAGTTGGCCGCCGTGTGCACGTCGTCGCAGCGCGGCGCGGTGCCGACGCGGCGCGAAACGTACGGTGACCGGCCGATCTTGCATCGCAGAAAGTCCTCGGCCGTCTTCCCGGACTCCTTCCACTCGGCGGTGTTCGCCACGACGCCCACGCTCGTGCCGTCGCGGCGCAGCGGGATGATCCAAAACCAGCACCGTTCGCCGAGCACGATGTCGATGTTCCCCGCCTGCCGGTCGGGTCGGCGCTCGATTCCCGTGAAGCGCGTGAAGACGGCGACCTTGCGATGCGTCGGGTGCTCCACGCGCAGCCCGTGTTTCCTGGCCAGCATCGATCCCTGCCCGCTGGCGTCGATCACCCATCGCGCCTCGACGGTCGATTCGCCCGCCTCGCCGCGCACGCGCAGGCGGCAGGGCGCGGTTTCGCTCGTTTCGACGTCGAGAACGCCCGTGGCCTCGCGCACCTCGGCCCCGCCCTCGCGCGCGTGATCGAGCAGGAGCTTGTCGAACTGGTCGCGCTCCACTTCGAAGGCGATTCGATTCGGGTCCTCCGTTCCGCGCGAGAAGTCGAATGCCAGCTCGGCGGCGCCGTCGTTGGAAAGGAACTGCGCACCGTTCTTGCGGACGTATCCCTGGGCGTCGATCTTTGCCCCCAGGTCCAGCCGCTCGTACACCGTGCGCGAGAGCGGGAGGAGCGATTCTCCGATGTGGAACCGCGGGAATCGGTCGCGCTCGAGGATCACGACGCGGTGCCCCGCCTTCGCGAGCACGTAGCCGGCCGTTGAGCCGCCGGGGCCTCCGCCGATCACCGCAACGTCATACACGGACGATTCCTTCCAAGGCGATCCGGTCGACCTTGCCCCGTTCGGTCCGCGGAAGGCACGGCACCACGCGGATGTCGCGCGGCACTTCCCGCGCGGTCAACTCCTGCTTCACCAGCGCGCGGAGTTCGTCGCGGGTTCGGGCCAGCGTCTCGACGCAGACGACGACGCATTCCCCGCGCGCGGCATCCGCCACGGCCAGCGCCGCCGCATCCGACACGCCGGGTACGCCGCGAAAGAACGTCTCGATGGCGGCGAGATCGACCTTCACGCCGCCGACGTTGGCGATGTGGACGGTCCGACCGAGGAGGACGATCCGGCCCGCGGGAGTGAAGGACGCGCGGTCGCCCGTGTCGACGTACGACGGCGATGTCTCAACGCCGCCCTCGCTGACCATCGCGAAGCGGTTGGCTTTCGAGTGCACGCGCACGCAACCGTCGACGATCTCGATGCGCACTCCCGGCATCGGGAGCCCGACCGTGCCGCCGGCGTCCGGGTCGGCAGGGCGCGTCTCAAAGGCGATCCCGCCCGCCTCCGTTGCCCCGAAGAACTCCTGCACACGCACGCCGAGCGCCGCCACGACCGCATCGGCCACCTCGCGCGAAAGCGGCGCGCTAGCGGAGATGATGCGCTTGAGCGCGTGCGAGCCGTTTCCGCTTGAAGTTCCGGCGGAAATCGCGCGGAGCAGCGCCGGCACGGCGGGCCAGAACGTGACGCCATGCTTCGCGATCGTCGCCCGCACCGCGGCGGGCACGACATCGGGCTGGATCACGAGCGGCGTTCCGATCGCCGCCAGCGACAGCACGCCGCTGTCGAATCCGTACGAATGCGAGAGCGGGATCGTGATGAGCACCACGTCGTTGTGCGTGAGCGCCATGCCGTCCCGGATGTGGCCGACGCCCTCGACCAGCGCGTCCTCCGTGAATATCGCGCCGCGCGGTGAGACCGTATTCGCGGAGGTCAGCTTCACGAACGCCGCGCCTTCGGGCAGGGCGCGCCCGTCGCCGACCCGGAGGAGCCGTACGCCGTCGCCGACCTCCCGTCCTTCATGGCGCCAGAGGAGCCACCGTGCGCCGACCTGGCCCGCCACGGCGGCAGGGGAGTGGCTCGCATCGATTGCGAGCAGGATCGCGCCCCGCGCCCGCAGCGCGAAGACGAGCTCGACGAACGCGACACTGTTGCCGACGGCCAACGCCACGACGTTGCCTGCGCCGATCTCGTCCAGGCGCCCGGCCCACCGCTCGACATGGAGCGCCACCTCCGCGAACGACAGGGAGAGGCCTTCTGCCTCCGAGACCACGGCGACGCGTGCCCCCTGCTCGCGCGCCTGCCGCGCCAGCAGGCCGCACAACGGCGACGCGTTCATGATGGGGCCAATCTTAGTCGGCGGGTGGCGTTGGCTCAATGGCCCTGCGGCCCTGTCGCCGGCAGGAGGTCCGGGGCGGGCAGCCGTTCGTCCTTCATGAGCACCCGGATGAGCGGCGTCGCCATGAAGGTCGACACCAGCGCCATGATGACGAGCATCGTGAAGATGCTGGTGGGAAGCAGCCCGAGGTCCTTTCCGATATTGAGCACGATCAGTTCCATGAGCGCCCGCGTGTTCATGCAGACGCCGATGGTCGCCGCGCGGCGATGGCTCTCTCCCATCATCCGTGCCGCGGCGTACGCGCCGGCGAGCTTGCTTGAAAACGCGATCGCGCAAACGAGGAAGCAGAGCCACCAGCCGTGCCACCCGTTCAGCGATCCGATGTCGGTCCTCAACCCGGTGTAGGCGAAGAAGAGCGGGAGGAAGAACGTCTGGACCAGCGGTCCGACGCGTTCTTTCCACTGCTGCACGAAGCGCCGGTCGTCATGCAGCGCCACGCCGATGATGAAGCCGCCGATGATGGCGAAGACGCCGAGCTTGCTGGTGATGGCCGCCGAGACGAAGAGGAGGAGCAGGATCCACGCAATGGCGCCCGGCTGCAGCGCCTCGGACAGGTCGAGATGCGCCGCCACCCTCCGCTTGAGCCACGGTCGTACGACCAGGAAAACGACGGCCAGGTAGACCGCCAGGCCGGCAATCCGCGGCGCGGCCCACCCGAACGTGAGCTTGCCCTGCACGATGAGCGCAATGGCTCCGAGCAGCAGCCATCCCGTCACGTCGTCGATGGCGGCGGCGCCGATAGTGAGGGCGGCCGTCCGCGTGTGCGAAAGCCGCAGTTCCATGAAGATCCGCCCCAGGATCGGGATCGCGGTGATCGACATCGCCACGGCGAAAAAGAGAGAGAACCCGAGCTTGTTCGGACGGGGCTCCGGAAGCTGACCGAAGAAATAGGGCGCCGTCAGATAGCCCATCGCGAACGGCAGCACGAGTCCGACGGCGCTGATGACGGCAACGGTGCGCTTGTCGTGCGCGAGGTGCGCCTTGAACTCGAACTCCTGCCCGATCTGGAACATCAGGAGCACGAGTCCGACCTGCGCAAGGCCGACGAAGATCGCCGAGGTGGACGGATGGAACAGCTCCCTGGAAAACTCGGGGGCCAGGCTCCCCAGCAGGCTGGGCCCCAGCAGCAGTCCGGCGAGGATCTCGCCCGAAACGTCCGTCTGGCCGAGACGCCTGACAACCCAGATCACGACCCGCGTGGCGAAGAGAATCGCGATGACCTGGTAGAGGAGGTGCAGGACGATCTCCTCCGCGCGTGCCCCGACGGCGGAATCCTGCAGGGCGAATGCGATCCCCATGTGGGGGCGCATCATACGGCTTCAGAAGGCCCCGTCTAGACCCAATACTGGTTGGTTAAGGCTACAACGCTACTTCAGCATTCAGTTCCCCGCTGGAAGTGCCGATTAATAGAAGTAGGCACTCGGAGAGGGGGAAACGATGCGGGCCGAAGAT
>Ga0247727_10006721_pt1 | contig 22441 bp, 20 predicted proteins | sample WisWelCaveWW1625_FD_202498 | JGI IMG/M metagenome (GOLD analysis project Ga0247727, IMG submission 202498) | Biofilm microbial communities from Wishing Well Cave, Virginia, United States - WW16-25 | ecosystem: Environmental > Aquatic > Deep subsurface > Groundwater > Cave microbial mat | place...
CGCAGTGATTGAGACACTCGATGAACGCAAGCGCAACAAGATTGTTGGGTTATTGACCGATGCCTTAGCTCGTGTGAGTGCGATCCTCAATCTGTTTTCTGAATTCTTCAACCCCTCGAACGAGAGCGGTTGCTTCTTCGATATTGGTCGAGCGCTCAGTCAAGTGTCTGGGCTAGTTGGAGGGCATAGCAATGAAAGCCTTCGAGTGAGCCCTCAGCTCACAGAAGCAGGACCAATCTCCTTCGAGAATTTGCGAGAGGTCAAGATCCAATTGGGGCTGGCCGCCAACGGCATCAAAGATTGTTTGCACACGCTGCGCGAGATCACCAAAGAGAAGAAGTGGCTCTTCAAAGACATTCGTGAAGTGAAAGAACTCTTGCGCGCGAGCAATTTTGGCGGCCGCGCCGCGAGTGACTTACTGAATCTGACCGAGGACGTTACCAAAGTTTATACACTGAATGGCGTACTCGTCGCGACACATTCGAGTGGCCTTGATGTGAGTCGGCTCGCCAACGGCGTCTATTTGGTGATGGCCGGGAATAAAGTACGCAAGGTCGCCGTCAATCGCTAAAGGGAGCAATATGAAAAAATTGATCAGTCTTTTCTCCGTCACATTGCTAGTGGGTCTTTCTCTTTCCCTGTCTGTACAGGCCCAGCCCGGCCCATTGATCTCGGATATCCGCGAGCAGTTGAACGGCGTCTTGGTGCAGCTGCGCACGATCGATAACGAGTGCATCGTCGTGCTAAGCGGGCTGGTCCAAGAAGTCGACGCAGGTGTTTTGGAAACACGTAAGCTGATCACTGCCGATAAGGGCAACCTCGGCACACTCGCACAAGATGCACTTCTCGATGCACACGATCTCTTAATCAACAGCGCCAATTCCGTAGCCAATCATTGTCTGGATCTGCTCGATATCTTATTGGTAGAGATCGGCGGCGAGGATGGCGATGTCGAAGACCCCATATACGACGGGGGGCTCGTCGATGTGTTTATTAACTTGAGTGAATCCAATGGAGGCACAGTCGACGACCGCAAATCCAATAAGATTGTCAGCTTATTCCGAACTGCCGTTTTTCAGGTTGATACCATTCACGACCTGATCGACGGCGGGGGCAGTCTGGCAAGAGATGCGCATGCCATTTTGGATCATGTGATCTTCGAAATTTTGGAAAACAAATCCGTGACTCCATGTTTAGACACCGGAACCAACCCAAGCCGCTGGGTTAGGACGAGCCCGGTTGTGCCTCAGATGACTGAGACGGGGCCGATCTCTTTCGCAGCGTTGCGGCAAGCGAAGATACTTTTGGGACAAGCGCACACGTTTCTCAAGAGAATTTTGAGGCTTCTGCAGCAAGCGGTAAGAATCAAGAAATGGGTCTTCAAAGCATTCAATGAAGTGAAAGAACTCTTGCGGGCGAGCAATTTTGGCGGTCGCGCCGCGAGCGATCTACTCATTACGACCGAGAGCGCTACCAACGTCTATACACTAAATGGCGCACTTGTCGTGACACATTCGGATGGCCTTGATGTGAGTCGGCTCGCCAATGGCGTCTATTTGGCGATGACCGGGAACAAAGTGCGCAAGGTCGCCGTCAATCGCTAACGAAATTAGTGCCTTAAAAAGGAGGGTGGGGCTGGTGCGCGAATGAGAGAGAACGCTGCCAGCCCCAGTCTGTCTGTAAGAGCCTCGTCACAGGGATGACGGGGCTCTTGTGCTTTCTAACCTAAATCTACCGACGAATCATCAATTTGTTTACGTCTCGCTTTAAGATAGTTCCGTCGCGATCACGGACGACGGATACAGCTAAGTACATTCCATTCGCGAGCTCGCTGTGCAAAGACTCAAGTGTTGTTTCTAGGCTCTGTCTTCTGTTTTCAGAATGATAGACGAGTGCCCCGGTCATTGTGAAAACTTGAGTTTGAGAGCTTTGAGACTCTAGAGCGCTGTAGCGCCGGACGCGCGGCGCGCCGGTCGAGAGCAAAAGCTTTTGGGCATTCCAGAAATTTTTCGCGATATATTTTTTCTTGCGGAAGAGAAAAGCGATTTGAGAATGTATCTCTTGCATAAGACTGTAGGCTTGGCCGAGCGATTGATTGCATCCGCCCAAATCGTCCCCGGGAATCTGAGTATCAAGGCAGAATTCGAGCCAATCGTCAACATCATCGAACGTATCAGGGTTGGTCGGATTTTCGCCCGTATCGCCATCTTCTAAGAGTGCAAAGACTTCATCCACGCCGTCAAGAGCAAAGAGCAAATAATCCCCAATCGCATTCAGTTTGATGAGTACCAAGGCGCACTTGTCGCCGTTGATAACCGTGCTGATTGGCGGACAGAGACTATTGAGCTGGCCGATCATGATATTCAACGTTTCGATGAGTTTTTCTAAATCGCCCTTGAGTTGAGTGACATTCTCATCCAGTGAAATTTGCTTAATATCGATGGCTTGCTCAATCGAGTTTTTTACAAGGCGATCGAGATGACCATTGCCTGCGTCAATCAAGTCGCGCGCGTTCAAAATCTCAGCCACGATCGAGCGCAATTGCGTATTAAAATCCAGTAAGTCTTGATCAAACGAGACAAATTGAGCTTGAAAGCTCCCAAACGTTCCACGCAGCGTATTCAATGTTGTGATTGGAGCAGCAGATGTTGCTATTCCAATCCAAAGTGTAATTATCATGACAAGGACGGCACTGACCCAGGTATTTCTTAATTTCACTATGCGGCCTCCCTGTCCCTCTGAACGAAATTGTAGAGAATTGTTTGTCTTTCCTGAAGGAAGGCGTGCCTGCCGGAGTGACCGCTCTCGCGACGTGTGTACGGGACGAATGTCTTGGAACAAAGACGTGCCCCCACCTAGCCTCCTCCGCTTAACGCTGGCGTCCTCCCCTAAAATTGTCCAGTTTTAGGGGAGGACGCCACAGAATGGCATCAGCAGCAAGATGAAATCCTCAACAAAATCGAAACTCACCAATTGGCGAACCGGAGCTGCATAGACATGGGTATCCGCATTTTAGAACTCGCGAAAAAGGCTTACGGCCTGTATTTTCAGCAAACAAGGAAAGAAAAGAGACGTTTACTCAATTTCGTACTTTCGAACTGCACTCTCTTGGGTGAAAAGCTCGTTCCAGAATACAAAAACACTTTGATATATTTGTCAAAGGGCGTTGTCGTCCGATTGGCTGCCTACGCGCGCGCAAAGACAGAATTTTCAAAGATGAGCTTGAGCTATAATGCTCTATGTCAGAGTGATTTTCCGCTCTGGTTCTTGAATGAATCGGTTGAGGCACTCAACGATCCCTTTAACCATCTCTCGCTTCAATCGAGTGTGCCGAGGAATTGTTGTGATGAACTTTCCGTCTTGAGTCTTGACTTTGTAATGCTTTTTCCCCTTCACGATGACAAAGCCACACCGCTCTGCGATACGCAAGAGGTGTTCGTACGAGCAATCTGCGCTCTTAACTTTGAACGGTTTCACGAATCGGGGCTTGCAAAGTCAATTCTTTCTCAACGGCAGCGATGGGAAATGCATTGAATGTCTGCGCCATCTTGAGGGGAGGAAGATAAGTGGGCATATAGGTGAGATACTCTTCTGGAATCTCAAAGTAGGTTCTTATACAGTCATTAAGCATGTCGATGAGTTCGGAGAAGGTATTCGCCTGAGTAAAACATCCGGGGAGAGTGGCAATCTCGGCGCAAAACCCACCATCTTCCGATCGGAGAATACGGACACTGAGTTTCTGAGGAAGTCGGGCGCGTAGCTCTTGAATTTTCTTATGGTCTTTCTGAGTGAGCTTTTTCATACATTTTATCGTACCACACTGTATGGGAATTGCCAAGAGTTACCAAGAATGAAAGAAAGTGAAACAAAAGAATCGGAAAATATGGATATAAAATATCAGATCAAAAAATAACCAATCTGCTAAAAAATGCTGAATGAAACGTCGTTTTCTGGGAGAGAGGGATTCGAACCCCCACAAGCAGGTCCAGAGCCTGCTGTCCTACCGTTAGACGATCTCCCAAAGAGTGCTTTTATCTTAGCCAAGCGGCCTTGCGGTGTCAACCGGCTCTTGCACTCGCTTCGTACTAAAACTATAATAGCTCTCATCTCCGTCGGCTTCACTCTAAAAAAATGCACGACGGACCGGCTCGCCCTTTGCCAGACAACAACCCCTTGGCGAGACCGCCAATCGAAAGGATTTTGATGATCTCGAGCATGACCGGCTACGGCAAGGGAGAAGCCCAAGGCAATAGCTGGACCGCCTCCGTCTCCCTCAAAACGCTCAATCACAAATATCTCGACATCAATCTCATCGCCTTTGAAGAACACGAACTGATGGAACTGCAAGTGCGCGAATTCGTGCGCACGGCCTTTTCGCGGGGGCGTGTCGAAGTGCGTCTTGCGCTGAAGCGCGAGGGCAATATCGGGCTTACTTATAATATCGAAACGGCCTCGCAGTACTATAAGTTTTTGAAAGAATTGTCCGGCTCGCTCGGCATCAAAGAATCCGTGACGCTCGATCATTTGCTGAGAATAGAGGGCATCATCGAACGCGAAAAGACCGAAGATGAAATTCTCTGGCCGATCGTACAGCAAGCGCTCAAGCTCGCGATGACCCAGGCTCAAGCGATGCGCTCCCGTGAGGGAGCGCACTTGGCGACAGAATTGCGAAAGCATTTGGGCGACTTGCAAACGGAGTTAACTCAAGTCGAAGCGCACGCCGCGACCGTCAAGCTCGCTTACAAAGAACGTTTGGCCGAGCGCATTCGGGAGCTCTTGGATGGCACCGATGTAGACCCCGAACGATTGGAGACGGAAGTCGCGATCTTTGCCGAGCGGGCCGACATCACCGAAGAAGTCGCTCGCTTGAAAATTCATTTGCAAGCTGCCGAAGAAGCTCTAAATAAACCCGAGCCCGTCGGGCAGGTCTTGGATTTTTTGGCCCAAGAAATGGGGCGCGAAGTGAATACGATGGGGGCCAAAGCCAAGAACGGCAACATCGCCAAGAGCATCATCTCGATGAAAGCAACCATCGAAAAATTCAGAGAACAAGTGAGAAACGTTGAGTAACCAGATCAAACTGGTGGCCGGGCATTCGATCGCCAAAGAAGAAATTCTCCTGGTTGTGAAGCCGACATCCGAGTCGGCACGTCAGCTCTTGCGCCTCTATTCGCAAAAGAAGAAGTGTTTGGATTTAACGCGGGGGCGCTCGGTGAATTCACTGATGCTCACCGACGAAGATCAGCTGATTCTCTTGCCCTTGCGCGCCAGAACGCTCGTCGACCGCCTGTTAGGAGCGGGGGAAGTCGCGTGAAGAAGACGCGTCGCCCCGTGGCCCAACGGCAGGGTTGTTTTTTTGTCGTGGCCGGACCATCCGGGTCGGGCAAGACAACCTTGATCAGCGCTATGCGAGAGCGCTTAGCGAATCTAGTCTATTCTCCGTCTTACACATCTCGGCCTATCCGTTCTGGCGAAACGCCTTCCACAAATTATCACTTTATCTCGCGCAGCCAATTTGAGGAAAAAATAGAACGAGATGAATTTTTAGAATGGGCGCTTTTTAACGGTAATTATTATGGGACCGTCAAGCAAGAAGTGCAGCACTATCTAAAGCAAGGCCAACACGTCATCAAAGAGATCGATGTTCAGGGCATGAAACAGCTGGACAAGAAGCGCCGCTCGATAGGGGGGCCACTCGTCTCCATTTTTATCTTGCCCCCGTCTTTTGAAGAGTTGGAAAAGCGCCTGACCGGACGCGGCACGGAAAAGCGCGCGATGCAACAACAGCGACTGAGAACCGCGCTCGACGAGCTGAAGTCCGTCGAACTTTTTGACTATCTCATCGTCAATCGCGATCAAGACAGGGCAGTTGAAACCCTGTTGCAGATCGTCACATGGAACTCTAGCCAGAAATAATTTTTTATAATGGACCTGTCTCGAAAACGACCTTCTATCGAACGCTTTTTTATCCAAAAGTAATTTGCGACAGAATCCAACACCCTTCACTTTCCCAACGCAATGTGCAATAATTAAAAATAGAAGGGAAGTTAGTTGATTCAATTCCTTTAATTTCGAACAGCACACAATAGAACCAGGGAGGATTTTTCATGTTCAACGATAGGGTGCGAGAGGTAAAGACAGTCTGGCATTGCAGTTTTTTTGCTTTCTTGGCGGTAGTCATCATAACGCTCCTGAGCACTGTGCCCGCTCTTGCTCAATGGAGTGATTGGGAGAATCTGGGTGGGGTGCTCACTTCAGGGCCAACGGCTGCATCTTGGGGAGCCAATCGCTTGGACGTATTCGTACGCGGCTTGGATAGTGCTATGTGGCACAAGTGGTGGAACGGGAGCAGTTGGAGCGACTGGGAGAATCTGGGTGGGGCGTTAAGCTCTGATCCGGATTGTGTCTCGTGGAGTCTCAATCGTATTGACTGCTTCGTGCGCGGTCCCGCGGATGCTCTCTGGCACAAATGGTGGGATGGCAGCAGCTGGAGCGGCTGGGAGAATCTGGGCGGGGTGCTTACTTCAGGGCCAACGGCTGCATCTTGGAGTGCAAATCGTCTAGACGTATTTGGACGTGGTTTGGATAGTGCTATGTGGCACAAGTGGTGGAACGGGAGCAGTTGGAGCGACTGGGAGAATCTGGGTGGAGCGTTAAGCTCTGATCCGGATTGTGTCTCGTGGAGTCTCAACCGTATTGACTGCTTCGTGCGCGGTCCCGCGGATGCGCTCTGGCACAAATGGTGGCCCCTTACAGGCCCCGCACTACCACCTTCACCGATTAGCAATGTACAGATCTCAATAGATCGTGGTTGTGGGGGTAGCTACAACAACGGAGACCCCATAATTATCTCTTACACCTTGACGAGCCCAGCCACAGTCATTATCTATGACTTTGATTCGGCAGCGGGAGTCCTCCAATCCATCAACGCCGGATTCCGCAGTGCGGGCACCTACACGATCTCTGGGACAATTCACGGGCAGGGTGTGGAAACATTAGTGATTCAAGCCACTACGGGTCTAGGTGTGGCCACGATGGCCTGCAGTTTCACAGTGGGAGTTAGTCCTACCTTCTTTTCCGTAGTTTCAGTGACAACAGATCGCGGTTGTGGAGGGGTGTATAATGCAGGCGAACACTTCACCGTCTCCTATTCAGTCAGTGTACCGGTGATTCGAGTCAAAATTTTCTCGATTGTACCCGGCGGGGTGAATGACATGACACCCGTTCCTCTAATTTCTTCCAGCGGAAGCGTCACAAGTGCTGCAGTCGTGGGCCCGATTCACGGGGAGAGGATGGTCGTGGTGATGGCAGTGACGCCTCTGGGCATATTGTCATCGACCTGTAAATACAGAGTACCGTAATAATTTGGGCGCTTCTTCGGAGGCCTGTACAGTTGCAGTTAGAACTGGACTTCATCTGAAGTCTCCGTAAGTAGGGTAAGAGATTTTTGAGAAAATTTTGACAATGCGTGCACTTCCTGTTCTAATGGCTCAACAGGGGAGGCACTTATGTCATTACTCAGGTTAATCTTGCTTGCGCTTCTTCTCTCTGTGATGGGGAGTATTTATCTTTTTGTGGATCGTCCCGCGCCGGAAATCCGGGGCACTTTTAAGCTTGTGGGGCTCAAAGCAAAAGTGGAAGTGCTTCGCGATCAATGGGGCGTACCCCATATCTCTGCCCAAAACGAAGAAGATTTGTATTTTGCCCAAGGTTATATTACAGCACAAGACCGGCTTTGGCAGATGGATTTGTCACGGCGGGCCGGGATGGGAAAACTCTCTGAAATCTTCGGCGAGCGCGCTTTAGAGACAGACAAGACGGTGCGCACTTTGGGATTCGCTCGCCACGCACGGGCTGCTGCTCAACACATCAGCCCTCAGGCGAGAAAAACAGCCGAAGCTTATGCGCGCGGCGTGAATGAATTTATCAAAACACACGCCGATCGCCTGCCCTTGGAATTCGGCATTCTGGGCTATCGGCCTGATGTATGGACGATCGAAGATATCTTTGCGATACTCGCGACCATGGCCCAAGCACTCCAGACCAATATGAATGACCAAGTCTGGCGTGCTCGGGCTCGCCAAGTCTTGACCGAAGAAAAATTGAGAGAACTCGATCAAGCCTATTCAATCGAAGGAACCTATGTGATCGAGGCGAGTGGAGTAGGACGCGTCGCACTCGATAGCGACACTTCGCTAAAAACGGAAAATTTTTCTCTCGACGAAAAAACGCACCAAGCGCTCGAAAAATTTGCGCTCGCTTATGCGACGATGATTGGCCTTTCACCCGCCGATTGGGAGGGGATCGGGAGCAACAATTGGGTCGTAGACGGGTCGATGACGGCTACGGGCAAGCCCTTTCTGGCCAACGATCCCCATCTCAATGTGCGTCAGCCGGCGACGTGGTATGAGGTTCACTTGAGCGCACCCGGAATCAATGTGACCGGTGCCAGCTTGCCGGGCATCCCCGGCGTCGAGATCGGGCACAATGAAAAAATCGCCTGGGGAGTGACCGTCGTCGGCCTCGCAGTGCAAGATCTTTTTATCGAAAAGCTCAATCCAGCCAATCCAAACCAATACGATGTACAGGGCCAATGGCGCGACCTTGAAGTCCTTGAAGAGCCAATCAAAATAAAAGGAGAAAAACTTCCTGTCATTCATAAGATACGCATCACGCGAGATGGTCCGCTGGTCACGGATCACTTCAAAGACCAAACCGAACAGATCGCTCTTCGCTGGGCTCTCTTTGACAACGAAGCGACAGCGGCCGAGGGACTCGATGGATTGCTCGCACTTAACACAGCTCAAAACTGGGGAGATTTTAGAAGAGCGATCGCCCTTTGGGGTTTTGATCTGAATTTTGTTTACGCAGATATCGAAGGCAACATCGGCTATCAAATGTCAGGCAAACTACCCAAGCGTCTGAAAAATTATCAGGGAGTACCCGTGCCCGGCTGGTCCGGTGAATACGAATGGGACGGCTTTGTTTCTTTTGAGCAGCTTCCCTCTCTGTTCAATCCAGCGACGCACTTTATCGCCACGGCCAATCATCGCATCACCAGCCCCAACTATCCCATCGAGATTCCAGGAGAATGGGCCACGCCCTATCGCGAACGCCGCGCTGTACAACTGCTCCAATCGAAAAACAAATTTACGCTCGATGAAATGCGAGTCTTTCAGGCTGACAGTTATAGCGAGGCTTATCACGAGCTCGCCCAACTGCTCGCGGAGCGCTTGCGCTTGCAGCCGATCACACGGGGAGAAAAACAAATTCTCGATCAACTCAAAGTGTGGACTGGCGTGACAACCGAAACGAGCGTTGAAACTTCGATTGTTCACGAAACTTCCCAAGAATTAGTAGACTATGCTTTCCGAAAGAAGTTAGGAAAAGCCGCCAATTTTATCGATTATCGCAAGGGCCTTTATCTCTTCCTAAAATTGGCCAAGAAGAACGCATCGCTCGATTGGTTTGATGATTCTGAAAGTGCCAAGCTGGAACAATTGGACGATGCCTTGTTACTGGGTTTTCGACAAGCATTAGAAAATCTGACTCAAGCGCATGGAGCCGATTTTCGGCAATGGGAGTGGGGCAAACTCTTTCCTAAAAAATTCAGACACGCTTTTAGTACTATTCCCGTGCTTGGTTCGCTCTACGATCGAACGGCGCCGAACTCCGGCGGGCCCTTGACGCTCAATCGGGCTGACCCGAGCGGGCCTGTGACGTCTTATCGCGAAGTGCTCGATTTATCGCAGTGGGATAACGCACTCGGTGGCATCACGACGGGACAATCGGGGCACCCCTTCTCTCGCTTCTACAGCGATCAGCTCAAATCTTGGCGAGCAGTACAACTGCATCCAATGCTGTGGGAGCATACGAGCATCAAGAAAAATCAATCGGCTATTTTGAATTTACTCCCGAAGTAGCGTACAGAAACCTAGCTGAAGGTTTTCTGTACTTGTCCATATAAATGGAGAATGCAGAAATATTTTCTGTTTGTCGAACGAACACCAGTACACTTGATTTTTTTTGGAACCGCCAAGACGCAAAGAACGCCAAGAAAGAGTTTAAATCTCTTGGTATATTGGCAGTTAAAAATTTTAATAATTAAGCTCCCCGCGCAAGACGGTGACAGCCTGCCCGCCAAGAATCACGCGATCGTCTTTCACTTGTACGCGCACAAAGCCCTCCACGCACAGAGGCTTGATAGCCAATCATCTCGGATCTTCCCAACTTCTTGGCCCAGTACGGAGCAAGGCAGCAATGCGCTGAACCCGTGACAGGGTCTTCATCTACGCCGGAACCAGGAGCAAAGAAGCGCGAAACAAAATCATATTTATTAGAAGCGCTTCGGCTGGTCACGACCGCCTTTCGCTTCCGGTTGATCGATCATTACACGATGCTGACGGACAGTGCCCTCAGTTGCGGTTGTCCGTTCGACTTGACGTACTTCAACGCCGATCTCCGGCATGATGACTCCTTTCGCAACCAGCAGATATTATCCCTTCACCGCGCCGCCCGTAAGGCCGGCGATGAACCGATCCAAGAAGAGATTGTAAAGAATTGCGACGGGGATACTCGAGATCAAGCAAGCCGCCATGATCGGACCATAATTATAGACGTCTTTGAAGAGCGCGATGGGCACTCCGATGCTGATCGTCATGTTCCCTACCGAAGAGATAAAGCTCAAGGCGTAGATGAACTCTTGCATGGCCAGCGTGAAAGAGAAGATGACGACGGTGAGTAATCCCGGCATAGATAAGGGCAGCACCGTCTTCATAATCGCCCCCATGCGGCTATGCCCATCAATCATGGCTTGCTCTTCAATGTCTCGGGGAATGGACTTGAAAAAGCCCATCAGAAGCCACGTACAAAAGGGAATCGTGAAGGTCGGATAAATTAAGACCAGAGCCCAGATCGAATCTTGAAGGCCTAAGAAACTCACCACGCGGTTCATCGGGATGAAAAGCAACGTGGGTGGCACCAGATAGGCGAGAAAGATTCCCATACCTAGTTTCTCGCCCCACTGCCCCGCCAAGCGCGCCAGGCTATAACCTGCCGGGACTGAAATCAAGAGCGTGATGCCGGCTACGAGCGCTCCGATAAAGAAAGTGTTCCACACAAATTTCAGATACGGCATCTCGGTGAAGAGCAATTTCACGTGATCGAGCGTCGGAGGCTTGTTGAAAACGTAAGGAACGTGTTCCTTGATCGAGGCCCCAACAATGAGATCTTCTTCATGCTTGAAGGACGTCACTGCCATCCAATAGAAAGGAAATGCTGCGAAGACGACGAAAAGGGACAATAAGACATACAAAGGAATTTGTTTACCCAGTTGTCGGACCCAGCGGGGAACTGCCCTCATAAGGTCAGGTCACCTCCGTCTTGCGGGCGAACCGGAGCATGAGCACGGCTACTATGACTAGCATCGGCAAAAGGAAAAGCGCGATGGCCGCGCCCTCGCCCAAATTTTGCGACTCGATGCCGCGCCGGAAAGCTAAGCTCGCTAGCACTTGCGTGCTGTCAAATGGGGGAGGTCCGCCGTTGGTAAGCACCCGGACCACCGTTATGTCAGTGAACGTAAAGACAATGCCGAAGAGAACAGCCACGGCTACAATGGGAAGCATCAAAGGGAGTGTAATTTCAAAGAGACGTCGCCAGAAGCCGGCGCCGTCTACGGTCGAAGCATCCAAGAGGTCTTGCGGGATCGACGTCAGCCCGGCAAGGATGATCACTGTAGCGAAAGGGAGCATCCGCCAGACATGGACTAAAATCACTGCAGCCATGGCCGGCTCGGGAAAGCTTAACCAGTAGACTGGTTGCAGCCCCACGGCTTGCAACGTCCAGTTGAAGACGCTGAAAGTCGGATCGAGGGTCCATTTCCAGGCGATCGTCGAGAGTGCAATCGGTGCGACCCAGGGTAATAAAATTAAGAATCGCACAATCGGCCTGCCGGTGAAATTTTTCAGTAATAATAGCGCCAAGAATTTAGCCAGAATCAATACGATCAGTTGAGAGACAAAAGTGAAGATAAAGGTGTTGACCAAAGATCGCTGAAAGACCGGCTCTCCGATAACCTTAGCAAAATTCTTCCAGCCCACGAATTCGGCGTTCAGATTCCCGCCGATCGCATTCGTAAAGCTCAAATAGATCGCCAATCCAAAGGGCACTGCCACTAGGAGCAAAATATAAGCGATGGCCGGGCTGAGAAAAAGAGAACCGAGCCAGCGTTCACGATCCCAAAAATAATGCCACCATGCGCGTGGAACTTTTTGTGCGATTTGCATTAGCGAGGTTCCTCCATAAAAATTTTAACTGCGGACCACGCAGAGAACGCTGAGAAAATAATCATTAAAATCTCTCTACATCATCCTCCGCAATCTCTACAGTAATTTTTTAAACGTTCTGGCTGCATAAGCTAAACTGACTTTGGCTCTGTCCGAATGCCGGTGGAACGATCGAAAAATTTTATGTCTTCCTCGCGGACAGCGAAAACGTGATCACGGTTCTCTGGAATAGAGGCCGAGACGGTGAAGGGAAGCTTCGCTATCACATCGGCCTGATACCTGCCTTTGAGCAAGCCGTAGAGCAGTCGATCTGAGCCAAGGTGCTCCGTGCGCCGGACATGGAACTCGAACTCGACTAGCTTTTGATGCGAGTTGTACACTTCGCGAGGCATAAAGCTTTCGGGGCGGAAACCGAAGATGACATCATCTCGTTCCATCAGATTCATCGGGGGCGTGCCGACGAACGTCGCTACAAATGTGTCGGCGGGCTCATGATATACTTCCCAGGGGGTGCCGATCTGTCGAACTTTTCCGGCGCTCATGACCGCGATGCGATCTCCAAGACCCATGGCTTCAACTTGGTCGTGAGTCACGTAGATGGTGGTCGTCCCGATCTCTCTCTGGAAACGTTTGAGTTCATCGCGCGCCGAGTGTCGCAGCTTCGCGTCAAGATTGGAAAGCGGCTCGTCCAATAAAAAAACACTGGGCTCACGCACGAGCGCGCGGGCCAACGCGACCCTTTGGCGCTCTCCGCCGGAGAGTTGGCGGGGCTTTCGATCCAACAAGTGAGAGATCTTCATCAAGTTGGCTGCCCACTCCACTTTTGGCTGGATCGCATCTTTGCGTATGCCGTGGGCTTTTAACGGAAACGCAATATTATCGTACGCCGTCTTATGGGGATAGAGTGCGTAACTCTGGAAGACCATCGCGATCTTGCGCGTCCGGGGCGGCAGCTCATTCACAATCTCGTCTCCGATGAGAATTTCTCCCGCCGTCGGCTCCTCCAGCCCGGCAATCATACGCATGAGCGTGGTCTTGCCGCAGCCAGATGGACCCAAGAACACCAAGAACTCGCCGTCGGTGACAGACAAATCAACACCATCAACTGCATGAACTCTACCAAAATCCTTCTGAAGTCCACGGGTTTCTACTTTTGCCATAAACACACTCGATACTTTAACTCCACAAAAGCCACGAAGAGGGTCAGCACAAGGTAAACTCACTGACCCTCTTCTTCATCTTGTTAGTTACGTCTTATGGGGCGTCTTTATCGGGGGAGCCGCCCGAAAGTCCCTGCTTGCGCCAGAAGTTAAAGATCTCCTTGAACTTCGCGTTATTCGCTTTAAGAATGTCCTCTGGCTTTCCGTGGCCGAGGGCAGCTTGGGCGAACATCTGAGGGATCAAGTACTCGTCGAAGATCTGACCGATCGCTGCATGTGCAGGTCCTGGATGGCCGACGTTGGTTGCCCAGCCCTGCTTGGCATCGGAGCCATCCGCATTGGGCTCTTCCACGGCGCTAAAGAGCGGCAAGAGCTTGTCCGCAGGCTTCGAGCCGAAGGGGTCGTTCTGGTATTGAGCTTTCAGCCATTCGTAGCCAGCGCGCGGGCGACTCTTAGGATTGGTCACGCCCTTGGGAGCAATGGAGCCCAAGAACGAGGGCGTATTATAGAGCTTGCTGTTGAGCGTCGCGCCCTTGATGCCCGGGATCTCTTTGCCCAGCGAGGCAAAGCCATCAGGGCTGTATTGGTCGACCAGGTCAACCAAAAACTCTTTGGCCAGGTCTTGTTGCTTAGAGAATTTCCAGATGGCATAGTTGCTCATTACGTGCTCGCACGCGACAGCCGTGCCGCGTGGCCCCTTCAAGGGGCCGATGAAGAATGTGTTGTCTGCCAGTAGGGTTTCCGTGCCCGGCACTTTGAGGCCGCGGGCTTGCGCTGTACGATACGCCGAAATCGAGTTCAGAATGATCCCAGTCTGGCGGGCATTGAAGGTCACGTTATTGGACGTCGCATCCCAAGTGAGGACGGCCGGACTCGCTCGCTTGAAGAGATCGACGCCGAACTTGAGCGCTTCGAGTGTTTCCTTAGAGTTCAGCACGACATTCTGATTCTCGTTCTGCTCAGCGGCATCGAACGACCACATGATGGCCCGCATCGCCATATTGGAGTCGATGTCGTTGGAGTAGCCGATTCCGATGGGGACTTGGATCTGCGGGAATTTTTTGCGGATTTCATCTCCGGCGGCCAACAACTCCACCCACGTGGTTGGGCCGTTAGGTTTCCCGATTGCATCCCAAACGTCTCTGTGCAGATCAAAGGGATCAATAGTGAAGAAATCCGAGAAGCCGAACCATTTTTTGGTGACGGGATTGAACGTACTCTCTTTAGCGAGTTTCGTGATGGGGCCGTGCTTCTTCTCGACAGCTTCGACGATCTCTCGATGATCGATCACCTGTTGTTCGAAGGCTGGAGCTGGAGCCAGGAAGAAGAAGATATCGTGTCCCGCTTGTGCCGCCACTTCGGCACTGGCACGGGTCAGGATGTCTGCGAACGAGATGTGATCGACCGTGACTTTGACTGCAGGTTTGTGGCTCTCTCCCCACGCCTTAGCATAGGGATCGAACCACTCATCAAAGGCAGGAACGAAATGCGCCCATTGAATGATCTTGAGTTCGACTTGACCCGAAACCCGGAAGGGGTAGAAACCGCTCGCAACACCGGCCGCCAATGCCCCCATACCGACTTTTTTGAGGAAGCTGCGACGAGTAACTTTTCCGCTAAGTGCCATCGAAATCCCTCCTCGTAGTTTTTGCGAAGCTCAATAGCTGTGGATGGAGCCTTTTCACCAACTAAGAGATGCAGTGACGACATCACCTCCCGTGTGACGAGCAGCAACTTTTGGAAAGAGAATGCAGCTCTGTTTTTGTTTTCCTGATTTTACCTCTGCGCTTTCACAATTGTCAAGTGGGGCTGTGTTGCATGTTTTTCACAATTGTGAATCTTTGTTTGCTTTTGGAATTGCACTGGGAGGATAAAACGCTTTATCTTGACCAAATAAAAAGGCTAGTTAACGGCAGTGAGAGAAAAACAACCTCGCCCATTAAATATACTATGTACTTGGATCTCCAAATAGTTCACGTTGTGCAGAATTTTGATAATTTCGGGTGTTGAGCCCACTATTTCTAGCGCTTGTCCGCTAGCAATGACAATGACTATCTCTTTGGTAAAGTCAATCTCCAGCAATGGAGACATTTTTGAAAAGTTCGATTTGTGTTTATGCCATAAGATTACCCAGTCGCCATACGCACTGATAATTTGAACAGTAGGAGAAACCAAACCGCTGTAGTTGCCTCTTTCAATGGTCTCAAACGGAATCTCAAAATAGATTGGGGGCGCTAGCTGGCAACCTGTAAGCAATCCGACAACAAACAGAACTATTATTATTTTGATGAGGCGCATTAGATATAGTATAACTCAGGTAACTTATCGAGAACAAAGAAAGAATTCTTTTAATATGAAAATCGGTTTCTTCCAGTTCGCTCCGGAATTCAGCAAGCGACGTGAGAATCTCAAAGCGGTTGCCGACGCACTGACCAATGTCTCTCTTGATTTATTGGTCCTCCCAGAACTCTTTAACACGGGCTATCTCTTCACGGCTAAGCAAGATTTGATTGAACTGGCCGAGCCTGTCCCGGGGCCGACGACGCTCTTTCTGCAACAGATCACCGAGCGCAAGCAGATGTTTATCGTTCATGGCATCGCCGAGCGACATCAAGACAAATTCTACAACTCCGCCGTCTTGCTCGGCCCTGATGGCGTGCGCGCTGTTTATCGCAAAGCCCATCTCTTTCTCGAAGAAAAACTCTACTTCGCCCCGGGAGATACTCCCTTCAAAGTGCATCAGATCGGAAATGCTAAGATCGGCATTCTAGTCTGTTTTGATTATTGGTTCACCGAGGCCGTGCGCCAGCTGGCACTCCAAGGAGCCCAAATTATTTGCCATCCCTCCAATCTTGTCCTGCCCGGCTATGGCCAACAAGTGACGCGCGTGCGCGCGATGGAGAATCGTATCTTTTGGGCGCTGTGCAATCGCACCGGCAAAGATTCGCGTGAGGGGCGCGAGCTGAATTTCACGGGCGAGAGCCAGATCGTTTCCCCCAAGGGCGAAATCTTGGCCAAAGCCAACCAACTTGAGACCAGCCTTCAGATTGTCGAGATTGATCCCAAAGCGGCTGACGACAAACGCATCACACCGATGAACGATCTTTTCAAAGATCGTCGCACCGATCTGTACCAAGAAGATATGCACAACGAAGCCCAGTAAGAGCCTACTCTAAAGCCAACGCCAGAAGCGCACTGACTTAGATCAGGCAGAAGCATGATTTAAAGCATAGTCCATTCTAGCTTCTTAGAACTAGAGTTAGAGTGCCTTGCAGGCCCTGCGCCGCAAGATGAGACCCCTCCTCCCTAAAGGTCCAATTGACCTTGCTGCGCTGCAACACCGGCCGGCGACCTCCTGCTATATTCGCCGGCCGCCCCGCTCTTTTGTCGCAAATAGCCAAATGAGCAACTCTCTCTATTTTGTTTTATGAGTGTTATGAAGATCACATTTCTCACTCACATTGTCTTTATTCTCAGAATACTTCATTGAAGATTTTCAAGATGACAGTGATCAGGCTTTAAGGGCAAATCAGAGAAAATTTTGCCAGGCGTCAGCACAAGAGGTCGTTAGTGTCCGCAAATATTTGTAATGCGCGTACCCCAAAAAAGACCCCCTAAATTCCTAGAATTTTAATGCAGCTGACGTGCTGATTGGGCGCTCGCCCTAACGTTTCCCGATCGGCAAAGGGGGTAATTGAATGATTAGGGTCTTTTTTGCTTTGCTCTTGACAGTGGCTTCTTTCTCTTTGTTCTATCAACCGATAGAAGCCGCACCCATCAGCGGCAGCTTTACGGTGGATCTCGTCTTCGCTCCCAACTGCGTGAATCAGTTCAATGCACTCGAAGTCCGACTTCCTTGTACCAAAGTCAGTGATACGATTATGAAATTTGAAGCCGACTTGGTCGTGCATCTTCGGGTCAGCGGCCTGGAAGTGGGGAGCAGCACGGTTTTCACATTTGAAGGATTGGAGTTTCAAGCCTTGCATATCGCCAGCGTCATCGGCGCCCTGACCGTGCGCGATACCTTTATTTTTGCCCCCAGCGTCACTGAAATTGAGTTTGTGCGCACCAACGAAACGCTTTCGTTGCGCTACTGTATCAATTTATCTGCCCCTGGCGATATGACGCCTCCGTTTGTGGATTGCCCTACGCCCGATGAGACGCTCTACTTTCTCATGGAAGACGTCGGCATCTATCATCCTGCCCATCAGAACTTGATTCTGGCGACTATCTACGATGGCGCAGGAATGCTGAATGTCCCGCTGATGTTCAGAAAAAAAATTGTCGAGCTTAGTCTGAATATCGCGGGCTTGACTCTCAGCACGCGCGCACTTTTTGCTAACATCGGCTCGGTCACGACTCCTTCTTACTCAGCCGGTCTTGTCTTGGCGCTCGAGGGCCAGACTATCAGCGGCATCCTCATTCGCGCTGAGACGTGGATTGGCACGCGGCAGGGTTTGGAGTGTTTCGCGGAGTGCAAACCCTTCGAAGTGTATCGCGTCGGCAAAGTGCTTTCGCCCGCCAATTTTACTATCCAAGAAGAAAAGATTTTTATTCGCAATTTGGTCTTGGGCAGTTTTATTCTCGCGATGCGCGCCGAGTTTCAATTCTTTACCCAGCCGGGATCGAGCACGCCCACCCCCGGACTGAGTTTTTTCCAGATCGACTGGCGCACCCGTCCCATTTTTCCTTTGAATTTGAGTTTCGCCAACGAACTAAGACTCGGGTCTGACCTCAACCCCCATTACGATCTCTTGCAAGTCTTTTGGAAATTTGGAGATTTTTCTGTGACAACGTCTTGGATATTTTACATCTCGTCTATGAATATGTGGGAAGGGCAACTCGCCGAATTCATCGCGACTTTCGATCCTCCGGGTGTGACGATCACGCAACATCTTATTTTATGCACTGAAATCTATTTCGTCGGCTACTGTGCGGGCGGCGTTTTTCAGCATAATACTTACATTTCGGCAGCCGCGGGCAACATTACGTTCAGCGGCAAAGCCAAATTTATCGGATTTTTCGGATTCTCCGAGCTTTGGATCGATGCGGGATTCAAAGTCGGCGCCGTCGATTTTATTTTCTCTACCGTGCTCAAGCTCGATTATCTTGCCGTGGTCCGCGTCTCCACCGCGATCCACTTCTAGGAGGTTGTATCGTATATGAAAAAAATTCTCATATTTGCTCTCACTCTAGTTATCGTCTCGGCAATGGCTGCGATCGCTGTGGCCGCGCCGGTCACGGGCAGCTTGCGCCTCGATCTGGTGATCACTCCCGATTGCAACACGCTGACTTTTTTGGGTCCCTCGGTCTCTGATTGCACCAAAGTGGGCGGCACTTTGGTCAAAGCCGAGGCCGATCTTGATCTGACCTTGATGATCAGCGGGCTCGACATCACCTGCTCCTCTACGTTTACCTTCAAGGGCATGGAGACAGAAATTCTGAGAATCGTCGCGACGATCGGCGCACTGACAGCGCGCACCACGCTGGTCTTCGCTCCAAGCGTCACCGAGCTTGAAATCGTGCGTTCGGCGACCTCGCTCTCTGCTCGCTATTGCGTGGCCTTCCATAATGGCGGCGACATCACTCCGCCATTTTCAGACTGTCCGACGGCCGATTTCAATCTTTTTTATATGATCGAAAATCTGGGCGTCTTCCATCCGATCGTGCAGAATTTAGGACTAGCCTATGCCTATGACTCCGTCGGAGCTCTGGATGGCCCGCTCTACTTCGTCAAAAAAGTTGCAGAAATTAACATCAGTATCGCCGGGATGACCTTGGGGCTGCGCGCGATCTTTGCCAACTTGGGCAATGCCCAAACGCCCAGCTTTGTGACTGGGCTGGTCATCAATCTCGAAGGGCAGACCGTGAGCGGCGTGCTCATCAAGGCCGAGACCTGGTTTGGCGCACGCCAAGGGCTGGAGTGTTTTGCTGAGTGCAAGCCGAGCCAACGCGTCTACGGCGGCATCGCGGTGAACGATTTCGGCGTCCAAGAAGAAAAACTCTTCATTCGCAACTTAACGATCGCCGGCGTCTCGCACAACATTCGCGCCGAGTTTCAATTTTTTACCCAAACGGGCGATGCCGGTCCGGGCTTGACTTATTTCGAATGGACTCAGCGATTTCGTATGCAACCGCTCAATATTCTGATCAACAATACGATCCGATTCGATGGCACGCTCTTGCCGCGTTTCACCCAGCTGCAAGCCACCTTCAAAGCGGGCGATGTCTCGGTCACTTCTATTTTCTATATTTATCAAGCGCTCACCCAGACCTGGGAAGCGCAGCTGGCCGAGTTCATCAGCGTCTTTGACCCTCCGGGCGTGACGGTGACGAGCGATCTCGTGCTCTGCACCGAATCGCTTTTTAGCGGGTCTTGCTTAGGCGGAGTGCTCGAACACGACCTCTATCTGGGCGTGATCGCCGGGAATTTTATCTTTGATGTCAAGCTCATCTTCTTCGGACTCTTCAGCAATTTTCAAGAAGTCTGGTTCGATGCGACGTACCGATTCTCTCCCTCGGTAGAAATGGCCAATAGCTATGTGATCAGCACAGATGCGCTGGTCGCATTTAGCATCAGCGTTGCGTGGAGATTCTAGGGGGTCTTATGATTGGGGAAAAATGGAGATTGATTGTAATTGTAGCGGCGCTGGTGTCAGCGGCGACTGTAGCTGTCGCCGCCGCGCCCATTTCTGGAAGTTTTACTATGGAATTCGTCTTTCAGCCTGCTTGCTCTGATGAAATTCCAGGGAATGATAACGTCAGTCCTTTTCCGAATTGCGATAAAATCGATGATCTTTTAGTTAAAGTAGAAGCAGACCTTCTCTTGACTCTCGCCATTTCGGGGTTGGATATCGCGAGCACGACCGTTTTCACTTTTAAGGGGCTCGAATCTCAGACCTTGCTAGTAGGCGGCACGATCGGCGCTCTCATCTTTAGAGACACTTTCATCTTTGCGCCGAGTTTGGTAGAAGTAGAATTGGTGCGCAGCGCGCTCTCGCTCTCACCACGGTACTGCATCAATATGAGTACACCCGGCGACCTCACACCGCCTTTTTTGGATTGCCCGTCGCCAGACGCTACTCTTTATTACTTGCTTGAAAATGTGGGCCTCATTCATCCGGCCGTCGCGAATCTGACCCTCGCCAATATCTTCGATTCGGCCGACATGCTGAACGCGCCCTTGGAGCTCGCCAAGAAAATTGTGGAGATCAACATCAATATCGCGGGCTTGAGCGTCTTCTTCCGCGGACTCTTTGCCAACTTCAGCACCGGTCAGCCCGCCAGTCAGACGCGCAGCTGGCAGACAGGGATAGTGATCGGGCTCGAAGGCCAGACAGTGAGCGGCATGGTGCTGCGCACAGAGACCTGGTTCGGCGCCCGCCAGGGGCTCGAGTGCTGGGGCGAATGCAAGCCCCTTGAACGCAATTATGGCGGCAAAGTGGTCTCTACCTTTAGCGCCCAAGAAGAGAAAATTTTTATTCGCAACCTAAACATCGCTGGCATCATTCATAGTTTCCGAATCGAGTTTAAGTTTGGCCAGGCCAATCCGGCTGACAATGGGCTCAGCTTTTTTGAATGGAATATGCGCTTTCGTTTGACACCCTTCGGGGCCGGGTTGAGCATGAGTAATACGTTGCGCATCGACGGCAGCCTCATGCCCAAGTTTGATATTATTGCCATCGATGTGAACTACGGGAATACAATCTTGAATGTGATTTGGTACATTTATCCCGATGCCATGGGAGACTGGCAATCTCAGATCGCTGAGATTATCACGACCATCGATCCTCCCGGAGCGACCATTACGAGCGACTTGACTTTTTGTACAGAGACGCTCTTTGTTATTTCCTGCACGGCGGGCGTTGTACAACATGACATAATTGTCTCTGCCGCCGTGAACAACCTTACCGTAAATTTGACACTCAAAATGCTCGGCATGCTTTCTGGTTTTGCGGAGCTTTGGATTGACGGCACCTGGCAAGTGGGCATCGTGAGCTTCAAAGCCTCGCTGGCGATCGCTGCCGATTATGTTGAAGCAATCGGGTTCGCGATGAATGTGAGATTTTGAAATGAAGACTCGTCAATGCTATGGTGTAACTGAAGAGAGTTTAATTTGCGTTATGCGCAAGATGATTTTCTAATAAAAATCATTTGATTATTGAGATTTTGAAATATTGTATTAAAATAAGAATAGCGAAAGGTAGGTAGAAAAATTTCTTGTCTATACGGTTTTCAGACTCCGAAATCGCAAAATTAATACAGGAACCTAAGCAATTGCCGAACAATTTTGAATCTGACTGCGCCCTTAAAGAGAAATTTGGGCACAAAGAAGGTCAATTGAAATTAGATGGAATCAATGGTAATAAGTTTATCATCATATTGCGTCAAAGCATGGCAAATGTCATTGATTTTTCTGCGATTCTCGGAGTGTATTCTACGAATACTACGCATGTTTTTCGCTTAAGGCGTTACAATGGTAAGAGCCATGAACATACGAATTCTATAGAAAAAGAAACATTTTATGACTTCCATATTCATTATTCATTTTGCTTCCGAACGTTATCAGCAAATTGGCGGAGCTGAAGATACGTACGCTGAGCGTTCTAATCGTTTTGTGAGTTTATCAGATGCCTTCGAATGTATGATAGCTGACTGCTTTATACGCCTTCCCACACAAGGACAACTACTACTGTTTAAAGGAATTGTATGAACCTTAAGAACATTGAAAATTCTTTTTGAAGAAGAGGGTGTTAGTCGATTTAGAGTATTTACACCTTTCCGATTTGAAGATGGCGACCATATTTCTATAGTACTAAGAAAAGACAATGGTAAATGGCTTCTCAGCGATGAAGGCCATACCTATATGCATGTAGTGGACCCCTGGGACTGGACAGAGACCTAAGTAAAGAGGTACAGTCCAAGAAAGGGGACCAAGATGAACCAACGACGTAAGTTCACGCCGGCTTTCAAAGCTCAGGTGGTGCTGGAGGTTTT
>Ga0247727_10006722_pt1 | contig 22438 bp, 8 predicted proteins | sample WisWelCaveWW1625_FD_202498 | JGI IMG/M metagenome (GOLD analysis project Ga0247727, IMG submission 202498) | Biofilm microbial communities from Wishing Well Cave, Virginia, United States - WW16-25 | ecosystem: Environmental > Aquatic > Deep subsurface > Groundwater > Cave microbial mat | place...
AGGCCGCGGCCCGCCACCGGGCGCTCCGGAAGGAGATCGTCGGGGTCGAGAGCTCCCTCGAGGGGGAAGTCAGGAAGTACCGGCCCTGGCAGTCGGTGGAGGAGAAGCGCCCCCTGCTCGCCCTCCGGAGGAAGGTCGCCGACCTCACCCTGCGGTCGGTCCTCGCCTTCGCCGAGGCGACCAAGTACCTGGAGGCCGCGCTCGTCGCCGAGGAGGGGAATCCGGAGGCCCGGAAGGCCCTTGCCGACCTGTGGCGCGACCGCCTCGCGGAGGCGGAGAACCGGGGGAACGCGGTGGACGCGGCCCACGCCGTCCACATGGTCGAGCGGTACGACCTCGGCGCCCTGGCGCGGGTCGTCCAGGGGGACGGCTCCCTCTACCTCTCCTCCGAGCCCCAGGGCGCCGAGGTGGCACTGCTGCATTTCGAGGACCGCGACGGGATCCTCGTCCCTGGGGAGGAGCGCGTTCTCGGCCGGACTCCGGTGGGGCCCGCGGAACTGCCCATGGGCTCCTACCTCTGCCTCCTCCGCCTCCCGGGCTTCCGGGAGACGCGCTACCCGATCCACATCACGCGCAACCGCTCCTGGAGCGGGAGCGTGAGGATGCGGCGGGAGGACGAGGTCCCGGAGGACTTCATCCTCGTCCCGCAGGGGCCCTTCCTCTTCGGGCAGGGGAAGGAGACCCGGGTCTTCGAGGTCCTGGACTTCGCCATCCAGAGGTCGCCCGTGACCTTCGGGGAGTACGGGGCGTTCCTCCGGGCCCTGGAGGGGGAGGGGGGGGCCGAGGCTTCGAAGCCGCGTGTCCCCGGGACGACGGAGGACGGGCCGTTCATGGAGTGCCGTCCGGATGGATCCTGGACGGTGAAGGCCGGCTTCGTCGAGGGAGAGGCGGCCGAGCGGTGCCGGCGCCAGCACGGCGACGGGTTCGAATCCCGGATCCCCGTCCTGGGGGTCTCCTTCGAGGACGCGGCGGCCTACTGCGCCTGGAAGTCCCGGGCGACGGGCCGCCCCTGGCGACTTCCCACCGAGGAGGAGCGGGAGAAGGCCGCGCGGGGGGTGGACGGGCGCGCCTTCCCCTGGGGGGACCTCGAGGACCCGAGCCTCGCGAAGTGCCGCGACTCAAGGGCCGAGCCCGCCCAGCCGGAGCCCGCGGGCTCCTTCCCCACGGCCGCCTCCGTCTACGGGATGGAGGACGCGGCAGGGAACTCCTCGGACTGGACGGACTCGTGGCTCGACGAGCGCCGGAAAGTGCGCGTCGTCAAGGGCGGGGCGTGGTTCCTCTCGGCCGGGCTGCTCCGGTGCGCGGCGAGGGCGTCCTACGACCCGGGGCTAAGGCTCGCGGTTACGGGATTCCGGTGCATCCTCGGCTAGCCATCGGCGGGATCGGGGGGGCATTCCGTGCGATTACGACTCACCCGCTCTCGGCTACGGGGACTCATAGGATTCGAGCGTGTCGAGGTAGACATTCCCATAGGTCCCATTTAAGCCCCCCGCCGCGAGGAGTCGCCCGTCCACGACGGCGCCCGCGCAACCCATCCTGCGTGTCGGCATGGGAAGACCGGTCCTCCACATACCGTCCGACGGATTGAAGATCTCCATCACATCGAGAAACGGTGAGTTTCCTCCCTTATTGCCTCCGAACACGTAGATCTCGTTGTCGATGACCCCGACTCCAGCCCCGTTTCTCGGAGTCGGCATGCCGGAGGCGTTTGTCCAGGAGTTGGATCCTGGGTCAAAAACGAGGACCGTCGACCAGTCCACAACAAAGAGTTTCCCGCCAACTGCGGCTCCGCATGTCCATATCGTGAAGCCAGGCATGTTCGCTGCCTGACCCCATGAATCGGTCCCGGGGTCGTAGACATCGACCCTGTTCCTCGTCGAGGTGGCGTCATCCCCTCCGCAAACGTAGATCTTCCCGTTGAGAGCAGCGACTGTCGCCCCGTACCGACGCTGGGACAAGGGAGTCCGGGACTTCCATGCATTGCTCGATGGGTCGTACTCCTCGACGATGCAGGCCGAGTTGGTTGCAGAGGAGCCATAACCCCCGATGGCGTACAGGAGCCCACCGACCTCCGCGAACCCGAGAGCGGCGCGGGCCGTCGGCATGGGGGCCTTCGTGGCCCATGAGTCCGTGGACGGGTCGTAGACTTCGAGGACGGCCGTCGCCCCCCCCGAGGAGTCCGTGCCCCCCACCACGTACAGTTTGCCGTTGTACCCCACGGCGCCGTGCCAGGACCTCTTCGTCGACATCGACGTCTTGGTCTTCCACCGGGGGGGCAGCGAGACCGGGGTGTACACATCCAGGGCCGCAGGAGTGTTCGATGCCATCCCCCCCAGGACGTACACGGAACCCCCAAGGGCGGCGGCGGCCACGGAGTCTCTCGCGGTTGGCATCGCGGGCTGCGCAATCCAGGTGTTCGCGGGGGGGTAGCACATCTCGACCGCTCTCGTGATCGATCCCGTCCCGTCGACTCCACCGACGGCGAAGACCGAATCCTGGATGACGCCGGCCGCGAGGTACGCCCGCGCCGTCAGGAGGTGCCGCGCCGTCGACCACTTGGCCGTCGCCGGGTCGTAGACCTCGACCGTGTCCAGGGAGAAGGTCCCGTTGGAGCCGCCCGCCACGTAGATCTTCCCGTCCACGGCGGCCGCGACGGCTCCGTTCCGGGCCGTCGGCATGTCCGGGGCCGTCAGCCACGAGTTCGTGAGCGGGTCGTAGACCTCGACCGTCTTCAAGACCCCCGAAGCGCCCTGGCCGCCGAGGGTGTAGATCTTCCCATTCAGGACGGCGACCGCCATCAGGTAGCGCGCCGTCGGGAGGTCCCTCCTGTTCATCCAGGTGTTGGAGAGGGGGTTGTACTCCTCCACCGTCGCGGTTGGACCCACCGCGTATCCGCCGATGGCGTAGATCGAGCCCTTGACTTCCGCCGTCGAGAGGTTGGACCTTGCCGCCCCCATGGGAGTCCCGGCGGCCCAGGAATCCGTCAGCGGGTCGTAGATCCACAGGGATGCGACGGTCGGACCGTTCGCGTTCCCCCCGAAGGCGTAGAGATTGCCGTTGTAGGCCGTGAGGCTGGCCCCCGTGAGGGGAGTAGGAAGGGAGGCACGGCTGGTCCACCCCACCGGAAGGGGCGGCGGCGGGGGCGGCGGCGGAGGTGGCGCAGGAGGCGGCGGACCCGAGAACGTGAAGTCGAGGTCGACCTCGTTGCTGTGCTGGAACGGAACCCTCGCGGTCCTCGCGCCGTCCGCGCTGGTCGCGGTCGCTATCAGAGGCAGCCCCAGCGGGGCCCTGAAGTTCACCGTGTACGCTCCCGCCGCATCGGCGATGTCGATCTCCGAGGCGGTCCCCTGCCAGGAGGCCGGGATCTGCACATCGGCGACTTCCAGTCCCGATTCCCCGGAGGCCATCCGGAAGCCCGCGAACAGGATGTAGGGGCCCAGGTTGGGCACCACGAAGGACGCCTGGACCGTGTAGGCCCCCTCGACGGAAGGCTTCCCCTGCGTCTCGGCATCGAGGAGGAGGCCTCTGGGGGAGACCGTCCTCCCCGTCTGGCCCTCCACCACGAAGGGCTCGGATTCCCCCGGGAACAGGACGGACCAAGCGTGGGCGGTGACGCCGAACTCCGAGAGGTCCGGGACCGAGAGCGCGTCGTCCGCGAAGTCGTCGGGCGTGCCGCCGTCGTCGAGGACCAGACCCCTCACGGACCCCGCCAGGCTGAAGGTCACCTTCGCCCCGGGCGAGGGCGTCGTCCCGTCAGACTCGTAGACAGTGCCGGCGAAGACCCCCACTCTCTGATCGAGAGGGGCCCCCCTCGTCAGCCGGATCTCCAGGTCGCCCGCGCCGGCCTCGTCCGAGGACAGGACCCGGGCCTTGAGGGTCCCCTCGCCCACGAACTGGAGGATCTCCATCCCCGAGGAGGTGAAGGTGGACCGGGGCACGGCGAAGTCCCCGAGTGACTTGCTGATGCTGGAGCCCGTGCGGGTCAGCACGACCAGTCCCTGGACGGCCAGGTCCTCGTCGTCCTTCACGTGGCCCCTGACGATGCTCCCCTGCTCCGGAGCCACCCTCAGGTGGCCCTTGGCGATGCTCCCCGGCTCCGAATCCACCCTCGCCGCGTACACGACCGGCGTCCCCTCCGCGAGTCCGGCAGTGCCGCTCGGGTCCGGGACCAGCCGGTTCGTGTCGGGGTCGTACACTCCAGGCCCACGGTCCTCCCAGGCCCCGCTGCGCCACTGCAGGAGGCGGATCTCCGCCTGGGCGAGGAACTCCCTCTCCGTCCTCAGATCGCTCGGGAGACCCAGCTCCACGGTCGGGAGGAATTCCTCTTGGAACAGGACGGGGGTCGAGGTCCTGACCTCCGCTCCCGCGAGCAGCCTGTAGCCGTCCTCCAGGGGCGCGGGGAGTTCGGCGCCGAAGGAGACGGGCGTGAAGGAGATCCCGACCCCGTCCGACGACACGGCTCCTCGTGATGGCACTCGAAGCGTCCCCGACGGGGCACCGGCGGTCCCCGGCACGTCGAGGACCGTCGCCCTCGATGCCGCCAGGATGCCCGTCGCGCCGTCCTGGTCGTGCACGAAGACTGCAGCCTCGACCTCCCCGTCCTCACCTGGTGTGACCGCGACGCGTCCCGGACTTGTGAACGAGGATTCCGTACCAAGAACCTGCCCCATGTCCAGCCTGCCGAGGACCGACACGTTGGAGAATGCCACGGTGAAGGTCGCGACGCCAAGCGAGTCGGTTCTCACGCTGTCGCCGACGACCGTCGCCTCCTGCTCCCCCGCGTTCCCCCGGACGAAGGTCGTGTTGGACACCGGCGTCAGCACGGTGTTCCCCAGGTCGTGGCCCACCCCGAAGACCCGGGCTCTCACCACGGCCAGGATGTCGTCGCCCTTCTTCCAGGCGTGCGTCGTCCTCCCCTCCCTCAGCGGGAACTGGAGTTCCATCCGCTGCCCGCCGATGGCCAGCGTCACCGGCAGGGGGAAGTCCAGGGACCCCACGGGGATGTCCTTCGCCGCGAGGGAGAACTTCCCGCTCCTGCGCGAGAGGTTGAACTTCACGACGACCCCGGTGGCTCCCTTCTCCGCCTTGTAGGACAGCGACTTCGCGCTCGCCGTGACGGCCAGGGCCTCCGCGTAGTCCCCGCACCGGAACTCCAGGTCCGTGGGGACCGTGAGGGAGTCGGCCGGGACCACCTGCCCCTGGAAGGCGACCGAGGCCGTGGCGCCCGGGACGCCCTCCTTCACCGTCAGCTTCGTCGGGCGCACCTCGCCGGCCGCCGCCGACGCCGCGAGGATGAGGAGCGTTGCGGACGAGAGAACGACCCAGCGCACGGGGCCCCTCATGTCTTCCTCCCTGCCAGGGGCCTCCCGGCCACGGATTCCGGCCCGGGGAGTCGGGGGCCATTATAGTCGAGGCGAAGCGTCCCCGCCGCCGGATTGCCCTTCCCCGGGTCACGCGGCAGGATTACGCTCCGCGATCCCGCCCTCCATGCCCGATCTCCCCCCCCTCCCCGAGAGCATCAGCGGCTGCGTCCTCGAGGGGACGCTCCGGTCGGGGGCGGGCATGGTGGTGGTCCGGGCGAGGGACGCGCTCGGGCTCCCCCTCGACATGTACCTGTTCCCCGCCGACGTCGTGGCCGCGCGGGTGCCGAAGACGGTCTTCTTCGACCAGGTCCGCGCAACCGCGGCGCTGCACCACGAGCGCCTCTCGACCGTGGTGAACGCGGGCGAGAAGGGCGCCTGGTGGTTCGTGGCCTGCAAGGGGACCGAGGGGGCGACGCTGGCGAACCTCTTCCAGCGGGGCCACCTGGACGAGGAGCGGGCGCTGGCCATCTTCGCGGGCGTGGCCGACGGGCTCGCCGCGCTGGAGGCGGCGGGGCTCCGGCACGGGGCGCTCGAGCCCACGGCCGTCGGGCTCCCGGGCGCGGGGCAGGTGCGGCTCTCCCTGCGGCGGCTCGTGCCCGTGGATCTCGCGGGGCTGGACGCCCGCTACCTCTCCCCGGAGGAGGCCCGGGGCGAGGACGGCGGCTCCGCGTCGGACCTCTTCGTGCTGGGGCTCCTGATCGCAGAGGCTCTCTACGGGCGGCCGCTGCTCCAGGGGGCCCCGGAGGAGATCCGCGTCCGCGTCGCCCGGGGCGAGGTCCCGGCGGCCTCGGCCATCCTCCGGGGCGTCCTCCCCCAGACGGTGGACCTCGTCTCCGCGCTCCTCTCCCCCGTCCCGCGGAGCCGCCCCGCCTCGGCCGCGGACGTCGGCCGGATCCTGCGCGCGCTCCAGGCGGCCTTCACCTCCACCGAGAGCCTCGAGGGCTCCTTCGCGGTCCCCGTGGCGGCGGTGCCCGTGGCCCTGCCGGACCCGGACTCCTCGGCGATCCCGTCGGCCCCCCCCGCGGCGCCCGCGGCGGCTCCCCGGTCCCGCCGGGCCCACGCGCGGCTCATCGTGCCCTTCCGCGGGGTGGAGCAGATCCACGAGCTGCTCGACCCCGTCACCTGGATCGGGGTCGGCGAGGGCGGCCGCATCGTCGCCCGGGGCCAGGAGATCCCCGGCGCGGTGGCCCGGCTGGAGGTGGGCGCCCAGGCCGACACGCTCTTCGCGACGGGGGCGGAGCCGAAGCCGATGCTCCGCGGCCAGGGGTTCACCCGGACCGACCTGCAGTTCGGGGACACCATACGGATCGGGGACGAGGAGGTCGTCTTCGAGAAGGCGGGGCGCCTGCTCCCCGAGGGCGAGGAGGGGGCCGAGGAGGGGCGCTCCCATCGACTGCGCGAGAAGCCCTCGAGGCTCCCCCTCGCCGCGGGTGCGGCGCTCTGCCTCGCGGCGCTGGCCTGGGGGCTTCTCCGGAATGCGGGGGCCTCCGGGGCGAGGTCCGCCGAGATGGAGGAGGCCGTCGCCCGGGCCGGGCGCACCGAGAAGGCGCTCCGGGACCTCCCCCCCGCCGCGCCGATCCCGTCCGACGACGAGAGGTCCTCCCGGGAGGAGACCGCCTTCCGCCTCCTGGCCCGGGCGCGCGAGGACCGCGGCGCGGGGAAGGCCCGGCAGGCCCGAGAGAAGATCGAGTCCCTGCTCCGCCAGTACCCCGACGCGGCCGCGTCCCTTCTCGCGGCCGAGGACCTCCGGGAGTTGCGGGCCTCGCGCCGCGAGGAGGGGGCCGAGGAGCTGCGCGAGGTGCAGGCGAAGGCGGAGGCGCTCTCCGCCGGGGGGAGGAACGGCGAGGCCTTCGAGCTCCTGCACGCCTTCGCGGACGCCCACGGGGGGACGCTGGCCGGGGACCGGGCAGGGCTCGCGGCCGAGACGGTCTCGCGCATCGCCTCGGACCGGGTGGACGACCTCCTCCGGGCGGCGCGGGCCGCGGCGGACCGCAAGGACTGGCAGGCGGCGCTGGAGGCCGCGGGCCGGGCCGAGGCGGTCGCGGCCGGGGAATCCCGGCGGCGTGCGACCGAGGAGAGGGAGCGGATCCTGCGGAAGGTCCCCCGCGGCTCCCCGGGGGATGCGGCGCCGGGCGAGGCCCCCCCGAAGTCCCCGGAGAAGGGGCCCGGTCCGCCGGACAGGGCCGGCTCCGCCAAGGAGCCCTCCCCGGCCCCGGGGAAGCCCCCGGCCCCGAAGCCCACGGGCCTCGACGAGGAGGCGGGCGCGCTCTTCCGCTCCTCCCGCGAGGCGCTGGAGCAGGGGCGGCTCGGGGAGGCGGAGCGGGGGTTCTACCGCCTGCTGGCCGAGTTCAGGGACGCGAAGATCGTCCGCGACTACGGGACCGAGGTGGCCCAGCGCCTGGTGGACGCCGTGAAGAAGGGCCGCGGGGTCGCGGGCCTCTTCCACGGGGGGATCCAGTTCAAGGGGACCCGCACGGTCCTGACCTACGAGTTCGAGGAACCGGGCGAGGCCTCGGACTTCGAGACCGTCCACCCCTTCCTCGTCCCCAACAGGGGCACCTTCAGGGCGGAGCACGGGGAACTGACCGCGCAGGGGGCCGCGGCCTTCATGATGCGGGCGGCCTTCAGGCCGGACGCGGTGGTCATGTCCTTCCGCATCAACCCCGGCAGCCCCGCCCAGGACATGGGGGCCATGCTGGCGGAGACGAAGGACCCCGCGAACCACCTCCTCTTCACCATCGCCAACGACTTCTTCAAGCTCGGCAAGGGGGCCAAGGCCTACCCCATCCCGGGGAACGTCATCTTCGTCTTCGGCAAGGGGATGTGGAAGGACGCCGACCCCGGCATGGTGGGGTTCGTCAAGACCGCCGTCTCCGAGGAGCCGAAGGTCCCCTCCCGCAAGTGGAGCGAGGTCGAGGTCGCCAAGGAGAGGGACAGGGCGCGGTTCGTCCTGGAGGGGAAGACCCTCGCCGGCCGGGCCATCGGCGACAACAAGTACGAGCTCACGGGGATCCGCCCCGCGCTCTTCGTCCTCCTCAGCGAGGCGCGCTTCGACGAGGTCACCATCGAGGGCGATCTGGACCCCGCCTGGGTCCTCGCCGAGCGGGAGCGGGTGTTCCCGGAGCTGCGGTAGGATGATTCCCGACCCGTCTCTGCGGCATCCGTCATCGCACTCCCGGGGCCCATCGAATCCCGGGATCCCGGGTCGGATGCCGGACGGTCACACCCTGGCCGGCGGGAGGGCGGGAGAGGACCCTCCCGCGGTGCGGGGGCTCTTGACGCGCCAGCATAGGGTATAATCGCCCCCCGGATCCTCGGGCCTCCGGCTCCGCGGGGTAGAATGCGCCCGGGAGCGCGGAGGGAGCGGGAAGGATCCAGGGAGGCTCCATGCCCAGACTCGCCGCCGTTGCGGCCCCGGCCGCTCTCGTCCTCGCGCTCGCGACGGACGCCGCCTGGTCGCTCTCCACCTCCATCCCCGTGAACCCGGGGGACCGCGTCTACGGAGACCTCGACAGCGCCCAGGACCGGGACGACTTCTCCGTCGATGTCGCGAAGGGGGCGCGCCTCTCCGTGTCCGTGAAGGCGCTCGGCAAGCCCGCCGCCCTCCTCCCGACCCTCTCCCTGAGCCTCCCCGACGGGACGGACGTGAACCTCGCCCACACGCTCGTCGGCGAGGGCACGGGGACGGTCTCCTTCCCCGGCATCCGCACCCCGGAGACGGGCGCCCACGTCGTGGGGATCAGCGGATTCAACGGCTCCTCGGGGTCCTACCTCGCCACCTTCACGGTCCTCGTGGACCCGCCGCCGGCGCAGACCGTCGTCGTGCCCGCGGAGGAGACCGTCCTCGTGGAGTTCACCGCCTGGGACGGCGCCCTGGTCTCCTTCTCCGCCGTCGAGAAGGGCGGCCCGCCGCTGGTCAGTGCCTCCCTGGTCGATCCGGCCGGCTCCCCGGTGCCCGGCTCCGCAGGAGTCCGGAAGGGGAGCAAGCTCTCGGTGAAGAAGATCCTCCTCGACGGCGGCTCCGGCCGTTACGCGGTGGCGCTGGAGGGCGATGCCTCGGGGCCCACGACCGTGGCCCTCAAGGTCTCCGTGAAGTACCCGAAGGCGTCGAAGCGGAAGATCCACCTCGGCCCCGAGCCGCGCCCGACCGGCATCACCCCCATCACCGGCCCCGACGGCTCGGGCTTCACGGTGACGGGAGCGGGGTTCCCCGAGGGCGCCCGGGTCCTCTTCGACGTGGACAACGAGGCGGAGGACGCCGCCCTGGCCCCCGACGGCACGCTCACGGGCACCTGCCCCCGCTACGCGGGGTCGGACGCCGGCGTGGACGCCGAGGTCACGGTCCTCGGCCCCGACGGGCAGTTCGGCATCGTCCCGCAGAAGTTCAAGTACATCGGGCGCCCGGACCCCGTGCAGGCGGTCCCGGGGTTGAGCCCGCTGGAGGGCGGGGTCACCGTCTCGATCCTCGGCTCCCGGTTCCGTCCGGGCCTCTCGGTCCTCTTCGGGGGCGCCCCGGCCACGGGCGTGATCCGCGCCAGCGCGATCCTCGTCACCTGCGTCGCTCCCGCCCACGCCTCGGGCGAGGTGACCGTCGAGGTCGTGGACGAGTTCGGCCGCTCCACCGCGATCCCCGATCCGTTCCAGTACGCGGACCCGCCGTCGATCTCCTCGGCCTCCCCGGACACGCTCCCCTCCTTCGGCGGGAGGACCGTGACGGTGACGGGCGGGGAGTTCGTCCCCGGGGACCGCGTCTTCGTGGATGGCGTCGAGGCGGCGGACGTGGCCGTAGCCTCCCGCTCCTCGCTCACCTTCACGGCCCCCGCGGTGCCCTCGGGCCCGGCCGATCTCGAGGTCCGCGACGCGCTCGGCCGGTCCGGGACCCTGGCCGAGTCCCTCCTGGTGACGCCGTCCTTCCAGGACGCCTCGGACGCCTCGGTGCCCTCCTTCCCCGACGGGACCGAGGTCCCGGGGGAGTCGATCTCGCTCGGGGACCTCACGGGCGACGGGAGCCCGGACATCGCCCTCGCCACGGGCGCGGCCCGGACCAACGCGGTGACGGGCCAGAAGGACCCCGCCTCGCGGTTCCTGTTCAATGACGGCGGGGGGGCCTTCACCGACGTCACCGAGGCGCAGTTCTCCATCTTCAGCGGCCAGAGCGACCTCGGGCAGGCGGACGGCCTGGCGGTCGGGGACCTCGACGGGGACGGCCTCGCGGAGGTCCTCCTCTCCCGGGAGACCCCGTTCCGCTCGAGCGTGCAGTACGTGTCCTACTACTACGGGCTCCCAGCCTGGTACCTCCTCTCGACGCCCCCGGACGTCTTCGACTGGCCGACGCTCCCCGCCACCCTCCTGCTCGCGAACTACGGGTACGGCAGCTTCTACGACGCCTCCGGCTACCGCATGTCCATCTCCTACTCCTCCCCGGCCGAGGGACGGGGCGAGCGCTGGCAGGCCGCCGCGAACGCGATCGGCGACCTCGACGGGGACGGGGACGACGACCTCCTGCTCGCGGCGGGCGGCCGCCTGGACTGGGGGTACTTCTCCTCCGTCAAGTGGTTCTACAAGAAGGTCTACTACTACTACTACTACTACTACTACTACGTGCGGGAGAAGGCCCACATCACCCAGGGCACCTACCAGATCGGCTCCACGCGCGTCCTGCTCAACGACGGGAGCGGAGTCCTCTACCCGCCGGTGTGGGGGCCCGGTCCCCTCCTGGGCAGTGACAGCTCGATCCTCGACGATTTCAGCGCCGACGCCTGCGCCGCGGGCGACCTCGACGGGGACGGCGCCGCCGACGCGGTGATCCTGAAGGGGTCGGCGACCCGGAAGGAGACCTCGCCCGGCACCTTCGCCTCCGCATCGGCGCTCCGGATCCTCTTCAGCGACGGGTACTACGGGAACCTCTCCTTCGATTCCTCGGCGGTGCCCGCGGCCTACGACGACGCCAACGCCGGGTCCGGCGACTTCTGGCAGGGCAGCACCGTGGCGCTGGGGGACCTCGACGACGACGGCGACCTCGACATCGTGGTCGGAAGGGACAAGGTCGGCTACTGGACGGACGGCTCCGGCGACACCCGGCTCCTGCCCCCGATCCGGATCTTCCGCAACGACGGCTCCCGGACCTTCTCCGAGGACACGGGCGGCTTCCTCGCCGACGACCTCTTCCGCACCGGCGGGGATTCCACGATCCTCGGCGCGCGGGCCGTGGCGATCGCGGACGTGGACGGGGACGGAGACACGGATCTCCTCGTCGCGGGCCGCCAGAGCACCGTCGCCGACGCAGGAGGCGGCTTCGGGTCCGGGGGGATTCTCCCGGCCGGGACGAAGTCGGCCCTCCGGGTGCTCCTCAACGACGGGTCGGGGGGGCTCCTGGACGCGACCGACGACTGGATCGCCCCCGTGTCCTCGGGCAGCCTCTTCCAGGGGGACGCGCTGGCGGTCCGCGACCTCGACGGGGACGGACTCGTGGACATCGTCCTCGTCATGGACGCGGTTCCCGACGACGGCAAGGGTGCGCTGCGGGTGCTGATGCAGAAGTAGGGACGTTCCTGACTTCTTGACTTCCCGGGGTCCGCCCCGGCTCGGAGGGAGCCCGATCCCCGCGTTCGCGCGGGTCGAGCTCCTCCTGCTCGACGGCGGCCCTCCCCCGCGAGAACCCCTTGGACAGGGCCGCCTCGCTCACCCCGAGCGCGGGGGCCATGGCCGTCAGCGACAGCCCCAGCCTCTCCCGCCCGAGCCAGGCGATGGCCGTCCTCGCCCTCGACACCCGCCGCGCCTTGAGGCCCATCCGAAGGTCCGCCGCCGCCACCCCGAGCCTCCCGCAGACGTGGCCGAGAAGGGCGTCGAGGTCCCATCCCTCGAGTCGGAGGGCGTTGGCGATGGCCGCGCGGCATTCGTCGTCGATCCCGGTCGAGTCACCCTGATCGATCGGTTCCGCCGTAGGACCCTGTCCGCGGGGTTCCAACTCCATCCCCCCCGGGGCCTCGTACTCCTCCTCCTCTCCGGCACCGCTCCGGGCGGCGATCCCGGCCTCCATCCACTCCTGCAGTCGCTGCCGGGCGACCCTGCGGTCCTCGTGGACCATCTCCAGCACGGCGTCCACCGCGAGGAACCGGGCGTCCTCCTCCCCCATCAGCCCTCGGTACCCGGTCCACGGGTACCGCTCCAGCGCGGGCAGGTCCGGCACGATGCCCGCTCGGACCGCCTCGAGGAGGTGTCCCTCCCGTTCCACCAGCCGGGAGTGGTAGCGGTTCTGGAACAGGTGCCCGACCCGAAGGTGGCGACCGTTGAAGTCCATCGCGTAGCCCGTCCACAGGCGCGCCATGACCCTCGGCAGGGGCTCCCCGCCCGTCCTGAGGAGGAGGTGGACGTGGTTCGGCATGAGGGCCCAGGCGAAACAGGCGGTCCCGGCCTTCAGGAGATTCGCCTCCAGCCTGGTGACGAAGGTGCTCCGATCATCGTCGTCCAGGAGGATGGTCCGGCGCTCCACGCCGCGGACCGTGACATGGTGCGTCGCACCGGGGACGTCGACTCGGGCCGTCCTTGGCATGGCATCGCCACGGGCCCGCGGACTTCCGCGGAGCCTCGGGCGCCTCCTCCAACAGGACGCCGGGATGGGTACAGGTTCCCAGAACAAGACCCTCCACAGGGAAGTCAGAAAGTCAGGAACGTCCCCTCCTTTCCTTTACATGCGTGACGACCGCTTTACACCAAGGCCGTGACCGCCGCCTGCGGGGGATTGGATCGGCCTTTGCGCCTACCCCTGCCAAGGGCACGCTGAAGAGAGCGGGTCCCGAAAGGGAGGGACTGACATGCTTCGCACGACCGGCCTCGTCGCGGCTACGGCGCTCTTCGCGGCGCTGGCCTCCGCCTCGCCCTCCCCGCTGGCCGGCACGCACGTCGGCACGGGGAGCCGCGTCACGGCCTCCATCGACTCCTTCGCCGACCGCGACCACTTCGTCCTCGACGCGCCCGAGGGGGCCCGGATCACGGTGTCGGTGCAGGGCGCCGGGAAGTCGCCCCTCCAGCCAACCCTCGAGCTCGCCCGGCCAGACGGTTCGCCCGTGAACCTCGCGACCTCCCTCCAGGGCGAGAGCACCACGGCGGTCTCCCTCCCCGGGCTCCGTGCCCAGGCCACGGGCTCCTACATCGTGACGATCCGGGGCTTCCAGGGCTCGGCGGGGGACTACGTGGCCAGCTTCCAGGTCCTCGTGGACACGAAGACCGCCCGGACGCTCGTGGTCCCTCGTGGCCGGACCATCACCGTGGACTTCACGGCGCTGGAAGGCGCGGCGGCCTCCTTCTCCGCGAAGGAGACCGCGGGCCCGGCCCTGCTCGGTGCGCGGATCACGGACCCTGAGGACGCGGTCGTCGCCGGCTCCGAGGCCCTCCGCCGCGGGAGCGTGCTGGCGGCCAGGAAGGTGGCGCTCGACTCCGGCCCCGGACTCTACGGGATCGTGCTCGAGGGGAGCCCCTCGGGCGACACGACGGTGGACCTCAAGGCCTCCTTCAAGTCCCCCAGGGTCAAGGGGTCGAAGATCCGCCTCGGCGCGGAGCCCCGGCCCGCCTCCCTCGCGCCGGCCACGGGCCGGGACGGGACGGCCTTCACCATCGCCGGCACGGGCTTCACCGAGGCCAGCCGGGTCTTCTTCGAGGGCGGGAACGAGGCCGCCGGGGTCGCCCTGACCCCCTCCGGAGACCTCACGGGCCGCGCCCCCTCCTGCCCGACCGCGGTGGCGGGAGGCGACGTGGCCGTCACCGTGGTGAACCCCGACGGCCAGTCGGGCGCGCTCGATCCGGGATTCCGCTTCCAGGGCGTCCCGTTCCCCCTGCGCGCGGAGCCCCCGGTGAGCCCGGTCGAGGGCGGCACGACCGTGACCGTGTACGGGTCCGAGTTCCGCCCCGGCCTCGCGGTCCTCTTCGACGGGGTGCCGGCCTCGGACGTGACCCTCCTCAACGGCGGGGCGGTCCGGTGCGTCACGCCCCCCCACGCCTCCGCCCCCGTCGGCCTCGAGGTCGTGGACGAGTACGGGCGCCGCGGCGCGCTCTCCGGGGACTTCCTGTACGCGGACCCGCCGGCGGTCGCCTCCGCCGACCCGGCCGGGGTCCCTTCCTTCGGCGGGCGCACCGTGACGCTGACGGGGACCGAGTTCCTCCCCGGCGACCGCGTCTTCGTGGACGGCGTCGAGGCGGGCGGCGTGTCCGTCGCCTCCCGCACGACGCTCGCCTTCGTGACGCCGGCCGGCCGGGCCGGGGACGCGGCGATCGAGGTCCGGGACCTGCTCGGCCGCTCCTGGGAAGGGACCGGGATCCTCGTCCTCGCGGACTCCTTCCAGGACGTCACCGCGACGGCCGTCCCCGCGGCGGGGACCGGGACGGTGTTCCCCGGCGCGTCGCTGGCGCTGGGGGACTTCACGGGCGACGGCGCCCCGGACCTCGTCGTCGCCACCCCGGCCGCCCGCGCGAACACCGTCACGGGCCAGATGGAGCCGGGCGCGCGGTTCCTCGTCAACGACGGGACGGGGCGGTTCGCCGACGGCAACCCCTCGCTGTTCCCCATCCTCCGCGACACCGGGGACCTCGGCCAGGCCGACGCGCTCGCGGCGGGCGACCTCGACGGAGACGGCCTCGCCGAGGTCCTCCCCTCCCGGGAGAGGACGCTGCTCGCGCAGGACTCCTTCGGCTCCTACTACGGCTACCCCGCCTCCTACCACATGGGGGACTCCCCGGACACCGACTGGGCCACGCTCCCCGCGACCCGCATCTGGGAGCCGGCCGATGGCGGCCCCTTCCTCGACGCGACGCCCGGCCGGCTGGTCGCCAACGCCTCCACGCCGGTCCAGGGAACCGGGGACCGCTGGCAGGCCTCTGCGAGCGCGCTCGGGGACCTCGACGGCGACGGGAGCACCGACCTCCTCCTGGTCGCCAAGGGACGGGTGGAGTTCGGGTACGCCCTGTCCATGGAATGGACCTACAAGCAGATGGGGTCCTACTACTACGGCTACTACTACGTCCCGGAGAGCGTCTCCATCTCCGAGGGGTCCGTGGCCGTCTCCTCGACCCGGCTCGTCCTCAACGACGGCTCCGGCACCCTCTCGGGGGTCGGGACGGCCGTCGAGCCCCTGCGGGCCTCCGACGGGACCCTGCTGGACGACTTCAGCGGCGAGGCCTGCGCGGCGGGCGACGTGGACGGGGACGGGGTCGCCGACGCCGTCGTCCTCTCCACCTCGGCGGCGAAGCAGGAGGCCGCCGACGGCTCCATCGTGGACGCCCCGGCGCTCCGCGTGCTCCTCGCCGACGGCTCGGGCGGCCTCTGGTTCTCCCCGGCGTCGGTGCCGGACGGGGACGCGGCGACGGGGGAGTTCTGGCAGGGCGAGGCCGTCGCGCTCGGGGACCTCGACGGCGACGGGGACCTCGACCTGGTCGTCGGCCGCGAGGCGGTCGGCTACCGGACGGACGGCGCGGGGAAGGCGCACCTCGTCCCCGCGATCCGCATCCTCCGCAACGAAGGGTCCGGCGCCTTCGCCGAGGACACGGCGGGCTTCCTCGACGAGGACCTGTTCTCCGCGCCCTCGGCCGCCACGATCCTCGGCGCCCGTGCCGTCTCCCTGGCCGACCTCGACGGGGACGGGAGCCTCGACCTCCTGCTGACGAGCCGCGAGATGGCCGTCAGCGACAGCGGGAACGGGAAGGGCCCGCGCGGCCTCCTCCCCGCGGGGAGGAGGACCGCGACCCGCGTTCTCCTCAACGACGGCGCGGGCCGCCTCTCGGACGCCACCGCGGACCGGGTCCCGCCTCCCGTCGGCGGCGACCTCCTCCCGGGCGACGCGCTGGCGCTGCGGGACCTCGACGGGGACGGCCGGCCGGACCTCGTGATCTCGCTCGACTCCACGGCGGCCAACGGCCCGAGGCCCGTACGCGTCCTCCTGACGAAGTAAGAAGGCTTCAGAGGGCCCCGGGGGCGGCCACCGCGGCGCCTCCGGGGTTCCTCATTCCCGCTCCTTGAGGACCAGGTCCACTCCCTGGGTCGAGGAACCCGTCCCCACGGCGACGCCCGCGACGGAGCCCTGCCAGACCTTCCCCCCCTCCTGCAGGTAGACCCGGACGTCGTAGGCGCCGGGGGGGAGTTCCCGGATCGAGTACCTCCCGTCGCCGCCGGACTGGGAGTCCGAGTCCCCGTCCGCTCCGTGCGCCGAGACCCAGCAGCCGGCCGCCCCGGTCCCGTCGGGGCGGGACACGCGGCCCTCGATGCCTCCCCCCTGCCCGTACCGGATCAGGACACCCTCGGCCCCGGCCTCCGCCGTCACCGTCCTGGAGGGGAGGTCGGTCACCCGGGTCCGGATCTGGTACTTCCCCGGCGCCAGCCCGGTGAGCTCGAACTTCCCCTCGAGGACGGCCGCGTTGGAGTTGACCTGCGGGGGATTCTCCTCGCCGGGCTGGGGGATCCGGTTGGCGCCCACCCATCCCTCCGCCACCGGGGTCCCGTCGCCCCGGACGACCGTGCCCGTGATGCGCATCCCCTCCTCCACCTCGATGAGGAGGTCCTGCGCCCCCGCGGGGACCCCGGAGACGGTGGCGGGCACGAGGTTGGGTCGCGAGGAGCCGATCCCCCATCCGGCCTCGGCGCGGACCTCGTAGGTCCCCTGCGGGAGGTCCCGGATGTCGAAGCGCCCCTCGCGGCTGGTGTTGGCCGAGCCCTCCTCGCGGGTCTGCTCCCCCAGGTTGCGGCTGGCCCGGACCCTGACGTTGGAGAGCGGGACCCCCTGGCGGGTGCGGACCAGCCCCGCGATGGAGTAGGCGGCCGCCATCCGCAGGGTGATCGGGTTCCCGCCGGTCTCGGACTCCACGGGCTCGCTGTCCGCGAAGCCGTCGGCCGTCGCCACGACGCTGTACTTCCCGGGGGGCAGCCCGGCGACCGCGAAGCCGCCGTCGGCCCCGGTCGTCGCGTCCTCGGGGACCCGGTAGTAGGGGTCGGTGCCCTCGGGCATGGGGCCCGCCCGCCCCGGGTGGATCCGCGCCCCGGCGAAGGGCTTCCCGTCGGGCCCGAGCACGCGGCCGGAGACGACCCCGCCGGCTCCGAGTTCCGCCGAGACCTCGACGGTCCTCCCGTCGACGGCCTCCACGCCCTCCCGGGAGACGGAGACGAAGGACGGGTGGCCGAACTGGAGGACGAGCCTTCCGGTCTCCACGTTCTCGATGCGGTAGGTCCCGTCCTCCCCGGTCCGGTGCGGGCGCGCCGACCGCAGGCGCCAGGTCCTGGCGCCGTCCTGGCCCTCCTCCTGCGGGGTGTATCGCACGAGCGCCCCCTCCAGCGGCTTCCCGCCAGGGGCGGTGACCTTCCCCGCGAGGACGGCCCCCTGCCGGAGACCCACTGCCAGGCCCTCGACGTCCTCGGCCTTCGTGTCGAAGGGCTCGCCCCGCCCGTCGAGGAAGCCCTGCGCCCGGGCGAGCAGCACCACCTTCTGGCCCGCGGGCGGCGAGGGGATCTCGAAGGCTCCGTCCGGCCCGGTCATGCGCGGCTCGCCCAGCGGGACGAAGGCCATGATCTGGCGCATGAACCCGCCCGGGGTCGAGGCGAACTCCACCGAGACGCGGGCCCCGGCCACGGGCCCGCCTCCGGGGGCGGACACCGTGCCCCGCAGCATCCCGCCCCGGGCCAACTCCACGGTGCGCTCCACGACCTCGCCGGGCCGGGAGAGGGAGACGGCCATGCCCTGCCCCGGGTCCTCCCTCTTCCCCCCCGCCACGGCCTGCATCGCCGAGGAGACCAGCGTCTGGGGGGTCAGGCCCGGCTGGACCCAACCGTCCTTCTCCGCCACGAGCGTGGCGCCGCCCATGGGGACCGAGGTGATCTCGAACCTCCCCTCGGCGTCGCTCGTGCCCGACCGCGTCCCGCCGAAGAAGGCCGCGATGGTGACGAGCGAGATGCGGGCCCCTTCCAGGGGGTCCCCCGTCGCCTGGTCCAGGACCCGGCCCCGGACCGTGCCGCCCCTGCCCAGCGACACGCTCTTCTCGTTGGGGCCGGGCTTGAGGATGAGCTCGCTCCCGCCGCCGCGCAGCAGCGCCATGAAGTCCTCGGGGTAGGTCCCGAAGCCCTCGGCCTGGACCATGAACAGCTGGACGGGGCCGCTGCGCAGGCTCGTGAGCCGGTACTTCCCGTCGGCGCCCGTCACGGCGTGGGCCACGAGCGGGGAGCTGCCCTGGAAGTTCGTCACGTAGACCTGGGCCGAGGCCACGGGCTCCCCGGCCGCATCCGTCACCCTCCCCTCGAGCCAGCAGTCCCCCTCGATGACGATCTCGAGATAGCCGTCCCTGGGGATCTCCACGTTCACGGCCAGGTGGTGCGGCTCGTTGGGCGCCTCGACGCCCACGACGTGGGTGCCGGGGCCGAGGCCCTCGACGGCGAACTCCCCGCGCTCGTCCGTCGCGGCCATGCACTTCTCGAAGATCTCCAGGATCTCCCGGTCGCCCCGGGGCTGGAGGAGGGCCACCACGCGGAGCCCCTCGATGGGCCCCTCGGTGCGCCGCACGACGCGCCCCTTCAGCGTGTAGCCGCGGGAGAGGACGATGCGGATCTCGCGGGAGGCCGACGCGGGGCTCACGATGACTTCCCGCTCGGCCGTGAGGCGGCAGCCCTTCGCGGAGGCCTCGATCTCGTAGGTCCCCGGGACGAGCCGCCTCAGCGCGAACCGCCCGTCGGGGCCGGTCTTCGCCGAGTCCACGGCCGCGTGGGGGGAGGGCAGCTCCCGGATGAGGCGGAGGAAGTCCATGCGGGCCCCGCGGGGCTTGCTCCGCACGGCCCGCACGAGCGCCCCCTCGATCCCGCGGCCGGATTCGTCCACGACGATCCCCGGCACCGCGAAGCCCGGGACTGCGTACAGGACCCCGAGGTCGGTCACGCGGCCCTCGACCACCTCCACGCCCGCCACCTCGAGCTCGGCCAGCGGGGGCGGCGGCGACGCGACGAGAGTCCAGGCGGCGAAGTTCGCCGCCTCGGCCACCCGGAAGGAGCCGTCGGGCCCGGTCGTCGTCTCCAGCGCTTCGCCGGGGCCCGGCACGCCGGCTCGGAGCACGACCTTCACCCCGCCGAGCGGCCGCTCCGTGACGCACTCCCGGAGGATCCCGACGACGGAGCCCCGGCCCTTGAGGGTCCAGGCGTTCGCGAGGCGCTTCGCCGGGGGGGCTGGGGGGGAGGCCGCCCCGGCCCCGGGGGACGCGCCAGATGCCTCCCCGGGACCGGTGGTCCCGGGGGCCTCCCCCGGCGAGCCGAGGAGCCACCAGGCCGCCCCACCGAGGAGGAGGAGCAGGAGGACGACGACCCATCCCAGCGTGCCGCGGTTCATGCGGTGTCTCCCCCCCTGCGACGCCCCTTCAGGCCTCCGGCAGGTCCTTTGGACGGGTGATCCCCACCAGCGCACCCGCCCCTTCCCGGAGCCGCCCCCAGTCCGCGGGCATCCGGATCCGGGCCACCGCCGCCGTCGGGAGGACCTTCCCGTCCGCGGGGACCTCGACGGTCCTCCCGCCGAGGTGGAGGACGAGGTCCTCCAGGTCCGGATTGTGGCCGACCACCATCACCCTCCGCGCCGAACCCGGGCACTCGGCGAGGACCCGCAGGTGGGACTCGAGCCCGGTCCCGTAGAGGCGGGGCTCGAAGCGCGCCACCTGCTCCTCGAGGCCGAGCGCCTCGAGGACGAGGAGGGCCGTCTCCTTCGCCCTCCGCGCCGGGCTCGCCAGCACGAGGTCCGGGAGGATCCCCTCGCCCCGGAGCCAGGCGCCCACTCGGGGAGCGTCCCTCCGCCCTCTCTTCCCCAGCGGCCGGTCGGAGTCGGAGCCGGCGTCCGAGTCCCAGGAGGACTTGGCGTGGCGCACCACGACGAGTTCCCGCGGGAGGCGCGGCGCGGCCTTCCGGGCGGCGGTCTTCCGTGACCTGCGGGCCATGCCCCCATTCTCCACGACGGGCCGGGCGCGGTATCCTCGGATCCGGCATGCCGGGCGACCTCGTGACCGTCGCGTCCTACCCCACCGCCGTCGAGGCGGAGACCGTGAGGGGACTCCTCGAGGGGGAAGGCATCCGGGTCTTCCTCGTCGACGCGGAGATCGCGACCGTGCGGCCCGAGGGTTGGGCCCCCACGTTCGGCGTCGGCCTCCAGGTGGTGCGCGCCGACGCCGCGCGTGCCCTGGAGCTCGTGCGCCGCCTCGAGGAGGAGGCCCGGGACGCGCGGGAGGCGGAGGCCGACGGCGAGGAGGGGGGCACGGAGACCTGCCTCTCCTGCGGCGCCGCCTTCCCGGAGTACCTCGAGCGCTGCCCGGCCTGCGGGCTGTCCTATTCCTAGGGCAGGTCGTGCCCGCAGGTCGCCGTGATGTCGAAGGCCCACCCCGACGGGAGCGGGCAGCTGCCCCCTCCATTCCGGCCGGTCACCTTCCTCCCCCGCGACCTCCCGCCGCCCACCGCGCGAACCGGCCGAGGAGGGCGTCGAGGCCGCCGCTCCCCGCCGGGCCCAGGTCCACCGCGACGGGGCCGTCGGGGTCCTCGAGGTACACGAGGAGCCCGCGGTCCACCGCCCTGCCGAGGATCGGCCGGAGGGCCTCGGCGTAGAGCCGCACCTGGCGGGCGTACCGGTCGGCATTCCCCCTCCCCGTCCTCCCCGGGGGTGCGGCGGCCTTGTAGTCGGCCACGGTCCAGCGGCCGTCCGAGCCGCGGAGGAGGAGGTCCACCTGGCCTCGGAGGATGACGCCCTCCCTCTTGAGGAGGAAGGGGACCTCACGGTGGAGGCACCTGCGCCTTGCTGCCTCTCTTGCCTCTTTCCCGAGCGGAGAGCCCAGGAACCCGCGCACCCAGCCGGCGATCTCCTCGACGGCCGCCTCGGGCGGCTCCTCTTCCAGCTCCTCCCGCAGGCGCCTCCGGGCCGCGTCGCGGACCTCCGCATCCCCGTCGGCCCGGAAGTCCATCGTGCCCAGCACCGCGTGGACCGCGACCCCGGAGACCCAGCGGGGGATCCCGTGGGGACCGGGGGCTTCCAGCCCCCCGTGCTCCTCGTCCTCGTCCCCGGGACGGCATTCCCGGCGAGGCGGGAAGGGCGGAGTAGGCGCGGGAGGGGCGCCGTCCGTCCGCTCGAGCGCGCTCCCCCTCCCGAGGTCGGCCGAAGGGGCGGAGGGCTCCGGGACGGCCGGCGGGCTGCGATCGGGGACGCCAATGCGGTGGCGGCGCCGGTAGAGGCCGGGGCCCGCCTCGAAGTCGAGCAGCGCCGAGACCGTCGCGAGGTAGGGCGTCTCGTCCGCGGGCGGCACCGGAGGCGGGAGGGAGGCGACGGCCCGGGCGATCTCCTCCCGCTCCGCGGCCGGGAGGCGCACGCGGACGCCGCGACCCGCCGCAAACCTCCGCCTGTGGATCTCCAGGAGCGACGCCGGCCTTGGGCCCCGCGCCGGCCCCTCTCCCCCGGAACGGTGCAGGAGAAGGGTCGCCGGTGCGTCGCCCGGGAGCGGGAACTCCCGGACTCCGCCGTCGGCGGGGAAGGCCTCCTCCCCGAGCGCGCCCAGGACCGCCCGGAGCCACGGCCCGCCCCCCCCCCGGGACCGCACCGCCGAGATCACGAGGTGCTCCTTCGCCCGGGTCACGGCCACGTGGAGGACGCGGATGGCCTCGGCGGCGTCCCGGGCCTTCCGGCCCTCGGCGAGGCGCTTCCAGCCCGCGGTCCGCTCCGTCCCGCCGGGCCCCCGGAGCGAGACGGCGGCCTCGCCCCCCTCGATGAGCACGCCGTCCCGGGTCGCGGGCACCCTCCGGCCGCAGTCCGGGATGAGCACGAGCGGCCACTCGAGCCCCTTCGCCTGGTGGACCGTGAGGAGGGACACCGCGTCCTCCGACGCGAGCGGGGCCTCGGTCTCCCTCTCCTCCCGCAGCCGCAGCCGCCGCACCGCCCGGACGAACTCGCGGAGCCCCCCCGCGCCGTCCCCCTCGAAGACACGGGCGAGCGCGCGGACCTTGCGGAGGTTTGCGGAGCGCTGGCGGCCGTTGGGCCGCAGCAGCACCGAGAGGCCGAAGCCCGGGTCGTCGAGAGCGCGGCCGACCAACTCCG
>Ga0247727_10006723_pt1 | contig 22435 bp, 27 predicted proteins | sample WisWelCaveWW1625_FD_202498 | JGI IMG/M metagenome (GOLD analysis project Ga0247727, IMG submission 202498) | Biofilm microbial communities from Wishing Well Cave, Virginia, United States - WW16-25 | ecosystem: Environmental > Aquatic > Deep subsurface > Groundwater > Cave microbial mat | place...
GCGCGAGCACCTTGATCATCGCGATTTCCTTGCGCGCCACCTTGTTGCCCACGGTATCCATCCGCCAGGCAGCATGCAGCACCATGAAGCGCGTGCTGTCGATCATGATGCGCGCTTCCGCGATGCGCTCGCGCGTCACCCCTTGCTCGGCCACGGTGCGGCCGAAGGCGACGCGCTGCGTCGCGCGCTTGCACATTTTCTCCAGCGCGCGCTCGGCTTGGCCGATGGAGCGCATGCAGTGGTGGATGCGGCCGGGTCCGAGGCGCCCCTGCGCGATCTCGAAGCCGCGCCCCTCGCCCAGCAGGATGCTCGACGCCGGGACGCGGACGTTGTTGAACTCGATTTCCATGTGGCCGTGCGGCGCGTCGTCGTAGCCGAACACCGCCAGATGGCGCAGGATTTTGACCCCTGACGTGCCGGCGGGCACCAGCACCATCGACTGCTGGCTATGACGCGATGCTGCATCGGGATTGGTCTTGCCCATCACGATGTAGATCTTGCAACGCGGGTCGCCGGCGCCCGACGACCACCACTTGGTGCCGTTGATGACGTAATCGTTGCCGTCGCGCTTGATGTGCATCCGGATGTTGGTGGCGTCCGACGAGGCAACCGCCGGCTCCGTCATCAGGAAGGCCGAGCGGATCTCGCCACGCAGCAGCGGTTCCAGCCATTGCTTTTTCTGCTCCTCGGTGCCGTAGCGCTCGATGGTTTCCATGTTGCCGGTGTCCGGCGCGGAGCAGTTGAACACCTCGGGCGACCAGCTGCTGCGCCCCATGATCTCGCACAAGGGCGCGTATTCGAGGTTGGACAGCCCCTCGGGGGCGCGCTTGGAATGCGGCAGGAACAGGTTCCAGAGGCCCGCCTTCCTCGCCAGCGGCTTCAGTTCCTCGATGATCGGGACGGGCTGCCAGCGCTTGTCGCCGCGCACATGCGCGTAGTACTTCGGCTCGTTCGGATAGATGTGCTCGTCCATGAAGGCGAGCAGCTTCTTTTGCAGCTCCTTGGTTCTCGCGCTGTACTCGAAATCCATCACTGGCTCCTTTTCAGAATCTTTTCGACCTGCCGCCAGCCCAGCCCGGCGAGCAGCGGCGCGCGGGCGCCGGCATCGCGCGCGTGTTCACTGGATGCGGTTCCGTCGACGATGCGCTTGGCGATGCCCTGGCAGATAGCGGCGAGGCGGAACAGGTTGTAGGCCATGTAGTAGTCCCAGACCGAAGGATCGACGTCCTTGCGGCCGGTGCGCTTGAAGTACAGGTCCACGTACTCGCGCTCGGTGGGGATGCCCAGTTCCGCGAGCGGCAGACCCTCGATGCCGCGGAACAGCCCGGCCGGGATGTGCCAGCTCATGCAGTGGTAGGAAAAGTCGGCCAATGGATCGCCCAGCGTGGACAGTTCCCAATCGAGCACCGCCAGCAGCTTCGGCTCGGTCGGGTGGAACACCGTGTTGTCCAGCCGGTAGTCGCCGTGCACGATGGTGGTCTCGTCGCTTGCCGGAATATTCTTCGGCAGCCAGGTGATCAGCTTGTCCATCGCCTCGATCTTCTGGGTCTCGGAGGCGACGTACTGCTTGCTCCAGCGCCCGACCTGGCGCTCGATATAGCTGCCGGCCTTGCCGAAATCTTCCAGCCCCACCGCCTTGTAGTCCACGCCGTGCAGCAGCGCGATCACGCGGTTGAGTTCTTCCCAGATCGCCCGCCGCCCGGCCTGCGACATCCCCGGCAGCGACTGGTCCCACAGGACGCGGCCCTCGATGCAGTCCATGAGGTAGAACGCGGTGCCGATCACCGCGTCGTCCTCGCACAGCGCGTAGGGGCGCGCCACCGGAAAACCAATGCCGTGCAACGCCCTGATCACCTTGAACTCGCGGTCCACCGCGTGCGCCGAGGGCAGCAGCCTGCCGGGCGGTTTCCTGCGCAGCGCGTAGCGCTTGCCGCCGGCGGTGATGCGGTAGGTCGGATTCGACTGGCCGCCCTTGAACTGCTCGATCTCGAGCGGGCCGCGGAATCCTTCCAGGTGTTGCTTCAGGAAATCTTCCAGGCGCCCCGCATCAATGCGATGGCGCTCTTCAACGGGCTTGACGCCGATGAACTGGTCGGACATGGGAGCGGCAATCCTAGCATCTTCACCGCTGCGCCGATGCCTGCAGCCAGAAAGTCACGGGTCCGTCGTTGACCAAGCTGACTTTCATCTGCGCGCCGAAAATTCCGGCTTTTACGTGTAGCTGTCTTTGCTTGGAAAGAAAAACAAACCGATCGAACAAAAGCCTGCCCAGTTCCGGCGTCGCTGACGTCGAGAAGCTCGCGCGTGTTCCGGTTTTCGTATCCGCGGCCAACGTGAACTGCGGCACCGCAAGCAATTCTCCGCGAATGTCGAGCAGCGAGAGATTCATCTTGCCTTCGGCGTCCGGAAATATCCGGTAACCGAGTACCCGCTCCACCAGCCGCTCGGCCTGCACCTCGCCGTCGCCGCGCTCGACGCCGACCAGCGCGAGGATGCCGCGCCCGATCGCGCAGGTCACCTGGCCGTCGACCTCGAGGCGGGCCTCGGTGACGCGCTGGATTAAGGCAATCAAGCAGGTATGTCCGGCACCAGCAGGATCTTGAGCCGGAAGATCGAGTCCTTGAGGATGAGCTTGCGCTTCTTGAAGCGGCGCAACTGCAACTGGTCCTGGCTGGGGTGCTGCGAAAGGCGGGCGATCACATCGTCGAGGTCCTGGTGCTCGACTTCCAGGGCCGCGATGCGGCTCTCGATCAACACCCGTTCCTCGTCGGTCAGCGGCTGGTTTCCCAACGCCTTCCCTCCCTGTTGCCGCGCTGCCGCCGCGGAAATACTTCCGCTTCCTGACCAATTCTTGCAGCGCTCTCGCGACGCCGGCCGTGAACAGCGCCATCGTTCGCCCGACGACCTTGCCGCATCCTATAATAACTTCCCCACCGAAGGGAACCACGCAGCAGCGCAATGCGTCGCAACGACCACGACGTCACCGACAGGATTCGCACCACCGACTTGCAGCAGGTGTCGGCGGAGGTGATGCGCCTGTACCGCGGCCTGTACGATGGCGCTCCCGCGGGCACCGGAGGCACGCCCTCGGGTGCGCCAGGCACGCCTTTGGGCGCGAGAGGTACATCCTCGGGGGCGATCCAGCGCGGCTTCGCCGACATCGGCCGGCTGTATCACGGCGAGCATCCGGACTATCTTCCCTGCGACACCGAGTACCACGACATCCAGCACGTGCTGGACGTCACGCTCGCTATGGCGCGCCTGATGGACGGCTACGAGCGCAGCCGCAACGGCTCGCCGGCGCTGCCCGCCGCCTGCTTTGCACTGGGCGTGATCGCGGCGCTGTTCCACGACTTCGGCTACCTGCGCAAGCGCGGCGACCGCCGGCACCGCTACGGCGCGGAGTACACCCTCACGCACGTGACGCGCGGCTCGAAGCACCTGCGCGGCTACCTGCCGCGCATCGGCCTCAAGCGCTATGCGAATGCCGGCGCGACCCTGGTGCATTACACCGGTTACGAACGGCGGGCCGAAACCATTGCGCTCAACGACACACTGCTGCGCCGCGTCGGCCACATGCTCGGCACCGCGGACATCCTCGCGCAGATGGCCGACCGCTGTTATCTGGAAAAATGCCGCGACCGGCTCTATCCCGAATTCGTGCTGGGCGGCCTAACGCGCAAGAAGCTCTCTGGCGGCCGCACCCAGATCCTGTTCAACTCGGGCGATGACCTGGTGCGCAAGACGCCCGGCTTTTACATGAACGCGGTCAAGCGGCTCGACCTGCAGCTCGCGCGCGCCTACGAATACGCCGGGCGCCACTTCAAGGGGCAGAATCTGTACCTGGAAGAGATGCAGAAGAACGTGCGCTACGCGCAGGCGGTGGGCGACGCGCCCAACACCGACATGCTGCGCCGCATGCCCCCTTGCACGCTGGAAAAGGGCGTCGAGCCCTACCCGAAAGGCCTCGTCATCCGCTAACGGGGCGGTCAGGACGCCCCGTTCCTACAAGGGGCGGTCAGGACGCCCCGTTCCGGCAAGCGTCAGTAGCCCGGCCTCGCCCGGAAGTATTCCACGCGGTCGATCGAGCGCACCGTCACGTCCTTCAGCTGCGCGCCCTGCAGCACGCGCAGCGGCACCTCGACGCCGGCGGCGCCGCGCGCCCAGAGCTTGCGGTAGAAATCCGCGAGCGACGAGACCTCGTCGTTGCCGACGCCGATCAGGATGTCGCCGCCTTTCACGCCGGCCTTGTCCGCCGGTCCTTCGGGCGAGACGCGCGTCACGAACAGGCGCCCGCGCATCTCCTCGGTGTTGACGCCCAGCCACGGGCGCACCGGCCCGGGGGCTTTGCCGCGCGCGATCATTTCCTCGAGGATGGCCTTCAGCAGCTCCGCGGGGACGAACATGTTGCCCGGCGACTGCGTGCCGCCGCCCGCGGCATCGGCGACGATGAGCGAGCCCAGGCCGAGCAGCTCGCCCCTGGCGCTGATCAGCGAGGCGCCCGACCAGTTCATCACCGGCGGGTAGGTGTAGATCGCCGAGTCGAGCAGGTACTCCCAGCTGCCCGAAAACGGCCGGCGCGACACCACGTTCACCAGGCTGACGTTGTCGCCGCCGCCGTAGCTCGCCACCAGCGCGGACTCGCGCGCGCCGATCGCGCTCGAATCGCCGAGCGGCAGCGGCTTGCCGGCGAGCGGCGCGAGCAGCTTCAGCAGGCCGAAGCCGCTCGCATGGTCGTAGGCGGCGAGCGAGGCCGGAACGGACTTGCCGTCGGCGCCGGTGATCTCGATCGCCTCGGCTTCGATCACCAGGTAGCCGATCGTGGCCACGTAGCCGTCGCGCACCAGCGCGCCGGAACCCTCGCGCTGCGGGCCGAGCGTCGCCGTGCTGCGCGCATTGGGCAGGATCTTCGCCTTCACGCGCACGATCGCCGAAAGCGTCTCCGCCACCTCCGCGTCGCCGCCGCCCCTGCCTTTGTCCTGCGCCATCCCCGCGCCAAGGCCCGCCAGCAGCGCGGCAAGAACAACCAGCAGTCGTGCGATCATTGCGCCCTCCTTCTTCCCTGCGACCGGTCGTCGGCAGTCACGGCTGCATTGTGAATCTGATCAGCTGGAACATCCAGTGGTGCCGCGGCATGGATGGGCGCGTGGATCCGGCGCGCATCGCCCGCGTCGCGCGCGAGCTGGCAGATCCGGATGTGTGCTGTTTTCAGGAGGTTGCGATCAATTTTGCGGCGCTTGCCGGAAGCTCGGGCGAGGATCAGGTCGAGCTGCTGGCGCGCGAGTTTCCGGGCTATTCGGCGCATTTCGGCTGCGCGGTTGATCTCCCGGACGATGGTAACGGCCGCCGCCGCTACGGTAACCTGATCCTGTCCCGCCTTCCGGTGCGGCGTGTGCTGCGCCACTCGCTGCCCTGGCCACCGGAGGGCGGCGTGCCGTCCATGCCGCGCATCGCAATCGAAACGGTGGTCGATGCCCCCCGGGGACCGGTCGGCGTCACAACCACGCACCTGGAGTACTACTCGGTGAAGCAACGCGCTGCGCAGGCGGAGCGGCTGCGCGAATTGCGGCTGGAGGCCGCCGCGCATGCGCAGGTACGCGCGTCCGACCGGAAGACCTCCGCCGTTTTCGACCCCAGTCGCCGTGCCACCTCGTCGGTACTGACCGGCGACTTCAACATGCCGCCGGAAGATCCGATCGTCGCGCAGTTGCTTGAGACCTGGCAGGACGCCTGGCAGATTGCTCATCCCGGCCTGCCGCATCCCCCGAGTTTTCATGTACACGACAAAGAGAGCGGATCCGCGCCCTATTGCTGCGATTTCGTATTCGTGAGCGGAGACCTCGCGCCGCGCATCGCCGCGGTGCGCGTGGATCAGGAAACGCAGGCTTCCGACCACCAACCGGTGATCGTCGAGTTCAAGCCGTAGGGTTAAACCCTCGTGCGACCTTCGATGCGCGAGCGGATGGCCTCGACGCGCGCTCGGTTGACGCCGAAGTCGCGCCGGCCGAGGCGCGAAGCCGAGCGCACGTGGATCACGCCTGCCTTCGCGTCGAACAGGAATTCGACGTCGTCCCGGAAACGCATGATTCTGGTGCGGAATTCGGCATGGAGGTAGTTGCCCTCGTGCCGCGTGACGGTGGCGCCGCGCATGCTCTCGATCGCCTTGCGCGCCGCCGTCATGGCCGCGAGCGCATCGCCCTTGAACGGGATCGGCACGATGTAGTGCTCGGCGTCCGCGGCATCCGCCTGGCTCGAAACGCTGTTCGGCGTGCGCCTGGGCGGCGCGAGCCTGCCGTCTTTCACGCCGAGATTGTCGGGTCGCTTCCAGGAAAACACCGTGTCTCCGGTTGCCGTAGCCACATGCAGCGCCAATCCGGCGGCCGCGCCGAAAATAAGCAGCGCCATCGCGAGCAGCGCTCGTTTCACCATCTGACGCCGGATGTTAACATCGCCGCAGAAGGAGGATCGACATGGCGCAACCCACGACGCAACAACTTGCCGAACTGCTCATCGGCATCGCCCGCGCGCAGACCGCGTTGATCCAGGGACTGGAAAGCGCCATGGGCGGAGTCAGGACGCAGCACATCCTGCCGCAGCTGCACAACCTGGCGCACCTGCGCGACCACCCCGAACCGACGCTGATCGATCTTCCGGTGCGCATTCTGCTCACTTCGCAGGGCCGTGTGCCGCCCGACCCGGCGGCAGTGGTGCGCGACCTGGAACGGCTGTTTGGCGCCGCGCCTCCGGCTGCGGCGCCCGCGGCAGGTGGCGGTGACGCCCTGGATTTCAGCGCGCCGCCGAAGGCCGGCTCGTAGAAGCTCCGGCTTAGAAGTTCTTGCTATCGGCGCATGCGCACGCCCGACGAGCGTTTCGCCGATCTGCCCGGATTTCCATGGGCGCCGAACTACCTGCAATGGCAGGGCTATCGTGTCCACTACCTTGACGTCGGATCGGGCGACCGAACCCTGCTTTGCCTGCACGGCGAACCGACTTGGTGCTACCTCTACCGCAAGATGATCCCGCCGTTCGTCGCCGCGGGTTACCGCGTGGTGGCACCCGATTTCATCGGCTTCGGCCGCTCCGACAAGCCTGTGGAGGAGGAGGTTTATAGCTTTGAATTTCACCGCAACATGCTGTTGTTCCTGATAGAAAAGTTGAACCTCTCCAACATTGCGCTCGCCATCCAGGACTGGGGCGGGCTGCTCGGCCTCACCGTGCCGATGGAAATGGCGGAGCGCTTCGAGCGCCTGCTGGTCATGAACACCGCGCTCGGCACCGGCGACGTGCCATTGAGCGAAGGCTTCATCGCCTGGCGCGCCTGGGTCAACAAGAACCCGGCCCTAGACTGCGGCAAGCTGCTCGCGCGCGCCTGCCCGCAACTGAGCGCGGCCGAAGCGGCGGCCTACGAGGCGCCCTATCCCGACACCGCGTCGAAAGCCGGCGTGCGGCGCTTCCCGAACCTGGTGCCCGACCGGCCCGATGCGCCGGGCGCCGCGCTGTCGCGCCGCGCGCGCGACTGGTGGCAGAACGCGTGGCGGGGCGAAGCCTTCATGGCGATCGGCGCCAGGGACCCGGTACTCGGGCCCCCGGTAATGCAGGCGCTGCGAAAGATCATCCGCAACTGCCCCGAAGCCTTCATTCTCGCCGAGGGCGGTCATTTCCTGCAGGAGTGGGGCGAGGAGATCGCCGCGCAGGCCCTGAAGCAATGGCAGTAACGTTCGACGATGTGGCGCGCGCGCACGAGCGACTGCGCGGCCATGCGCACCGCACGCCGGCACTCACCTCGACAATAGTAGACGCGCTGACCGGCGCGAGCGTCTTCTTCAAGCCCGAGAACTTGCAGCGCATGGGCGCCTTCAAGTTCCGCGGCGCCTACAACGCGCTCGCGCAGCTGTCGGCCGAAGAAAAGCGCCGCGGCGTGGTCGCATTCTCTTCCGGCAACCACGCGCAGGCGGTGGCGCTCGCCGGCAAGCTGCTGGGCGTGCCGCGAATCATCGTGATGCCCGCGGATGCGCCCAGGGTGAAGCTCGACGCGACGCGCGGCTATGGCGCCGAAGTGGTCACCTATGGGAAAGACGAATCGAGAGCAGATATCGCAATAAGCCTTGCCAATGACAAAGGTCTCGCGCTGATCCCTCCCTATGACCATCCGCACATCGTCGCCGGCCAGGGCACCGCGGCGAAGGAATTGATCGAAGACGCCGGGCCGCTCGACCTGCTGCTGGTACCCTGCGGCGGAGGCGGCCTGCTCTCGGGCTGCGCGGTCGCAGCCAAGCACCTGAACCCCGGCTGCCGCGTCATCGGCGTCGAACCTGCGGCCGGCGACGATGCGACACGCTCGTTCCGGACGAAAACTCTGCAGACCGTGAAGGACCCGGACACCATCGCGGATGGTGCGCGCACACCCTCGCTCGGCAAGATAACCTATCCGCTGGTGATGCGTTACGTGGACGATATGCTCACTGTCACCGACGCCGAGCTGCTGAAATCCATGTTTTTCCTCTGGGAGCGCATGAAGATCGTGGTCGAGCCCACTGGCGCGCTCGCCGCCTGCGCGCTGCTGGAGAAAAAAATCGAGGCGAAAGGAAAGCGCGTCGGGATCGTGCTCTCGGGCGGCAACGTGGACCTTAAAGCAATGGCCGCTTTGCTATGATCCGCACCCCATGAAATGCATCGAGATCAGCAAACCCGGCGGCCCTGAAGTTCTGGTTCCCGCCGAACGCCCGACGCCGGCGCCGAAAGCGAACGAAATTCTGGTGAAAGTCGCTGCCGCGGGCGTCAATCGCCCCGACGTGCTGCAGCGCATGGGCTTGTATGCCGTGCCGCCCGACGCCTCCGATCTTCCGGGTCTGGAGATCGCTGGTGAGGTCACTGCTTTGGGTGATTCGGTAAAAACATTCAAATTGGGCGACCAGGTGTGCGCCCTGGTGCACGGCGGCGGCTACGCCGAGTACTGCACCGTGCCGGAAGCGACGGCGCTGCCGTTACCGAAGGGTCTTTCCATGGTCGAGGCCGCCTCGCTGCCCGAGACCTGCTTCACGGTGTGGGGCAACGTTTACGACCGCGCGAAGCTCGCGCCCGGCGAGTCGCTGCTCGTGCAGGGCGGCAGCTCGGGCATCGGTGTCACCGCCATTCAGATGGCCCGGGCCACGGGCAATCGCGTGTTCGCCACGGCGGGCTCCGACGAAAAGTGCGCCGCCTGCGTGCGCCTTGGCGCCGAAAAGGCGATCAACTACCGCACCCAGGATTTCCTCGCCGAGATCAAGGCCGCCACCGGCGGCAAGGGCGTCAACGTCATCCTCGACATGGTGGGCGGCGATTACGTGCCGAAGGAGTTGAAGTGCCTGGCGGACGACGGCCGGCTGGTGTTCATCGCTTTCCTGCGCGGGCCGAAGACCGAGCTCGACATCAACGAGCTCATGCGCCGGCGCCTCACGGTATCGGGCTCGACGCTGCGCCCGCGCACGCTGGAATTCAAGGGCACTCTCGCGAAAAACCTGCGCGAGAAGATCTGGCCGCTCATCGAGTCGGGCCGGATCAAGCCCGAGATCTACCAGACCTTCCCGCTCTCGCAGGCCGCCGAGGCGCATCGCTTGATGGAGAGCTCGCAGCACATCGGCAAGATCGTGCTCACGCTCTGATCGCGCAATGCTATAATCTGGCTAGACTAGACAGATTTCGAGGAACCGATGTCCGTTCGATGGCCATTGCAGAAAGCGAAGAATGAATTCAGCCGGGTCGTCGATCGCGCTCTGACCGAGGGTCCGCAGACCGTGACGCGCCATGGCAAGCCCGTGGTGGTCGTCTCTGCGATCGGCGATGTACGCGGCCGGAATGGCGACCGCAAAGCGTCGCGGGCGTTGCTCGCGCTGCTGCGCAGTTGCCCAGTAGATCTGAGCCGGATCGTCATTCGCGATCGTTCGGTGCCTCGCACCGTCGATCTCGGATGAGCTACCTGCTCGACACCTGCGTCGTTTCGGAACTATCGCGGCCCCGGCCAAACCAGGGCGTCGTCGTCTGGATGTCCGAGGCCGATGTCGCTTCCTTGCACCTGTCCGCGATCACAATAGGAGAGGTGCGGCGCGGAGCGCTGCGCCTTCCCGCCGGGAAGCGCAGAACATCTCTCTCAGACTGGAGCGAACGGTTGAGACGGAGTTTTTCCGGACGAGTGCTCCCCATCGATGAATCCGTCGCGTTGCGATGGGCGGAAGTCGCGGCGCGCGCCGAGCAGTCGGGCCGACCCGGGTCGTTCGCGGACGGATTGATTGCCGCAACCGCGCTTGATCGCGGACTGACACTTGTCACGCGCAACGTGACTGACTTCGAGCCCTTCGGAGTCTCGCTCCTGAACCCGTGGACCGCTACCTGAAAACGACCGGGGGATCGGATGAACAGGCGTGACACCGTAGTTGCACTCCTCGCGCTCGCCCCCTCGCCGCACGCTGTCCGGGCCCAGCAGGCGAAAAAGGTCTACCGGATCGGCCTCCTCTCGCTCGCCTTGCCGCGGGAGAGTTTCGTCGCGATTGTCTCCGCGCTGCGCGAGCTGGGATACGAGGAGGGCCGGAACATCGTGTTCGAGTACCGGCTCGCGGAAGGCAAGGAAGATCGGCTTCCCGGCCTTGCCGCCGATCTGGTGGCAAAGAAGGTGGATCTCATCGTCGCCTTGGTGAATCCGGAGATCCTGGCCGCGAAGCGCGCAACCTCGACGATTCCAATCGTCATGGCGAGAAGTATGGCGCCGGTGGAAACCGGTCTCATAGCGTCGCTAGCGCGCCCGGGAGGCAACGTCACCGGCACGACGATCCAGGCACCCGAGACGGGAGGGAAGATACTCGAGGTACTCCGCGATGCTGTCCCGCGCGTCAGTCGGGTCACCACTCTGTCGGAACCCGAGTTCCCGGGCATGGAGTTGTATCGCCGCGAGGCCGAGCGCGCAGCCAAAGCGATGGGAATCCGCCTGACGCCGCAGCCGGCCCGTAATCTCGCGGAACTGGAAGCCGCCTTCGCCCTCACTGCTCGGGAGCGTCCGGATGCGCTCTTCGTGGTTCCGACGGGCGCGATTTTCACGCATCGGGCACGCGTGATCGAGTTTGCCGCGCGCCAGCGCTTGCCGGCGATCTACACGAGCAAGCAACCGGTGACCGAGGGAGGGCTGATCTCCTACGCGGCGGACCGAGGGGCGTTGCTGCGACGCTGCGCCGCGATCATCGATCGCGTCCGCAAGGGCGCGAAACCCGCGGATGTGCCGGTCGAGCAACCCGTGAAATACGAGCTCGTAATCAACCTGAAAACCGCCAAAGCCATCGGCCTCACCATCCCGCAGTCGCTGCTTGTTCGCGCGGACGAGGTTATCCAGTGAAGCGCGCCAGTTGACGGAGTCCTCGCGGTACATCGGCAAGATCGTGCTCGCCATCTAGGCGAGGTCAGGCGGCTCCCTTCAGAGCGAACAGCCGCCATTCTCCTGGAACGCCCTTGAGGACGTGCGCGCCGCGATCGTCGAACAGCAGTCCCGAACCCGCGACCAGGTCCCTGACCGTCGATGAGACAAATACTTGGCCGGGTTCTGCCGCCAATGCTACGCGCGCCCCAAGGTGCACGGCGATTCCGCTGTACTTTTCGCCCTGCACCTCGCATTCCCCGGTGTGCACGCCCACGCGCAGCCGCAGGCCCAGCGTCTGCACCGCTTCGATCAGCGCCGCGCCGCAGCGCGCGGCACGCGCCGGACCGTCGAACGCCGCGAACAGGCCGTCGCCCGCGGTGTCGAGTTTGCGTCCGCGGAAGTGATGCAGCTTTCCGTCGACCAGCGCGTAGAACCGCGAAAGCAGTTGCTTCCACTCGTGATCGCCAAGTTCGGCGGCGCGCTTGGTCGAGTCGACGATGTCGCAAAAAAGAATGGTCGTCAGGATGCGGTCCGACTCGGGCGCTGCGCGCTCTCCGGTGAGGAATTCGCGCACCTCGCCCAGCAACGTGTCCACGTCACCCAGCCACGGCAAATGATCGTGCCCGGGCAGCTCGATGAATTTCGCTCCGGCGATGCGTTCTGCCAGGTAGCGCGCGTGCCCCACACGCACCGGCTGGTCGTCCGTGCGATGCAGAATCATCGTCGGCACGCGAATCGCCGGCAGCACGTGCCGCACGTCGATCTGCGTCGAAAGCGCGAACAGCTTGCGCGCCGTACCGGGGCTCATCGCCGCGCGTTCCAGCCGCGCCAGGATGCGCATGGCGGCCGCGTCGGCCACCAGGCTGGGAGCGAAAGAGCGCGACAGTTCGCCGGTGCCCCAGGTGGTGTCGAGCCCTGCCAACCATTTCTCCATCACCTTCGCCGGAAAGCCGTGCGGATAGTCGTCCGCTCTGAGTTGGCGCGCGAATGTGCCATAAAGCACGAGCGCCAGCACACGATGGGGATAGGTCGCGGCAAACATCATCGCCATCGGCCCACCCTCCGATAAGCCCCAGATCACCGCGCGCTCCCAACCGGCCGCGTCGAGCACCGCCCGCACGTCATCCATGCGCTCCTCGAGCGTCGGTGGGTTCACGACGGGGTCCGACAATCCCGTCCCGCGCCGATCGAGCAGGATCACCCGCGCGAATTGCGCCAGCTTATCCGCGAACGCCGCGAACTCCTTCAGCGTCCATACGGACTCGACGTTCGACACCCAACCGGGAATGAACACCAGGTTCACGTCGCCGGCGCCGAACACCTGATAGGCGATGTTCAGCTCACCGCTCTTGGCGTAGCGCGTCTCGATCTGGCTTGCGTCAAGCATGCTCTAGCGTAACTCCTGCTTCGCCTCCTCGCGCAGCCAATTGACGAAATCGGCCACCTCCGGCCGGCCCGCTGAAGCAGGGCAACGCCTGCCTGCTACCAGGGCGCGCGCCAGGCGAGTCCCTCGAAGCGCGCGTAGTCGCGATCGGTGCTGATCCACTCGCAACCGGCCTCGATCGCCAACGCCGCGAACCAGGCGTCTTGCACCAGGTTTCCGGCCGCCGCTGCCTGTCGGCAAAGGGCTTCGAAGATTCCCCAGTGCCGCTCGCCGGGGTTCACCAGCGTCGCGTTCGGCTGCGACAGCAAGCTGCGGTTGAAGGCGAATGCGTCCTGCAGGCGGCTCGGCCGGGAAAATATCTTCGGATGGGTCGTCACGCGCACCAGCGCCGCAAGCACCTGCGGCGAAACGCCATAGGCCTCGGGTCCGTTGAGCGCCGATTCGAGCCACGCGCGGTAGCGTCCATGATCGGCGCAATCGCTGCGAAAAGCGTAAATGAGGACGTTGACGTCGGGCAGGATCACCTGCGTTCGTCCATCCGGTCGGCGAGCCCCGCTGAATCGTCGAGATCGACACCGGGAAGAACGCCACCGCCGCGACGGCACACCGGCAAAGCCACGCGCTTCGCGCGGCGCAGCTGCGCCGGACGCGCGATAGCGAGCCGCAGCCCTTGTTCGATCAGCGCGGTAAGCGTGACGCCGCGCCGGACGGCTTCGCGCTTGGCGCGGCCGAGCAGCGCTTCCGCCAGCCGGACGGTGGTTCTCATCATGTGCAGCCTAGCATGGTATGTCAGTATGTCAAGCGGGTTGCGGTGAAATCAAAACGCCTAGCGCGGCTCCTTCTTCGCCTCTTCCTTCAGCCAGGCGACGAAGCCGGCCACTTCCGGCCGGCCCGCGGAATTCTTCGAGACGATGGCGTAGTAGGCGCGCGCCGGGTCGGCGCTGCGCTTGAACGGCGCCACCAGTTCGCCCGAGGCGATCATCTTGCGCACCAGCGGGCTTCTGCCCAGCGCGACGCCATGGCCGGCGATCGCAGCAGGGATGATCTGGTCGTAGCCCGAAAACGACAGGCTGCCGGCGGGCCGCAGGTCGGTCAGGCGCTCGACCTCCAGCCAGGTCTTCCAGTGCATCCAGGGGTGGCGGCCATCCGGATCGTCGTACTGCAGCAGCACGTGATGGCGCAAATCCGCCGGCTCGCGCAGCGGTTTCTGCGGATCCTGCATCAGCTTCGGGCTGCAGACCGGAAACACGCGCTCACCGAACAGGCGCAACGCATGCGGGCCGACCATCACCGCCGGGCCATGCCGAATCGCGAGATCCAGGCCGTCGCGCTCAAGGTCGAGCACCCGCGTCTCGGCGCTGATGCGCACGTCGAGTTCCGGGTGCTGGCGCGTGAATCCCGCGAGCCGCGGGATCAGCCACAGCGAGGCGAATGACTGCGTGGTGGTCACCGCCAGCGTGCGGCGGCCGCGCGTCGCGCGCAACCGGTCGGTCACCGAGCGCATCGTCGCGAGTACTTGGGCCGAGGCGGCGTAGAGCGCCTGGCCGGCCTCGGTCAGCGCGAGCGCGCGGTGACGGCGCTCAAATAGCGGCACGCCGACCTGCTCCTCCAGCTCCTGGATCTGGCGGCTGACGGCCGACTGGGAGAGATACAACTCCTCCCCCGCCTTGGTGAAGGACAGCAGCCGGGCGGCCGCCTCGAAGCCCTTCAGCAGGTCGAGGGAGGGCAGCCTGGGCTGGGTGTTCGCATTACCTTTTTGCATGCCAGACCTGAGAATTCCCCGTTTGAGCCTCCAGACGCAAGGATGCACCATGCGCATGTCAAACGCAAGGAGCAAACGATGAACCCGATCACACTGCAGCAGTTCCTCAACAACCCCGACCTGCGCCGGCGGCTGTACGCGCAGGCGCACCGCGAGCGCGCCCGTTCGGTACACACCGGGCTGCTCTGGCTGTTCGATCAGGCCAAAAAACACGTTACGCCGCGCATCCCCCGCTACCCGGCGCGCTGGATCGCGCGCCTGGGCTGAACGCATCCGCAACCGTATTCAAAGGAGAACCTCATGAAACTCGAAATCGCATCCGGCGCCCTGCGCCTCGCGCGCGGTCAGACCCTCAAGCTGCGGGACGGCGTCGGCAGCACCATCTGCGCCCGCGAGGGCACGGTCTGGATCACCGAGGAAAACAGCCGCAAGGACGTGGTGCTGGAGCCCGGCTACTGCTTCCGTGTCGCCAAGCCCGGCCTCACCATCGTACAGGCGTTCGCCGATGCTTCGCTCTCTCTGGCATAGGCTCTTGTACTACTGGCCGGAGCCATCGGCAGGGCAGGCGCTCGCCCGCTTCTACCGGGACGAGGGGCTGCACGCCGAGCTGGCGTCGCAGCATTCGCGCGACGGCGACGCGGCTGCAGGACATGAGAGAACGCTGTACGCCGCGCATTCGTATTTCACTGCCTGAACGCTAGCCGACCGTAAAATAGGCGCTCCCCGCACTGTGGAGCGCCCATGTTCAAGGAAGGCCTGCTCGATGGTAAGCGCATCCTGGTCACCGGTGGCGGCACCGGGCTCGGCAAGGAGATCGCCACCCGCTACCTGCAACTGGGCGCCGAGATCTGGATGGCCGGGCGGCGTGGGGCTGTTTTGGATTCTTGTTCCAAAGAACTTACAGACAAGCACGGCGGAACAGTCAGGACTCACGCGGTCGACATCCGCGACGCGCAGGCGGTGGACGCGATGGTCCAGCGCATCTGGGACGAAGCCGGGCCGCTCACGGGCCTCGTCAACAACGCCGCCGGCAATTTCATCAGCCCCACCAAGGACCTGACGCCCAACGGCTTCAACGCGATCGCCAACATCGTTTTCCACGGCAGCTTCTACGTGACCCATGCCGTGGGCAGGCGCTGGATCGCCGGCGGCCACAAGGGCTCGGTGATCTCCATCCTGGTGACCTGGGTCCATACTGGTTCGCCTTACGTCGTGCCCTCCGCGATGTCGAAAGCGGGCCTGCATGTGATGACCAAATCGCTCGCCGTCGAGTGGGGCCGCTACGGCATCCGCCTGAACGCGATCGCGCCTGGCCCCTTCCCCACCGAGGGTGCTTCGAAGCGCCTGCGGCCGGACGGCAATTACGAGGATGCGAACGAGCGCAACCCGATGCGCCGCGTGGGCGAGATGCCCGAACTGCAGAACCTCGCCACGTTCCTGATGGCCGACGGCTGCGAGTGGCTTTCGGGCGAGACGATCGTTTTGGACGGCGCGGGCTACCTCGCCAACGGAGGCTCTTTCAGCGAGCTGGACAAGCTGTCGGACGCGGATTGGGAGCGGATGCGGGAAAAAATAAAGGCTCAGAACGAAAAAGACCGAGCCGGCCGCAGCGCGTGAGCGAATCGAAACTCTCGCCGCGTCCCGCTGCGACTATTCTCCTGCTGCGGGAAACGTCCGCCGCGCCTGAAGTATTCATGCTCCAGCGCACCAGCAGCGCTGTGTTTCTGCCCGGCGCTTACGTGTTCCCGGGCGGCGCGCTCGACCCGGACGACGGCAGCGAGCGCGCGGCGCGCCGCGTGCTGGGACTCAGCGACGCGCAGGCCAGTGCGCGCCTCGGACTGGCCGCGGGCGGCCTCGCCTACTGGGTCGCGGCGGCGCGCGAATGCTTCGAAGAAGCGGGGATTCTCTTTGCCTGCGATGAAGAAACCTCTCCCGTTGACCCGGAGCGGGCTGCGGCTCTCGATTCCCTCCGAAAATCCCTGCATGCCGGAACGCTGCAATTCAGCGAATTCCTTAAGCAGGAAGGTCTGTTCATCCCGGCGCGGGAAATCGCCTACTACAGCCACTGGATCACGGCGCCCGGCCGGGCGCGGCGCTTCAGCACGCGTTTCTTCGTCGCCTGCGCGCCTGCGGGACAGCACGGCGCGCACGACCGGTCGGAAACCGTGCACAGCGTCTGGGTGAGCCCGCGCGAAGCGCTGGAGCGCAATCAGCGCAAGGAAATCGAGCTCATCTTCCCGACGCGCAGCACGCTGACCGACCTCGCCGCCTTCCGCACGCCGCGCGAAGTGTTCGAGCACGCGAGCAGGCTCGGTGACATCGAGGTGAACGCCGCTTGCTGGGCGCTGGACCACGAGGGCTCGCAGCGCCTGTTCCGGCGCTCCGACCCGCCCTACCACGAGATCCACTGGAGCGACCCGGAGGAGAAAGGCAATACCTGCTTCGTCATCCAGCCTGGCATCCCCAAGCGGCTCGACCGGTACGTGACGCGCATCACCGCGCCCAACCCTGGCGCCATGACCGGGCCGGGCACCAATACCTACCTAGTAGGCGCGGACGAATTCGCGGTCATCGACCCGGGGCCGGCGATCGAGTCGCATGTCGCGAAGATCCTCGAGGCGGGCGCGGGGCGCATCCGCTGGATCCTCACCACGCACACGCACATGGACCATTCACCCGCGACGGCCGCGCTCAAGGCCGCCACCGGCGCGCAAGTCATGGGTTGGCCGGCGCCCAAGGGGAGCAGCCAGGACCAGGGCTACGCCGCGGACAAGGTACTCTCCGACGAAGAACGAATTACGCTCGGCAAGCTCCAGCTGCGCGCCATCCACACCCCCGGGCACGCCTCGAACCACCTGTGCTACCTGCTGGAAGAAACGAAGATGCTGTTCACCGGCGACCATGTGATGCAGGGTTCCACGGTGGTGATCAACCCGCCCGACGGCGACATGCGCGCTTACCTCGACTCGCTGGAGAAGCTGCTCGCCGAGGACCTCGCCATCATCGCGCCGGGACACGGCTACCTCATCGGCGCGCCGCACAAGGAAGTGAAGCGCCTGATCGCGCACCGCCTCGCGCGCGAGGCGAAAGTCACGGCGGCGCTCGGGCGCCGCGGCAAGGCCACGCTGGAAGAACTGCTGCCGGACGTTTATGACGATGTTTCACCGAAACTTTTTCCGGTCGCGGTGCGCTCGCTCAGCGCGCACCTCGACAAGCTTGTGGCCGAAGGACGCGCCCAGCACGCAGCGGGACGCTATATACTAGCCGCCGAGAGGAGCGCGCCATGAGCAACGAGCCGACCATGAAGCTGGTGACCAATCTCGATCGCACGGCGATCGAGGCGAAGCTCCGCGAAGTCGGCAGCGGCGCGGCGTCGGCGGGCCTCACGGACCTCGCGAAAATGTTCATGGGCATCGAGGGCATGCCGGCGGCGCAGATCGAGCAGCGCGTCGGCAACGCCATCAAGTGGCTGGCCGACAAGCCGCAGCACATGCGGCTGGCGGCCATGCTGGACCTCGTCGGGATGAACCTGAAGAACCTCAAGTAGTTCCCGCAGCAGCCTGGCATTCGACTACGATCTTTTCACCATCGGCGGCGGCTCGGGCGGCGTGCGCGCCAGCCGCGTCTCGGCGACGCTGGGCGCGCGCGTGGCGATCGCCGAAGCCGGCCGCTTCGGCGGCACCTGCGTCAACGTCGGCTGCATCCCGAAGAAGCTGTTCGCCTACGCGGCGCATTTCCGCGATGACCTGAAGGAGGCCGCCGACTTCGGCTGGAGCGTGGCGGAGCCCGCGTTCGACTGGACGCGCCTCGTCGCCAACAAGGATCGCGAAATCGACCGCCTGAACGGTGTCTATGAACGAGTCCTCGTCAATGCCGGGGTTTCGATCTTTCGAGGAAAAGCTTTTGTCCGTGGAAAAAATGAAGTTGAAATAAACGGCAAAACCGTCACCGCAAAACACATCCTGGTCGCCACCGGGTCCTGGCCGCAAAAACCGGACATCCCGGGTGCCGAGCTGACGATCACCTCGAACGAGGCGTTTTATCTCGAACAGCTGCCGCAGCGCGTGCTGGTGGTCGGCGGCGGCTACATCGCGGTCGAATTCGCCTCGATCTTCAACGGCCTCGGCGTGCGGACGACGCTCGCCTACCGCGGCGCGCTATTGCTGCGCGGCTTCGATGCCGAGCTTGGGATAAGGCTCGGAGAGGAAATGGGCAGGAAAGGGGTTGCGGTTTTGCTCAGGAAAAACCCTGCGAAAATCGAAAAAGGCCTGAAAGTCACATTCGAAGACGGTTCAACTGAACAATTCGATCTCGTCATGTTCGCCACCGGCCGCAAGCCCAACACCGCGGGCCTCGGCCTGGAGGCGGCGGGCGTGAAGCTGGCCGCCGACGGCGCGGTCATCGTCGACCGCTATTCGAAGAGCTCGGCGGCTTCGATCCACGCCATCGGCGACGTCACCAACCGCCTCAACCTGACGCCGGTCGCCACCGCCGAGGGCTTGGCGCTGTCGAAAACGCTGTTCGGCGGCACGCCGACGCCGGTGGACCACGACACCGTCCCCACGACCGTGTTCGCCAATCCCAACCTGGCCACCGTCGGGCTCTCCGAGGAGAAGGCGCGCGAGCGTTTCGGCAAGCTGGACATCTACAAGACCGCGTTTCGCTCGCTCAAGCACACGATGGGGGACAGCGAAGAGAAAATCTTCATGAAACTGGTGGTCGACGCCGCCAGCCAGCGCGTGATCGGCGCGCACATGCTCGGCCCCGACGCCGGCGAACTCATCCAGGGCATCGCCATCGCAGTCAAGCTCGGCGCCACCAAGGCGCAGTTCGACGCCACCATCGGCATCCACCCGACCGCGGCGGAAGAATTCGTCACGATGCGGGAGAAATTTATTGGCTAAAGCAACCTTGAAGGCTCAGAGGCGGTGGTACGCCGAAGAGATACGCTGGAGCGCCAGGCTTCGCTCCACCCGCCTGGTCGAAGCACTGGCCACCGTGCCGCGCGAATCCTTTCTGGGACGCGGACCCTGGCAGATTCTGGGCGACAGGGCGTTTGACCGGGGCTATGCGAAAACCCGCGATTCCAGTCCACGCCATCTCAGTCATAACGTGCTGGTCGCAATTGACGCCCGCCGCCGCCTGAACAACGGTCTGCCCTCCTTCCTCGCTTCCCTGATCGACCAGCTGGACATCAAACCGGGCGAGACCATCTGTCACGTCGGCTGCGGCACGGGGTACTACGCGGCGATCATGGCCGAGGTAGTCGGCAGGCACGGTCGCGTGATCGCGGTGGAAGTGGATCGGGAGCTCGCGCGCCGCTCACGGCAGAATCTCAGGCGCTATCATCAGGTTGAAGTCGTAGCTGCCGACGGATTCGCACATGACCCGGGAAAAGTCGACGCAATCCTTGTCAATGCCGGCGTCACGCACCTGTCGCAGGTGTGGCTCGAGAATCTCAAGCCCAGGGGGCGCCTCGTGGCGCCGCTCACTCTGGAGAATCAGGGCGGCAGGATTCTAAAGGCGACGCGCAGCTCGCCGAACTGGCAGGCGCGATTCATCGGGCAGATCGGCATCTATCCCTGCATCGGCGCGAGGAGCAAGTCCGCCGAAACCCGCCTGCGCAGGGCTTTTGCCGGCGGCGGTGCCGAAGCAGTGCGCTCGCTGCGGCGCGACAAGCATGTGCACGGCCGGTCTTGCTGGCTGCACGGCAACGGCTTCTGTCTATCGCGAAGGAATCCCTAGCGGGCCGTGACGCGGGGCGGAAAATCGGATACCTTGGCGATGACCCTGCCGTCGTCTCACCCAAGGAGGAAACCCATGCTCACTCATGCGAAGAACCCGCGATTGTGGTTGGCCACGGCAATCCTGGCGCTGGCAGGCTCGATCGGGGCCCCGGGGGCGCTGGCGCAGCAGAAGGTCCTGCGCGCCGCGATGCATGCCGACGTGCGCACGGTCGATCCGTTCTGGACCACCCAGACCATCGCCGCCATCCACGGCCTGATGGTCTACGACACGCTGTTCTCCAGCGACATCAACCTCGATCCGCAGCCGCAGATGGTCGAGAGCTGGACGGTGAGCCCCGACCGCAAGGTCTATACGTTCAAGCTGCGCGACGGTCTCAAGTTCCACGACGGCACTGCGGTCACCTCGAAGGACGTGGTGGCCTCGATGAACCGCTGGGGCAAGCGCGACGGCGCCGGCAAGCAGCTCATGGGCTACACCAAATCGCTCACCGCCAAGGACGCCAAGACCTTCGAGTGGGCGCTGACCGAACCTTACGGCCTGCTGATCGACATCCTCGCCAAGACGGGCACCAGCATCCCGTTCGTGATGCGCGAAAAGGAAGCACTGGTCGACCCGTTCACCCAGATCCAGGAAGTGGTCGGCTCCGGCCCCTTCATGTTCAAGCGCGACGAGTGGGTGCCGGGCAGCAAGACGGTCTATGTCAAGTTCAAGGACTACATTCCGCGCAAGGAACCTGCCTCGGGCCATGCCGGCGGCAAGATGGTGAAGGTCGACCGGGTCGAGTTCATCTGGCTCTCCGACACGCAGACCGCGCAGTCGGCGCTGGTCGCGGGTGAGATCGACTACCTGGAGAACCCGGCCATCGATTTCCTGCCGATCCTCAAAAAAACACCGGGGATCAAGCTCGAGGTGCACCCGGCCATGGGCACCATGGGCATCCTGCAGTTGAACCACCTGCACCCGCCTTTCAACAACGTCAAGGCGCGCCAGGCGATGTACTACCTCATCAACAATGCCGACTACCTGAACACCATCGCCGCCGACGAGAGCCTGCAGACCCTGTGCTTCTCCTATTTCGGCTGCGGCGTGGCGATGGAGACGGACGCCGGCAGCGAGCCCTACAAGGGCGCGAAGAGCCTCGCCAAGGCCGAACAGTTGTTCAAGGAAGCGGGCTACAAGGGCGAACCGATCACCATCCTGCAGGCCACCGACCACCAATACATCACGCCGGCCAACCTGGTGATGATCCAGCAACTGCGCAAGGCGAGTTTCCTCAAGCTCGACGTCCAGGCAATGGACTGGGGTTCGGTGGTCTCGCGCCGCGCCAAGAAGGAACCGCCCGCCCAGGGCGGCTGGAACATCTTCATCACCGGCACGACGGTGCTCACCTCCTCCAGCCCGGTTACCCACACCTCGATCGGCATGGGTTGCGACAAGGCCTGGTTCGGCTGGCCCTGCGACAAGCGATTCGAGGATCTGCGCCAGGAGTGGGCCTTCGCCACCGATCTCGCGACGCGCAAGAAGGTGGCGGTCGAGTTGTCCAAGAGGGCCTACGACCAGGTGCCCTATATCTCCTTCGCTCAGTGGCGCAATCCGGTCGCTTACCGCACCGACAGACTCTCCGGGGTGCAGACCATGCCGTCCGTGCCGCCGATGTGGAACATTGAGAAGAAATAGCGGGCCGGCCAGGGCACGCCGGTGACGGCCTACATCGTCCGCCGGCTGCTCGCGACCATCCCGGTGATGGTCGTCGTCGCGCTGTTTGTTTTTCTCCTGCTGCACCTCACGCCGGGCGACCCGGCGGCTGTCATCGCCGGCGACGACGCGTCCCCGTCGGAGATCGAAGGCATCCGCCACAAGCTCGGCCTCGACCGCGCGATCTGGGAGCAGTTCGTCATCTACGTCGGCAACCTGCTGCGCGGCGACCTGGGCACCTCGATCTTCTCCAACCTGCCGGTGCTGACGCTTGTCAAGCAGCGCCTCGAGCCGTCGCTGGTGCTGGCGGTGTCGACCCTGGTGATCGCCATCGCCCTCGCGGTACCGATGGGCGTGCTGGCCGCGTGGAAGGCGCGCAGCTGGATCGACCGGGTGGTGATGGGGTTCTCGGTGCTCGGTTTCGCGGTGCCGGTGTTCCTGATCGGTTACCTGCTGATCTACGTCT
>Ga0247727_10006724_pt1 | contig 22434 bp, 17 predicted proteins | sample WisWelCaveWW1625_FD_202498 | JGI IMG/M metagenome (GOLD analysis project Ga0247727, IMG submission 202498) | Biofilm microbial communities from Wishing Well Cave, Virginia, United States - WW16-25 | ecosystem: Environmental > Aquatic > Deep subsurface > Groundwater > Cave microbial mat | place...
AACCGTTTGGATCGGGAGATCGAGGACCTGGTGGTCATCGTCCTCGACCGTCCGCGGCACGAAAAGCTTATCCAGGATATCCGCGCCGCTGGCGCCCGCATCCGGCTCATCGGCGATGGCGACCTTTCCGCCGGGATATCCGCAGCCGTGGTCGGCGCGGGCGTGCACGCCGTGATGGGCACGGGCGGCGCGCCGGAGGGCGTCCTTACAGCTGCGGCCATGCGCTGCCTGAATGGTCAAATTCTGGGCCGCCTGGTCGTCAGCAAGCCGGAGCACCAGGAACGCCTGGCCAAGATGGGCATCAAAGACGCCAAACGAATCTACGACACGAATGAACTTGCCCCGGGCAAAAACATCATCTTTGCCTGCACTGGCGTTACGGAAGGCAGTTTGCTGAAAGGAGTACGCTTCTTCGGCGAGGGCATTCGCACCGAATCGCTCATCATGACCCTCGAGCAGCGCCAGGTGCGCTTTGTGGACACCGTGCACCTCGACCGACGCCCCGACGTCAAGGTGCGCTTTGCGTGAGGCCCACCCCGCCCGGCTGGGAACTTCCTCTGGCGTGCGCGCGTACCTCGAGTTAGAGAAGTGGGAGGGGAACTCCGATGTCTGTAGAATCCGGTTCTGTCCCTGAAAAAAAGCCAGGCCTTTGGATTTGGCTACTGGGATTGTTTGCCGCCGGCGTAGCCTTGCTGGCTGTGCTGGCACTGGGGCTGGCCTGGTACATCGCCCGCAACGTCCAGCGCAGCGCCGATGGCAACCGCGTCGAAATTCAGACCCCGATTGGGAGCCTGAAAGTGGACAAGCACACGCCCGTCGAGACCGGGCTTCCCGTCTATCCCGGGGCAACCACTTCAGAGATGGCCGCCACCGTCGCTATTACTCCTGCGGAAGGCGACGCTGTCGACGTGACGGCGGCCCGGTTTACCACGGCGGACTCGATTGACAAAGTCGATGAATGGTATCGCGAGAAACTCGGCCCCGAATTCACCCGTGAGGGGGCGGGCCAGTCCCGCCGTAAGAAAGAGGTCTTTGGGATCGCTATCAACGATAACGACGTGGCGTTCATCTCCGAGAAGGACGACCTGATGCGTGTCGTGGCCATCGAGCGAAAAGCCACGCGCGTGGAAATCGCCCTTGTGCGCATCGGCAAAGCGGAGTCCCAGTAGCCCTCATTCTTCTTCTACGATTGCCTCGGCTTCAATCTCGACCAGCATCTCTGGTTGGATCAGCGCTCGCACTTCGACCATCGACGTGGCAGGCCGGATGTTTTTGAAAAACTCGCCGTGGGCGCGTCCTACGGCCTCCCAGTCTCCGGCGATGTTGGTCACATACATCCTCGTACGCACCACATCCTTCAAGGTCGCCCCGGCTCGTTCGAGTGCCGACGCGATGTTTTTTAGTGTCTGAACTGCCTGCGAATACGCGTCGCCCGCAATCAGCTTGCCGTCACTGCCCGTCGCCGTGGAACCTGATACATGCACAACCTGCCCCACTCGCACGGCGCGCGAATATCCCACGATGGGCTCCCACGGCGTCCCGGTTGAGATCAATTTTCGGCTCATTTCGTGCCTCTCCTTTCTAGGCCGAGCTCAAGATATCGGGTCCCCGGCACGGGGTTGAAGCGATACGCTGCAATCTCGCGAAAGCCGAGTACGAGATACAGGGCCTGAGCTTCCTGCATCGCTGGCAGAGTGTCCAGACGCATCTTGCGGTAGCCGATGCGCCGTGCCTCTTCGATTGCTCGCTCGGCCAGCCGGCGCCCCGTTCCCCCGCGCCGGTATGGGGGCCGCACGTAGAGCCGCTTCATCTCACAGATTCCATCATCCAATTTCCGCAGCGCCACGCAACCCACCTCTGTCTCGCCGTCTCGCGCCAGCAGCAACCGCCCGCCGGGCGGGCCGTACTCTCCTGGCAGCCGGGCAAGCTCCGCGGCAAAATCTTGAAATTCCAGGCTGATTCCCAGCCCGGCGGCATACTCCCGGAAGAGCGTGGCCACAGCTTGCACCATTTCCGCGTCCCTGGCCTCGAGAATCGACACCATCCTCCATTTCTCTGCCCTCTGTTGACTGCCTTCAAGTGTCATTTTGGCTGCAGGGCCAATCGGCGTAAAATGAAAGTTTGTTTCAGGGAGACAGACGAATGAAGTGCAATACCATTCTCGATGCCATTGGTCAGACGCCCCTGATCCGCCTCAACCGCATTGCCGAAGGCGTTCCCTGTGAAATCTACGTCAAAGCCGATTACCTGAACCCGGGCGGCTCGGTGAAGGACCGCATTGGCACGTCGATGATTGATGAAGCGGAGCGCCGCGGCCTCCTCAAGCCCGGCGGCACGATTATCGAAGCCACCAGCGGCAACACGGGGATGGGTCTTGCGCTGGTCGCTGCTGTCCGCGGCTACAAGGTCGTCTTCACCATCAACGACAAACAGTCCAAAGAAAAAATTGACTTGCTCAAGGCCCTGGGAGCGGAAGTGATTGTGTGTCCCACCGCGGTCGAGCCCGGCGACCCCCGCCACTATCATTCCGTGGCCCAGAAACTCTCCCGCGAGATTCCCAACTCCTATTATCCCGACCAGTATTCGAACCCCCAGAATCCCCAAGCCCATTACGACACCACCGGTCCGGAGATTTGGGAAGCCACCGGCGGGCGCATTACCCACTTTGTCTGCGGTCTGGGCACCGGCGGCACGGTCACCGGGGTTGCCCGCTTTCTGAAAGAAAAGAACCCTGCCATCCGCATCATCGGCGTGGACCCCATCGGCTCTATTTATTTCGAGTATTTCAAGACCGGCAACAGGGTCAAGGGGAGCACCTACGTGGTCCAGGGCATCGGTGGCGACTGCCTGCACGAAACACTCGACTTCAAGCTCCTCGACGACGTGGTTCAGATCAACGACGAAGACTGCTTCGTCTACACGCGCCGCCTCGCCCGCCTCGAAGGCATTTTCGCCGGTGGCTCCTGCGGTGGATGCGTGGCCGTCGCCCTGGACCTGGCCAAGAACCTCAAGCCCTCGGATGTTGTCGTCGCATTCCTCCCCGACACCGGGATGCGCTATCTCAGCAACGTCTATAACGACGAATGGATGCGCGATCACGGCTACGTGGACGCCCCAATCCCCATTACCGCCGAGGACATCGTCAAGGCCAAGCGCCAGAGCGGTCGCGTCAAAGAATTGCAGATTGTCCGGCCCTATCAGACCGTCTTTCACGCGCTGAAACTAATGCAGGAGAAAGACATCTCGCAGCTTCCCGTTTTCGACGAGGAGAACACTCCCATCGGCACCATCTACGAAGACCAGATCCTTACCCTCGCCCTTCAGGGCAAGGACCTGCGCAAGCTCGTCGTTCGCGAAGTGATGGGCGCAGTCCTGCCATCCATTCCGAAGGGCGCCCCGGTCCAGCGGATCACACACTTGCTCTCTCACAGCGGTCCTGCTGTCTTCGTGGACCTGGGCAACAGCCACTATGAAATCCTCACGAAATACGACCTGATGGGTATGGTCGCGGGGCTGGCGGGGAAGTAGGCCTGTTCCAGTCGGGCCCAGTCCTTCCGTGCCATGCGGACTTATTTGCCACCAACATTGTGCTGATCGCAGTTTGCTTGGAGCGGTATGCGGTGGCTCAGCAGCGCCTATCGGCGAGGTGGGAGTGGTAGGGATCAAGACAAATCGATTTGCAAGTTTGCTGGTCCTTGCTGGCGCGGCGTTGGGTCCCTTGGTCTCAGCGCAAATCCCTCCCGCCGCCCGCGTGGCTCCTCCGGAAATTCGCGCCCTGTGGGTGGATGCGTTCCACTCCGGTATTCGCTCGCCGCAGGAAATTGCCCAACTGGTTGCTGACGCGAAGCGCGCCAATTTCAACACCCTCTTTGTGCAGGTCCGCCGCCGCGGCGATTCGCTCTACACGCAATCGCTGGACCCCCCCTCGACGACCCCGCCTACGATCCCTCTTTCGACGCCCTGGCGCACATTGTGGAATTGGCCCACAGTGAGGGCATCGAAGTCCACGCCTGGCTCAATGCCATGCCTGTCTGGCGCGACGCATTGTCTCCGCGCGATCCGCGCCACGTTTTCAATCTTCATGGCCCGTCCAAATCAGGCGGCGACAACTGGCTCACGGCTTCTCCATCCGGTGAAGTGAAGTTTCCGGTCGGATATTTCCTCGATCCCGGGCACCCTGCTGTCGCCGAATACACGGTGCAGATTTATTGCAACATCGTCCGCCGTTATGCCGTGGACGGCATCCATTTTGACTACATCCGCTATCCCGAGACCGAGGCACGCCTGCCGCAGGGCTCCGGCGTCGGCTACAACCCAGCCAGTCTTGCCCGCTTTCGGCTCGCCACGGGCCGCGCGGATTTGCCCGCCCCCGACGACCCCCAGTGGATTGCCTGGCGACGCCAGCAGGTCACTCAGCTCGTCCGCCGTGTGTACATTGAAGCCAAGGCCATCAACCCTCGGATCAAGGTCAGCGCAGCACTGATTCCGTGGGGCATGAACCCATCCACGGAACGCGATTTCCAGGATGCTGCTCCCATGCAGCGTGTGTTTCAGGACTGGCATTCGTGGCTGAAGGAAGGAATTCTCGATCTCGCCGTCCCCATGAACTATGCCCGCGAGCACGATCCCCGCGTCCGTAACTGGTTCAATGGCTGGATTCAATGGGAGAAGCGCCACAAGCACAGCCGCCAGCTCGCCGTCGGCATTGGCGCATATCTGAATGCTCCACAGAACACCCTCGCCCAGATTGCTCGCGTCCGCCAGACCGCAGGACGCCATCGCGCCGATGGCGTTTCTTTCTTTTCCTATGCCAATCTTTTTCCCGCCCCGCAGCCGCCTGCGCCTCCGACCTCTGTCACAAACGCGAATGGGACGGCGGGCTCTCTGCCATCCGCCCCGGGGAACTCATCTTCAGGCACTGACCGCCTGGCATTCTTTTTTCTGGGCATCCCTTCGGAATCAGAGAATTCCCCCGCATATCCTCCCGCCTTCGACCGTCCTGCGGCCATCCCCAAAATGGACTGGATCGAGCGCCCTTCGCGCGGCTGGGTGGCCGGGGTTGTCCGCGATTCCCCGGGAATCCCTGCCGGCAATGTCGTCGTACGCATCAGACGCCGCGGCTGGTTCGGCAGAACCAATCGCACACTTACGGACGGCAACGGCTTTTTCGGCTTCACGGGACTCAAGCCGGGCCGGTACACTGTACGCGGGAACCGCGCCTCCTCGCCGGAGGTTTCCGTCGAAGTCGCCGCGGGCAGGGTCAGCCGCGCAGATCTCCAGCGCTGGGCCCCGGGCCCGAATTAAGCCGGCTGTCCTCGGCCGCCGGCTTCTGGGTTCCATACACTCTATCTCGGCCTTGTGAAGGGGACTCACTTTTTTGAAGATTGAAGAATTCAACGAACGGCTGCGCAACTCGATCCTCATTGCCGACGGCGCCATGGGCTCGATGCTTTACGAGTCTGTGGGCACACAGCGCAGCTTCGATGAAGTCAATGCCACCCATCCGGAAGCCGTCTTCCGTGTGCATCAGGCTTACATAGAGGCCGGTGCGCAGATCATCGAGACCAACACCTTCGGCGCCAACCGGCACAAGCTGGCTCCCCTGGGTCTCGGCGGCCAGGTCGTCAATCTCAATCATCGCGGTGTCAAAATCGCCCGCGAAGCCCGCGAGGCTGCTTCTCGCGAGGTCCTCATTGCCGGTTCCATCGGCCCGCTGGGCATCTCCCGCAAGGTGCGCGAGCTTCCTCCTGAGGAAATCGCCGGAGTTTTCACTGAGCAGGCCACGGCGCTCGAGGAGCGCGGAGTGGACCTCTTCATCCTGGAAACATTCTCGGACCTGGACGAAATCCTCGCGGCCATCTCTGCCATCCGGGCATTCTCCCGTCTGCCCATCGTGGCCAATCTGACCTATTCGGAAGAGGGCACGACCTTTGGCGGCACAACCCCGCTGTCGGCGTGGCTGGCCCTCAAAGAAAAAGACGTTCAGGCTGTAGGCGCCAATTGCACGCTGGGTCCGCAGCTCCTTCTCCCGCTTCTCGGCGAGCTCGCCCTGGCCGGCGATGTCCGTTTGGTCGCGATGCCCAACGCCGGCTTCCCGCAGCGCCAGGGCGGGCGCGTTGTCTACCCGCGTTCGTCCCCGGAATACTTCGCCCTGTTCGCCAAAGAAGCCGCCGCGCTGGGCGTTCGCATACTGGGCGGGTGCTGCGGAACCACGCCCGAGCACATCCGGGCCATGGCCGAGGCAGTGAAAACCCTGAATCACCCCGCGAGCACCGTGGCCGTCGCTGTCTCGGAATCACGCCGTGCGGAAGATGCGGCCAGCAAGCCCCTCGCGCGCGAACCGGAAAGCGGCCTGTGGCGCAAGATCCAGCAGAAGCAGTTTGTCACCTCCGTGGAAATTGACCCGCCCAAAGGCGTCTCGCTCGACCGCATTTTCGAGCAGGTGGACCGCGTGCTCTCCTGCGGCCGCGTGGACGCCATCGACATCAACAGCGGCACGCTGGCGCGCGTGGGTATGGACGCGCTGGTGATGGCCGGTGCGCTGGAAGCCCGCGGCATCGAGACCATCCCGCACATCACCACCCGCGACTCCAACATCATCGGCCTTCAGGCCCAGATGCTCGGCGCCTGGTCCGTAGGAGGAGTCCGCAACATCCTGGCCATCACCGGCGACCCGCCATCTTTGGGCGACCATCCGGAAACCAGCGGCGTCTATGAGGTGGATTCCGTAGGCCTGGTAAAAATTCTCGCCCGGCTGAATCAGGGCGCGGACTGGGCGGGAAAAGCTCTCGGCGGTGCCACAAACTTCACTATCGCTGTGGCCTTGAACCCCGTAGCGGACGACCTCGAGGAAGAAATCCAGCGGTTCCGCGCCAAGGTCGCGGCCGGCGCGCATTTTGCGATGACCCAGCCGATTTTCGATCCAGCGCACTGGCAGGGCTTTCTTCAATTACTTGGCGGGTCCTGTCCCATCCCGGTCCTGGTGGGCATCTGGCCGCTCACCAGCTACAAGCAGGCGCTGCGCTTGAACAATGAGGTCCCGGGCATTGTGATCCCGGAATCTGTGCTGAAGGAGCTTGATGCCGCGGGCACTGCCGCGCGCGATGCCGGCTTTGCCCTGGCCCGCCGGATGCTCACCTGGGCGCAAACCGAGCTCGCCGGCGCGTATTTGATTCCCCCCTTCAAGCGCTACGACGAAATTCTGGAAATTTTCCAGTAATTGCTGACTCCGCCCTTCCATGTTCCGAAGTCACAAGTTCCCGCCTCCCGGCCGCCTCATCGACGTCGGCGGTCATCGGCTGCATATCTGGGAGCAGGGAACAGGCCCGCATACCGTGGTCTTTGACGCCGCATTGGGCGCATCCTGTCTCAGTTGGTCTCTGGTGCAGCCCGAAGTTGCCAAGTTTGTGCGCACCGTCAGCTACGACCGCGCCGGGCTTGGCTGGAGCGACGCCGGTCCCGAGCCGCGTACGGCGCTGCGCGTCGTTGGTGAGCTGCATGCGTTGCTGGTCCGAGCCCAGGTGCCGCCGCCATTCATTCTCGTCGGACACTCTTACGGCGGGTTTTCCGTACGACTGTTCGCGGCGAAGTATCCCGAGCTGGTTTCAGGTCTTGTACTCGTGGATGTTCCTGATCCGCGCGAATGGGCCAATCCGTCTCCGGTAAACCTCCGGCGCCTGCAAATTGGCGCCCGCCTTTCCCGCCGCGGAGCTCTCGCCGCCCGACTGGGCATCGCACGACTTGTTTCCTGGCTGGCTACCAGCGGGGCGCGGGGAATGGCGCGCATCGCTGTATCCTTCGTCGACGGCGGGACAATGGACCGCGTGGACCAGGACCGCATCCTGGCTCCGATGAACCGCGTCCCTCGCGAGTTCCACCCCGCTCTCAGGTATCTCTGGACCCAGCCTCGCTTCTTCCAGGCTCTGGCCGGGCAGATGGAGTGCCTGGTGGAAAGCGCGCAGCAAGTGCTTGCGGCTGGGCCAATGGGAAATATTCCGCTGGTTGTACTGACTGCGGCAAACGCTGCGCCCGCGCGCCTCGCCCAGCAGGAGGAAACCGCGCGGCTCTCCACGCGAGGGAAGCACCTCCTTGCCCGTCATTCCGGCCACTGGATAGCGCTCGAGGAACCAAACTTGGTTGTTCAGGCAGTCCGCGATGTCATCTCCATGGAATGAAACTCCTGGCGATTACGGCCCCCGGAAACAGGTATCCAATACCTGAACAATCCGCTCCGCCGCGTGACCGTCCCAGAGTTTCGGCACGCGCCCGCGCCTGCCGCGCCCGGCCAGGATTTCTTGCGTCGCGCGCAGAATTTTCTGCGCATCGGATCCCACCACCTCGTTTGTTCCCTCGCTCACCGTGATCGGGCGTTCTGTGTTCTCGCGCAGCGTCAGGCAGGGCACTCCGAGCGCCGTGGTTTCCTCCTGCACGCCCCCCGAATCGGTGAGCACCACCGCCGCCTGGCCCATCAGGTGCAGGAAGTCCAGATAACCGATCGGTGGCGAGAGGGTGACGCCTTTCCATTCATTGCCCGGCTGCGCTTTTCGCAAGTCGTCGCACAGCCGCAGCTGTTCCCCCAGCCCGAAGCTGTTCACGCGCTCGAGCGTCCGCGGATGCGCAGGGAAAAGCACGGGCACCTGCCGGCCGATTTCCACCAGCACATTGAGCAAGTTTTCCAGGTCGCCTCGCTCGTCCACGTTTGCCGGCCGGTGCAGGGTCACCAGCGCGAATGGCCGCGCTTTCTGTGCGCCCCCGGCCGCTTCGGCAAGCCCAAGGTGTTGCGCCAGGGTTGAGGCACGGGCTGCGGGCAGAAACTTTCGCAGCGAGTCAATCATCACGTTCCCCGGCAGGTGAATATGCTCTGGCGGCGCGCCTTCGCGCCGCAGGTTTTCCACGCCGCTCGGCTCGCTCGCGAACAGCAGCTCGGAAATGGAATCGGTGAGTACGCGGTTGATTTCCTCGGGCATCGTGCGGTCAAGGCTGCGCAGGCCCGCCTCGACGTGAGCAACCGGCACGTGCAGCTTCACCGCGGCGAGCGCGCAGGCCAGCGTCGAGTTCACGTCGCCCACCACCAGCACCACGTCCGGTTTCCAGTCGCGGACCACGGGTTCGAATCGCGCCAGGATTTCACCGGTTTGCCTCCCGTGGCTGCCGGAGCCGGTTTCCAGGTGGACGTCTGGAGGACGAAGCTGGAGCTGCTGGAAGAAGAGGCCGGAAAGGGCGGCGTCGTAATGCTGCCCGGTGTGCACCAGCAGGGTTTCGTAGTGGGGTTGCGAATCCAGCTGCTCCACCAGGGGCGCAATTTTCACGAAGTTGGGACGCGCCCCCGCGGCGGCCAGCACCCGGATTTTTCGCGGAGGGCTCACAGCTAAAAGAAGAAAAATTTCCTGCGCTTCGGCTCTGCCGCCTCAGCTTCGGCAAGCTCGGGCACATAGGGCAGCGCGCGGCCCTCGAACGCGGCCAGGGGGTTATCGTGGAACAACGCTTGCGCCACCTCCGGGCCGCTGTGCTTAGCCACACACTCAAACGCCTCGCGCAGCTTCAAGGGCCGCGAGGTCGAGTTGTGCGCGTCGCTGGCCACGAAATGCACCGCACCCGCATCCAGCAGCGACTCTGCCGACTTCTGGGCGGCCACCCCGAATCGCCCCAGGAAGGATTGCGCCGTTATTTGCACATAGCATCCCTGCTCGAGCCATCCGTGGAGCCGCGCGGGAGAATTGCGCAGCAAGCCATTGCGCTCCGGATGGGTGATCACCGGGCGCACGCCAGCGGACTGCAAGTTTTTCAGATACTCGTCGATGGCCGGCGGAATTGCAAAGTTGGCAAACTCGACCAGGAGGTAGTTTTTCTGGTTCAGGGTGTATTTCTGCGGCTGGACAGCCGCATCTTTCAGATTTTCAAAGCTCAGGTGGAAATCGCAGCCCGCGCCCAATTGAAATACCGTGCCCGTCCTTGCCAGCAGGTCCTGGCGCGCTCGGGCGATGCGCTCCGGCTCGAACGCGTACAAATCGTTGGCGTGCGGAGTGGCGATCACGTGTGTGATTCCGTCTGCAACAGCCTGCTGCGCCATGGCCACGGATTCTTCCAGCGAGTCTGGCCCGTCGTCCAGCCCTGGCAGCAGATGGCAGTGGATATCAACCATTGCTCATCAGCTTACCCGATACCCACTCCCCCAACAACGCGGGAACCGTTCACCATAGCCACGCCCTCCCCGCCTGCCACGCGCCGAGCGTGAACAATAAACCTGCAAAAACGCGGCGCATCCCGCGGGGCGAAAGTTTCTGCGCCAGCTTGCTACCCGCCATCCCGCCCAGAAACACGCCGGGCATCAACAGCAGGCCAACACGCCAGTCCACCTTGTCTGCCTGGGCATAATTCCAGAAGCCCAGCAAACCCGTGGGGGGCACCAGCGCCACAAGCGAAGTCCCCTGCGCACGGTGCTGTTCAAACCGAAACAGCAACACCAGCAGCGGCACCAGCAGTATGCCGCCTCCCACTCCGAACATCCCTCCCAGCACCCCGACAGCACTAGAGACGCCGAGGATGCTCAGCAGGCGACCCGTGGAGTCAGGCATTGCGGTTTTCCCTTGCCGGTTGTGTCTGCCGCAGCAGGAGCACCGCCGCGCCCATCAGGAAAATCCCGAAGAGTCCGCGCAAATCGCGAGACGCAATCCCCAGCGCCAGCCAGCTCCCCAGGTATCCCCCCAGCAGGAAACCCAGCGCGCACACCAGCCCGGCGCGCATGTCCACATTCCCGTTCTTCCAGTACACGTACAGCGCCCCGATCCCAATCGGCGGCAGTTGCAGCAGCAGGGAAGTCCCCTGGGCCAAGTGCTGGTCCATCGCGCGCAGGTACACGAGGGCGGGCACCAGCACAATGCCTCCCCCCACCCCCATCAGCCCTACCACGATCCCAACAGCAAGTCCCAGCAGGATGATTTCGAGCACTTCGGCCTCCGCCAGGTTGTGCGCGCGCCATCTTGTGGCATCCCTCAGGATACCGCAAGCCTAGTGTCCCGCGGTGTGGCCGCAAGGTGGGAGTGACCAGTTTGTGCAAAGTAGAAATGTCCGGGTTTCATGCGGGCGAGCATGAACAGAACGCTGCATCCTCGGGAACGAGGCCAGGCACCTCGGCGATCCGGTGCGGTGGCCCCCCCGGGGGGGGGTTCCACAAGATTATGATTCCAAAGATGTTGAATGGGGGAACGTGCATAAGATGATGAAACCAAAGGTGCAAAACTGGGCCGCACAGAGGGGCAAGAAACGCAAGTCTTCATTATAAAGGAGTTGCGGTAGAAAACCGGGCAAGATTGTGAAAAAAGGGGGTTTGCTGAGAAGGACCGAAGCGAAGAACCAGGTTCGATAGCCGGGGGTGGAAGGGGTGCAATGAGGCCGGGGCCGTCAATAGCGATTAGCAACATGAGCAGAGCATAGAATATCATAATGCCCGGAACGATGTCAAGCGAAAAGTGAATTATTGTTGCAGGCGATTAGCGGGCAGAAGTGGGCACAGGTCTCTCGGCTGCGCTCGGGATCGGCCGTCGCGGAGGCCGGCCGAGGGCGAGGGGCCAGGGGCCAGGGACGGGAGGCTGGAAGCCGGAGGATTGAGGCTGGACGCAAGAGCCGCGGCGCTTTTTCAGGGCGGGGATTCTTGCTATAGTCTTTTGCTCTTGTCCGCGCGGCTGCGGCCGCACCCGAAGGGAGTCTTCACCCTCACGATGGGAAACCTGCGCGCACCGGACTATTTCGCCGGAACGGATTACAAAGTGGGCATCATCGGCTGCGGCTACGTGGGCCTGCCGCTGGCCCTGCGTTTTGCCGAGACCGGCCACCCGGTGATCGGCTTCGACACGGACCCCGCCAAAGTGTCCACGTTGAACGCCGGCAAGACCTACATCCAGCACATCCCGGCAGAAAAGATTTCGCGATTTGTGAACGCCAACAAGTTCAGCGCGACTTCGGATTTCTCCCGCCTGCGCGAGGTGGATGCGGTGCTCATCTGCGTCCCGACGCCGCTGGATGAACGCCGGGAGCCGGACCTCAGCTATGTGGAAAAGACGGCGCACTCGATCCGCCCCAATCTCCAGCCCGGCCAGCTGATCATTCTGGAAAGCACTACGTATCCGGGCACCACCGAGGAGCTGGTGCTCCCTATTCTCGAGCACAGCGGGTTGAAATGTCCTATCTCCGCAGGTGACGCAGCCGCCGAGGTTCCGACAGATTTTTTCCTGGCCTTTTCGCCGGAGCGCGAGGACCCGGGAAACAAGCAGTATGGGCTGGCCCAAATCCCGAAGGTGGTCGGAGGCGTCAATCCGGCCAGCCGCCGGGCCGCGGTGCTGCTGTACTCCCAGATTGTGGCCAAGGTGATCCCGGTCAGCTCGACGCGGGCCGCGGAGATGTGCAAGCTGCTGGAAAACATCTTCCGCTGCGTCAACATTGCCCTGGTCAACGAGCTGAAGATGCTCAGCCTGCGCATGGGAGTGGACATCTGGGAAGTGATCGAGAGCGCGGCTACGAAGCCCTTCGGGTACATGCCTTTCTATCCCGGCCCGGGCCTGGGCGGCCATTGCATCCCGGTGGACCCTTACTATCTTTCCTGGAAAGCCCGCGAGTACGATTTTGCGACGCGCTTCATCGAGCTGGCCGGGGAGATCAACACGGAGATGCCCTATCACGTGGTCCGAGCCGTCGGCGACGCCCTGAACAAGCGCGAACGCAGCCTGAAAGGATCCCGCGTGCTGGTGCTCGGAGTCGCATACAAGAAAGATGTGGACGACCTGCGTGAATCACCCACGCTGAAAATCATGCAACTCCTGGGGCAGGGCGGCGCCCGCGTGGACTACAACGACCCCTATTTCCCGCAACTTCACAAGATGCGTCATTACGACTACTCGCAGATGAAGTCGGTGGACCTCTCGCCGCAGAACCTGGCCTCCTACGACTGCGTGGTCATCGCCACGGACCACTCGAGCTACGACTACGCCGCCATTGTGGAGCATTCCAACCTGGTGGTGGATACGCGCAACGCGACGCGCCCCATCGCACGCCACCGCGACCGCATTGTGCCCTGCTGAAGGCCACGCCATGCCACGCCCTGCTGAACTCATCCGCGCGCAACTGGCGGAAAGCTGCCGCGTCAAGGAGTCCTTCTCCGAGGAGCTGGTTTCCCGCATCGCCCGGCTTGCGGAGACGGCCGCGACGGCGCTGGCCTCAGGTCACAAGCTGGTGTTCTTTGGAAATGGCGGGAGTGCTGCGGACGCCCAGCATCTCGCTGCAGAGCTGGTGGTCCGGCTGCGCGACGACCGCCCCGGCCTTGCGGCCATGGCCTTGACCACCAACACCTCGGTCCTGACGGCCGCGGGGAATGACTATGGATTCGAGCGGATATTCGCCCGCCAGGTGGAATCGATGGTCTCATCCGGCGATATCCTGATTGCGCTTTCCACCAGCGGGAACAGCCCCAACATCGTTCAGGGTGTGGCTGCGGGAAAAAAGCGTGGCGCGTTCTGCGCGGCCCTCACGGGCGAAACCGGCGGCGCCCTGGCCGGGCAGGCGGACCTGCTGCTGAACGTCCCTTCGCGCGACCCGCAGCGCATCCAGGAATCTCACATCACCATCGGGCACATCCTGTGTTCCCTGATCGAGAGCATACGGTTTCCCGGGCCTCCGTCGTAAGCCGCCAATTTTTTCGGTGTGCGTGCGGGAAGGTATCCCGTAATCCCGGCATGAATGTCGTGCGCGCCGCGGGCATGGAATCAACCGAGGCCAAAGCCGAAATCGGCGTGGGAGGGTCTGGAATCCCTGTCAGTACACGCCTTCGACGACAGTCTTTTGAAGCCGGGAAAAGGGGCGGACATTGCGAACGCCGTCCCAGGGGTAGGCGTCGCAGGGAGGCTCGCGCTCGGCTTCGTCGCGCTCGAGGAAGCGGGGCATAAAGAACTCGCGGGTAAGAGTGGTGAGGCGGACGCGGCCAGTGGAACCATAGGGCACGACGCGATCGGGGTGGTCGGGGTCCACGACTTCCATCATGGCGCGGGGGACGGGCGGGTAATAGATGATGGCGTAGTTGTCGCGGGGGTCGAAGGGCTTGTTGACGGCCAGCCCCATAAGAGTGTTGCCGTACGTGGCGGCAAAATAGGCGCCCTCGAGGAGCTCTTCTACGGCGAAGCGGTGAAACTGCGGGGTCATCTCCGTGCCGCCGCAAAAGATACCGGAGATGCCGGCATTCTTGAGGGAGATTTTTTCGCAGAGCGCTTCGAGAAGTTTCGGAGTGGTGAACAGGCAACGGACGTTGGGATGGGCACGGAGAACTGTGAGGCCCTGCTCGATAACGTGCTGCTTGTAGCGCTCCATCTCTTCGAGGTCGCCGCGCTTGATGAGCTTGATGACCCAGCGGGGGTCGAGGTCCACGCCGAAGGCGATCCCGCCGCGATACTGAGCCAGATGCTCGACGGCCAGACGGAGACGTCGCGGGCCGCTGGGGCCCAGCATCAGCCAGTCGCTGCCTTTGGGGAAAAACTCATCGGGAAGGGTGTGGCTGAAGGCTTCGTAGTCGAGGCGGAAATCCTCGATGTTGATGCGCGATTTGGGCACGCCGGTGCTGCCGCCGGTCTCGAAGACGAAAACGGGCTTGCCGGCGAGCCCGCGCGGAACCCAACGACGCACAGGGCCGCCGCGCAGCCATTCGTCCTCGAAAAAGCCGAACTTGCTCAGGTCGTCGTAGGCCTGAACCTGCTGGCGGGGATCCCAGCCGAGTCTGGCGGCAAATTCGAGCCAGAAGGGGCAGCCCGTGGCGGGATCAAAATGCCAGCGGATGATTTCGCGCACGTGAGCATCGAGGGCACGGCGTGCAGCAGCGATTTTTTCCTGCGGGACAGCTGCGGTAGAATTCAAGGTCGCAATCGCCAGATGAGAGCGTTCCCTGCAAAAGCGGTTTGATTCTGGCTTACGTCTATCGGGGTGTCAAGCCGCGCGCGGGCGCGCGGCGATGGGGGGAGCAGTGAAAAAACCGGGAATGGCAATTTTCCTCTTCGCAGTGGCGTGCCTGGCGGCGGAGCCGGCGCGGGCACAGAGCGTGCGCGGAGCGATTGGCGGCGCGGTCAAGGATCCCTCGGGCGCCGTGGTGCCCGGGGCCAATGTGAAACTCACCTATCTGGAAACCAGTCGCACCAAAGAGAGTGTCACCAGCCCGGAGGGCGAATTTCTTTTTACGCTCCTGCCGCCCGGCGGGTACCGCCTGGAGGCCGAGCTGACGGGGTTCAGCAAGGCTATCGCCAACATCCAACTGCAAGTGAACCAGGAGGTGCGGAAGGAAATCGTGCTCAGCGTGGCCGGGCAAGGCGGGGCGGCGGTGGAAGTGAGGGCCACGCCGGAACTGCTGCGGACGCAGACGGCCGCGGTCGGGGGAGTGATTGATAACCGCGCGATTACTCAGCTGCCGCTGGATGGGCGGAATTTTGCCGAGCTGAGCCTGCTGCTGCCGGGCGTGGCGCCTTCGGCGCAGGGTTCCGCCGGATCGTCGCGGGGAGGGGTGACGCTGAGTATAAACGGCGGGAGGGAGGACGCCAGTGTGTTCATCCTGGACGGGGTGTACAACGGCGACCCGGTGCTGAACACGACGGGCGTGACACCGCCGGTGGACGCCATCCTGGAATTCGAGGTGCTGACCAACGGATATGATGCATCGTTCGGGCGCAACAGCGGCGGGCAGATCAACGTGGCGCTGAAGAGCGGAAGCAACGCATGGCACGGCACGGGATACGAATTTTTCCGGAACGCGGCGCTGGACGCGCGGAACCACTTTGCGCCGGCCAGCGAGCCGGATCCAAAATATCAGCGCAACCAGTTCGGTTTTTCGCTCGGGGGTCCGATCCGGCGCGACCGCAGTTTTTTCTTCGTGGACTATGAGGGACGCATCCAGCGCGAAGGAATCACGCGCTTTAGCCAGGTGCCCACGCAGGCCGAACGGAGCGGCGACTTCACCGCGCACTGTTTTCCGGTGGCGCTGCCGAGCTGCCCGGTGATCCCCGGGTTCGGGCAGGCGCCGATTATTCCACCCGCGTTCCAGCATCCCGTGGGGGCGGCAGTGGCGGCGCTGTATCCGCTGCCGAACCGCACCGCACCGGGAGCGAACTTCGTGGCCTCGCCGGCGGCCCGCGACAACGACCATCATTTCGACGTGCGCGTGGACCACCGGCTGGCGGGCAGCTCGGAACTGGCGGCGCGGTTCAGTTTCGGGGACAGCGAGTTCTTCGAGCCTTTCTCGGGCACGGGCGGGGCTTCGCCGCTTCCGGGCTACGGGAACCACGTGCCGTCGCGCGCGCAAAACCTGATGGTAAGCGAGACACACACGTTTTCGCCGAACCTCCTGAACGAGCTGCGGTTCGCGTTCAACCGCATCAGCGCGTCGGTGACGCAGGAGAATGCAGGCGTCAACATCAACCAGATGGTGGGACTGCCAGACCCGCCGAACCCGCGCGACTTCGGGCTGAGCCAGATCAACGTGACCGGGTTCGCCACGCTGGGGCAGGAAATCAACAGCCCGAACCACAACGAGAACAATACGTTTCAAATCCTGGACCACGCCACGTGGGTGCGCGGACGGCATACGCTGAAGTTCGGGGGGGATTTGCGATTGGTGCGCGCCGACGCGTTCCGGGACATACAGTCGCGCGGATTTTTGAGTTTTCTGGGGGTGATTACCGGCAACCCCCTGGCGGACCTGCTGCTCGGGCTGCCCACGGTGACCGGGCGGGCCGACCTGGACAACCCGCAGCGGCTGCGCGCAGAGAGCTATCACTTCTTCGCCAGCGAAGCGTGGCGCGTGCGGCCGGATCTGACGCTGACGGCGGGACTGCGGTACGAAGTGATTTCGCCGGCGGTGGACCCTGCGGACCGCGCCAGTGTGTACAACCCGGCGACGGGCGGACTGGTGCAGGTGGGAACCAGCGGGGTGCCGCGCGCGGCGTACGAGGCGGACCGCAACAACTTCGGCCCGCGCGTAGGACTGGCGTGGACGCTGCCACGGCTGGCGGGGACGGTGGTGCGCGCCGGATACGGAGTTTATTTCGACCAGTCGCCGCTGGCGCCGAGCGAAGGACTCTACTTCAGCCCGCCGTTTTTCAATTTTCACCTGGCGTTCCAGTTCCCCGCGCTGCCGCCACTGACGCTGACGAACCCGTTTCCTGGCGCGGCATTTCCCCTGCCCACGCCGCCCTCGGCGCTTTCCTACCAGCGCGACCTGCGCACGCCGTATGTGCAGCATTGGAGCCTGGGAGTGCAGCAGAAACTGGGAGGCACGCGAGTGTTCGAAGCCCTGTACGCAGGGTCGAAGGGAACGAAACTGCTCGGGGGCAGGGACATCAACCAGCCGGCACCGAGCGTGATGGTGCCCAACCTGCGGCCCAATCCGCAGTTTGACGACATCACGGGGGTGGAGTCGCGCGCGAGCTCGTCGTACCGCAGCTTGCAGCTGCGGTTCCAGCAAAACCTGGACAAAGGGTTAAGCGTGCTGGCGTCCTACACGCTGGCCAAGTCGGAGGACGACGCCTCGAGCTTTTTTGCCAGCGCAGGAGACCCCAATTTCCCGCAAGACAGCAACAACGTGAGGGCGGAGCGGGCGAGGTCCAACTTCGATGTGCGGCAGAGAATGACCATCGCCTATTCCTATGCATTTCCCCTGGGGAGGGATTCGGGGAGATTGCGCGGAGATGGCTGGCTGACGGCGCTGTTCGGCAACTGGCAGACGCTGGGGGTGCTGACGTTTCAGGACGGACGGCCGTTTACGGTGGCCCTGCTCTCGACAGTGGACAACAGCAACACGGGGCGCAGCGTGCTGGGGTTTGGCGCCAACGACTGGCCAAACGTGACCGGGAACCCGGCGCTCGAAAATCCGACCACAGCGCAGTGGTTCAATACCGGCGCGTTTTCTACGCCTGCATTCGGGATGTTTGGGAATGCTGGCCGCAATATCCTGGAGGGCCCGGGCCTGGCGAATGTGAATTTTTCGCTGATTAGGAATGTGCCGGCGGGGGAGCGGCTGAAAGTGCAGTTCCGGTCGGAATTTTTCAACCTGTTCAACCGGGATAATTTCGACCTGCCGGACAACTTCCTGGGCTCACCAACGTTCGGGCAAATCCTTTCTGCCGGCAGCCCCCGGCACATCCAGTTCGGATTGAAGCTGATGTTTTAAGCTGGGCACGCCAGACTATTTCGGGCGCAGGTCGAAGGCCGCCATTTCGCGCGTGTTGCGGACCAGAAGAATCCCGCCGGCGAGGGCCGGGACGTTCCAGGTTTTGCCTTCCAGGGCAGAAAACCGCGCCAGCTCCTGATGCGAGTCCGGTGAGGCGCGTACCAGGGCCAGTTCGCCGGATTCGCTGAGGACCACCAAATTCCCGCCGGCCAGAAGCATCTGGCCGTAGCCGTAACGCCCGCCCTTCCACTTGCGCTCTCCGGAGCTGGCGTCGAGGCAGACGAGGATGGACTCGTCGAAGCCGTAAACGTAGCCATTGTGAAGGACGGAGCTGTTGAACTTGTTTTTTAGATTCCTGTTCTCCCAGACGGGGCGGGCGGCGAAGGCGCCGTCCGAGCGCGAAATTTCCAGAAACACAGCGCCATGGTCGTACCCGGCGGAGACCAGCAAGCGGTTTTCGCCGACCACAACCGGCTGGGCACTGTTGACATCGTATTCGGTCACCCAGGGATGCGACCACAGCAGGCGGCCGTCTTCGATGGTCATCCCGATGATGCGGCTGGCGCTGACCACGATGAGCTGGCGCTGGCCGGCCAGGGTGGCAACCATCGGGGCAGTGTAAGCCTGCTTATCGTCGAGGGCGCGCCAGACCGGCTCGCCGGTGAGGCGATGATAGGCGACGACGGATTTTCCGCCGCCTCCGCCCGGCAGGACAATGACTTTGTCGTCCACAACCAGAGGAGAGGCGGCCATACCCCACACAAGATTCTCGGCAGCGTTATCACTGAGGATGTTTTTGCGCCATAGCACCTTGCCGCTGGCAGCATCCAGGCAGCGGAATTCACCGGTGGCACCGAGGGCGTAAAGGCGGGAATCATGCCAGGTGGGAGTGGCACGCGGGCCGGGGCCGCCCATGGCTTCGCGGAAATGGGCCGTCCAGGAATTGGCCCAGAGCTCGCGGCCGGTGAGGAGGTCGTATGCGGCGACAACTTCTTCGTCACGGCGCTGCTCGATCGTGAAAGCGCGGCCTTCGGCGACGACAAAGGATGCATAACCACCGCCAACCGGCTGGCGCCAGAGGGGCGGAAGCCCAGCTGATGGCCACGAGGCCAGGACCGGCATCTCGTCATAACGGGCGTCGCGATGCGGGCCGCGGAAATCAGTCCAATAGGGCGGAGGCGCATAAGTGGCGGGGGCGTCCGCGGGCGAGACGGCAGCTTTGGAGCCGGGCGCTTGAACGGCTGGAGCGGCAGCGGCGGCGGCTGCCGGCATAGTTTGCGGTGGACTCGCGGCGCGCTGGCCGGAGCGATGCTTTTCCAAAGCGGCAGCACGCGATTCCGGAGTCTCAAAGGTAAAGAGCGTGGGCGCGCCTGTGCCGTCTGATTCCACGCGCAGGCCAAATACGGCGACAAGATAGCCGACGGTGAGGATCAGGAGGGCAAGTGTACCGAAGAGCTTTTTGAAGATCCCCGTGCGCGGGCGGGTCCACAGAATCGCAAGACCCAGCGGGGGGAGGAGCACGCCGGCGAAAAACCGCACCAGGCCAGACTGACGCCACGAAGTGGATTGTGAAGCAGCTTCCATTTCTCCCCCCGGATAGCTACGCACCCGAGCCGGCAGAGATTTCATCATCGCACACGGCGAGCGGCAATGAAATGCGAGCCCGCCCGGCAGTGAAAATCGCATCATTGCGCGGCGATAGGGGCGGAGTGTTATCATCGGCCAAAAGGATGGAGCCCGTGGCACCTCGGACCAGGTCCAGATTTCTGCGCTACACGCTGGCTGTGAGCTTCGGCCTGTGCGCACAGCTCAGCCCGGCGGTGGCGAGGCCGCAGCAGAGTGACGCGGGGGAGGAGCACCTCACGCGGGCGCGCCAAATGATGCGCCAGCGCAAGTACGAAGATGCGCTGAAGGCGTTCAAGAAGGCGAACGAACAGAGCGGGAAGCGCTGCGCGGAATGTTTTTTCGGGATGGCGCAGGCCTACGACGCGATGGGAGCATTCAAGAACGCGATGGAAAGCTGCGACGCGACCGCGCAACTGGCCGGGGAAGACCACCGGCTGCGGGCGCGGGCCTACAACCTGAAAGCCGTCGTGCTGCTGTCTGTGGCGCAGGAAAAGGACGGCAAACACCAAGCGAAGAAACTAGGCGAAGCCCTGGAGGCGCTGGAGCAGGCGGCGCAGGCCGACCCCACGCTGGCGATGGTGAAATTCAACCGCGGCCTGGCGCTGTTGCGGCTGGAGCGCGACGCCGAGGGGATTACCGAGTTGCGTGCATACCTGGAGGAGGAGGACCGGGGCCCGGCCGCAGCGGATGCAAGGAAATACATCGAGAACCCGCGGCGGGCCCGGGAGGCGTATGCGCCGGAATTCTCGCTGACAACGATGCAGGGCGAGTACCTGTCGCTGGAGGAGCTGCGAGGGAAGGTCCTGCTTGTGGATTTCTGGGGCACGTGGTGCCCGCCGTGCGTGGAATCCGTGCCCGCCCTGCGCAACCTGAACAAGCGCATGGTCAAGGAAAAATTCGTGATGATCGCGGTGAGCTCCGACGGGGAGGAGGATGTCTGGCGGAGCTTCGTGGCCAAAGAAAAAATGGTCTGGCCGCAATACCTGGATCGCGACAGGAAAATCCAGCGCGCGTTCCAGGTAGATTCATTCCCCACGTACGTGGTGATTGACCACGAGGGAGTGGTGCGGTACCGCTCCAGCGGGTCGAGCTGGCTCAAGGAAGCGGCGCTGGAAGACGCGGTAAAGAAGAGCCTGAAGCAGCTGGCGGAATGGGAGTCCCGCGGCGGAGAAAAGGCAGCGACCGCCGAACCACCGCGGCCGGAGGGAAAGGTCACGCCGCGGGTGGATGTGGCGCCCAGCGTGGCGAAACCTGTCGAAGCCGCGCCGCAGAGCACTGCAGGGATCGAGTTGCCTGCGCCGGTGCTGAAAGCTACAGGGGCGGAAGTCCAGGATGCGGGCGGAACACAGCTGGTGCGCATCTTTTTCAGCGTGTCCAACCGTGACGCTTACCCGGCCGAACTGTTCGAGGAGGCGCCGGACTTGCCGCCCTGCGGAATCAATGAAATTTCCTCGCGCACCTGGGTGGAGGTGAACGATGGAGAGGGGCGAGCACTCGGAGTATTCTGCGCGTTGCGCGGCCCCGGCGCGCTCGCGCGGCTGTGGGTCATCGTGCGCGCTAGCGAGCCCTTGCCTGAGAGGTTTTACATTGTCCTTCGAGACCGGCGGATGAAGAAAAGATACGAATCAATCGCGGTGAGCGTGCCCAGCCCGCCCAAGAGCTGCCCGTAGCAAAGCTTCCGCAAGAACAGCAGACTCAGGAGGGGTCCCTTGTTTCGAACGCAGACTGCCGTAAGCCGCCTGACTGGCCTTGCAGCCGCGATGTGCATTTTCAGCCTGGGCGCATTCGACGAGACCCGCGCCCAATCGAAACCAACAAAGTCCGTGGTTATCTTCGGGGCGCGCGTGGCGGACGGTACGGGCGCGCCGCTGCGGGAAGCGAGTGTGCGCATCGAGGGCGGCCGCATCACGAAGGTTGGGAAGTTCAAGCCGGGGAAGCGGGACGCGGTGATGGAGGCCAAGGGTCTGGTGCTGGCGCCGGGGTTCATTGACACGCACAACCATTCCACCGAGGGGCTGGAGAAGGAGCCGGAGGCGGCCAGCCAGGTGTCGCAGGGAATCACGACCGTGCTCCTGGGGCAGGACGGAGGCTCGCCGTGGCCGATTGCGGAATATATGAAACGCCGGGAAGAGAATCCGCCGGCACTCAATTTTCAGATGCTGGCGGGGCATGCAACGGTGCGACGCCGGGTGATGGGAGAAGACTTCCGCCGCGCAGCCACGGCGGAAGAAATCGGAAAGATGGAGGCGATGGTCGAACAGGCGATGCGGGAAGGGGCCGTGGGGTTATCGAGCGGCTTGGAATACGAAGTGGGCAGCTACAGCACGACGGACGAAGTGGTGGCGCTGGCGCGGGTGGCAGGGCAACACGGCGGGTTTTACATTTCGCACATACGGGATGAAGCTGACCGCACGCTGGAATCCATCCGCGAATTAATCCGCATCTCCGAAGAAGCGAAACTCCCGGCGCAGGTGACGCACATCAAGATGGAAACCGTCGGGGTGTGGAACAAGGCGGGGGAGGCAATCCGCCTGGTGGAAGAAGCGCGGCGGCGGGGACTGGACATCACCGCGGACTGCTATCCCTACGAGGCATGGGCCTCGACGATTACGGTGCTG